>VAPR01001540.1_pt1 | contig 11029 bp, 9 predicted proteins | sample 3380701 | NCBI WGS metagenome assembly VAPR01 (sample SAMN11536904, study PRJNA540576) | hot springs metagenome | isolation source: hot spring wet sediment | place: Spain: Lobios | collected 2014-01
CCGCCGCGATCACCGCGGCCGGCGTCACGCGCGCGGTCTGGGCGAAGGAGGCCGTGAGGACGGGGAAGGCGCCCCAGGCGAGGGCGAACCAGGCGTCGGTGTGCAGCGCGCCGCCGAGGAGCTCCAGGTTGTACGCGAGCACGAGGAACGTCCCGGCGCCGATGAACGCCCAGAGCCAGGGCGAGACCTCGAGCGTCCCGTGCACCCCGAGCGCGACGGCTGCCCCGAGGCCGAGGATCGCGAGACCGACCAGCACCCGGTCCGGGATCCCGGTCCCGAGCGGCCGCCCGTGCAGCTCGTCGAGCGCGTGCGCCGCGACCCCCATCGCGAGCAGGAACGCGGCCAGGGTCTCGAGGAGCCATCCGACGCGCACCCGCGGCGCCGTGGAGGCGCCGATCACGACGTACGAGAGGTGCCAGAGCGTGTACGGCGGGTGGAGGAGGGTCCAGTAGTCGCGCCACCCGCCGGGGGCGAGCGCGTAGAAGGCGGGCCGCTCCTCCGGCGCTCGCCCGCCTTCACCCATCGAGCAGCGGGGTCGCCTTCACCCCCCAGGTCACGACCGCCGCCCCGCTCGCGACGCGCTTGGTCCGCACGCGCCGCATCCCCGCCTCCTGCCACCAGCGGACCTGGACCGGGAGGGGATACCGACGCACGAACCGCTCGATGTCCGGGCCGAGGAACCGGGCCGTCCGGTACCAGCCCGGAGAGACCAGCGCGCCGAGGACCGGCATCACGAGGCGGGTATGCGCCCACCAGCCCGCGTAGGCGAGCGGCCGATCCGGGACGTGGAACTCGAGCCCCGCCATGACCCCACCCGGCCGGAGCACCCGCGCGAGCTCCGCGACCGTCGCCGCCGGGTCCTCGACGTACCGGAGCAGGTACGTGAAGGTGACGGCGTCGAAGGTGGCGTCCGGGAACGGGAGGGCCTCGGCCCGCCCGGCGACGAACCGGATCCGGTCCACCAGTCCCGCCGCTCGCACCGCCTCGACGCCCCGGCGGATCATCGCCCGACTCGGGTCGAGCGCCACCACCCGGAGGTTCCGCCGGGCGAGCTCCCGAGCCACGAGGCCGGTCCCGCTCGCCGCGTCGAGCACCCAGGACCCGGGGATCGCGTGGACCCGTGAGACGAGGAACCGGCGCCATCGCGGATCCTGGCCGAGGGAGAGCACCGCGCTCATGCGGTCGTACTCCGGCGCGATCCGCCCGAAGATCTCCCGCGCGAGCCGCGCCCGGTCGCTCCCGGAAGCACCCGAGCGCGCCTCCGGGGCCCCGCTCAACCCGCCTCCCTCGCGAGCCAGTCCGGGAGGTCGGCGACGGAGTCCAGGACGTGGTCGGGACGGACGTCCTCGCGCTCGAGGTCGGAGGGCAGGAACTTCCCGGTGCGGACCAGCACGCCCCTCAGCCCGGCTCGCTGGGCGCCGAGCACGTCGTTCACGACGTCGTCCCCCACCATCGCGGCCCGCGCGGCCGGCACGTCCAGCAGGCGGAGCGCCTCCTCGAAGAACGCCGGCGACGGCTTACCGCAGATCGCCGCCCGCTTCCCCGTCGCCTCCTCCAGTCCCGCGATGTACGCGCCGGCGTCGAGCTGCAGGCCCTCCGCCGTGCGCCAGTACATGTTGCGGTGCATCCCCACGAGGACCGCGCCTCCCATGAGCCGCTGGAAGATCCGGTTCACCGTCGGGTAGGAGAAGTCCTCGCAGGCGCCGCCGAGGACGATCACCTCCGCCTCCTCGAGCTCGACGAGCCTGATCCCCTCGAGCTCCCCCCGGGGGTCGCCGTCGGACAGCACGAACACCCTCGCCCCCGGATGGTGGGAGCGCAGGTACGACGCCGTCGCGACCACCGCCGTGACGACGTCCTCGGGTCGCACGTCGAAGCCCGCCGCCCGCAAGGTCTCCGCGAGGTCGGAGCGCGTGTGCGTGGTCGTGTTCGTGATCAGGCGGAAGGGGATCTCCCGTTCCCGCAGCCATCGCAGGGCCTCGGGGGCCCCGGGGATCGGCTCCCACGAGACCGTGAGCACGCCGTCGATGTCGAGCAGGACCCCTCGGATCTCCCCCACGGCCGGAGTCTACGCTGGGGGACCCCCTCCGGTGGCTCCCGGAAGGGGTCGCGCCGCATCGAGGCGGATGCCGAGCGCTCGGCGTACCTGATCCACCCGACCGGCGGGCGCACGCCCGCGCTGTCTCGCGAGCCACTCCGCGTAGGGCGCGATGTACCGGAACCTCGGGGGCAGGAGGGGCCGGATGAAGCGCGCGGCCCGGAGCGTCGCCTCCGAGGCCGCCACGCGGGCACGGCCCATCCGGAACCCGTAGAGCTCGCGCACCCCCGGCGGCAGGGTGGCGAAGGCCAGGCGGCCGACGAGCTTGAGGATCGGACGCCACTCCGCTTCCCGCGGCGGATCGAGGAAGAGGTCCGCCACGCGGCGGGCCCCGTCGGTGAGCAGGAGCTCACCCCGCCGCTCGAAGCCCGCGAGCCACGCGCGCAGCTCCGCGACGGTCGGCGGGATCATCGAGCGGGGCACGAGCAACAGCTCCGCCGCGAGCATCTGCTCCTCGTGGAACCGCTGGCGCCCGGCGTCGTCGAGCCCCCCGACGGTGAGCTCCTCGAACAGCAGCGCGGAGTCCACGAGGCACGCGTGCACGTACAGCAGCAGCTCGGGATCGAGCGCGTCGTACCACCGTCCCGTGACGGGGTCGATGCCGTGGATCCTCGCGTGCGCCTCGTTGATCCGCTCCGCCGCCGCGTGCGCCTCTGCCTTCGTCCCGAACGTGAGGGTGTAGGTGAGGACGAGCGTCCGTTGCAGCCGCCTCCAAGGGTTCCGCTCGTACATCCCCGTCTGGCTCGCTCCCGCGATCACCAACGGGTGCGCCGCCTGCATCAAGAGCGCCCGCGCCCCACCGAACAGGACGGTCACCTCCCGGTGGACCTGCCAGGAGACGCTGTCCGGCCCGAAGTAACCGACGTCCTTCGGATCCGCCATGCTGGGATGCAGCCTAGCGACCATGCCCCTGGATGGGGGACCCGCACCCCTGCACCGGCTCAGGGGCCGGTGACGCCCGGCAAGCGCCGCAGCTCCCGGGCCACGGGCTCGTAGGCCAGCACGATGAGCTCGTTCTTGGCGCGGGAGGCGCCCGTGTAGAGGTAGTCGTCGAGCTCCTCCACGTGCTTGTCCCCCAGCTCGGCGAGGATGACGACCGGCCGCTCGAGCCCCTTGAACCCGTGGATGCTCGTCGCCAGCACGGCCCCGGGCTCCGGCCGCTCCGAGAAGCGGAACCCGTCCACCCCGCCGCGGGACCGGAGTCGGCTCTTCGCGGTCCCGGCCGGGGTGAGGACGACGATGTCCTCCAGGGGGACGTGCTCCTCCTCCACGAGGTTGCGGAGCACGGTCGCGAGCAAGCGCGCGAGCCCCGCATCGTCCTCGTAGCCGAGCACCTGCGGCGGGCGGCCCTCCGGCCCCCGCGCCGTCGGCGGTTCGCCGCCCCGGTAGTAGATCGAGACGAACTCCGCGATGGCCCTCGTGTTCCGGACGTTCGCCGGGAGCGGGGGACAGGCGTCGAGGTTCTCGAGGGGGACGGCGCCCCCGTAGAGGTTCTGGCTCGGATCGTGGAAGACGTACAGGCGTCCGGTATCGGGCTCGCGGTGGAGCGCGAGGAGCGCGGGCCACCAATGCTCGCGGAAGTCCTGCGCCTCATCCACGACGATCGCGTCGTACCGCGGGCCGAGCCGTCGGGCGCCCTCTTCCAGCAGCTCGGGCAGGACGTCCTCGAAGTGGGACCGGCCCGGCTCTGCTTCTGGGGGCGGCTCGGGGATCTCCAGCCCCGCCTCCCGGGCGACGGACGTGCACAGTCCGTGGAAGTGGGCGACGTCGAGCCCCTCGTGCCCCGCGGCGCGCTCCCGCAGGTCCTCGGCGAGCAGCCGATTGAAGCACGTGAGCAGCGTACGGTGACCGCCGTCGGCGAGATGCGTGGCGATCCCCACCGCCAGGATCGTCTTGCCCGACCCCGCCGGCCCGGACACGGCGGCGCGTGTGCGGTGCAGGACGAACGAGCGCACCCAGGCCTGCTCCTCGGTGAGCTGGACGATCGTGCGATCCTCCTCGTCGAAGGCGAGCTTCAGGGGCGTGCGGATCTCGACGCGGAACCCGAGGGCGCGGTCGAGGGCCTCCATCCCCTCGGCGCCGAACCTGCGCCCCTCCTTCCGCCAGAGGCGCATGATCTCCACGACCCTCGGCCCCAGCCGATCCAGGTCGTCGCGGTCGATGACGAGGGCCGCCGGGGCTCCCGGGTGCGCGTCGCGCTCGTACCGGCCATCCGGGAACGCGACCGCGTAGCCGTAGGACGGACGCCACGTCTCCCATCCCGGCTGGGCCCGGAGGATCTCCACGAGCGAGTGCATCTCGTCCCGCGCCTGATGGAAGGGGTCCTCCCGCAGCGGATGCGGTCCCGAGTGCCCGGCCTGGGTCCAGGTCCGGGTCGCGGGGTCGTACGTGAGGGAGCCGCCCTTGGCCTCGAGGACGAGCACGCCATGCTCCGGATGCGCGATGACGAAGTCGGCCTCACCCTGGATCGGACCGTCAGGTCCCGCGAGGACCCAGTCCACGCTGTGGTACACGACGAAGGCATCGTCCAACTGCTCCAGGAAGGCTTCGTAGAGCCGTCGCTCGGCCGTGCTCCGGGTCTGCTCGATCGGGAACGGCACCATCCGGGCCATGTCCGCATGCTATGCGCTGGACCGCGGTGGCGCGATCATGGGAGGATCGCTCCGCTCGCATATGGTCCTCTTCGTCGTCGTCGCCGCGTTCGCCTTCCTGCTCGGCCTCGCGCTGCGAGGGAGCCCGCGCGGGTTCGAGGCGGTCCGCCTGCGCGCCTGGAGCCTGGTCGTCATCGGGCTCGGGCTGCAGTTCCTCCCCCTGCCCAACGGCGCCGCCGGCCGGGACCTCGCCGTGCGGATCGTCGTGCTCGGGGCCTCCTACGTCCTGCTCATCGCCTTCGCGCTCCTCAACCGGCGTCTCCCCGGGATGCCGCTCATGCTCGTGGGTCTGCTGCTGAACGCGGCGGTGATCCTGCCGAACGGCGGCATGCCGGTGAGCGAGGCCGCGATCCACGCCTCCGGCCAAGGCGACATGCTCCGACTCTTCGTGGAGGAGGGCGCGACGAAGCACCATCTGATGACCGAGGAGGACGTGCTGCGCCCGCTCGGTGACGTGATCGGCGTTCCCCCTCCCATCCGACAGGTCGTGAGCGTCGGGGACGTGCTGATCTACGTGGGGATCGTGTGGTTCGTCCTCGCGGTCATGCGCGGAGGGGGCCGGTCGGCTGGTCCTGAGGCGACGGGACGGTATCGGGGGAAGCACCGTCCCGGCTCACGGGCCGAGACCGCCCTCCCGGCGGGAGCGACCCGTCCTCAGCTCCCCCGCTGAGCCAGGAGGTGGGCATCCGGACGGTCACGGTGGTGCCCTTCCCGGGAGCGCTGTCCACGCGGATGCTCCCGCCCGCCACGGCCGCGCGCTCGCGCATCATGGTGAGCCCGTAGTGACCCTCCGGCGGGGGCGCCTCGGGATCGAACCCGACCCCGTCGTCGCTCAGGACGAGCTCGACCTCGTCTCCGGTCGGCTTCACGGAGATCCGCAGGTTCTCCGCCTGCGCGTGCTTGAGGGCGTTCATCACCCCCTCGCGCGCGATGTGATACAGGAGCAGCGCGATCGGGGCCGGGAGATCGATGTCGTCGATGTCGGTCTCGATGCGCACGTCGGCGTCCCGCGCGGTCTCGCCCACGAAGCTGCGGATCGCGTCTCCGAGACCGGCGGGCCCGAGCGGCGAGCGGTGCAGGTCTCGGATCAGCGCTCGGATCCGCTCCGACGTCCTGTTCTTCGTCTCCTTGAGCTCGATCAGCGTGCGCTCGGCCTCCTCGAGCCTCCCCGCGGCCAGGTGTCGCTGCGCCACGTCGAGCTGGATCGACAGGCGGAACAGGTGCTGAGCCAGGTCGTCGTGGAGGAAGGCGGCGATCTGCATCCGCTCGTCCTGCCGCTCCTCGGCCAGCCGGTTCGACAGCGCCCGAAGGAGCTGCTCGCGGGCCTGGAGCTCCCCGTGGGCCTCTTCGAGCGCCTTGCTGCGGAAGAACATCTGGCGCGCGAGCAGCAGGGGGATCACGAAGATGGGCACCGCCCAGAACCCGAGTTCCAGGTAGAACTTCGCGAGGAACAGCCCGAAGAACGCCAGTCCCAGGTAACTGATGAGGAACTCGCTCAGCCGCCCGATACGAAGGTTGCGGATGACCCGGCCAGGAGGAAGCCCAGTGTTCAAGCTCACCGCGATGGTCACGATGCTGCTGTTGATCAAGTAGTCCGCTACGGCTGCAAGCAGCGCCGCTGGAACGAGCACGAGCGTTTGAGAAGAATGTAGGTCCGCGAGGCTGTGGAAGATGGCACTCGCGGCGAGCACCGAGAGGGCGACCTGGCTCCGATTGAAAAGCGCCCGCAGCATCGAGACCTCACGGCGGAACTCGCGCGGGTCAGAAGCTCCCAGAAAAGCGACCAAAGCGGCCGGGGCTGGTGGGTAGACGAACGCGACCACCATCAGTAGAGGGAACCCCACACTCACCTGCAGACCGTGCCAGGCGGGGACGGGAAGCACCTCGACTACGGCAATCGCCGCTGCCCACAGAACCAACCATGGATCCACGGTCGGCCGGTTGAGGAAAAGGGCCGTGACCGCAGCTATGGTGGGAATCGTCACAACGAGCTCGAAGACGCGAAGGGCGCGGTTGCTGCGTTCCGGGTGAGACTTCGTCGCCAGGTGCTCGCTCATCGAGCCCAATCATGCACCCGCTCGGACCTCGTTAGAAGGACTCGGGCGTCGAATCGCTCCCCGATACGGAATTTGTCGTAGGTGATACAGGCCCTTGTCCCGCCAATGGGTGTCACCCATCATGGCCGTGACATATCCCCCGTGGGGCATGAGAGGCCCCCGGTTGGGCGGAGAAGCGTCGGATCGCTGGCCCGTTGGGAGGAGGTGCAGAATGAAGGTCGTCAAGCGCCTTGCATTGAGTCTGGGGACCCTGCTCGCGCTCGCGGTGGCTGGCGGCGCCCACTGGCGCTTCTGAACGCCGGCACGGGATAACCCACAAACTCGGTCTAAGAACGCCCTGGGTCTCCAAGCGATTTGGAGATCCAGGGCGTTTACCGTGCCCGAACGCCCAGTGTCGGATACCTGGCGGCAAAGCCAGGCTCCATTCCTTAGCGGCACTGGTTCGCGTTCCCGTCGGGAACCAAGGGCAGCCGGGCAATGACCTTGGAGCCGCGCTGCCCGTCACCAGACACCACATGCAGGGCGCCGCCGATGAGCTCGACTCGTTCCTTCATAATGCTCAAACCGAAATGCGAGCGCATATCGACCTTCTGGGGATCGAACCCGCGCCCGTCGTCCTCAATGAGGAGTCGAACCACTCCCTCCTCGACGCGGACTACAACGCGGATGCGAGACGCGCCGGAATGGCGGGTCGCGTTGGTGAGAGCTTCACGGATAACTTGGTACGCGAGGAGCTGAACCATCGGTGGCCCGTCGATATCTTCGAGGTCCAAGACGAACTCCGCGTCGGTGCTGATGCGTAGCTGATCGACGAGCAAGCACACCGTCCGCTGGAAGCCCGCGGCCCCGAGAGGCGACTTCCTTAAGCCGCGGACTACGTCACGGACAGCAGCACTCGCACGCCCTACGGCATCAACCAGGGCCGGGACGTCCTCTTCGAGAGCGAGTAACCGGCCCCCAGCAAGATCCTGCCGGATTACCTGGGCCATCAGGTGCACCTGGTATAGAGGCGGCAAGACCTCATCGTGGAGATCGGCAGCGATGGCGACACGCTCATCGCGCCGTTCCTCTGCAAGACGACACGCGGCATCCCGGAGGGCCTCCGACTGCTGTCGGAGCCGGGCATCAGCAACCTCCAGGATCCTGGTCTTCATGAATGTCGCGCGGGCGAAGAAGACGGGCAAAGCGAAGGTGACTAGACCCCACGTTCCCGCACCCTTATAAACCTCCGTAAGGACGATGCTCATCAAGCCGTAGCTAAGGTACGTGAGCGCGAAGGACCCAATCGACCCCAGCCGCAGATGGAGGCAAGTTGTGAGTGGCGACTCGTGCTCGTGGAGGGCTTTAGCCGTTCCAACGAGGGCGTAATTGACAATCGCATCACCGGCAACCGCGACACCAGCTGCCAGCACGGACTCAGGCCATCGAACCCCCCCGGGAGAAAGCGCCGCGAAGATGGCGCCGGCCGTCATCACGCTCAGCGCCACTTGAGAGCGGTTGTACAGGCCCCGCATGAGGGAAATCTCGCGCCGAAACTCACGTATGTCCGAGTAAGCGGCGAATGCGAGGCCTCCACCGATCCAGGGTCCGAAAATGAAGCTTCCCGCTATCACAAGCGGCATGTCCAGACCCAGCTGAGTGCCGCTCTCCGACGGTACGGCTGCCATCCCGACCAAGAGCACCGCACAAGCCCACGCGCTGAGCGCCACCGCATGCTCTGTGATAACTGCGCGGTCACGCCACAGCCCCGGCAGCAGGAGGGAGAGGGTCAGCAGGACCGCGCAGACCACAAAGGCGCTAAGGCCAATGGGCATATCAGCGCGTGTGTACGGGCGGCGGGGAAGGTCTCGGGTTGAGGTTGCGCTCGCAGCCGACATCAAGCCCCCCTCGTCGTGATGGCGCGCATGCTAGAAAGGCCCCAACGACGAGCGCAAGCCCCGGACCAGCAGAAACAGTGACAAATGCGGCAACCCGGACCGGTACCATCCTTACGTGAGACTGCGGATCCTGCTCGTGGAGGACGAGGAGACGATCTCAGAGCCCCTCGCCGGGCACCTCGCGCGCGAGGGGTTCCAGGTCGAGGTCGTGCCCACCCTCGCGCAGGCGAGGAGCGCCCTCGAGCGCGAGATGCCGGACCTGATCCTCCTCGACCTCATGCTCCCTGACGGGGACGGGCGGGATCTCGCGAAGGAGATCCGGCGCAGCTCGGACGTGCCCATCGTCATGCTGACCGCTCGCGGCGAGGAGATCGACCGCGTCCTCGGGCTCGAGCTCGGCGCCGACGACTACGTCGTGAAACCGTTCTCGGCCCGCGAGCTCGCCGCGCGGATCCGCGCGATCCTGCGTCGCGGGCGGTCGCCCGAGCGGCGGAGCCCGATCCAGATCGGGGACATCTCCCTCGATCCAGGGGCGCGCACCGTGACGAAGGCCGGCGAGCCGATCGAGCTCACCCCGCGGGAGTTCGACCTGCTCCACCTCCTCATGGCCAACGCCGGCAGGGTCGTCCGCCGCGAGGAGATCATGGACGAGGTCTGGGATCCCCACTGGTTCGGGCCGACCAAGACGCTCGACGTGCACATCTCGTGGCTCCGGCGCAAGCTCGGGGACGATGCGCACGAGCCGCGCTACATCGCCACCGTTCGGGGCGTCGGCTTCCGCTTCCTCGTGCCGGAGGGCACCGAGGGGCCGGGCGAGCCCACGGGCTCGGGCTAGGAGGTCGCCACGAAGGTCCGAACGCGGCTCGTCCTCGCCTTCGCGTACATCCTGCTGGTGGTGCTCGTCGCGCTCGGCGTGCCCCTCGCGGTCAACCTGAACCAGCGGGCCACCCTGGAGCTCGAGACCGAGGCGCTGATCCAGGCTCAGGGGATCGCCTCGACCATCGGCGCCGCGCACCTGAAGCCCGGCAACCGCGACGTGCTCGAGTCCATCGTCCGACAGGCCGCCGCGCAGGTCGGCGGGCGGGTCATCGTCGTCGACGCCGAGGGGATCCTCCTCGCGGACTCGCTGGGCCGAGCGAACCTCGGCCAGGACTACGCGAACGGGGAGCGTCCCGAGCTCGACGCGGCGGTGATGGGACGACCCGATTCCGAGATCCGGTTCTCGCGGGAGCTCGGGATCGACCTGCTCGCCACCGCCGTCCCCATCCAGGACGACGGCGTCACCATCGGCGCGGTCCGCATCACGAAGCCCATGTCCGAGGTCCGGGCCGAGACGCTGCGGGCCACGCTGGGCCTGGTCGCCGTGGGGGGCGCGGGGCTCGCCGCGGGACTCATCCTGGCCTGGGCGCTCGCGGGGTCGTTCGCCCGGCCGCTGCGACGTCTGGTCGACGCGTCGCGGCGCCTGGGAGCCGGCGACCTCGCGGCGAGGGCCGAGCACGTCGGCGGCGCCGCCGAGATCGAGCAGCTCACGCGGTCCTTCGACGAGATGGCCGACCGCCTGGAGCGGACGGTTCGCGCGCAGCGGGAGTTCGTGGCGAACGCCTCGCACCAGCTCCGGACACCGCTCACCGCGATGAAGCTGCGGCTGGAGGCCGCGCTCGACGAGATCCAGGATCCGGAGCTGCGCCGTCAGCTCGAAGCCGCCGAGCGGGAGGTGGACCGCCTCGCGGAGATCGTGGAGCGGCTCCTCGTCATGGCGCGGCAGATCGAGGAGGGCCAGCCGACCGAGGTCGACCTGGGTGAGGCCGCGCAGCGAGCCATCGAGCGATGGGGCGAGCGAGCCGAGCGGCTCGGGGCCTCGCTCCTCTGGCGCGGGGAGGGTGGCCGCGCGCAGGGGAACCCGGCCGACGTGGACCAGATCCTCGACAACCTGCTCGACAACGCGATCGCCTACGCGCCGGGCGAGATCGTGGTGGAGACGGGCCGAGACGGCGACCGGATGATCCTGGCGGTGCGGGACCACGGGCCGGGGATCCCTGAGGCCGAGCGCGAGCGCGTGACCGACCGCTTCTACCGCGGCGCGGGGGCCCCGCCCGGAGGGTCCGGCCTCGGCCTGGCGATCGCCCGCGAGCTGGCCGAGAAGTGGGGCGGGTCGCTGCGGGTGCTCGGTGCCGAGGGTGGCGGAACCCGGGTCGAGGTTCGCCTCCGACCCGCCCGGGCCTTAACCGAGCCTTAGCACGGGCGGGCGTACCCTCCGAGACGTGGAGCGTCGGGACGTGAAGCGGTACCTCGCCGGCGTCGGCCTCGGCGTCGTGGGCGTCGCGCTGGCGCTCGGGCTCACGCTCG
>VAPR01001542.1_pt1 | contig 11025 bp, 11 predicted proteins | sample 3380701 | NCBI WGS metagenome assembly VAPR01 (sample SAMN11536904, study PRJNA540576) | hot springs metagenome | isolation source: hot spring wet sediment | place: Spain: Lobios | collected 2014-01
ACGCCCGAATCGCTCGCTGAAGTCGCCCCCTCCATCACGATATTGGCAGGAGAGGAGGGCTTCGACGGGCATGCTTCCGCAGTGCAGGTACGCCAACTACCCCCCAATCTAATGGAGTGAACCCATGAAACGGAACGCAACCCCTGGCTCGCGCTTTGGAATGTGCGAGCGTGAAACGAGCGAGACCCGCATCTATGTCTCGGTGGACTTGGATGGCACTGGCAACGCCCAAATCAAGACGGGCGTGGGGTTTTTAGACCATATGCTCACGCAGGTTGCCCGACACGGCGTGATTGACCTCGTGGTGGATGGCGCAGGCGATTTGCATGTGGACGACCACCACACGGTGGAAGACACGGGCATCTGTTTGGGCAAGGCGGTGAATCAGGCATTAGGCGACAGGCAGGGGATTCAGCGCTATGGCTGGGCAATCGTGCCGATGGACGAGGCGTTAGCGATGGTCGCTCTCGATTTCAGCGGACGCCCCTCCCTCCATTTCGAGGCACAATTCCGTCGAGACCGCGTGGGGGATATGTCTACCGAATTGGTAAGCGAGTTTTTCCGGGCGTTTGCCACCCACGCGCACGCTACGCTCCACATTCGACTCCTACAGGCGCAGAACGACCATCATGCCGTGGAAGCCCTCTTCAAAGCGTTCGCCAAAGCCTTAGAGATGGCAACCCGCTTCCACCCCCGACATACTGGAGTGCCTTCGACGAAGGGCTATGTGGAAGGCGCACCCCAATCCCCTGAGACTGGTCTATGATTGCACTGGTGGATTACGGCATGGGCAATCTGCGCAGTGTGCAGAAAGCCCTTGAGTTTTTAGGAGCGGAGGTTCGCATCACTTCTGACCCTGTTGAGGTGCGCTCCGCTGAGGCAGTGGTGTTGCCGGGGGTTGGCGCATTTGGCTCTGCGATGGAACGGCTGCAATCGGCAGGGTTGGCATCTGCCCTCCGTCAAGCGATCGAGCAAGGGAAGCCATTTTTGGGCATCTGCTTAGGTTTGCAGTTGCTGTTTGACACAAGTGACGAATCGCCGAATGTGCAGGGGTTGGGGCTTCTCAGGGGGCGCGTGGTGGGGTTTCGCAGTCGCCCTGACTTTACGCTTCCAGTGCCCCACATTGGCTGGAACGCCATCCACTTCACTCAGCCAGAGGCTCTGCTATGGCGCGGGCTGGGGGAGGGGAGTTATGTCTACTTCGTGCATTCCTACTACCCAGAGCCTGCCGACCCCGCGCTCATCAGTGCAACCAGCCACTACGGCGTTGAGTTTACTGTAGCGGTTTCAGCAGAAAACCTGCACGCCGTTCAGTTCCACCCTGAGAAGAGTGGTCAGGTGGGGCTGAAAATCTTGCGCAACTTCCTATCCGCCTTGGTCTGAGGAGGCTTTTTTCACCGCATGCCCGCCGAACGCGTGGCGCAGCTGGGCTAAGAAGCGATACTGAAAGCCCTGAGAGTCCTGACTGCGGAACCGTTCATGTAAGGCATGGGTAATCACGGGGGCAGGGCATCCCAGCTCGATGGCTTCTTGAGCCGTCCACCGTCCCTCTCCCGAATCGGCGACATAGGGAGCGGTTTCCTGGAGCTGGGCATCCTCTTTGAGGAATCCCGCTATCAGGTCTAAGAGCCAGCTGCGGATGACGGTTCCATGGCACCACGCTTCCGCCACCTGCGCCAAATCGATATTGAACTCCTTTTTGCGTCGGAGCAGTTCGAAGCCTTCGGCGTAAGCCTGCATGATGCCGTACTCGATGCCGTTGTGAATCATTTTGGCATAGTGTCCTGCGCCCACGGGACCCACATGCACCCATCCCTTATCGGGGGCAGGGGCAAGGTCGCGGAAGAGAGGCGTCAGATGCGCAACGACCTCAGGTTCGCCTCCTATCATCAGCCCGTAGCCGTTCTCCAAGCCCCAGATTCCTCCTGAGACCCCCACATCGGCGAACTTAATCCCGCGTTGGGCAAGCTCTTCGGCATAGCGAATCGAGTCGCGGTAGTAGCTGTTGGCTCCGTTGACCACGATGTCGCCCGCTGACAAGAACTCTGCGCAGTAGGTGATAGCCGACTCTGTCGGCTCGCCAGCAGGGTACATAAACCAGAGCACGCGCGGACATCTAAGGTAGACTATAGCCTCTTCAGGAGTGTAGGCGGGTATGATGCCATACTGTTCATACTCATCGATGGTGGCTTGGGTGCGAGAGTAGCCAATTACTCTATGCCCGCGTGCCACCAACCGACGCGCCATGTTGCCACCCATCCTGCCTAATCCGATAATTGCCAGTTCCATAAGGTTTAGTGTACCTTCATGGATACGCCCTTCTTAGCAGGAGAACCCTCGACATGCTCGAACTGCTAAGGCGGAGGTACGCATGCTCGCAAAGGTCGACAGCGCGGCGCTTCACGGGATCGACGCCTTCACCGTGCAAGTGGAGCTTGACTTACGCACTGGAACCCCCTCTTGGACGATTGTAGGACTGCCTGACACTGCCGTTCAGGAATCCCGTGAGCGGGTGCGCACCGCAATCCGCAACTCGGGTCTCTATTTTCCGCTCAGCCGCCTGACCGTGAACCTTGCTCCTGCCGATGTGCGCAAAGAGGGACCTGCCTATGACCTGCCCATGGCGATAGGCATCTTAGCGGTCTCGGAGCAGATTCCCTTGGATCGCTTGGAGGGAGTGATGGTGGTGGGTGAGCTTTCGTTAGACGGAGGCGTGCGCCCTGTGAACGGCGTACTCTCTATTGCGATGCATGCGCGCAACACAGGCGCGCGTGTGCTGATGGTGCCCCGTGCCAACGCAGAGGAAGCGGCAGTGGTGGGCAACCTCGAAGTGATAGGCGTGGAAAGCCTGCAGGACGCTGTGGAGTATTTTCTGAACCCTGAGAGCAAGGCACCCGTGCGCGTGGATGTGAACGCTCTGCTGAGTGCCCCTGCCGAGTATGAGGTGGACTTCGCAGAGATTAAGGGACAGGAGCAGGCGAAACGCGCCTTAGAGATTGCCGCCGCAGGCGGGCACAATGTGCTCCTTATCGGTCCGCCGGGTTCGGGCAAAACGATGTTGGCGCGCCGACTGCCCACCATCCTACCGCCGATGATTCTGGAGGAGGCACTGCAGACCACTCGCATTTACAGCTCTGCGGGTCTATTACCTCCCCGAACGGGTTTGATGACCACGCGCCCCTTTCGCTCGCCCCATCACACGACCTCCTATGCGGCGCTGGTGGGGGGAGGCAGTATCCCGCGTCCTGGGGAAATCTCGCTGGCGCATAATGGGGTGCTGTTCTTAGATGAGCTACCAGAATTCAAGCGCGATGTGCTGGAGGCGATGCGCCAGCCGTTAGAAGATGGCGTGGTCTCCGTCTCGCGAGTACAGGCGGCGGTGGAGTTCCCCGCGCGCTGTATGCTCGTGGCAGCGATGAACCCATGCCCCTGCGGGTTTCACGGCGACCCCCAACAGCACTGCTCCTGCAATCAGACCGCCATTCGCAAGTATCTCCAGCGCATCTCGGGTCCGCTATTAGACCGCATTGACATCCACTTGGAGGTGCCTCGCCTGCGCCAAGAGGATTTGCTCACGCTGAGTGCTGGGGAGTCGTCGGCACGCATTCGGGAGCGCGTGGTGCAGGCGCGCCTCCGCCAGTTGGAACGCCTGCGCCCTCACGGACTGGTCTGCAACGCCCAGATGACGAGCAAGCTGATACGCGAATATTGCCCATTGGGGGAGGATGTACGCGCTTACCTGCGCACGGCAGTCCAACGGCTGGGGCTAAGCGCCCGTGCGTTCGACCGTATCCTCAAAATTGCGCGCACGATTGCCGATTTAGAGGGCGAGGCGCAGATTCTGTTGCCCCACATCGCAGAGGCGGTGCAATATCGCAGTATCGACCGCCGCTTTTGGGGCACAGGGTAGCACGGTACAATTCCGACGGTGCGTATCGCTTTCTTCCTCGTTCACCTGTGCGCGGGCGGTGCTGAGCGCGTGATGGTGACCCTCGCAAATGCCTTTTGCCAGCGTGGGCACAGCGTACAAGTGGTGCTCGCGGAAGCCGTAGGCGAACTGCTCAAGGAGTTGAACCCTGCTGTTCAGGTGGTAGACCTCAACGCTGGGCGCATGCTGCGCTCTTTGCCACGACTGACTCGCTTCCTGCGCCGGGAACGTCCCGAAGCGCTCCTCTCAACCTTGTCGCAGCCGAATTTGGTGGCGATTTTGGCGCGTCGGTGGGCGCGGGTGCCCACCCGCGTCATAGTGCGCGAGGCGAATACCCCAACCCAGGAGTTTTCTCACGCAACCCTCCTGAAAGACCGCGTCGTCCCTATACTAATCAGCCTGTTCTATCGGGATGCGGATGGGGTGGTGGCGGTTTCGCAAGGGGTGGCTGGATCGCTTGCGCGCTTGGGGGTGTTGAACCTGCGCGTTATTCCCAACCCTGTCATCACCCTGCGTCTGAAGGAACTCTGCGACACACCTCTGGAACACCCTTGGTTCGCAGCAGGCGAACCTCCCGTCGTGCTCGCGGTGGGGCGGCTGGAGGCTCAAAAAGATTATCCCACTCTCTTACAAGCATTCGCCCAAGTCGTGCAAGTGCGTCCTACACACCTGCTGATTTTAGGTGAAGGGGAACAGCGTCCCGTGTTGGAGCAGATGGTACGCTCGCTTGGATTGGAGTGCTGGATCAGTATGCCCGGCTTCGTGTCCAATCCGTTTCCGTACATGCGCCGTGCAAGCGTCTATGTGCTCTCGTCGCGCTTTGAGGGCTTGCCAAATGCCCTGATTCAGGCGATGGCTTGCGGATGCCCCGTCGTCAGCACCGACTGCCCCAGCGGACCGCGAGAGATATTGGATGGGGGGCGCTACGGTCATCTGGTACCCGTGGGCGATGCAAACGCGCTGGCGCAGGCAATTCTTGAGGTGTTGGCAGGGAAGGGCAAAGCCGTGCCCCCTGAATGGCTTCAACAGTTCGAGGAGTCCCGCGTGGTGGAGCAATACCTCCAACTCCTTAGCGATGAACTCGGCTGAGCAGAAGCGCCATACCCCTCACGAAAAAGAGCGTGAGAAACGGCATCGCCAGCAACAAGGGACGACTTCCACCTGCATAGACCCAGATAGTAAACCACACCCACACCACGAGAAGCGCGGGGAGGCTGAACACTCGCCAGTGGGTACGCCAACCATAAAAAAGCCCGCCCAGTGCCACCACCCAGAAGAGCCAGTAGACCCCATCGAACAGGCGAAGCATCGCTACCCGCTGACGGTTGCCCGCTTCCTGCAAGCCGAAGGCAGAAAGGCTGAGGCGCGTCTTGAGCCACAATAGGCGCATAAAGTCGGAGGGATGCTCCCGTATCCAGTCCATCGCAAGGCGCAACGCTTTGCGGTCGCGCACCACAGGGTCAGGGTCGGCTATCCAGTCGCGCACTAACACCTCCTGACCCCCAACGCGCATGCGCAGTTGAAGAAAATCGGCGCGAAAGCCTCCGTCGGCTTCGGGGTTGTTCGCCCAGAGAAAGGTGTAGCCTCCCAGCCCGATGGGGATAAAGTGCCCGAACCGTGCCCACAGATAGCCCACATAAGGCGCCACCACCAGCACCACTGTCAGCACCAACACTAGCGCACCGCCAAGAGGCATCGCTTGCCGGTTCGACACTTCAGGGTCTCTGCGAGAAGCCAGAACCCACCACACCGCCACCACACCTGCAAACGGTAAAAAGCTCGCTCGGGTGAGGGACAGCAGCCCCATCAGCATCCCACACGCAAGGGCGTTGCGCCAGTTCCAGCCTGCGGTCGCACGCTCCACCGCCCACACTAGCAAAGGCAGGGCAAGATTCTCGGTATAGAGCCAACCGCTTATCATCAACAGGTGGGGATGCACCGCACACAGCCCCACGACCCAGTAGGCAAGCCGCTCACCCAGCCATCGGTTCGCAATCCGCCAGATCCCCCATAACATCAGCAGGCTCAGCAGACCGTTCACGAGGCGCACCGCTTGGGGTTTATGCCCCACCAACCTGTACACCCCCGCCATCAGCCACATATAAGCAGGGGCGACCTGCAACCCCTTGTGATACTCATACCGCCCTTCGCTGGCAAGAGTCCACGCAATCGTGTCGTGAACCCTCGCGTCGCCATGCAGGGGGTCTCGGCGTAGAAAGGGGTCTACACTGGGCGCCACCAGCACATACCCCATCCGCAACACAAGGATTGCAACCCAAAACCCGATAGCCCAGCGCACGCAGGCAGTATACCACGCGCTTTCTAACCCCCTCTGCCAGTCGGCGATAGGAACTTGGGGAGGGGCAGGGAAAGATACTCCCGATGATGCCCACCGCTCGCCATCAGTTGCCCAAAGAGGTGCGCGCCTTATGGGTGGTGCGTACCTCGATGGTCAGCCCCCAGTCCATCGAACGCGCTGTGGAGTTGGCGCACCGAGGGGGGTTCAATACGCTGTTTGTGCAGGTGCGCGGGCGCGGCGATGCCTACTACCGCTCGCGCTATGAACCCCGTGCCGAACCCCTCGCCGAACAGTCCGAGTCGTTTGACCCCTTAGCCCACATGCTCGCCTGTGCGGGGGAAGTGGGGCTGAAGGTGCATGCTTGGCTGAATGTGTTCTACATTTGGAACGAACCGCAACCGCCCCAGAGCAAACACCACCTCTTCCACCGTAGTCCCGACTGGATTGCCCGCGACCGTTATAACCGCTACCAGATGACCACCACCTCTGCAGTGGAAGGCGTCTATCTATGTCCCAGCCACTCAGGCGTGCGCGCGCATCTGCTAAAGGTGTTCGCCGATGTGGCTCAGCAGTACCGTACCCTGAGCGGGATTCACTTGGACTATGTGCGCTATCCGAACGCCGATTACTGCTACTGTGAGGGCTGTCGCACCCGATTCGTGGCTTGGCTTCAGAATCGGCTTCCATCCCATCGTGCGCGTGCCCTCCGAGTGCGCTTCAAGGAGCCTTTGGCGTGGATTCGTGCCTTTCCCAGCGAGTGGAGCCTTTGGCGTCGGGAACAGGTAAATATCTTTGTGCGTCAGCTGAGTCAGAAGCTGCGCGCCCTCAATCCCCAGTTGGTGCTCTCCGCCGCTGTATGGGCAGGGTATGCGCACGCCTATCGCAACAAGTTTCAAGATTGGCGGCGATGGCTCCAGCAAGACTGGCTCGACACGCTCGTGCTGATGGCTTACAACCCGAACACTCAGGTCGTACTGAAGCAACTGCGAGAGGCAAAATCGCTCCTCAAAGGGCGTCCGCTCATCGGGGGAATCGGCGCGTGGCTTATCCCCCCGCAAAGCACCCTGTCCAAGATTCAAGCGGTGCGCCAGTTGGGGCTTCGTGGATTTTCCCTCTTTTCCTATGACGCCCTCACTGAAGGGGGCAACCGTTCGGACTATTTAGAGGCGCTTGCCTCTAAAATCCGTTGACTTCCTACTGTTAGCTATAGGGTACAATATCGGACACAGGAGGTGCAACTTGCAACCACATCACTTTGAGGTTTCTGCTATCTGGGAGGGGGACAGCAATAGCACGGGTGCGCTCGAATCGCCCGGTGGGCTACACTGTCATTTTGCAGTCCCTACGGAGTTCGGCGGTCCAGGTGGGTGCCCCAGCCCAGAAGAGATGCTCTTAGCGGCGTTAGCCTCGTGCTATGTGATTACGATTGCGTATATGGCAGAGCTGAAAAAGCTCCCCTTACGCAAACAGCACATCACGGTTCAAGGAGTGGTCGAGCGCGACCCGCAAACTCGTCGTCTGCGCTTTACCCAAATGCATCTTGGGCTTACCTTCTCTGTACCCTCCGAGGCTACTGAAACCCAAATCCAGTCGATTCTCAAACTCGCCTATGACGCAAAATCCTATTGTCTTGTCTCGAATTCGCTACGCGACGAGATCCAGTTTTCTGTAGAAACACAAGTAGAAAAAATCTAACCACAAGGGAGTTGGAATGATGGCAACTGTACGCGCGTTTCGTGCGACGCGTTTCGCACGCCTGATACCTGAGGTCGTGGCACCACCGTATGATGTGATAACACCAGAGTATCGCGCTGAGCTGGCAAGCCGAAGCCCCTACAATATCGTCCACCTCACGCTCCCCCAGAATGGGGAGGCACGCTACCAGCATGCCCAGAACCTTTTGAACCACTGGCTGAGTGAAGGCATCTTGCGCACCGATGGTGAGCCTGCTGTCTACCGCTACACCCAGCAGTTCACCAACCCGCTCACCCACTCGCGTGAGACTCGTGTAGGCTACTTTGTGCTTCTTCATACAGAACCCTACGAGACTGGCACTGTGCTTCCCCACGAGCATACTTTCCCCGTGTTCAAAGAAGACCGTTTCCGCCTGCTGGAGCACACCCGCACCCATCTGGAATCGATTTTCGGGCTGTTTGAGACCACACCCGAACTGCGTCAAGCATTGAGTGAACCTCTTTGGGAACCGATTGCCCACCTAGAGGGCGCCGACTTGCCAGAGGGAGAGCTCCATCGCTTGGAGCGTCTGACGAACCCTGTGATGGTGGCGCGCATCGAGAATGCGTTTCAAAAAGTTCGTATCTGGATTGCCGATGGGCACCACCGCTATGAGACTGCTCTCCAGTTCGGACGCCAGTTTGGGAGCGACGGCTCCCCCGAACGCTACCTGCCCATCCTGCTGGTGCCGTTCGATGACCCTGGACTCGTCATCCTGCCCACCCACCGCCTGATAAACACGCTTCCCCCAGGAACGCCCGCCGATTGGCAAGACCGTTTGAGTGAGGCGTTCGAGGTACGCTCCATCCCACGCGAGGTAATCCCTACGCTTCAGCTCAGCCCCTACGATTCGTGGATTGCCTTTGTGTTCCCCGAAGGCGCGTGGCTCATTCGTCCGAAAGAGTTTCCTGAGGTTCCCGACCAGCCAGCGGCACTCACACACTTTGACGCTTGGTGGCTTCATCATCGCCTGATGCCTGCCCTTGGCTATACCCAACCCGAGGTGCGCTACACCCGCTCTATGGAGGAGGCACTCGATGCCCTGCGAGGGGGTGACGCCCAAGCCGCGTTCCTGCTCAGTCCTCCCACTCTGACCACACTCCGTCAGGTGGCAGAGGCAGGCGCGAAAATGCCCCAGAAATCGACCTACTTCTATCCCAAAGTGCTTTCGGGGCTGATTACTTGGAGGATTGGGACATGACGAAGGTCATCGGGGTCATTCCTGCCCGTATGGCGGCGACCCGATTACCGGGCAAACCTCTTCTCCCCATCGCGGGCAAACCGATGATTCAGTGGGTTTGGGAGCGTGCCCGCCAAGCGCGCTCCCTCCACGAGTTATATATCGCCACCCCAGACCCTGAAATCCTGCAGGCGGCGGAGTCATTTGGGGCGCGCGCTCTGCTCACCAGCCACGCCCACCGCACCGGCACCGACCGCATCGCCGAAGTAGCACGCCGCACCGATGGAGCGGTCTATGTGAACATTCAGGGCGATGAACCCTTACTCCACCCCGAAGCCATCGATTGCGCCGTGCAACCCCTCTTGGAAGACCCCACCCTGATGATGAGCAGTCTCTACTGCCACGCCCAGCCCGACGAGTACGAGAAACCGAGTGTGGTCAAGGTGGTCATCGATGGCAACGGCGACGCGCTCTACTTCTCCCGCTCGCGCATTCCTTATCCCCGCGAGAGTACTGACTATCCCGTGCTCAAGCATATCGGGCTGTATGTGTACCGACGGGAGCTCCTCTTACAGTTCGCCCAGTGGGAACCGACCCCGCTGGAGAGTACCGAGGCATTAGAGCAACTGCGGGTGCTGGAGCATGGCTACCGCATCCGCATGGTCTACTTTGAGCATAGCCCTATTGCCGTAGACACAGAAGCCGATTTAGCGAAAGTGCGGGCAATGGTAGAGTAATCGCTCCTTAACTTCGCAAATGGGCACGATCTGTAGGGGAGAACTCTGGGATACACGAATATTGAGCTCCACCGTAAAGAAATGCGCTGAAACTTCCGATAATACCCACGAATCCTGCGTTCCTTCCTGCAAGAGGGGATGTCAGGGTTTCACACAATCCATGCGATGGAGGTTAATCCGATGCCTAGAAGAAGTAAGCAACCACAGGTACCGATTCAAGAGCGACCCGTGTCGATAAGTATCGCAAGCTATATCACGGGCGTGGAGACCCATACTTTGCGCTATTGGGAGCGCGAGTTCGCCGAGTTCTTGAACCCTGTGCGCACTCCAGGGGGGCAACGACGCTATCGCCCCGAAGATTTGGAGGTGCTCAAGGAAATCAAACGTCTGCTCAAAGATGAGCTGTACACGATTGCAGGCGCAAAGAACATTCTGCGTCAGCGGTTTCCTACGCACTCGCACAGCAAGAGCAATAACGGCAAGAGTCACTCCTCCAAGTCAACGAAGGCTCCTAAGACAGCACGCACCTGAGTATCACCCCGAAAGGAGGGGGACACACGCTCATGGCTCCAGAGCAATGCGCCCAGACGATACGGGAACTCATCCAACAGAATCACTGGGATGAGGCAGAACGCCAGCTCACCGAAGCACTGGCACTCACCCCTGACCATCCTGAACTCTTAGCTTGTCAAACCTGGATATGGCTCTATCGCACGCGCGAGCTGGATGCCTATCCCGTGGTGCTGAAGCTTCTCTCTCAGGGCTATCAGGACCCAGAGTGGCTTGAGGAGGTTGTGCTTCCCCTGCGCAACTATTTCGTATGCATAGCGAATGACCCCACCCTCACGATTAAGACCAAACGCAAGCAGGACGGTCGGCAGACTCTGCGTGCATGTGCCCAAGAGCTCGAAAACTGGCTCCAACACCATCTGATACCCATCCCCGATGAGCCTGTCGGCACGCGCATCACTCTCTGCATGATAGCCAAAGACGAGGCAGAGTTCCTCGAGGAGTGCCTTAGGAGCGTTCAAGGCGCTGTGGATGAGATTGTATTGGTGGACACTGGCTCCACAGATGACACGGTGCCGATTGCGGAGCGCTACGGAGCGAAAGTGATTCACGCCGAATGGCGCCACGATTTCGCCTA
>VAPR01001543.1_pt1 | contig 11016 bp, 8 predicted proteins | sample 3380701 | NCBI WGS metagenome assembly VAPR01 (sample SAMN11536904, study PRJNA540576) | hot springs metagenome | isolation source: hot spring wet sediment | place: Spain: Lobios | collected 2014-01
GGCGGTGCTGGTGCTGGGGGGGTGGGGAGTGGGAGGCCCAGACGGCGGGCGATGGTGGGCACATCGTCGGCCGGTGGCAGGCTGAGACGGGTTCCACCCCAGGCCCAGAGGTCCACGTCGCCGTCGCGGACAACCCGGCTGCTGGGCCCGAGGTCGCTCCGACGCCAGGTGCCGTCGGGCTGGCGCAGATAGTAGTGCCAGTAGCGGCACTCACCGCCGCCACGGCACTGGCAGAAGCAGTCGTCGCGCGGCGGAAAACAGCCGACGCCTGCAATGGCGCAGACGGCGGCTCCCAGTCCGCCGTACTCCTGGGTCTGGACGTCCAGCCCGCTGCGTCGGAGCAGATCGAGACCGCGGAGGGTAGAGCTGTCCAGCGGCACGACCCGGTAGATGACGCGGCCGTCGCCGGGGACGACGATCAGCCCGGCGGCCCCGCTGGCCCCGGCCGGAGAGACCGTGACCCAGAAAAGCAGGAGCCAGAGAACCACAGGCCAGCGGAGACCGCGCGAGCGCATCGGCGTCTCTCAGAGACAGGTGGTTGACCGCCGGAAGACCAGACCGCTCAGCACCAGGGCCATCCCGATGAGGACCGGCAGCGCCACCGGGGCGCCGGTCCGGGGCAGGCGGGTGGGGGTAACCGGAGCCGGTGCGGGGGCTGGCCGGACGATGGGCAGCGGCTGGCCGACCAGAGCCGGAACCGCCTGGACCGTGGCCAGGAGGTTATCCTCCGGGACCCCGGCCTTCCAGCGGAAGGCGCCGCTGGGGTTCTGGAGGGCCAGGAGGGCGGTCAGGGGGTTCCCCTGGGGGCGGGCCCAGGCCTCGGGCCGCTGGCCGGCGGCCAGGAGGGCCTGGAGGACCAGAGCGGTGGAGTTGGCGTCGGTCTCGGTGCCGAACTGCGCGGGCTTCTGGAAGGGGAAGCCGCCGTCGTCGTTCTGGACGGTGCGGAAGTACTGGAGGGCGCGGTCGATGGCCGGGCGGGCGGCCTCACCGCCGACCCGGGCCAGGGCCTGGACGGCCAGAGCGGTGGTGTTGGTATCGCCGGAGCCGGGCTGCTGGCCGCCATCCCAGGCCCAGGCGCCCTCGGGCAGCTGGGTCCGGAGCAGCCAGGTGACCATGGCTGGGGTTATGGCTGCCCGGTCAGTGGCGGCCAGGGCCAGCAGGGCGTAGGCGTGGTCGATGGCGCTCTGGCCGAGGCGGCCTGATTGCGGGTCGACGAAAGTGCGCAGATGGGCCACCAGATCGAGGCCGGCGAAGCGGCGTGGGTCCTGACCGGTGGCTGTCAGGGCCAGGATCACCTTGGCGGTCAGCCCGGCTGATTTCTCTATGGCCGGGCGCTGGCGGGTCAGGTAATCGAGGGCCGGCGCCGGTGCGGCCTGACCGACGGCGCCGAGGGCGAGGAGGGCGTCGGCGGTCGTGCCGGGGGCGCTCTGGGGCTTGCCGAAGCCACCGTCGGCGTTCCGCTGGCTGAGGAGCCAGGTGATCGCTCGATTGGCGGCGGCTGTCGGATCGGTGGCCGCGGGTGGGGCGGCCTGGGCTGGGGTCAGCAGGCCAGCCAGCAGACCCAGAAGCACAAGAAAAGTCACAATCCGTGGCCAGCGTCGCATGACGACTCCTTTCGGGGGAATAGAGCGGTGGGATGGATGCAGGGCCAGAGAACGACGACCCCCTTGCCGCTTCGGCAAGGGGGCGGATCAGGTGGTGGTTGGCATCGCAGTTCCAGCCCCCTTTCGCTCGAAGGTGCGCGGAACCGACAGGGGCAGGCGACCTGGCTTCCGGCCTGATGGGCCGGTCACAGTTGCGGGACAGCGCCGGACTTGCACCGGACTTCGCTTTTAACCCACCCGACCGCGGATGCGGCCCCTGGCGGGCACCCCTGCCGCGGGTCCGAGAAGACCCGTGCCAGTATGTGGTTGTCTGGCGTGGCTATCATAGAGGACGGCGTCGAGGGTGTCAAGCGTGTCGCCGGCTCGGGGCCATAATCTTGACATAAATCAGGGGCCGGCGGTCAGACGGGCTAGACGCTCGGGCGCCGTTAGTGTAGAATGCCGGACGCCAGGGACGCCCCGGATGGAGGAGTACAGGCGATGGGCATGGTGATCGCCATCCTGCGGCTGGTTGTCAAGCGCAGCCTGAACAATATCAATCTGCTGGTGACCACCATCATCGGTCTGGTCGTCACGGTCAGTCTGGTGGCGGCGGTGCCGCTCTACTCGGACGCGATGATCGAGCGGCTGTTGCAGAAACGGTTGCAGCAGCCTTCGCAGCGGCCGCCGGGGGCGGTGCGCATCCGGCATCTGGAGGAGAAGGCGACGCCCAGCACCCTCGATCAGTTCCGCCGTCTGGACGAGTTCGTCCTCAACAACGCCGAATGGATCATGGGCTTGCCCCTGAAGCGGCCCATCCTCCGCTACTTCGCCACCGACACCCATCTTCTGCAAGGGGTCGCCGAGACCGAGAAAGTCAATCCGCTGGCCAGTGAGGCCAAGTACGCCTACATCGCCTTCCAGCAGGGGCTGGAGAAGTACATCAGGATCGTCGAGGGACAGGGGCTGCCGCCGGGTCCGAGCCCGGACGATGTCGTGCCGGTGATTCTGAGCACGACAGCCTCCGAGGAACTCCACATGTACGTGGGCGAGTCCTATTACTACATTGGCGGCGACCGCTTCAACCCGGCTCGGGTGACGCTGAAGGTGGTGGGCCTCTGGGAGCCGCTCGAGCCCAACTCGGACTACTGGCTTTACCATCCCGATGTCATGTACAACACCCTCTTCACCACCGAAGAGCACCTCTTTCAGAACATTTTGAAGATCATGCCCCAGGCGATTCACGAGTATTCCTGGTACATGATCTTCGACCACAACGCCCTCCATTCGACCAACGTCGACCGTGTCCTGGGTGGTCTGCGCTACCTGGAGACGCGGGTGGCCACGATGATGCCCAATACCAAAGTCGACCTGGCGCCAGGGGATCTGCTGGAAGAGTTCGCCCGCCGGGCCTTTCTGCTGAAACTCCTGCTCTTCGCCCTGAGCATCCCCATGCTGGCCGTCATCCTCTACTACATCATCACCTCGGTCGGCATGGTTATCGATCGCCAGCGCAGCGAGATCGCGGTTTTCAAGAGCCGGGGGATGAGCACCTTCCAGATCATCGGATTGTATCTTCTGGAGGGGGTGCTTATCGGCGGCATCGCTCTGGCTATTGGTCCTCTCATTGGTATCGGCGTCGCCCAGTTGATCGGTCAGAGTTACAGTTTTCTGCTCTTCGCTCAGCGGCCGCCGCTCCCGGTGATGTTCTCGACCCAAACGCTCCAGTACGCCGCCCTGGCGGCCGGTCTGGCGGTCCTGGCCATGCTGGTGCCGGCGGTGGGGGCTGCCCGCTACACGATCATCACCTACAAGCAGGAAGTTGCCCGCTCCTATCGGCGACCGCTCTGGCAGCGCTTCTTCGTCGATATTCTGCTGCTGGCGGTGGCGGCCTACGGCTACCGGACGCTTCAGCAGCAGCGCTCGATTCTCAACATCGCCGGCGAGGGGGAGATCGTCGTTGACCCGTTGATGTTGCTGGTGCCCTCGCTCTTCATCTTCGCCCTGGCGTTGCTCTTCCTGCGGCTCTTCCCGTTGCTGACCGCCGGCCTGGCCCGGCTGGGGAGCCTGTTCGGCAACGCGCCGGTCGTGCTGGCCCTGCGCCAGATCGCCCGGATGCCGCTGGCCTACAGCCCGCTGGTGCTCCTCCTGACCCTGACGCTGGCGCTCGGGGCCTTCGCCGCCTCGGCGGCCCACACGATGAACCGCAATTTCACCGAGCGGGTGCTCTACGAGATCCCGGCCGACCTCATTCTGACCGAGGTCTGGGAGTACAACGAGACCGAGAACTACTTCATCGAGCCTCCCTTCAGCGCCCACGAGGTGCCGGGAGTGGTGGCCCTGACCCGGGCCAAGCAGTTCACCGCTCGTCCCAACATCGGGCGGGGACAGCAGCGCGATGTCCAGGTGCTGGGGGTGGACCGGACGACGTTTGCCAACGTGGCCTGGTGGCGTTCCGACTTCGCCCCGCGGCCGCTGGGGGCGCTGATGAACGCTCTGGCCATCGACGAGTCGGCGGCGATCACCACGCCGGCCTTTCTGGCCCGCTACCAGCTCAACATCGGCGATACGGTGCAGCTGGTTTTCGGCAACAAGATCGTGGATTTCCGGATCGTCGAGGTCGCCGACTACTTCCCCACGCTCTATCCGGAGAAGGGCGACTTCTTCGTGGCCAATCTGGACTACCTCTACGACCAGACGGGCCTGCAGCCCTATGATGTCTGGGTCAAGGTCGATCCCAACTATCGGAGCCAGGATATCGTCGAGGCGATGGAGAAAAATGGTATTCGGATCGTTCGAATTCGTGACAGCCGGGTGCAGGTCAACGTGGGTCGGCTGGATCCGCAGCGGACCGGCCTCTTCGGCGTCCTTTCTATCGGCTTCATCGTGGCGGCTCTCCTGACTGTCCTGGGCTTCTTTCTCTATGCCTTCCTCTCGTTTCAGAAGCGGATGCTGCAGATGGGCATCCTGCGGGCCATCGGTCTCTCCAGCGCCCAGCTTTTCGTGCTGTTGATGCTGGAGCAGGTCTTTCTCATCGTCCTGGGGATTGCCGCCGGCACGGCCTTCGGGCTCTGGACGAGTTCGCTCTTTATTCCGTTCCTGCAGGTCAGCGCTGATCAGTACGGGACGACGCCGAAGTTCGTGGTCGAGCTGGCCTGGGGCGATGTCCAGCGCATCTATGTGATTATGGGTCTGATGCTGGCGGTCGGCCTGCTCTGCATGATCGTCCTGCTGCGGCGGATGAAGATCTACCAGGCGGTGAAACTGGGCGAGCAGCTCTGAGGACGTGGACCGGCTGCATCGCCGGGCCGGCCGAGGGCCAGACCAGCCAGCGGCGGTTTCGGGGCTATCAGGCAGCGCTGGCCGCAGCCGGACTGCCTTTCGACCCGGCGCTGCTCTGCCACGGTGACTATGCCTACGAGAGCGGGGCCCGCTGGGCCGAGCATCTTTCTCGCGCTGGCCGAGCCACCAACGGCTCTCTTCTGCGCCAACGACCGGATGGCCATCGGAGCACTGCTGGCTGCTCGGCGGCGGGGCCGCCATCTTCCGGCGGATCTGGCGGTCGTCGGCTTCGACGATATCCCTGAGGCCGCGGTTGTCGACCCGCCGCCGACCACGGTCGCCCAGCCGCTGGCGGCGGTGGCCTTCATCCTCTCCCGGTTGAGCGGCCAGACTGGTCCCGAGCCCCGGCGGGTGGTCCTGACGCCGGCGCTGGTGGTCCGGGCCTCGTGCGGGGCGATCATCGTGCCCCCGGCGGCGTAGTCTGGGCGAGGGCTGCCGGGTCCAGGCCTGCCCCTGCTCCCCGCTTGTACGCCTCGATCATTTGGATGAGTAGGGCGATATCGGCCCGTCCCTCCTCGCCGCTGGTCAGGGGACGGCGTTTCTCGGTGACGCACTCGTGAAAGTGGATGAGTTCGCGCTTAAAGGCCTCCTCATACGAGGCCTCGACCCGGCAGTCGGTGAAGGCGCCGTCGGCCATCTCCTCAACGTGGACCAGCGTCGGCATGTTGCGGATGTAGGGGGAGGGGAAGGAGATGGTGACCACCCGCTGGCGACCGTAGACCCGCAGCACCTCGTCAAAGCGACGCATTTCGGTGCGGCCGGTGGTGAAGGTGCAGAGGAAGTCGCCATAGTCGAGAAGTGAGCTGAAGAAGCGGCCGTCGTCCCAGATGTGGGTGGTGAGAACGCGGCGGGGGCGGCCGACGGCCCCACAGAGGATGGTCACGTCGTGAACCGAGAGCCCCAGCATCAGGCTGTAGGCCTGGCGGACGTGGGGTGGCACCGGGCCGATGGCCTCGGTGATGGCGGCCTGATATTCAGCCTGCTGCTGGGCGATGAGGTCGCGGGGCTGATCGTCAAAGCGGTAGACGCGGTGAGCCTCACGGATGAAAAGCGCGTTGGGGCCGATGATGTCGTGGAGTTCAACCAGGCGGATATCGGGAATCTCCTGGATTTTACGCTGCCCATAGAGATAGCCGGGGTCGTAGCGTTTCATGTAGGCAACCATAAGGATACAGCCGTTGCGGGCGGCTGTTTCGATGAGGGTATCAGCCTCGCGCAGATTGGTGCACATCGGTTTCTCGACCAGGACGTGCTTGCCCTGCTGGAGGGCGGCCAGGGCTGGTTGGAAGTGGTAGGGAGTGAGAACAAAAACGGCATCGAGGTCGGGCTGGGCGACCAGAGCGCGGAAATCGGTGTAGCGATGGTCGACGCCATAGAGGTCGCCGATCCTGGCGACCAGCTGCGGGGAGATGTCGCAGATGGCGGCGATCTCGTAGCGCTCCTCCAGTTCGCGCAGGTAGGGCAGGTGCATAATCTGGGCGATCTCGCCCAGACCGATCACCCCGACTCGCAGACGTCGTGTGGGCGACATCAAGCCTCCATCATTGTATCTAGCCGGTCTTTTTGGGTGTCAGGCCTTGAGGCCGGTCAGAGCGATGCCGGCCACAGCCCCAGCGACTGTGGCCGAACAGATGGTTTTCCACGAGGCTCGGAGTGCTCTCCCTACAGGGAGTATAGGGAGGACTGGCTCGCTTGTCCATCGCGATCGCGGGTACTGTCGGGGGCGCATGTTCCCTCCTGGCTCGTGACGGCGAGAGGTATTGGTTACCGGGCGAGAGAGCAGGCCGGTGGCTACAGAGTTATAACCGTATAGATATATTCCAGTGCAGAGTAATAGATATAGTTTCTAACAAACAGATGGATATTTGCATGCACGAACAAATAGAAGTCTCAACGAGTATATGCGTGATTATAGGATTATGGCCATGTAATATCATCTAGCGATCTGTCTGTCCTTCTGTTGTTCTGTCATACGATGCAGAAGACGTCCTGGACGGTTATATTCCTAGAGGTCTGTGAGGATCGAGGGCTGTCCGGATGATGGACAGGCGGGCCCGCCTCGCGTATAATCTCGGGCCGGCGCCCGGACCACGGTGGGCGGAGAGACGGTTCCCGGAGATCGCCGGTGTCTCGCCGCACGTGCGGTCCGACTACCCCTTACCGAGGAGCTGCGGAGCGTGGGACGGACCATCGCCGTCGCCAACCAGAAAGGTGGGTCAGGGAAGACCACCACCACGCGCTGCCTGGGCTCGGCTCTGGCCGAGCGGGGCCGGCGCGTCCTGATGATCGACCTGGACCCGCAGGCCAGCCTCTCCGAGGGGTGCGGCCTGGCCCTGCACCGTCTGGAACGCACCACCTACCACGTCCTGCTGGGACAGGCCCGTCTGGCCGAGGTCATCGTGCCGGTCGAGGAGCGGCTGGATCTGGCCCCCACCAACATCCACCTGGCCGCCGCCGAACTCCAACTGGTCAATATGAACCGCCGCGAGGACAAGCTCCGGAATGCCCTGCGGCCGGTCAAGGACGCCTACGACTACATCCTGATCGATTGCCCCCCGTCGTTTGGCCTGCTGACGGTCAACGCCCTCTCGGCCGCCGATAGCGTGCTGGTGCCAATGAGCTGCGATTACTACACCATGCTGGGAGTACGTCTGCTTTTGGAGACGGTCCGCGAGATTCAGGAGGAGGTCAATCCGGCGCTGGTGGTCGAGGGCATTCTGGCCACCCGCTACGACGCCCGCACGCTCCACGCCCGGGAGGTCCTGGAGCAGACCCGCCAGGCCTTGGGCGACCGTTTCCGGATCTTCCAGACGGTCATCCGGGAGAGTGTGCGGTTCAAAGAGTGTCCGATTAAAGGCCAGTCGATCCTGACCTACGCGAGCCAGAGTGAGGGGGCGCGCGCCTACCGTGCGCTGGCGGAGGAGATCGACCATGCCTAAGCGTGCCAGTGTCCCAGAGGGTAAGGCTCTGTTCTATCGCCGCGAGGAGCCAGAGCCCGAGCGCTCCGAACGGAGTCCCACCCGTCAGTCGGCTATCTTCCTGGCGGAAGAACACCTGGACTGGCTGGATGACCGCTGCCGCGAGGCCCGACGCAACGGCGGTCGGGCAATCCGCAAGGCGGCGATCATCCGGGCGTTGCTGGAGGTGGCGATGGAGAGCCCCATCGATCTAACGGGCCTGCGCTCGGAAGCCGACCTGATAGAGCGCATCCGCCGGGGTCTCCGGAGCGCCCCTTCCACCCCACCTCCCGCCGGGCGCTGAAAAGACCGGGCCAGCCTGACCATCTCCGTCCCCGCCCGCTGGGCGAGTCGAGCGGCGGGCCGGCTCGGCAGCGCCCTTCCCGCCCGTCCCGTCCGCTTGCCGGCCCGGTGGCCACCGGGCCTCTTCCCTCCTGCTCCCTCCCGGCCGGCACCGGACCCCTGGCCCTGGCCGGACCCTGACAGAAAACCCCGCCCGACTCCCTGTATTTACACTGAAAATGTAAATACACCTGCCTCTGACGGGTGCGATGGAGGTGTTTTGTAGCTTGCACGCTGACATCGATCGGGGGAAGCTGGGCGACGGAAGGGGAGAGGTGCGGGAGGCGGCGATGGGGCAGCGGTGAGGGGCGCACGTGAGGGGCAGGGAGAGGGGATCACGTGGTCAGGGCCTGTGCGAGCAGGGTCTGTGCGAGGATGAGAGATGCTCTGAGAGGGCTCTTCTGCCAGAGGTGTCAGGGGACGACACCGGTGCGGTGACAGGCGGGCAGGCTTGTCCAGTCGTTTGGCAGGCGGACGGGTGGGCATTATTTTACGATAACTTATAATTAACATAACAATGTGGATATAAACCGGCCAGGATCGCTTTTCTTGGCGAGGGCTGGCGAAGAAGTTTTAACTTGACAGAATATTTCGTGGGGGCGAAATCGTGGGCCTCCGGCCTCTGGCCACTGGACGTGGGGCTGGCGGTGGTTCCCCGCCGTCGACCGGTGGTGATGATGGTCAGCGACGGTCGGAGACGGCCGGTCCGGTCGGCGGCCGCGCCTGGCTCCGGTGCGCCACCGCTTGTCCGCTGGCGCTGACTCTGCTAAGATCATCCTGGCGATGGGTTGGCGACAGTTAGCGGTTGTTGTCGGTGTATAGCGACAATTAGCGGTCATCGCGGGAGGCGGCCATGGCTGGTCGTGATCTCTGGTGGGCGGCCCGGACCAGTGGGGCGGTTGGGGGGCGTCGCGAGGAGGAGGGATCGGCTGGCGAACTGCTGCGGCCGGCGGAGGCGGCGGCCCGTCTCGGCATGCCACCCTCGACGCTGCGCCTCTACGCCACCAAATTCGCCGAGTTCCTCTCACCGGCGGCCGCCAGTCCGCCGGTCTCACCGGACGGCCGTCCAGCCCCTCGTCTTTACACCGCGCAGGACCTGGCGCTCCTGGCCCGGGCCAAGGAGCTCCTGGCCCGGGGGCTGACCTACGACCAGGCACGCCAGGCTCTCCGCCAGCTGGCCGGTCTGGAGCCACGCGCGGCCTCGACACCCGTGGCGGCCGACCTGGAGCGCGCCCTGGCCGCCTGGCGCGCCCTGGCCGAGGAGCGGACGGAGGAGGTGCGGCATCTACGGGCCGAACTGCAGACTCTGCGTGAGAGCGAGCGGCTCCTGCGCCAGAGCCTGGCCGAACGACTCGCCGCGCTGGAGGCGCGTCTGACTGCCCTGGAGCGCGAGCTGACGACACGTCTGGCACGCCTCGAACAGCGCCGCGCCGACCGTTCATTCACAGACTGACGCCGGTCACCATCCGCCTTCCCGGTGACTATTGCAGGGAATATGCAGAACTCTTACCGGGAGGATGCCGGCGGTGTGCCGGCCAGTATGAGGCGGAGGAGCGGACGTAGGGCCTGGACCGCCCGGGCCCGGTGGCTCCAGCGGTTCTTCTCCGACGGTGGGAGTTCGGCCAGGGTGCGGCCCAGATCTGGCAGGAGGAACACCGGATCGTAGCCGAAGCCGTGCGCGCCCCGGGGCTGGTCGGCGATGAGCCCTTCGACCGTGCCGATTCCCAGGTGGCTCTCGCCGTCCGGGGTCGCCAGGGCCAGAACGCAGACGAACCGGGCCCGGCGGTCGGGGTCGCCGGTACAGGCCAGTTCCTGGAGCAGGAGGGCGACCCGCTCGGCGTCGCTCCGTCCCGGCCCTCCGTAGCGGGCGGAATGGACCCCTGGCCGGCCGCCCAGCGCCATCACCTCGAGGCCCGAATCGTCAGCCAGGCACAGGAGACCGCTCTGGCTGGCTCCAGCCCGGGCTTTGGCCAGCGCGTTGTGGGCGTAGGTCGGTCCCGTCTCCTCGACCGCCAGGGCGAGTCCCAGATCGGCTGGCCGAAGCAGTCGCACCGGCAGGTCGTCCAGCAGAGCCGTCAGTTCGGCGATCTTGTGCGGGTTGTTGCTGGCGACCAGTAGTGGGTGACGGGTCATCGCACTCCCCCCTGGCCAGGCGGCCGGAGAGCGGCTCTCTCTAAGCAAAAATCTATTGTACTCGATAGCAGGAATATTGACAATAGGCGGCTCAATGCGTACAATTGCCATGAGCGGCAAGGAGGTGGGGGACCATGCCGACCACGGCGCGTGACTACTATGAGATCCTGGGCGTGCCCCGCAACGCCACCGAGAAAGAGATTCGCCAGGCTTACCGCCGTCTGGCCCGTAAGTACCATCCAGACGTCAATCCGGGCGACAAAGAGGCCGAGCAGAAGTTTAAAGAGATCCAAGAGGCCTACGAGGTGCTGAGCGACCCGGAGAAGCGGGCCAAGTACGACCGCTACGGTCACGCCTGGAGGCAGGCGGAGCAGGGCTTTGCCGGTCCCACCCCGGACTTCGAGACGCCGGGTATGGGCTTCGACTTCCGAACGTTCGCCGAGGAGTTCGACCTGGGCAGCCTCTTCGACCGGTTCTTCGGCGGCGGTGGACGTGCTGGCCGCACCACCTGGGCGCCACCCATTCGGGGGCAGGACATCGAACAGCCGGTCGAGCTCTCGCTGGAAGAGGCCTATCACGGGACCACGCGTCTCATCGAGGTGCCTTCTCCCACCGGCGCCCGTCGGATCGAGGTGCGGATCCCGCCAGGGGTCACCGAT
>VAPR01001544.1_pt1 | contig 11007 bp, 14 predicted proteins | sample 3380701 | NCBI WGS metagenome assembly VAPR01 (sample SAMN11536904, study PRJNA540576) | hot springs metagenome | isolation source: hot spring wet sediment | place: Spain: Lobios | collected 2014-01
CTTTGCATCCACAAGTATGGTACCCCTACTCAACACTGCCACATCACTAATACTGCTCTTTATTATCATCCTTCCACTCCTTGCTACATGCAAGACCTCGCCCACCTCTATCTTCTCCCTCATACCATACCACCACAATTATCACTATTACGGTCAATCTTTCTTTATACCATTATCATAACTACTTACCTCTTCTACTCCTTATCTGTAGCAATGCCTCTGCTATCCTGTTGAGTACAGTTGATTTGTTTATACCCTCCTTCTTCTCAACCATAATGTAGCCTGATCTTGTGTATGACCTTCTAGGATAACGTGCGTTATCATTCACATCCTTTGGCTCATAGCCAGCAAGCCTTGCTGCCTCCACAAGCTCATCCATGCTTGGATCGAATACTGCCTTGCTCTTATTGATCCTCCTTCCCTTGCCCTTGCTTAGGTTCTTGTTGAAGTAATCTAACCAGATTATGTGATGCTCATAGTCCTTCATACAGTTTTACCTGCAAAGAGTACAGCAGCAATATATTTTAAGATTTAACTTGCTAACCCTTACTATACATTTAGTACGTTAGACACTATTAATTAGTTATTAATATTTGTAGTAACATATTTATGGTTAAGCATTAAACCCTCACCCTTAGGGGGAAATAATGTACAAATGTCCACTATGTAACGGTAAAGGTCTCTACATATGTAGAAGTTGTGATGGATCTGGATGGTATTACCATGAGCACTGTAATGAATGTGCTGGTACTGGTGAGGTAGCATGCCCCCTATGCAAGGGCAAAGGGAGGATAAGTTAACAACTCGATTAAGTATATGATCTCTTGATAAAGAGATCAACTAACCACACTATATCTTGACTGCATTTACAACTCCATCCTGCCCTGGTCTAGATACTACCCTTGCTGTTCCAGCCTCTGTCTCTATCACTGCCCCCTTGGTTATAACACCCCTCCTATCATAATCCTTATCTGCTATGTTCCTAACAACCCTTAGTATCTTTGCCTTTACAACCTTCCCCTCCTTACTATCAACTACATTTGCATACTCTACACTCTTACATGCAACCTTTATGTTACCACCTCTAACCCTCTTCACTATCCTCTCCTCCTTGCCTAGCACAGTCTCTATAGGGTATCTATCTATCTCATACTTCCTCCTACCCCTGTAGGCCTTCCTCTTACCTCCAGTAGGCTTCCTCTTCAATAGGTTCTCAACACTCTTCTTCATAACACCATACCTCTTCTGCTAGCATAATTAAGTCTTTCCTGTTAACCTGTTTGGGCAGCCATGGTGGTTATTGCACCATCAACTTGAAGAGGATCTGATGTTACATGCATAGCCTTGTTGATCAAGAACGCTCTTAACTCTTTACCATCATAGCTTCCATTGCTAGCAATACCAAAGTACTCAGCAAACTTGTCAGTTGTATAGTACATCTTACTCCTCCCTTCAACCCTGTACGATATGAAGCCTAGAGATCTCAGCTCCCTAAGATGCTCATAGACTTGTGAGCCCCTAACCTCAGCAAGCCTCTTAACATTCACAGGCTGCATGTATGCTATATATGCTAGGGTCCTTAGAGCAGCCTTGGATAGTAGAGGCTTGCTGGAGAACCTTCTAACCATGCTGTAGTATGATGGCTTTACTTGGAGCACAAATGAGCCAGATGGGGACTCTACAACCTCTAATGCATGGAAGGTTGAGTTGACCTTCTCTGCAAGCATCCTCGCTATCTTGAGTGCCTTGCTCCTGCTATCAGTTCCTATAGCACTCTGTATCTCCTCTATGCTAAGAGGCCTTCCAGATGCATACAATGCAACCTCCAGCCTAGCAAGCATCTCATCCTCTCTCTGCATGCAGGTTCACCTCGTAGATGAGGTATTTAATCAGGCTATTCATATACTCTTGATAACATGCTCAACTATACTTGAGTTGTACATGATGAAGATGTTGACCTTATGCTTATGAGTATATCATCATCTGCAGCCTCTAAAACATCAACCTTACCATCAATGCATAGATGGAGTAGTGCTATGAAGTACCTTGCAACCTCTATGGGTTCTAGACCAAGGGTTAGACCATTGAAGGATATGCTCCCTTGCTCCATTACAAGTGCATACAATCTTGACTTGTAATCATCTATGAACCTCTCAAGCGTTATGAGATAATCATCTATACCAGTTGGGGAAGAGCCTACAGGCTCTATGCTCAGGTCTGTACCTGTAGCATCAACTGCTCCCTGCTTACTGCTCAAGTATATCCTCTCAACTATGCTTGAGAGCATCTCTAGCAGATCCTCCAGCGTTAGATCATATGCTACTTCATGTCTATATGGCATCTCTAGGCTTATGCTGCTTAGATCAACCATGCTATTACTGCTACTGCTATTACCTTCCTTAGCAACCTGCCTATGCTGGTTTGCTATCCTCTCAAGCATGAAGATGCTCTCAACCTTCAGCCTGAATATTATTGCTGAGGATAACGCTGCTACCCCACATAACCTCAGATCCTTACTCCTCATCTGCTCTAGTATGCTAAGGAAGCGCTCAAGCAGATAGGATATGCTTATGCTCCATATACCCTTCCTGCTTGCTAGGCTAGGATTGAAGAGCAGGTTCACTGGAGGCTTTGATATAGATGCATGCAACTCCTCCTTAACTTCAGCCTCTTCCTTGCCCTCCCCACTCATTACCCTACACCTTATATGCTCATCTAGCATTTAAATCAGCAAGCCTTACCCTGCTATACTCATAGATACTGCTTATGATGAGGAGCACTTGTAGCACATAGCCTCCAACTATAAGTATCAATGCATTGTAGAGTGGTGTGAGGCTCATCATTATGCTAAGGTGTGTTGTTGATAACGTATTTGCTACAATCACCATAGATGCTATTGCTATAGATGGTACTGTAACTATCATACTACTACTCCTACTCCTCTTACTCTTACTCTTACTACTACTCCTACTCTCCTTCACCATAGTACCAACCCTACTCCATACATCAACACCATTACCTATCCTTAATGCTAGTACTGCAAGTGCTATATACGCACACTCCAACGTTATAGCAGTATATATGAACCTAGGATCACCCAAGGGTATGCCTAATACTCCTACTACTGCTATAGCAACCAGTACCATGAATGTATACCTCATACTATACTATTACACTAACTAAATTAGATGTCCCAAAGTATAATAACTTGCCTATCCATACAATTGACATGAAGGCTGCACGAATAGTTAAGCCAAAGGAGCCATTGCAGATAGAGGATCTTCCAGTACCAAGGCCAAGGGGTAAGCAGGTGCTTGTAAGGGTACTTGCAAGCGGGGTATGCCATAGCGATCTTCACCTCTGGGAAGGGGGATATGCTGGACCTAGGGACATGTTCATGAGGGTTGAGGATAGAGGTGTTAGGTTCCCTCTAACCCCTGGGCATGAGGTAGCAGGTATTGTGGAGGAGGTTGGGGATGAGGTTGTTAATACAGGCAAGGGAGAGAAGGTATTGGTGTATCCATGGATAGGGGATGGTGCATGTCCAGCATGTACAGTTGGTGAGGAGAACTTGTGCGATAGACCAAGGTCTCTAGGCATATTCCAAGATGGAGGGTATGCTGAGTACATTCTAGTGCCAAGTGAGAGGTATCTTATCAAGATAGATGGGCAGGAGCCTGAGCAGGTTGCCTCTCTTGCATGCTCTGGCCTTACAGCATACACAGCGCTCAAGAACTCATCCATAAGGGCTCAGGAGTTCCTTGTTATAGTTGGTGCTGGAGGGCTTGGGCTAATAGGGGTGCAGATAGCAAGAGCAATAGCAGGTTCAACCATAGCAGTTATAGACCTTGATGATAAGAGGCTTGAGGAGGCAAGGAGGCTTGGTGCTGATCATATCATAAACTCAAGCAGGAGCGATCCTGTAAAGGAGGTTAAGGATCTAACCAATGGGCTTGGTGCAGATGCAGTTATAGACTTTGTGAACTCATCAAAGACTGTAGCAAAGGATCTTGATATGCTAAGGAAGAGGGGTAGGTTAGTGCTGGTAGGGTTATTTGGTGGCTCTACAGAACTCAACCTTGCACTCATGCCCCTTAGGGCATACAGGATAATAGGCTCATACACTGGCAAGTATGCTGATCTAGTTGAGTTGGTAGCATTAGCAAGAAGGGGTATGATAAGGAGCGTTATAGGCAAGAGGTTTAGGCTTGAGGAGGTAAATGATGCTCTAACCCAACTCAAAGAGGGTAAGATAATGGGTAGGGCTGTGCTTAACCCTTAGCAAAAGTAAGTAAATAAACAGTATGTATTTAATTTTTATATTATATTGTATTGTATTGCACTAGCACCATCTTCCTCTCTTCTAGCCTTGCCTACTTGCCTACTGATCTGTTTGGTTGGTTTCGATTAGTTGGTTCTATATTCTCTCCATCAGGTTATAGCATTAGCGATGATCTTCTCTAACATTGATGTACTTTCTTTGCTACTATTGCTACTATACCTTCGTTCAGCAACTACTTCTAGTCATCCGTTGCTTATCTATCCTACTATTAACTACTCTCCCTGACCCTCTATTACTATCAGCGTTACTGTTGAGCGCACCTTTGGTAGCCTCCTTATCTTCCATGTTATTGTATCCTTAAGCTCTTCCATGCTGTTCCCATCAACCTTCACAACTATATCATATACACCATAGGTGCCCTTTACCTCTTTAACTCCTCTTATTGCCCTTATCTCCCTTATTATCTCCTCCTCTGAGCCTAGATCGCAGTTTATTAGCACGTATGCTGATGGCATAAATCCTATTCAACCCCTGCTATATTTAGTGGTTTACCTATATACTATGAGATGGTATCTGTTTGTTAGCATACCATCATACAATAAGTTTATCAACCTTGCATATATATATCCAGTATGATGGCTAACAATAGCAACTACAAGGAGATATGCAATAAGATACTCATGCTTAGCCCCAAGATAAGGTATGCTGGTATAATAAACAGGTTTGGCAAGACCATAGCAGGGAGTATGAGGAGTGATGTTAGACCATTATTCAAGCCTGAAGAGGCAAGGGATGAGTTCTTCCTTACTGCAGTAAAGGAGTCTATGCGGGAGAGGTTCTACAACTCTCTAGGCAAGTGCTCATTCACACTTACAGTACATGAGAAGGTTGATCTTATCTCCTTCCTGCACGATAAATACATAGTATACATAAGCGTAGACAAGGGTTTGGCATACGATGATGTAGGGAGGATAGTTAAGGAGGCTAATATGCTACTTGCAAGTGATTAAAGGATATTAATTAATGAATTAATGATAATGATCTGATGCTGTATATGCTGGCTGGTTGGTTAACTGGCTAGCGATGTTGTTGTTTGCTTGTTTATTGCTTCTTTGCTTTTTCTTCTTATGTATAAATTAACCAACCCTCCTCTTCTTCTCCCTTGCAAGTCTCTTGCGTAGCACAAGGTATGATATTATTGCTCCTGCAATTGCTAGAGATATCAACTCAAGGTTCTCATCAACGAATGCCAGTATCTGCTCCCCCCATAGCATTATAAGCAGACCTTCAGCATAGAACCTTGCCCCTCTTCCTATTATAGATGCTATTATGAACCCCTTTAGACTTAACCTGAATATGCCTGATGCTATTGTGAATACCTTGTATGGTATGGGGGAGAATGCTGCTATTAGCACAGCCCATACACCATACTCCTTGAAGTAGTTATCTGCCCTCTCGATCATACGCTCAGAGAATATCCGCTTTGCTACCCTCCTCCCTCCCTTCAAGCCTATGTAGTAACCTGCTACACCTCCAAGCACAGAGCCTATGGTTGCTATGGTAGCATAGTATAATGCTAGAGCAGGGTTTGCTAATGCCAACGCTATAAGCAGTACATCTGGAGGCACAGGGAATACTGATGATTCAAGGAATGCAAGTATGAAGAGCCCAACATCACCTATAGGCATGAACACCTCCCTAGTCCATCTCAGCAACTCATCCACTATACCCAACCTTATCAGTACGCCTATCCAGATGTATTATAAAAAGATGAGGGGTGTATATCCAATATTCATGTTACTCCTCTTCTTATTCTTCTTGTTTGTATTCCTGCTCTTGCTTACCTATAGTCCTTACTTATAGCCACTTGCTACTACTACTAACCTGCCTGCTTGCCTATACCTCTTATATGCTAACACAGCAAACATGCTTGCTTAGATGCTATATCTCCTATCATGAACTCTAGTACCACCATCAATGGATAAAGTCATCACCTGCTAATGCAACTGGATAATCGTTCAAGAAGACTGCTACAAAGTACCACTAGCCAACCTGATTTATATCTGCCATCGCAACGCATAGAGAAGCACTGATCCATCCCTGAGAGCTCTGGAGGATATGGTATAGGTGTTGATGATGAGAGCTTTGCTAATACATGACTCATACTGTGTTGGATCCGAGCCTTGAGGGAGTATGTAGCAGACCATCTTAACCTCATTGTATGGAAGGGGTACAGCAGCCAGTCTATCCCTGCAACACAATCAACATCCTCGTTGAGCATCAAAGGATCTGAATTGGTTACCAAGATGCCACTTGTATGGTATGCCTTAACAACAGCATTATTCTCTAACGGTATTGGAATATCACCATCGTATATTATTGGATTATGTGGTGGTCTTCTCTAGCATATCTCATCTCTTGGTGGCTCATCTTCTGGTGGTGGTGAAGGAGGTGTTGGTTCTTCAGGTGGATCTACTAGGTGTTATCTCTTCTGCTGGACCATCACCAAAAGCATATACATCAACTACGCCTATTAAGAGCAAAGCTATAAGCAGCCATAGCCCCTCTTTCACTCTCATACCATCTCATTTTAATAATTATAAATCATTTATGAGGTTCAATACTATCATGCATAATACTATCATGCGTCATATATAATAGTATTACATGATTGAGTATACTATTAATAAGGAGCATAGTTCTAGCAGTATACGTGCACCTTGCTGATCCAGATATACTTAACCTTGTACTCAACACATCTACTGCGCAGTATACAGAGGTTAGATATCATGCTAGAACACTCAATGAGATTAGGATAGTTGATGGTAGAGTTGAGAGGGCAAGATCCGTAATCAAGTCTGGTGTAGGTATAAGGGTACTCAAGTATGGTAGATGGGGCTTCAGCAGCACAAGCATAATTACAAGGGATGAACTGATCAGAGCACTTGAGCAGGCAATCAGGTCTGCAAGTGCAAAGAGTTATGGTAGTGATACCAATACTGTAAAAGGCTTAGCAGAGGCAAGGCTTGCTAGGGGACTATTCATGCCAGAGATAAACGGTAAGTTGGAGGATCATAGCATAGAGGAGAAGGTTAGGATAGCAAGGGAGGCAGAGAGAGAAGCAAGGAAGGGCAGTAAGAGCAAGGATGTAAGATCTGCATCATGCACATACAAGGAGATGATAGATGCAAAGGTTATAGTAAGTAGTGATGGTGCAAGTGTAGAACTATATGACTCAAAGCCAGAGTTTGTTGTTACTGCTATAGCAGGTAAGGGAAGCATAAAGGTAAGTGCAAGTGAGGGTGTATGTGTTACAGGTGGCTGGAATGATCTCTTCAAGGATAAGGATCACCTTGCAATAGCAAGGGAGGCAGCAGAGAAGGCTACAAGGCTTCTTAATGCTAAACAACCTAGGGGAGAGCGTACAACGATCATCCTTGATCCTGCAATGGTTGGGCTATTGGCGCATGAGGCTATTGGGCATGTTGTTGAGGCTGACTTTGTACTCTCAGGCTCTATAGCAAGGGATCTACTAGGCAAGAAGGTAGCAAGTGAGCTTGTAACCTTGGTTGATAGTGGTGCATCTAACATAGTACCAAATGCTGCTGGTACAGTGTTTGTTGATGATGAAGGTGTCATGACAAGGAGTGTGAGGATAATAGATAAGGGTATTATGAGTTCATACCTTCACAATAGAGAGAGTGCTTACATATTTGGTGTTGAGCCAACTGGAAATGCTAGAGCCTTTGAGTACAACGATGAGCCATTGATAAGGATGAGGAATACGTACATAGAGCCTGGGGATTATATGCTGGATGAGATGATCAAAGAGGTTAAGCATGGTTACATGCTCAAGGGTGCAAGGAATGGGCAAGCAGATGCAAATGGTGAGTTCATGTTTGGGGCAGAGGAGGCATATCTTATAGAGCATGGGGAGGTTAAAGAACTCTTCAGAGGGGTAAGCATATCTGGCATAACTATAGATGTGCTAAAGAGCATTGATGCCATAAGCAGCAGCAAGGACTTCAAGTATGATATAGGCACTGGGTACTGTGGTAAGTATCAACCAATGAAGGTTGATGGAGGAGGCTCATATGTAAGGTGTAATGCAATAGTAGGTGGTGTGCAGTGAGCAAGGGCAAGGATCATGGTAAGGGTAAGAGGAATAGGAGTATAAGGAGAGGTCTTACTGGCAATGATAGAGGGAGCAACAATAATGATGCTTACGCTAAAGGTGCAGACCTTCTAGATTTATGCTCATTAGCAGTTAGTGAGGCATTAAGGCTAGGAGCAAGTGAGGCAGAGGCTTATGCTAGTAGGAGTAGGCATATTACAGCATACATAGAGAGCAATGATCTAAAGCATGTAAAGATAGATGAACCTTTAGGTATAGGGATAAGGGTTATACTGAACAAGGCACAAGGCTTTGCCTCAGTCAACACGTTCAACCCTGATAAGGTTAGGGATGCTATTAGTACTGCAATAAGTATGGCAAGGGCATGCCCAAGAGATAGGTATCAGAGGCTTCCCCTTCCTAGCAAGGGTAGCATACCAAAGCTCAACGGCATATATGATAGCAGTATCGAGGGGCTAGGCGTAGATGATGTTGCTTCATATGCCCATGAGATGCTTAACACTGCTAAAGGTTATGATGCAAGGGTTACAGTAGATAGTGGGCTATTCGAGTCTTCATCCTTAGAGCATGCAGTATCAAACTCAAATGGGATAGAGGCTTGTGAGAGGATAAGTATCATTACATGGAGCATAATGGGCATGGCTAGGGATGGGAGTGGCAATGTATCAAACTTTGATGTACAGATGGGCTCTAGCCATGGTATAAGGGGTGTAGATGTTGTATCTACTGCTAGAGAGTTTGCTAGCAATGTTGTTAGATCTCTTAACAGTAGGAAGGTTGAGAGTTTCAAAGGTACGATGATAGTAACACCTAACGCATTCCTTGAACTTATGAGGGATCCTCTAGTATTTGCTATAAATGCATTCAACGTTCAGAGAAGGGTAAGTAGGTTTGCTAGGATGCTAGGCAAGAGGGTTGCAGCAGATATAACAATTATAGATGATGGGACATATATAGAGGGTATAGGTGCAAGCAGTTTCGATAGGGAGGGTGTTGTACATAGAAGGAATGTAATAGTAGAGCATGGGATACTGAAGGGGTTCATACATAACACCTATACAGCAACCAAGGCTGGTATAGAGAGTACTGGTAATGCATCTGGGGGTATAGCATCCCCTCCATCTATAGATACTACAAACCTGATAGTAGAGGCAGGAGGTATTGGTTATGATGAGATGGTAAGAGAGGTTAAGGATGGGATAATAGTGAATAGGTTCTCTGGCAATGTTAGTAGTGTTGATGGGAACTTCTCTGGCGTAGTGAAGGGGGGTCATATGATAAAGGGTGGAGAGATAGCATACCCTGTTAGGGAGATGATGGTTGCTGGCAACATATATGCTGCCTTGAAGGATATATCCATGGTATCTAAAGAGAGGAAGTTGGTTCTAGACTCCTTGCTACCCTACATAGCGGTAGATAATGTATCATTCACTACTGGCTGATGATAAATAGCGATGAATTATTACACAGTTGGGCTATGCGGTAGGCTTCTTCACAACTATGGTACCTTGCATCCATGGATGGGGGATGCAGTGATAAGGATACTCTCCTGGCTCAACGAATACAAACTCCCACTTGTTACCAGGCATTAGGTAACCGTTTGGTGGCAACTCATCCCAGTGCTCCTCTGCTGTAGAGTCGAATGGCCCACTGTAATGGTCATGGTAGTTTGTATCTGATGTTACAGTATGTGCAGTTATATCCTCATTTACCCATACAACCTTGTTATCTATGCCTATGTTTATAGTAATCCTCTTGGGTACGAAGTTATCTACCTGATTTGGATCGAATGCTCCTTTTACTATCTTTATCTCTGTTATCTTTGGAGGGTTCGTCCACTCTGCAGGGAATGTAGGCTTCCTGTTTATCTCTGGCAGGTAGGAGAAGAGATAGTAGGATATTGCTACACCAATCATCAGCACGAATGCTATTGCCCCTATAACGAATGGACTCTGCTCCCTTGCTATGGCCATACTACATCATGCATCGTTTACTCTCCTTTACCATACTTATAAAGGTTAGTAGACCTAACTGCTTTTATCACTAGCATAGAGATGATAACTGAATGGGGATGCGTGCGTACATAGAGATAGATCTTGAGCCTGGGAGGGATGTTATAGCCTCTGCAAGTATAATAAGGCAGATAGATGGTGTTAAAGAGGCACATGCTGTATCTGAGCATTGCGATATCCTAGCAATAATAGAGGCTAGGGACTTCAAGGGTATCTACAACATAGTTATGAGGAAGATACAGATAATCAAGGGTGTTAGTGATACAAGGATACTCCCCTGCATAGATATATGATGAAATAAAAAGGTTGGTTGGTTACTAGACTAACTAACTGATCTTCTTCTGCTCTTTTCTATACCTTATAGCAAGGAATGCTCCTAACCCTGCTATACCCATTAACGGCATTGCATAGTATATCTCATTATTTGGAGTATGTGTTGAAGGAGTAGTTTCTGTACTCTTCTTACCCATACCAGTCTCTTGCTTATCCATTGGTATTCCTTTACCATGCACGTTGGGGTCTATGGCATACTCAACCTCAACTATCTTAACCATTATGTAATCAAGATCTTGCTTGCT
>VAPR01001548.1_pt1 | contig 10994 bp, 10 predicted proteins | sample 3380701 | NCBI WGS metagenome assembly VAPR01 (sample SAMN11536904, study PRJNA540576) | hot springs metagenome | isolation source: hot spring wet sediment | place: Spain: Lobios | collected 2014-01
GGCCCCCGGACCTTCACCGTGGACGGCTTCACCGTCCTCGTGGGCCGGTCCAACCGGGAGAACGAACGGGTGACCTTCCAGCTCGCGGGGCCCCACGACCTGTGGTTCCACGCCCGGGGGATCCCCGGAGCCCACGTGGTGCTGAAAACCGCTGGCCGCACCCCCTCCGAGCAGACCCTGCAGCGGGTGGCGGCGGTGGCCGCGTACTACAGCGCGGCACGCACCGCCACCGCGGTGGACGTGGACTACACGGAACGCCGGTGGGTGCGCAGGCTGCCCGGCGCTGCCCCGGGCCGCGTCACCTACCGCGCGGAGCGCACCCTGCGCGTGCGGCCCGAGCTGCCGGAGGACCGGTGATCCCCACGGCCGGGTCACACGCCCGCCTGAACCACCGGCTCCTCGATCACCACCTCGTCCACCCCGTCCGTCTCCACCAGCCGCACCGCCACGCGTTCCCGGGAGGAGGTGGGGAGGTTCTTGCCCACGTAGTCCGGCCGGATCGGTAGCTCGCGGTGGCCCCGGTCCACCAGCACCGCCAGCTGGATGGCCGCAGGTCTACCCAGGTCCATGACCGCGTCCAGGGCCGCGCGCACCGTGCGGCCGGTGTACAGCACGTCGTCCACCAGCACCACGGTCTTCCCCCGCACGTCGAAGGGCACCTCCGTGCGGTTCACCGTGGGCCGGTCGGGCCGGCGGTCCAGGTCGTCCCGGTACAGGGTGATGTCCAGCACCCCCACGGGCACGGGCGTCCCCTCGATGCGCTCGATGGCCGCGGCCAGGCGCCGGGCCAGCACGTCGCCCCGGGTGCGGATCCCCACCACCGCCAGGTTCTCGACTCCGCGGTTGCGCTCCACGATCTCGTGGGCGATGCGCACCACCGCGCGTGCGATGGCCTGCGCGTCCATCACCTTGGCCTTCGGGCGCATCACCGCCGCTTCCTCCCCGTGCCCTGGGTTCGCCGCAGCTCCGCCAGCACCTGCTGCAGGTCTTCCGGAAGCGGCGAGGTGAACTCCAGGGCCTGCCCGGTGCGCGGGTGGGTGAAGCTCAGCTTCCAGGCGTGCAGGAACTGGCGCTCGAGGCCCAGCTCCCCACGCCGGCCGTAGGTGGGGTCGCCGGCCACCGGGTGGCCCATGTGCCGGGCGTGCACGCGGATCTGGTGGGTGCGGCCGGTAACGAGCCGGCACTCCACCAGGGTGTAGCCCGGGAACCGCTCCACCACGCGGAAGCGGGTGGTGGCCTCGCGGCCGCCCGGGACCACCGCCATCCGCTGCCGGTGCACCGGGTGGCGGGCGATGGGCGCGGTCACGGTGTGCTCCTCCCACGGGCACTCCCCCCGGAGCAGGGCCAGGTAAAGCCGCTGCGCGGTGCGCTTGGCGATCTGAGCGCTCAGAGCCCGGTGGGCCTCCTCGGTCTTGGCCACCACCAGCAGCCCTGAGGTGTCCTTGTCCAGGCGGTGCACGATCCCCGGGCGGGTGGGGTCCAGTTGCGACAGCGCTCCCAGCCGGCGCAGCAGCGTGTTCACCAGGGTCCCCCGGGGACGGCCCGCACCCGGATGCACCGCCAGGCCCGCGGGCTTGTCCACCACCGCCAGGTCCTCGTCCTCGTACACGACCACCACCGGCAGCTCCTCAGGGACCAGCTCCTGAGGCGGTTCGGGAGGAGGCAGGCAGACGCACACCACCTGCCCCGCCCGCACCTCCAGGCTGGGCTTGGCGGTGCGGCCGTCCACCGTCACGCGGCCGGAGGCCACCAGCTCCTTTGCCTTCGACCGGCTCAGGCCTGCCACCGCGGCCACGTACACGTCCAGCCGCCGGCCCGCCTGCTGCGGGTCCACGGTGAAGGTGAGGACCGCCTCAGGGGGTAGGAGGCGTGCTGTGTCGTGCACGGCGCTTCGCCAACGCCCACAGGGCCAGGCCGGAACCCAACGCCACCGCCGCGGAGCTCACCTGACCGGCGGTGAAGGGCCCGGGCACCGGGGAGGTGCTCTGCGGGTCCACGAACACGTCCGCGGCGGCGCGGGCGGTGGACTGAAAGAGGAGGTAGGTGAGGGCCACCTGGCCCGGTGCGTGCTCGCCGGAAGCGGCGGACTCCAACAGACGATACGCGGCCACCGACGCCAGCGCCAGGTAGGCGCCCACGGGGTGGCGCGGGGTGCCGGCGACATCCACCGCCCACGGCAGGTCCGTGGGCCTCCCCAAAAACAGGCCGGTCCACAGGGCTCCCACAGCCCCCACCGCGTACGCCACCGCCGCGGCCGGCGCCGCCTGATCCAGCACAGCCACCCAGTCCCGCGGGCGCAGCCACCGGCACGCCCCCGCGCAGGCGGCCACGCCCCCGTAAAAGGCCAGCCCGCCGTCCTGCCAGATCCAAAGGACCCGCTGCGGCTCGTGCACGTACGTGCCCGCGTGGGCCAGCACGTGACCTGCCCGCGCGCCCAACAGCCCCGCGACCAGGAGGTACAGGCCCAGGTCCAGCGCCTCCGGCCGGGCCAGCCCCACCCGCTCGGCGCCGCGGGCGAACCGCCACAGCCCGACCGCGAAGGCCGACAGCAGCACCAGCCCGTGCGCGGTGACCCGCAGGCTTCCGACCTGCAGCACCGTGGGATCCACCCGCCGCCCTCCCCGCGCGCCCGCCGAGCCCTCAGGAGCCCCGGCCGGACCGCAGGCTGCCCAGGACCAGCAGCACGCCTCCCGTAACGATGCACGCGTCCGCCACGTTGAAAATGGGCCAGTACGGGAGCTCCAGGAAGTCCACCACGTACCCGAAGCGGGCCCGGTCCAGCAGGTTTCCCGCAGCCCCGCCCAGCACCATCCCCGTCCCGACCCGCACCAGGGCGAGCTGCCAGCGGTCCCGGTGGTGCAGGAGCAGCCACACCGCGGCCGCCACCGCGGCCAGGCCCACCACCTCGTTGGCCCCGCTCAGCAGCCCGAAGGCGATGCCGGTGTTGCGCCACAGGGTGATCCGCAGCAGCGGAGGCGCCAGGGGCACAGACGCCCCGAACTCCATGCGGGCGAGGACCCAGGCCTTGGAGGCCTGGTCTGCCAGCAGGACGAGGGCGGCCGTGACCGCCAGGTCCCGCCGCACACCCTTCAGGCTCGCAGAGGTCAGCTGGACCAGCCGTTGCCGGAGCCGCTCTGCTGCTCCTGCTCGGCCTTGCACCGGATGCATAGGCTCGCGAACGGCAGCGCCCGCAGCCGCTCCACGTCGATGGGCCCCCCGCAGCGCTCGCAGGTGCCGTAGGTCCCTGCGTCCAGCTTCCGCAGGGCGTCCTCCACCATGCGCAGCATGCCCTGCACCGACGTCTCCAGGGCGAAGCCCTTTTCCCGCTCGAACGCCTCGGAGGCCACGTCCCCGTAGTCGTCCTCGTTGGCGGCCTCCACCAGCCCGATCTCCTCCACCTGCTGCAGCCGCTCGCCCAACGCCGCGAGCTCCTGCAGGAGCCGGTCGCGCTCCGCCAGCAGCAGCCGCCGGAACTCCGGGTAGTCGGCCTGGGTCACCGGCTGCACCTGCCCGCCGGCCGCCGCAGCCACCGCACTGGGCCTGGCCGGCCGGGGCGGGGTGGGGGAGGGCAGGTCCACGCGCGGCGGCTTGAGGAGGATCGAGCCCGCAGGGGTACCGGCGGGAGGCCGGCTGAGGGAGGCCTGCGCGGGCACCCGCTCGCTGGATGCCTGCTTGGCCGGCTGCGCCGCGGTCCTTGGCTTGCGCGCAGGCTGGCGCGCAGCTGCGGTCTTCCGCGCGGGCTTGGCCGTGGCCTTCCGCACCTTCTTCGCCGCGTGCTTCGCCCCGGACTCCTTCTTCTTCGCCATCCTCGCCCCCGCTGTCCCGGGCCTGTGCCCCGTGTCCGTTCCTCCCGTCCTCCTCAGTCGCCGAACGCTGCCGCCACCGCGGTCCTTCCCGCGCCGCGCTCGTCCCGCAGCGCCTCCTCCACCGCCGCCTCCGCCAGGAGTGCCGTGGAGTCCAGCACCGGCACCGTCCACTCCCGCGCGTCCACCACCAGGGGGATCTCGGTGCAGCCCAGCACCAGCGCCTGCGCTCCGGAGGCCACCAGCTCCAGCCCTGCCTCCCGCACCCACGCCCTCACCTGGCTTCCCAGGTCGCCCGCCTTCACCGCCCGGATGGCACGGTCCACCAGCTCCTGCCGCGGCGGGGAGGGTACCACCACCCGGCAGCCCCGGCGTCCCAGGGCCCTCTGGTACAGCCCGGCCACCACCGTGGCGCGGGTGGCCAGCAGCCCGACCACCGACAGCCCCTCGGCCCTCCGGGCCACCGCCTCGGTGATGTCCAGCACGGGGATCTTCACCGCCCGGCGGATGCTGTCCAGGAAGTGGTGGGCGGTGTTGCACGGGATCACGAGGAAGTCCGCACCCGCCCGCTCCAGATTCTGCGCGGTGGCCACCAGCGCCGGGGTCGGGTCCTCTCCGCCGTGCAGGATGCAGCTGGACCGGTCCGGGATCTTGGGGTTGCTGTCCACCACCACCCGGAGGTGGTCCTGGTCCCGCTCCGCGGGCGTGAGGTCCACCAGCTTCTGCAGGAAGTCCACGGTCGCCCTCGGCCCCATGCCGCCGAGGACACCCACCGTCCGCGCCATCGGCCCCTCCAAAGGAACGCCGGGACCCCACAGGCGTGCGCCCGTCGGCCCTGGCGCTTCATCTTAGCACAAACCCGCAACCCGCCCCAGGGGCGCGCTCCTCACGCCAGGGGCTGCAGGGTCAGCGCCACCGGGTGGCCCAACACCGACACCTGCCTCCGGAACCCCTCCGGGCCAGCGCCCACCTCCACCCGCACCGCCAACACCTCCTCCGCCACGGACTGGCGGTGCTCTTCCACCGCCTCCAACACCTCTGGCGGGCCTTCCACCCACAGCACCACCCGCTGGTCCACCCGCAGGTCCGCCTCCCGGCGGAGCTGCTGGACGTGGTGCACCAGCTCCCGCACCAGGCCCTCCCGCTGAAGCCCGGGGGTGAGGTGGGTGTCCAGCACCACCACGAACCCACGCCCCGCCTCCGCCACGAACCCTTCGCGCTCCCGCACCCTCACCTCCAGCTCCTGAGGTCCCAGCTCCACCCGCTCGCCGTCCACCTCCAACACCACCCGCCCCTCCGCGGCCACCTGCCGGGCCTGCTCCGGGCTCATCCCCTGCAGCGCCGCCGCCACGTCCTGGACGCGGGCGCCGTACCGCGGCCCCAGCACGTCAAACCGCGGCCTCACCTCGTAGTCCACCAGGCCGCTCTCGTGGCGGACCAGATCCACCCGCTTGCAGTTCAGCTCGTCGCAGATGTGCGCCACCAGCTCCGGGTACCGCTCCAGGGACGACCGCGGTGCCACCACCACCGCGGTCGGAAGAGGCTGGCGTACCCTGATGCGGGCCCGGGAGCGCGCGGCCCGGCCCAGGCTCACCACCCACCGGGCCTCCTCCATGGCCCGTTCCAGCTCCGCGTCCCGGTCCTCCTCCCGAGCCTGAGGCCAGTCGGTGAGGTGCACGCTTATGGGTGCCGTCGGGTCCACCGCCCGCACCAGGCCCTGGTACAGCTCCTCCGACAGGAACGGCGCCAGGGGCGCCATCAGCTTCGCGGTGGTCACCAGGGCCTCGTACAGGGTGTGGTAGGCGCTGCGCTGGTCGTGGGGGTCTTTGGCCTTCCAGTACCTCCGGCGTCCGCGGCGCACGTACCACGTGGACAGATCTTCCACGAAGCCCTCCACCGCCCGGGCCGCGTCCGTGGGGTTGTAGTTCTCCATGTGGTCCGTGACGTCGGCCACCACCGCGGCCAGCCGCGACAGCAGCCAGCGGTCCAGGGCCGGCCGCTCCCGTACGGGTGGCGCGGGCCAGCGCAGGGGGTCGAACCCGTCCAGGCTGGCGTAGGTGGTGAAGAACACGTAGGTGTTCCACAGGGTGAGGAAGAAGCGCCGCACCACCTCCTCCACCGCCGCGGGGCCCAGCCGCTTGGGAATCCCCGGAGGGCTCACGGAGAAGAAGAACCACCGCAGGGCGTCAGCCCCGAACCGCTGGATGAGGGCCCAGGGGTCCAGGACGTTGCCCCGGCTCTTGCTCATCTTCTCCCCCCGTTCGTCCAGCACCAGCTCCAGGCACACGCAGTTCCGGTACGCGGGCCGGCCGAACAGCAGCACGGAGATGGCGTGCAGGCTGTAGAACCACCCGCGGGTCTGGTCGATCCCCTCGCAGATGTAGTCCGCGGGGAACGACCGCTCGAACCATTCCCGGTTCTCGAAGGGGTAGTGCCACTGCGCCACCGGCATGGCCCCGGAGTCAAACCACACGTCGATGAGGTCGGGGACCCGGCGCATGGTCCCCCCACACCGCGGACACCGCAGGAGCACCTGGTCCACGTACGGCCGGTGCAGCTCCAGCGGGTCGGGCAGGTGCGTGGCCATCTGGCGCAGTTCCGCCAGGCTGCCCACGCAGTGCTGCGTCCCGCACCCCTCGCACACCCACACGGGCAACGGCGTGCCCCAGTACCGCTCCCGGGACAGCGCCCAGTCCACCACGTTCTCCAGCCAGTTCCCGAACCGGCCGTGCTGGATGTGTTCGGGCACCCACCGGATCTCCTCGTTGGCCCGCAGCAGCTGCTCCTTGCACCGGGTGACCGCCACGTGCCAGCTGGTGCGGGCGTAGTACAGCAGCGGGCTGTCGCACCGCCAGCAGAAGGGGTAGGTGTGGCGGTACGTGCCCGACCGGTACAGGAGGCCCCGGGCCCGGAGGTCCGCCACGATCCCCGGGTCCGCGTCCTTCACGAACCACCCCGTCCAGGGCGGCACCTCCCCGGTGTACCGGCCGTCGGGCCCCACGGGGTGGAACACGGGCAGGCCGTGGCGGCGCGCCAGCTCCATGTCCTCCTCGCCGTACGCGGGGGCGATGTGAACCACCCCGGTGCCTTCGTCGGTGGTGACGAAGTCCGCGGCCCACACGCGCCACAGCCGGTCGTCCTCGGGGTAGAAGCGGAACAAGGGCTCGTAAGACAGCCCCACCAGGGACTCCCCCCGGACCTCCTCCACCACCTCGTACGGGCCCCGCAGCACCGCCTCCGCCAGGTCCCGGGCCACCACCAGCACCTCCTCGCCCTGGCGGGCCTTCACGTAGGTAACCTGGGGGTGCACCGCGCACGCCACGTTGGCCGGGAGGGTCCACGGGGTGGTGGTCCACACCAGGAGGGAGGTGTCGGGCTTCCCCCGCAGCCGCATGCGCACGTACACGGACGGATCCTCCGTCTCCCGGTAGCCCAGCGCCACCTCATGGCTGCTCAGGGGCGTGCCGCAGCGGGGGCAGTAGGGCACCACCTTGTACCCCTGGTAGAGCAGGCCCCGGTCCCACAGCTGCCGGAGGATCCACCACACGGACTCGATGTACTCGTCCGAGTACGTCACGTAGGGCCGGTCGTAGTCCAGCCAGAACCCGATGCGTTCGCTGAGCCGCACCCACTCCCGCTCGTAGCGGAACACCGACTCCTTGCAGCGGCGGTTGAACTCCGCCACCCCGTACGCCTCGATGTCCCGCTTGCTGTTCAGGCCCAGCTCCTTCTCCACCTCGATCTCCACGGGCAGCCCGTGGGTGTCCCAGCCGGCCTTGCGGGGGACGAAGTAGCCGCGCATGGTTCGGTAGCGGGGGATGGCGTCCTTGTAGGCCCGGGCCAGGACGTGGTGCACCCCTGGCAGGCCGTTGGCGGTGGGCGGGCCCTCGTAGAAGGTGAACTGCGGGCAGCCCTCCCGCGCCTGCAGGGTCTTGCGGAACACCTCCTGCTCCGCCCAAAGGCGCAGGATGCGCTCCTCCAGCTCCGGGAAGTTCACCCGGGGCGAAGCCGGTGAAAAGCCCATAGTGCCCTCCGGAACAAGCCGAGGCCCGTCCCCTCCGGGACGGGCCTCGGCCCGCGGTACCACCCCGCTTCAGGCAAACGCCTGCCCTCTGCCGGAACGGGAGGCAAGCTCCGCCTCCGATTCCGCCCTCCGGATCACGGTGGAGGCTCCGTCCTCGGCTACTCCAGCCCGTTTCGCCGGGAAGCTCCGGGGTGATGTCCACGCCGCCCGGCCCGCCGCCTCCCACCCGCGCGGCTCGCTCCGGAGCCCGGCCGCGGCGCGACCTGTCCCCGTCGTCGCCTCGTGTGGGGATTGTAGCCCGTGCCACCGACAGGTGGTCAAGGACCCGGCAGGAACCGCGCCTGCCCAGTGCGTATCTGGTGCACCACGTACGCCAGGAGGAGCGCGTGAGGTCTTTTGGGACCCGGAGCAGGTGGGTTTGGCTGGTGGCGCTGGTGGTGGCCGCCGCGGGGCCGGCTTCCGCGCAGCCGCCTCCGGCCAGGGCCATCTCCGCCGACCTGCTGGTGTACGGGGCCACGCCTCAGGGCGTCACCGCGGCCGCGGCAGCCGCGTTCCGCGGCCTGCGGGTGTTGCTGGCCGAGCCCACCCCGTTCGTGGGCGGGGCGTTCGCCCAAAGTTGGCTCAATACCTTGGACCTGTCGTGGGACTCCTCCGGCGCGCTGCTGTACGGGGGACTCGTGCGGGAGTTCGTCCGCCGGCTGGGCTCCTACGACGGGGTGGACGTCCGGCGGGCGGAGCGGGTCCTGCGGGACCTCCTGCACGCGGCGGGGGTGCAGGTGCGGCTGGGCTGGCGGGTGGAGGGCGTGGAGGTCTCCCGCGACAGGCTGGCCTCGGTCACCTTTGCCACCCCGGACGGCCCGGTGGTGGTGACCGCGCAGGCGTTTGTGGACGCCACCGACCTTGCGCAGCTGGCGGCCGCCGCGGGCGTGCGCTTCACCATGGGCCGGGAGGACACCGGCCTGGACCGCCGCTCTATGGCCGCGGGCCTGGTGTTCCGGCTGCGCGGGGTGTCGTGGACCGACGTGTCTGCGGCCGCCTGCCCGAGCCGCCCCTGCCCGGACGGCAACGGCCGCCGGCCAGGGCTGGTGTGGGGGTTCAACGCCCTGCTGACCCGGTATGTGCCCAGCGACCCGTCCCGGTTCACCTTGCGGGGCTTGGAACTGGCCCTGCAGGGCGACGGCAGTGTGCTGGTCAAGGGCCTGCAGGTGTTCGGAGTGGACGCCACGGATCCCGACGCCACCGCCGCGGCGTACCGTCAGGCCCAGGCGGAGGCGGTGCGGGCGGTGCGGTTCCTGCGGCTTGCGGCCCCGCACCTGTTCGGCACCGCGGAGCTCGTGGCCACGGCGCCGGCTTTGTACATCCGGGAAAGCCGCCACATGGTGGGCCGGTACCGGCTGCGGGCGGACGACGTGCTGTACGGACGCGACTTCCCGGACACGGTGGCCGTGGGCGGCTACCCCCTGGACGGACAGGCGTACTACGCCGGGGAGCCCCCGTACCTACCGGGTGTGCCCGCCCCCTACGGCGTACCCTTGCGAGCGCTGCTGCCGGAGCGGCTGGAGAACCTGCTGGTGGTGTCCCAGGCGGCCTCCTTCGACTCCGTGGCGGCGTTCTCCACCCGCGTGGTGCCCCTTCAGATGGCGCTCGGGGAAGCTGCGGGCGTCGCGTGCGCGGTGGCGCACACCCTGGGCAGGTCGCCGTCGGTCTTCGTGGAGAACCCCTCGGCCCTGCAGCAGCTGCGCAGCGCCCTGCGCCTGGCCGGAGTGCGTCTGGAGGCACCCAGACGGATCGCCGTGGACGACGTGCTCGATCCCGGCTACCTGGACGCGGTGGAGCTGTTGCGGCGGGGCCTGTTCAACGGATCCTACTGGCTGCGGGGAGGGATGCACCTGCGCCAGCTCATCTCCGTGCGCGAGTGGCTGGAAAACCTGGAGCACTTCTTCAGGGCCAGGGGGCCGTCCTCTGCGGTGGACATCATCCAGGCAGTCCGCCTGACCTCGTACAGCACCTTGGGCTACCCGCTGCCCGCCTCCTCCGCCGCGGCCCTGCTGCGCGCCCTGGGCCTTCCTGCCTCGCAACCCTCGGCAGGGCGTAGCCTCACCCGGGGCGAGGCTGCGAGGCTGCTGTGGGCCGCCTTCCGCGGCTCCCTGGAAGCCTCTGAACCGCGGCCCAACTTCGTGGGCTCCAGCTGCCGGGAGTTGTGGTCCTTCACCGTCTGCCCAAAGGGGGCCCCGGACGGCCGGACCCGGTAGCCGTCGGGCGGTCCTCCGGGGCCCCGGGTCGAATCCTCAGGAACGGCGGGCGGTGCCTTTCGCCTCGCGGTGGACTCCTCCGCTTAGTCTCCCGCCTCCCGCATGAACCGCTGGAGGGCTTCCACCAGCGCCTGCACCTGCTTGACGACGTCCTTGGTGCTGGGGTATTCTCCCAGCCCCTGCAGCTCTTTCTGGATGCGCACAAGCTCCCGGTAGCAGTTCAGCGCAGCGTCTCGAACGGCTGTCCGTACCGCCACGGTCACCACCTCCCTCGTCCCGTCGTTCGAGGCCTGCGAGCTCTATTGTAGAAGACTCAGGTGCGAAGCCGGGGCCGCGGGGGCGGAAGGTCCCCCGACGACACCCCCTGCAGCAGGCTCCGCAGGCGTTCCGGCAGCGGGATCACCCGGCCCTGGCGGTCGCAGCACACGTGCCGGGTGTACCCCTCCGCCAGCCGCCGGCCGTCGGCCTCCACCGTGTACCGGAAGGAGGCGGCGCGGCTGTGCACCTCCTGTACCTCACAGCTCACCTCCACCACCTGTCCGAAGGCCGCGGGCGCCCGGTACGTCACCCCCAGCTCCACCACCGGAAGCCGCACACCCGACCGTTCCAGCTCGTGGTAGGGGCTCCCGATTCGCTTGAGGAACTCCACCCGGGCGGCCTCCATCCACACCACGTACGCCGCGTGGTGCACCACGCCCATCTGGTCGGTCTCCGCGTAGCGAACCTCCAACGCCAGGGTCACCCGCACAGGTCCCTCCAAAGCCCAGACTGCGGTCCCACGGCCCACGGCGTGGTGGGCGGAGCAGGAATCGAACCTGCGACCCCGTCCTTGTAAGGGACGTGCTCTGCCGCTGAGCTATCCGCCCTGGTGCCGGAGGTGGGAGTCGAACCCACACGGGCTTGCGCCCACCGGAT
>VAPR01001551.1_pt1 | contig 10975 bp, 11 predicted proteins | sample 3380701 | NCBI WGS metagenome assembly VAPR01 (sample SAMN11536904, study PRJNA540576) | hot springs metagenome | isolation source: hot spring wet sediment | place: Spain: Lobios | collected 2014-01
GGACGCGCAGGACATCAGCAGCGCGCCGCCTCACGCCCCACTCCGCCCCTCTCCCGACCACTCCGCGGGGTCCAGCGAGGCGGCCAGGAGCGTCCGCAGGGTGCGGGCATTGGCCACGGCGTAGGCGTTGATGTCGTTGTTGAAATAGGCGTAGACATCGAGCCCCCGGGCCAGAAGACCGCCGATCTCCCCGGCCCAGGCCCGCAGTTCCTCGTCCGGGAAGCTGGCCCCGGCCCGGCTGGCGTGGAAGCGCATGTAGGTGAAGTCGCTGGTGACCTCGCGAGCCAGCGGCCAGACCGGATGGACCGGCCAGCAGAGGGCGCAGCCGGCCGCCCGCAGCCGCTCGAAGACCGCTGGCACCAGCCAGGAGGGATGCCGAAACTCGAAGACAAAACGCACACCCGCGGGCAGGAGCGCCAGGAAGGCGTCGAGCCGCTCCAGGTCGACGGCAAACGAGGGCGGCAGCTGAAAGAGCACCGGTCCCAGTTTCGGCCCCAGACCGCTGGCGGCGCCCAGCAGCTGCGCCAGCGGCTCCCGGGCGTCGGCCAGCCGCTGGACGTGGGTGATGAGCCGGCTGGCCTTGACCGCGAAGACAAACCCCGGCGGCGTCAGATCGGCCCAGCGCTGAAACTGCTCCGGCGTCGGCAGCCGGTAGAACGAACGGTTGATCTCGACGGTGTCGAAGTGCTGGCTGTAGTAGGGGAGGTAGTCGCGTGGGGACAGCCCCCGGGGGTAGAAGCGCTCGCGCCAGTGGGCGTAGGCCCAGCCTGAGGTCCCGATCCGTGCGGTGGCCACCGCCAGCTCCTTTCGGCCTGGCACGGGCTGTGCCGGCCCGGTGTGGTGAAGACTCCTGCCACCGCGAGAAGCATACCATGGGACGAGGCGATCCGCGCTGGCCGTTCAGCCCGTGGGACGTGATGGTCACCGACCGCACGCCCTTCGAGGAGCGCTACCCCAACACCTTCGGTGAGGACCAGGACCTGGGCTACGTCGATCCCGAGGCGCCAGGGGCCGGGGTCGAGACCGCCCTGGAGCACACGGCCGACCTGCCCTGGCTCCGCACCCTCTTCGACGACCGGGAGCTGGCCCGGCTGCCCATCTACCGGCGGTCCTACCTTCTCCCCGGTCAACTCTACGCCGATCTGCGCCGGCCCGACCTGGGCGTGCTCAAGGCCTTCGCCTCCCGCCGGGTCCGTCCCGAGGACCTGCTGGTGGCCAAGAACCAGGTCCCCCACCACCTCTGGGACCGTCTGGTCCAGCGCTTCTACTGCTCGCCGGCGCAGTGACGGCTCAGCTCCGGGGGGCGTGGCTGCCCGACCCATCCCCGGTGGCCGATGTAGAGGCCCCGGAGGCCGTGCACCGGCGCCAGCCGAACCTTGGTCGGGTGAGTCCGGGCCCCTTTGGGGAGAGCAACGGTCAGCACACCGTTGCTGTAGGTGGCGTTGAGGCGGGCGCTGTCCACCGGCACCGGCAGACGAACGGTCCGGAGATACGGCCCGTAGGACCACTCGCGGGCGATGTACTGGCGTCGCTCCTGACCGATGCCGCGCAGCTCGCCGTAAAGGGTCAGCGCCTCGGCGGTGATATCGATCACGATGTCCGTGGGCTCCAGACCCGGCATCGGGGCGACCACCACCAGTTCGTCGGCCGTCTCGTAGAGGTTGACGGGAATGGTCTGGACCGGCTGAACCCCCGGTCCCCCGAACCAGAGCCCGCCGCGCTCGTTCATCGCCGTCATGGTCCCGCCTCCCCGGTTCATCCCCGCAAGGGGCGTACCAGCGGGGCAGTCCCCAGGCGCCGGCGCGACCGCTCTCCTTCTGTCTCGCCGGGGACCACGGTCAGCCCGACCAGCCCAGGGAAGAACGCCGACCGCCCCGCCGGGTCGTCGCCCTGTTCCTCAAGACAGCCGGGGCGCCGGCAGCCCCGTCTCCCAGCTGCCAGAACACCTGGGAGGAAGAACGGGTGGCCATCCGCGCCCGGTGGGCGGAGACCAGCCTTCCGGACCGTCTCACAGCCCTGGGGCTGTCCCCCCGGCAGACATCTATCCCCTGCTCGACCGGTCCTTTACCCTTACAAAGGGGAATGAGAATGCCAGAGAGCCGGGCCACCATCACGGCCAAGTGGCAGATCACCATCCCCCGGCGCGTGCGGGAGGCGCTGGGCCTGCGGGTCGAGTTTGTGCCGACCGAGGGCGGCTGGTTGGTGCGACGCCGGAGGCCGGCGGGCCTCTTCGAGCGGTACGTGGGGTACGTGACCACGCTCTGAATTTCTGGGACGCGCAGGTGTGGGCCACGGCCCGCCTCTACCAAGTCCCGGTTATCTTCAGCGAGGATTTCGAGAACGGGCGAACGCTGGAAGGAGTGACCTTCGTTAATCCCTTCGCCGACGACTTCCGCCTTGAAGGGTGGCTGTGACCGCCGGCGACCCCGCTGTCTCTATCGCCCGTGTTCCGGCCCACCCGCAACCTCCCCCGGCCTGCGGCGCATTATTATGCGCCTCCCCTTGACAGGACACGGGCACCCCGATATAGTGGTGTACGTATACGTATACAGCATCCGACGCTGGCGAGGAGGAGAGGCCGATGCCGACCAAGACGATTTATGTGGCTGAGTCCGATCTCCCGATCTTTGAGAAGGCGCAGGAGCTGGCGGGTAGCAGTCTCTCCGCCGTTATCGTGGAGGCACTGAGGGAGTACATCAACCGCAAGGAGAACGAGGCGCGGGGCTTTCAGCAAATCACCCTGAGACTTGGACCGGCCGGGGCCTGGCGCGAGGTACGCTTCACCGGCCGTCTGCTGGCTCGGTGGAGACAGCGGAACCCGCAGGACCTCAGGATACGCACGTACAAGGTGTTTCAAACGGCCCGGGGGAAGTTTGCGGTCTTCATCCGGGATATGCCAGACTGGGGACGGTGGAGCCAGGCAGGATGGGAAAACTACCCCTGGCCGGACGATGGCATGGACCGACACCTTGAGGTCTATGACTCCCTCGAGGCGTTGAAGGAGCATGTGCCCAGGGAAGTGGGGATAGCGGTCGAGCATGCCCTCCAGGGGACTCGGGTGGAGGAGCTGGATATCTGATACCCTGACAGGGGTTCCCGTGAGCTGGCCATTCTTCAGGCCTTCCCTCCAACAGTGCTCCGACCGGAGCCAGCCAGAGGGTGACCCGAGGGCGTGACCAGGGGAGACCGGCGGCCGGGCGATGCGCAGGGCATCCTGCGGCCTGGGAGCAGGTCATCCAGCATCCCGGTTGCTCCGCTTGGCCGGTCGAGACCTGCGCTCCTGGGAAACCGGCACTCCGGGCATCCGCCTGCTGACTCGCTGGCCCGAGCGGTCCGGCAGCGCAGCACGTGACCGTGGTTTGCCAGCCTCCCCCGATAGCCAGGTATCGGGCTCTATCAGGTAGTGTGCTCGTAGATTTCAGACGACAGCCTTCGGGGCCTCAGCCCCCGCACGGTCCGGGCGCTGGGCCCGGAGAGCACGGTACCTTCCCCGCCCGCCCTGCCCTGGGCGGAGTCAGACTAGCCTGAATGGGCCAGGGGCTACTACCCCATATAGGGGATGACAGCGCGGGCTCCTCGCGGTTAGCTTCAAGACACACCACTTCCAGGAGGGAACGATGCTTTCACGCGTTCTAGTCCGTCTGGGCGCTGTTGGCCTGCTGGGAGCGCTCCTGCTGCTCGGTGGGGTCACCCTGGCCGGGGCGGCCCCGGGTGGGACCCCGGGCCGGTCTGGCCCCCAGGTCCAGACCGAGCAGGCTGAGCACCGCGAGGCGGACGAGGCGGTAGAAGCGGAGGAGCACGACGATCAGGCGGCCGAGCAGGAGAACCACGCGACGGTCGAGCAGGAGCAGGAGCACGAGCAGGAGGGAACGGCCCAGGAGGAAGCCGAAGACTGACCGGCCCCCGCGGGAAGATCGGCGAGAGGCGCGGGGTCCCCGCGCCTCTCTTTAGTTTCGGGAGCCTGCACTGCGACCGCCTCGGGCGAGAGCACCGTGCGGCGTCCAGTCCCCACCCGCCCGCCAGCCTGCCGTGTCCGTGCGCCTCTGGGCCTCGTCGGTGCGCCTTTGCCACGGACGGTCCAGCGGAGCGTCCGTGAGGCGGCCGTGGGCTCAGGCCGGTCTTCCACCCCGGCCCTCTCCTAATGCCTGCCACACCGTCTGCCGCCCGAGGCGGCTCACGATCATCCCCGCCCGCCACAAACTGTCGCGCCCCCCTGCGACCAGGACCAGGAGCGGACGCCATCTCCGCACGGCATCGGGCTCGCACTGGAGATCCGCCGCCGCCGAGCCGATCTATCGAGCGGAGACCCGGCGGTGCAGCGGTTGGGCCGGGACCCTCCCAGGCCCCCGGTGGCGTGGCTGCCGACCGCACATGCCACACGCGGATGACATACCACCGCCGGCACGGGGAACTTTTGCCCTCCCGGCGTCTTTCAGCGCAGGGGGAACGAAGGAGGCAGACATGACCAGGGTCCTTGTTTCCGCCCTGGCGGTGGCTCTGGTGCTCGCGGCCTGTCGCGGGGCGCGGCCGCTCCCACCGCCCACTCCCAGCGGGCCGACCGCGCTGACGGCCACCCCAACTCCCGAGGGGCGGCCCGGCTCCGGGATCACCTCCACGCCTGTTCCACCGAGCCCCACGCCGATGGGTGCAACGGCCACCCCGGCGCGACCGGTCACACCGACGCCCGGACAGCCGACCGCACCACCGACGCCAACCCTCCGGCCGCAGACCGTGCCGGTGACGACACCGACCGCCAGCCCGGGCGATGCCTACGGCGTGAGTCTGGGGGCCGTACGGGACGCAGAGGTGATGCCGCGGGCCATCCAGCTGGCCGGGCAGGCCGGCATCGGCTGGATCCGCTTCGGGATCTGGTACGCCATCGTCCAGCCCCAGGCCGGGGCCCCCTACCGCTTTACGGAGGCCGGCTACGACGCGCAGGTGAGACTCGCGCGGGCGAGCGGCCTGCAGATCCTGGGCATCCTGGGCTTCGCCACAGTCTGGAACACGACCGCCCCGCGCACCCTCCCTCCGGAGGTCGATCCGACCCGCTTCCCACCACGCGACCTCGCGGCGTGGGCCGACTACGTATTCCAGACCGTCTCCCGCTACAGGGCCGACATCCGCCACTGGGAGATATGGAACGAGCCAGACCTCCGGGGCTTCTGGGCCGGGACCCCCCAGCAGTACGCCGAGCTCCTGGCCGTGACCTACCAGACGATCAAGCGCGCCGACCCGCAGGCCCAGGTCCTCCTCGGCGGGCTGGCCATGAGCGAGGAGACCCAGACGTTTCTCCCGGCCATTCTGGGCGACCCGGTCCATCCGGCCGCCCGCTCCTTCGACATCATGAACGTGCACAGCTACTTTTCGAAGGAGATCGCCCAGCGGAAGTTCACGGCGCTGCGACAGGTGCTGGCCCGGTACGGGGCAGCGGACAAACCGCTCTGGATCACCGAAACCGGGTACTCCAGCGAGCCGTCCCTGCAAAAAGACCCCCGCCATCAGGGGCCGGAAGGCCAGGCGCGATGGCTGGAGGAGATGCTGCCATTCGAGCTTCACGAACTGGGAGCGACCAGGGTCTTCTGGTTTCAGCTCTTTGATTATCCGCCGACCTTCCCCCGGGACGTTCAGGCCCGCGCCCACGGCCTCCTGGACGCCCGGGGCCAGCCGAAGCCGGCCTACGACGCCTACCGGCGGTTGATCGGCCGAACGGTGCGGTGAGAGACGCGATCCCCAGGACGAGCCCCGGCGGGACGAGGCGCAGTCGTCGCCAGACTGGTCCGCGCCTCGTTGGGGCGACGGCCTCCCCGTTGACCCTGTCCCCCCGGCCCAAAGTCGGAGAACCGCCCTCGCCGGATGAGGGCCGGGCTGACACCATCTGCACAGCCACGAACCGACCGGCTCTGGGCCGGCCCGACGGTTGAATCCCGCGCGACGGCGCCCTGGCCCTCCCCGGGGCGCCATCGCGCCAACCGCCGCCCCGGGGCGACCCCGGCTGGTCCAGCCCTTGCAAGCGGTGCGGCCGGTCGATCCCGCACCCGTGGAGGACAGTTATGGACCGGTTGCGACTTTCACCCCGGCTGGTGGTCCTGGCGGCCGCCGGCGGCTATCTCGGCTGGCGGTTCTGGCGCGGCTGGCGGGCGCGTCAGGAGATGGCCCGCCTGGCCGCCGCAGCGGGACGGACCCGCCAGCGGGTGGTGATCCTGGGGGCCGGCTTCGGTGGCCTCTTCACCGCTCTCCACCTGAGCCGCCGTCTCCAGGGCGATCCCACTGTGGACATCACCCTCATCGACCAGCACAACTACCATCTGTTCACGCCGATGCTGACGATGGTGGCCGGGGGGCTGGTCGAGCCGCGACACGTCTGCTTCCCGGTGCGCTCGCTCCTGCGGCGCCAGCGCTTCCGTTTCCGCCAGGCCGAGGTCACCGGCCTCGACCTGGAGAACCGTCTGGTCCACACCACCGTCGGCACCATCCCCTTCGACTACCTGGTCCTGGCCCTGGGATCGGTCGTCAATTTCTTTGGCGTGCCCGAGGCCGAGCGCTACAGTCTCCCGTTCAAAGAGGTGGGCGACGCCATTAGCGTCCGCAACCGGGTCATCGACGCCCTGGAGCAGGCCACCGCCGAGCCGGACCCCGACCGCCGGCGGGAGCTCCTGACCTTCATCATCTGCGGCGGGGGTCCGACCGGCGTCGAACTGGCGGCGGCGCTCCACGACTTCATCCACCACAGCCTGATCGGCCTCTACCCCGACCTGAGTTTGGACGAGGTGCGGATCGTTCTGGTCGAGGCCCAGGCGCGGCTGGTGCCCACGCTGGACCCGCGCCTTGGGGCGGCCGCCACCGCCGTCCTGCGCCGCAAACGGGTCGAGATCCGCACCGAGACCAGTGTCGCCCGCGTCAGCCCCGAGGGCATCGAGACCCACACCGGCGAGCGTCTCCGCGGGCGGACGGTCATCTGGTGCGCCGGCATCCGGGCTCATCCGCTGGTGGCCGGCCTGCCGGTGCCCCACGGTCGCGGTGGCACGGTGGTCGTCGACGAGTTCCTGGAACTGGTCGAGCACCCCGGCGTCTACGCCATCGGCGATTGCGCCCAGTACACCGACCCGACCACCGGCCGGCCGCTTCCCCCCGACGCCAAGGTGGCGATCCAGCAGGCCGAGGCGGTGGCCCGCATCCTGGCCGACCGTCTGGCCGGGCGCGAGCCCGCGCCCTCCACCTACCGCTACCTGGGCGATATGCTCTCGCTGGGCGAGCGGGACGCCGTGGCCAAGGTGGGGAACCTCGTCCTGACGGGTCTACCGGCCTGGCTCCTCTGGCGCCTGTACTACCTGGGTCGGCTGCTGGGGACCGGCACCCGGCTGCGCGTCCTGGGCGACTGGCTGCTCCGGACCTTCGCCGAGCCGGACATCGCCCGCCTGGACCTGCGGCCCCAGCCGCTGCCGCTGGGCCATATTCAACCGATGGCGTAGAGCGCCCGGTGGGCCCGGGCGATGGCCTCCCAGGCGAAGCGGCCGGCCGTCTCCCGGCCGCCGGCGCCCAGACGGGCCCGGAGCTGCGGGTCGGCCAGGAGCTGGTCGATGGCCAGGGCCAGAGCCACCGGGTCGCGCGGCGGAACCAGAAAGACGGTCTCGCCGTGCCGAAGGAGGGGGTCCTGGGGGGTGGCTGCGGTGGTCAGCACCGGCGCGCCGTGGGCCCAGGCGGCCAGGAGAGCCCCGTTTTTGGTGCTGGCCCCGCCCCGGAAGGGCAGGACGACGAGATCGGCTGCCCGGAGGTAGGTCGAGACCACGGCCTCGGGCTGGTGCCCGGTGAAGACGACGTCGGCCTGCAGCCCCAGATCCCGAACCTGCCGCTGGAGCGCCGCCCGGTAGGCGGCCGCCGCCGGCCCGGCCAGGGCGGCCGTCTCAAAGCCGCCGACCACCGCCAGGGCTGGCCGCCGGCCGGCGGGCAGCCGGGCCAGAGCCTGGAGCAGGTCCTCGAGCCCCTTGACCGGGTGGACGAAGCCGAAGAAGACGAGGAGCGGCCGGTCGCCAAAAGGGGCCCGCCGGGCGGCCGCCGCGGCTGCGGTGGCCAGCGGCCGGATGTTGGGGCCGATGGGGATGAGGACCGTCCGGGCGGCCAGGCCGGGGACGCGCCGGAGGAGGACCTGGCGGTGGTGGTCGTTGGTCACCACCACCCGTCGGGCGGCGGTGGCCAGGGTGAGGGTGTCGCGCTCCCAGAGGGCGCGACGCTCGCCCCAGCCGGCCAGACGGCGCCAGAGGCCGAGCGAGAGGCCCGGTGGCACCCACTCGCCGCCGTATTCGTGCAGCGTGACATAAAAGCGCCCCGGCAGCAGTAGCGGCAGGAGGGCCGGGGCCCGGGCGGTGCCGAACGAGAGGGGCGCCCACTGGAGATGGACGACGGCGGCCTGGCGGAGGGCGAAGGCCAGCCGGAGGACGCCGGCCAGGTCCCACCGCCGGTCGGGAGGAAGGGTCTGGATCGTGGCCGGCAGGCCCAGCGCCCGGAGCGCCGCCACCAGGTGGTGGGTGTAGTGGGTGACCGCACAGCGGGTCGGGTCGCCGGTGCCGACGAGGTAGACGATCGCGGTCGGGGGCATGGTGCTCTCCCCGGCCGGTCCGGGCAGGGGACGTGCCAGGGTGACGTTTGGGCGTCGTACCCAAAGCGGCGGCCGGTTTGGACTGGCCGCCCAAACCAGCGGGGGCGAGTTTCGTGCCCCGCATCCGTGGTCGGGGGTCTGGCCCGGGGATATAGTGAGGGTGGCAGCGCGGCCAGGGGTGGTCGGCCGCGACCACCTTGACCGGTCCTCCCTCTGACACCGGCGGCGGTCCCGGCACAGATCAGTGGGACCGGGCGACCGCCGGGGCGCGACACCGGACGGGAGAGGCCCGGGCGACCGGTTCGGTGGGGAGAGGGAGAGCCGGAGCACCGGCTGCCGATCCTGGCGGCAGGGTGGGAGAGAGATGCCAGCAGAGATCAACACCGGGGATACGGCCTGGGTTCTGGTCGCCACCGCCCTGGTCATGCTGATGACACCGGGGCTGGGGTTCTTCTACGGGGGGCTCGTCCGGCGCAAGAACGTCCTGGCCACCATCATGCACAGCTTCTTCATCCTGGCGCTGATCAGCGTCCAGTGGGTCCTCTGGGGCTACAGCCTGGCCTTCGGCCCCGACAAGGGCGGGATCATCGGTGGACTGGAGTGGATCGGGCTGACAGGTGTCGGGGCGGAGCCCAACAAAGACTACGCCCCCACCATCCCGCATCAGCTTTTTATGGCCTTCCAGATGATGTTCGCCATCATCACCCCGGCGCTCATCACCGGGGCCTTCGCTGAGCGCAAGCGCTTCAAGGCCTTTGTCCTCTTCAGCCTGCTCTGGGCTACGTTCGTCTACGACCCGCTGGCCCACTGGGTCTGGGGCGTGGGTGGCTGGCTGCGGAGTCTGGGGGCGCTCGACTTCGCCGGCGGCACGGTCGTGCACATCAGCTCCGGTGTCTCGGCCCTGGTGGCGGCCCTGGTCATCGGCCGGCGCATCGGCTGGGGGCACGAGCACATGGTGCCGCACGATGCGCCGATGACCGTGCTGGGGGCGGCGCTCCTCTGGTTCGGCTGGTTCGGCTTCAACGCCGGGAGCGCGCTGACGGCGGGACCGCTGGCGGTCAACGCCTTCGTCGTCACCAACACGGCGGCGGCCATGGCCGCCCTGACCTGGATCACCGTGAGCTGGGCCCACACCGGGCGACCCAGCGCGGTCGGTGGAGCGGCGGGGGCGGTGGCCGGGCTGGTGGCCATCACGCCGGCCTCCGGCTTCGTGGACGTGCGGGCGGCCATCCTCATCGGGCTGGGCGCCGGCGTCTTCTGCTACGCCGCCGTCCAGCTGCTCAAGAACCGCTACCAGATCGATGACGCGCTGGACGTGTTCGGCGTGCACGGCATCGGCGGGACCTGGGGCGCCCTGGCCACCGGGCTCTTCGCCACCAAGGCGGTCAACGAGGCGGGGGCCGATGGCCTGCTCTTCGGCAACCCGGCCCAGTTAGGGATCCAGGCGGTGGCGGTGGTGGCGACCTGGGTGTTCGCCGCAGCGATGACCTTCATCATCCTGAAGGTGGTGGACGCGCTGGTCGGGCTGCGGGTGCCGGAGGAAGAGGAGCGGCTGGGGCTGGATGTCTCGCAGCACGGCGAGCCGGCCTACCAGTACTGAGAGACCGACCGGGCGGGGTTTCTCCCCCGCCCATCGCCAGCCAGACCGCAAATTACGGAGGGGAGAGGTTGATGGACGCATTGCTCATCGCCGCACTGGTCTCGTTTCTCGGGCTCATCGCCGGCTGGGTGGTTCTCCCGGCCAGCCCGGCGGAGAAGGCCGCCGCGCCCGAGGTGGCGGTCGCCCAGCGCGAGAGCACGGCCTGACGGTCGGGCCGGGCGAGAAGACGAGGGGCACCGGGATTCCGGTGCCCCGTCTTTTTTCGGCGCGGGTTCGCCCCGCTTCCGGCCGGGACCCTGTCCCCGGCCGGATCGGCCCACGCCCGGTCCTCCGGTCTTTCCGCACTCCTGATCGGCGCGCCCTCCGCGCCGGAGACCCCTAGAGAGGAGCCGGGTCCTCTCTTCCCCCTCCCGCCTCGTTGCAGGGCTTTCCAGTTTTCTCATGACCGGTGGTTGATGAGGAGGCTGAAGCCCCGGTCGGCCCGGCCGCTCCGGGCCCGAAACCCGTCCACCACAAACCGGTAGCCCAGCGCCCGGAGCCAGTTCAACGCCCGGTTCCGGAGCACGCTGAGTCCGGGCTCCATGCTCCTGCCCGGCAGCCGGTCCGCCGAAAAGCTCACATCACGGACCCCGGAAAGCCGGCTCTCCCTCTCCCCGTGCCCGCGCCAGCCCGCGCGGGCCTGCTGTGGGCTCAGCGGCCGGATGGACCCGCCCGCAACCCCCACGACGTCCTGTGCTTCCCAGCCCCCGGCTTCGGCCCGCCGCGCGAGCCGGCACCGACGC
>VAPR01001552.1_pt1 | contig 10968 bp, 7 predicted proteins | sample 3380701 | NCBI WGS metagenome assembly VAPR01 (sample SAMN11536904, study PRJNA540576) | hot springs metagenome | isolation source: hot spring wet sediment | place: Spain: Lobios | collected 2014-01
GTCAGTGATCACTGACCACTCACTGATGACTGGGCGATGGCCGCTGGCCACTAGCCACTGATCACCGGTCACTGCTCACCGGCCACCGATCAGCGGCCACTGGTCACCGGTCACCGATCAGTGACCACTCGCTGATGACTGGCCACTAGCCACTGATCACTGGCCACTGCTCACCGGCCACCAGCTTCCGCTGGCTGCTCGTTCGGCGTTGCTTCGGCCGGAGTCCGTGAGGGACTCGCTTTCGGTGGCGGTGCAAATCGCCGTACCTTGTCCCACCACCAGTAAAAGGTCACCGACCCGACAATCGCCAGCCACATGAGTACGAGGATCGTGCTGGATACGTAAACATACCAGCGTTCGTGCCGGTACAGAACGTCCATGCCCAGGGCTTCGAACACCGCGTAGGGCGTGAAAACAAACGCGAATGCCAGCAGATCCTCCGGCACACGCAGCAGCGCCAGCACAACCGCGACCAGCAGCGAGGCAAATGCAATAAGCCCAACTTCCAAAAGCAGCAATACCCAGCCCGGAACCAGCTTGCCTCGCTGCCACTCCAAATACCGCCGCAACGTCAGTGCCGTCAACGCATAGGCAATGACGTAGCAGTCGGCCATAAAAGCGATAAACTCCCACTCAAGCCATGTATCGCTGGCGTAAGAGTAAAATAGCCCCTTAAACAGCCGCGCGCTGGTTCCAGCCCAGGAGAGCCAGAAGCCTATGAACCGCCGCGTCACCAGGCTGAAAACAGTCAGCACCAGGGCCAGCGTCAGGCCGTTGGCAGCTCCCGTATAAAACGGAAACGCCAGCACCCGCAGCCAGCGAGTTCGTGGCACCTGCGCCAGCACACGCCGATTCCATTCCAGACGTTCGCTTACCGCAATACACCAGGCCAGCCAGCCGGTCACTGCGATTGTTCGTTCCATCATTTGAATTAGCTCCAGGTACGGGCTGGAGGATGTCGGTCCAAATAAGCTCGAAAATAGTTCGACCAGTGCCAGGACCGCGATCCAGTAACCGATGGGCACCGCCAGCAACATGATTTTGAACGGCATGAGCCGATTACTCGGCGGTGGGCTGAGCAATGCGTGCGTGGCGGTGAAAAGCAGGATAAAACCAGCCACCAGCGTCAACGCCACAAAGCTCGAAACTACAATCACGCCTTCGTGATCGAATAAACCGGGTCCCCCGGCGAATATGGCCACCGAACCGCCAGTCAACATGCCGACGCCTAGAAGCAGGCCGAACACCACTCCCAGGCCCAGCAACACCGCGAAGGGTCGGGGAGCAGGAATGGCCGCAACGAACAACGCTGCCTGGACAGCGGTCATCATGGCCAGCACGTCCAGTCCCAAGAGTATTCCCGCGTAAAACAGGTCCAGTCCCCGCAGAAAATAGGCCATGGTCATCACCGGTGCGGAGGCACTGAAGAACAACAATCCCAGCACCAGGGCCGCCAGCAATTTCCCCAGCACCAGCCATACCGGACGCAGCGGGGTGATGAACATCAGATCCAGGTTCACGTCCGAACGCTCCAGAAACAACCGCGTCCCGGCATATAAGGGAAGCAAACCGACTATGGTGATCGCCAGCTGTATCTGAACGGCCAGAAAGACTTGCGCACCTACCGGGGATTCCGTCCAGATTTGCTCGGCAACGGACATCAAGATGATGCCGACCACCACCAGCTGCACCACCAGGTAAAGCAGGAACATCACCAGGGCGGTCCAGCCCCGGACTGCCTGTCGCAATTCCTTGACGACGATGGGATTGGGCCAGTCGGCCAGCCATTCGCCGAGCCGACGCAGCAACGATCGCGGTTGACCGTCCTGGGCGAGGTTCAGCGTTGCCGGGGCCGAACTCATGCCACTTCTCCTTTCGTTACCGCCAGGAAGAGCTGTTCCAGAGCCGCCGATTCGATCTGGAATTCGACAACCGGCAATCCCTGACGAACCAGTTCGGCCAGTACGGTACAACACTCGCCATCGCCGCCACGAATCCAGATTCGCAGCACCTGATCCGCACGGGCCACCGATTCGACATGCGGCAGGCAAGAAACTTTTTCCAGTGCCCCGTCCAGGCTCTCCAGCAATCGCAGGCGAACCACCCGATGCGTCGTGCTTTCCTGGAGGACCTGCTGCAACGAACCCGCCCGCACCAGCTTGCCTCGCTCCAGGATCACCACACCGGTGATCATCTGCTCCAGTTCGGCCAGGATGTGGGAACTGACCAGGATGGCTTTGCCCTGATTGCACAGGGCCCGCAACAGTTCGCGTAATTCGATACGGGCTCGCGGATCCAGCCCGGCAGCCGGTTCGTCTAAAACCAGAATGGGCGGATCGTGCAGCAATGCCCGCGCCACGCTCACTCGCTGTTTCATTCCCTTGGACAGGGCATGGATGCTTTTCTCTCGCAGATTGACGAGGTTGGTGAATTCCTCGATGCTTTCGACGACTCGCCGGCGGAGTTGTCCCCGCAAACCACAGGCACGAGCGAAAAAGTCGAGGTATTCGTGGACGTTAATATCGCGGTGGTTCGGTAAGGAATCGGGTACGAATCCAATCAGCCGCCTGCCCTGCTCCGGATACTGCACGATGGAAACACCGTCCACGCGAACATCCCCGGCAGTCGGTTCGTCGAGCGTGGCCAGGATGCGCATGAGTGTGGTTTTGCCGGCCCCGTTCGGCCCCACCAGTCCGATAATCTGGTGCGTGGCAAAGGAAAACGAGACGTCGTCCACCGCTTTCACTTTGCCGAAATAACGCTTCAATCCGTCAATTTCCACCAGCATGGCTTGGCTCACGAAGTAGCAGAGTCTAGCGCGGCGGGTCGAATATGCCCAGGACCCAGCAGCGTTCCTCGCGCGACTTGACCCAGCGCAGGCCCGGCCCCAGGAATCGGCTTTCTTCCAGTTCCGCCAGATACCGTCCCGGACACAGCAAGTGATGCGCTTTCGGCCCATCCTCGGCCAGCAATTCGGCTGACCAGTGACGCAGTCCGGAACCACCACTGCCCAGAACTAACCAGTTATGCAACGTCCCTGGGAAAAAACTCGGCAATGAAAGCGGCCGTCCAGTGGTCGGCTCGGTTTTCCCAGGTTGGACGATTACAACGTTGGGAGGGCCGATTCGTTCATCGGGAGGATTGATAATGTCGCCGGGAGGAGTCGGCGGGACTGGCGTTCGCCACCGCGACCATGGAGCTTTCCAGATGCGGACCCAGATGTCGACGGCACTCTGATACTCGGCCGGTGGGTCGCAGGGCTGCAATTCGATTTCCTGTCCGGCGGGCAAAGAATCAGCCGACCACCACCGTCCATCGTGGTCGCAGAGCAATAGTTTCCTTACTCCGCAGCCCAGTCCGTTGGCCGCGAATAGCCGTCCCCCGTCGCGGCGAAGTTCGAGCCGTTCCCGCCGCACTTCGCACCGTCTCACCGTAGCGTATTCGGTTACTCGCGGCACCACCCAACCGCTGACCAGATGCTGCTTCTCCGACCAATCCACCATCGTTTGCCGTGGCTGACTCGCGCGGCGAGCATAATAGCGGCGACCGTAGGGGCCGTACGGACCATAGCGGCCATACGGATCGTATTCCCCGGCTGTCTCGAAAAACGTCGGTTCGGTATCGTAGTCCAGCTGTATTCCGCCAGGAGGTGTGATCGGCGAGTAAATGGCCAGCACACCGAGCGTGCTCGCCCGATGATGCCGTTCGTCCAGAACCGTCAGAGCACGCACACCAATCCGCGCCGAAACCCCTTCTGCCAGGAAACCGTACAGGAACACCACCAGGCTCCCCGTCAGAGCGATCACCGGCACCACCCAGATCAACCAGATGCGCCGCTTGAATCGGCCCAGCACAAACAGCGTCACCGGCCCAATCAACGCCGAGAACAGCAGCAGGATCACAAAGAAACCCAGCACCGGTACGCCGATCCCCTGCACCCCTGTAAACGCTTGCCTGAGCAACTGCTCACGAAAATACTCCGAGGCCAATAGTTCGTGGCTGACCCGAAAGCAAGATTCGACACTTTTGCCCCAATTTGTCAAAACCTGGCCTGCCACTCTGCTGGTCACCAGCACCTGGCGGGTCTGGCCAGGCGATACGGGTGTGGGCTGGTGCGTTTGCACCAGCACATAATACACCTGCCCGAATCCGCACGGCAGATAACCGCCATGCCCGGTCTCTGTCATTCCCAGTTCCGGCTCCAGTTGCGGCAGTACCTCGGGCGTTTTGGGTTGCTGGCCGTTCTGACCGTCGGATTTCTGCCCTTTTGACTTTTCGACGGCAAGCACAGCCGCCATCGCATCGGTAGCCGGGAACGAACTCAGAATCTCCTGTCGCCGCGCTAACGCTGTTTTCCGCAAAGACTCATCGCCCGGAGCAAAATCCTCGAGCACGAGCGTCCCCTGGGGCGTATCGGTCGCAGCGGGCTTTTTCAGAGGCGCGACCGTATGCACATCCAGAAACACCAGCGAACCGCCCAGCGTTACCCAGCGAATAATGGCCTCCTGCACTTCTGCTGGTGCCTCCCACCAATCTTTCGGCGTCAGCACCATCCCCTGAAAGGCCGAGTAACTGATCCAGTGGTTGTCCCAGTCTCGAACGGGGGCATCCCAGACACACAACGCCAGCTCCCGCTGAATGAAAGCTTCGGGGCCGATTCCAACGGGTCCCGTGTTAGGCATTGTGGCAACCCAGGAGCTGCTATATGGGCCCCAACTGCTCGAATACATCTGCTGCGGTTGTTCCGTAAGCTCGAAGCGCACCTGCCTTTCCCGTATAAATCCGCGCCCCAACCAGTCAGAGTGGTCTCCGAAGACCAGACCGCGTGCGAAACGTGCAGCGTCGCTGCTGGCTAAAACCCGCGGAGTGTGGGCCAGCATGAATCCGCTGCGCGATAAACCGCTGAACCGCAAAGTGTTGTCCACCTGGCGACCGTTGACGAAAAATTGCAGGGCCAGTTCCGAGTATGCCGGGGCTGGTAGCCAGAGCGTCGCCCGAGCAGTGCTCCGGGGTTCGACGGTAACCTTTCGCAGCGCCCGCCAGTTGACGTGGCGATAGGTGGCGGTTTCGGGACACCGCACTTCGATTTCATACCGCCGGTCGGAACCGTTTTCGATTACGCACACCACCGGCCAGTAGCCGAGCGTGTGCCCGGCGTTAAGATTCGGGGAGTGAGCCAGGACACGCACCTGCGGGGCCAGTTCCAACTGTCCCCACACTGCGGTCGGACAGCACCACACCGCAAGCACAACCGCCAGACCAACACCTGGCCCGATCCGTTTTCTCACAGCGTTCCGGAAGTGCGCGAACATGGTTGGTCCCTCCGGCCATTCACTATCCCATCAGACTCACGCCACCCGCTCCCGCTTGGGCATGCGAAAGTCGCTCCCGCTTGGGTATGCGGAAGTCAGCATGGCGTGCCTTTCCCTCGGCAGTCGCTTCCAGGCTATTTCCCACGTTGTTCGGCCACCGCAATATGATCGGATAGTCTTCTGCGGGCATCTGGCCATAGAAGTTATCCCTGGCGCTGGTGCATCGGCCCGCATCAAAGGGCGGCAAGTCAGCGGATTGGTCGCTTCTTCTATCCGGACGAGGATTCACCGGCCCGGCGTTTGGAGCTGGACGTCGTCAGGCAAATCGAGCGGCACGGCGGGTATTTGTTGCAGTAGCTGCTCGATGACCTGAGCGGGAGTAATGCGATCGAGGCGTGCTTTGTAGGCCAGAAGCACACGGTGTTGCAGAGCGGGTATGGCGACGGCTCGGATATCCTCGAAACCGACGGTAGGTCGGCCGCATAAAAGTGCGTGCGCTCGCCCCGCTTCGGCCAAAGCAATCGCTCCGCGCGGACTGGAACCGTAGGCGACATATTCTTTGACCAACGGCGGTGCCAGGGGCGATTGGGCATGCGTCGCCGACACCAGCCGCGCAATATACCGCGATACCGCTTTCGGCAAATAAATGCGTTCCATCAGCTGATACAGTCTGGCCAGTTCTTCCCGACTCAACGCCCAATCCGGTTTGGGAGGTTCGCCACGCCGACGCGTGCTGATAATCCCGTCCAGCACGTCTTCCGACACCTGTTCGACCATCAGTTTGAACAGGAAGCGATCCAGTTGCGCTTCGGGTAACGGATAGGTGCCTTCCAGTTCGATAGGGTTTTGCGAGGCCAGGACGAAAAACGGTTCCGGGAGCGGTCGGGTGGTTCCCAAAAGCGTTACCTGCCGTTCCTGCATCGCCTCCAGCAGGGCCGACTGCGTTTTCGGTGAAGCGCGGTTGATTTCATCGGCCAGCAGCAAATTGGTAAAAATCGGCCCCGGACGAAATACCAGTTCCCGATGACCGTCCTGGCTTTCCTGCAAAATGTAGCTGCCGAGAATATCGCCCGGCATCAGATCGGGAGTGAATTGCACCCGTTTGAAATCCAGCTGCAACAGTTGCCCCAGCGCCTTGATCAGTGTGGTCTTGCCAACACCCGGCACGCCTTCCAGCAACACATGCCCGCGACTGAGTAAGGCGACTATGACCAGGCGATGCAATTCCGACCGGCCTAACAACATCCGATCCAATTCGCTGAGCAGACGCTGCAACACTGTCCCGGCTGCTTCCAGCTCCTTGGTCGTCGGCAACGAGACCGTCATGGTTTCCCCGCTGTATTTGCGACCATGTCAGGGACGAGGATCATTCGCTCGGCATCCGCAATCGCTCGCGTCCCCGTCCTGGCTTATCTGGACCCCGATGATTTGCAATCCGGCGTTGCCTGCAAAATTCGGAGCGACTCCCGTTCTTGCTGGCCGGGCTGAATTCCAGGCATTGCGACGGAGGTTATCGCCCCGATTCAAAATACTGTCGCACACTGCGACGATGGCGTGGCAGGGTCAGGCGATCGTAGCCTTCCCCCGTACCGTTCCGGTCACCCAGAGCACCGCCCTGAGAGGTTTCCCGGCGTTCGGTGGTCGGTTTGACCCGTTGCACCTGCAAGATAGGCGTCTCCAGATGATGCAGAGCGCCAGGTTTGAGTGCCTCGGGCTTGAGTTGCACACCTTCCGCCGAACTGGGCTTACCAAAGGTCAGTGGGGCATCGCCACGCCCGCGATTAATGCCACCCACTCCCGGCGGACCATCGCCATTGACCGGCGATTGCCCGGCTCGGTTTTTGCCGCGACACAGCAACAGGAGCAACTCCTCCGCATCACAATCGCCTTCACCCTCTTCGCACTTTTCCAGGCATGCTTTGATCCATTCCAGGTCCACCGGTCGGAGCGGCAGGTCTTTCAGTTTGCGGAGCAACTCCGGGTCGAGCAGACCGAGCTCGGCCAGTTCGTCGAGATCGAGAGCTTCGCCGTCGAGCAATTCTTTGAGTTTCTCGGCCAGTTCGGCCAGTTCCTCGTTTGTGAACGGACTGCCGTCTTTGTGTTGCTCCAGCAGGTCTTGCAGTTCCTTGGCATTTTCGTTTGCCCGTGCGGCATTCAGGCTTTGCTGGAGCAACTGCTGCAAAGCCTGGCTGGCTAATTTCGACTGCTCTGGCTTCAGTTCGCCCGACTGTGTCAGTTCCTTAAGCGCTTCCGCCAGGTTCCTGGCTTCCTGGAGTTGCTCCCGCTGTTCGGCCCATTTTTGCACACCTTGTTGGGCAAGTTGCTGGAGCGCCCGTTCGAGATGATCCAGGGCTTCATGCGATTTGCCTGGTTCGTAGGAATCGGAGTTCCTGCGAATCTGCTGCAATTCGGCACGAAGTTCGTCATAGCGCGACGTGTCCACCAGGCCGAGATCGTGGAGTTTTTGCAATTGCTGCTCGAGGCGTTCAATTTGCCGTTCGGCTGCCCGCGACGGTGTGCCGTGCAATTGCAGGAACCGTTGCGGCAACCACAGACCCACGCCGACATAGGCGAGGCTCACCGCCAGCAATGCCAGAGCCGGACGCTTTTTCCACGCGACCTTCGGAAGTTGCTCGCCGTGAATCTCCGCGTGCCAGCCATCCAGCGAAACTTCCAACCGGCTCATCAGCAAACCGCCGCAGGCATTTTCGGCATCCAGCCAGGCCAGCAGCGATGCTTCATCCGGTACGCGACGCATCCCGTTCCAGGCTCCGATCACTGCCGCGGCAAGGACACCTGCCAGCCCGATCAGAAGCCAATCACTGCTTGCGGGCCAAACCAATCGCGCCACCACGATGGCACTGCCCCAGACCAGCAAAGCCAGACTCGACCACCAGACGGCCGCCCGCATCGCACAGGCCCATTGCAACCGTCGTGCCAGCTCCCTCGCAGACCAGGACACGCTCATGTTCAGCCTCCGCCCATCGAGTCGGCCAGGCCGACCTTCTTTGGTTTCGACGCTATCTTCCGTTTCGTATAACGTTCGACTATCCCCCGGTTTCCGGCTGGCAAGTTTCGTCCAGGCCCGGCACAAAGATATGGCTCTACCATTAGGATACGCTGTTTCGGGCGGGAGTTTAGCTCCGTAGATTCAGTTTTCCCGCGGCGGACTGACGCCGAGCTGAGCGAAACGATCCGCACATCCGGCGTCAGTTCCCGGCCGCCCCAGGTCGCCGGGCCGGTATCTCACGGGCCTGCCGTGGCATAGGGGCCGATCCTTGGCGTTGCCCATGGCCGGCGGGTATCGGTCTGCCAGCCGGTATCGCTCGCCCCTGCCAGGATTATGACGAATGTCCAGTCCGCAAGAGGTTCGCCCTCCCCACACTCATTGGAGCCAGCCTGGCGAAGTTTGTCAAGCAACCGGCGGACCCGGTGGTCAGTGATCAGTGGTCAGTGGTCGGTAACCGGCGACAAGTGGTCAGTGAAAAGTGGCCGGTGGCCGGCGAGAAGAGCTCAGTGAAAGGTGGCCAGTGAATAGTGGCCAGTGGTCAGAAAGAAGTGGCCAGTGAGCGGTACCAGTGGTCAGTTACCTGGGGAGATTGGCGGCAATCGCTGCGGGCAATTGTGGCAATATCCTCAACGACGCGGGGTTGATTACAGACGGCGAAAAGGGCCCCGATACGCCGGGCGGTTGGGTCACTCTTACCAACGACGCGGGGTTGATTACAGAGGGAGAAAAGGCCCGATACGCCGGGCAAATGTGGCACTCTTCTCAACGACACGGGGCCAGTGATCAGTTGCCGGGGCGAATGTTACTGTGAGAATGGACGGGCAACAGTGGTCGGTGGGCAGGGTGAACGGTGTTATCCATCCAGTTCAGCAGGAAATGTGCAAGAGCAACAACCAGAAGGGGAGGCAGGATGAATGTCGTTAGCCGCGGGGTAGCAGCGACGGCGGAGTGAAACAGCGCTAGCTTCGTAGCCAGCACGGCAGATTGCAGCACGGCACAGAGATACGCCCTGCGCGCCGAACAGTTTGCCGACACGAGACGATAGCAACCTGGATTGCGATCCGATGGCCGTTCGCGGTATGAGTACGATACTGTAGTTGATGCCGGTAACGCAATAAGTGGCGGTCTGGAATGCGGTCAGGTGGCCGTTCGTGGCATGAACCGTTATCGCACCGATTAGTGTTGGTACGCGATGAGTAGCGGTCTGGAATGCGGTCAGGAGGGCGTTTTTGGCTTGCGCACGGCAGAGTCAGGCCAGTCGCTGCTGGCTGAAACGGACGCGCCAGGCGGCAGGCTTATCGGCCAAACCAGTAGTAGGGAACGGCCTGGCCAGGATGCCAGTTGTATGTCGGCGTGCTGACGGGAATTCCCGGTAAAACCGCATCGTTGGGCCACAACTGCGGTAACGGGGAGCTGGGAGCTGGTGGCGCAGCTCCGTCGGCAGCTTGTGCCTGTCCACCGGCAGGCTGACCGTTTGCTGCTGGCCAGAGTGGATACCCGGGCAGACCCGCCGATGGATAGGTGTACGTCCATCCGGAAACGTGAGGAGCCGGGACACCGTATTGCGTCCAGCCCGGCGTGCTCGGCCAGGTTGCGCTGGGCGGATACATCAGGAACCACGGATACGGATGGATCGCGGATTGCGGATATCCAATGGCGAACCAGTGTCCGCCGTGGGGATACCCGGCTGCTCCCCAGAAAACCAGGCTCGGATGTGTCCAGTTCACGCTGGCCCCGACTTTCCACCAGTAATCATGGGCGGTTGCCGTCGCTGTCCAGCCGAGCAAACCAGCCAGCCCGATCGTGACCGCAAGGCATCGCATCGCTGTGCCTCCACTGGATGCCGAAATTTTTGAGGGCATGCCACACGCTAAGCAAGTATGCCCGCCGCTATACCACAAAGTGAAATGCTCCTGCCCCGATCCGGACGGAAATTCCAGCAATCAGCCCATCCGAGCCGCACACCTGGAACCGGTGAATTGTCTCCCTTTTCCGCTAAAAGCAGCGCAATTACCAGATTCCACACCGTCGGCGGACTACTCGAAATCCGCTCTGCCACCACGTAAGCCACCATGCGGTCACCGACCCGCCAAGCCACACTTCCGGCAGACTAACGTAAATCGGCTGTGCCGTGATCCTGCGTCGTAACCAGTCTTGCTGCTCCCGGAATCTGTCGCCAGCCTGTTTGAAGATGGGCCTGCCATGATGCGCTGTGCCCGCGCGAAATTCTCCCCTGGCCGCAACGCCGATCGCTTGCCCGTTGGTTATGGCAAACAATCAGGGGCGATAGGGGCGGTGCCACGTATCTCGGTATGATGGTGATCGGTTGCCCGCCGGTAATGGTGAACGATGGCCCTCTGGCGGTCTTGCACGATGTGCGTAATCTAGACCGCAACGCCGACGGTTCCCGATCCGCGGAAACGCAGACGAGGACAAACGCATGGCGATCCCCATCCATCCAGCACGGTCGGGACTGCGCCGCGAATTTGCATTCAACAAGAGCGGCGGGCGTCAGCCCGCCGTGGGTAACGAAATTGACGCTCGTCGGCCCGCGGTGTCCGAGCGAACCTCCACATCCGACAAAGTCGGCGATCGCAATCCCGACGTCCGAAACAAGAGCGGCGGGCGTCAGCCCGCCGTGGGTAG
>VAPR01001553.1_pt1 | contig 10960 bp, 10 predicted proteins | sample 3380701 | NCBI WGS metagenome assembly VAPR01 (sample SAMN11536904, study PRJNA540576) | hot springs metagenome | isolation source: hot spring wet sediment | place: Spain: Lobios | collected 2014-01
TGATCGTGCCCTTCGCGCCGGGCGGGGGGAGCGACATCGACGCGCGGTTCTTCGCGCCCTTCCTCGAGAAGTACGTTCCCGGCAACCCACGGGTCGTGGTTCGGAACATGCCGGGGGGCGGCAGCATCCTGGGCGCCAACTTCTTCGCGGAGAACGCGCGGACGGACGGCACGCAGCTGCTGGTCACCTCTGGCTCCACGATGATCCCGTACATCCTGGGCGTGCCCCAGGTTCGCTACGACCCCACCAAGTGGGAACTCATCAAGGTGAACGGGGTGGGCGGGGTGCTGTACGTGGCGCCCCGCACCGGCGTGCGGAAGCCCGAGGACCTGGCGCGGCCCGCGGAGCGGCTCGTGTACGGGGGGATCAGCGCCACGGGGCTGGACCTGGTCACCCTGCTGCTGTTCGAGGTCCTCGGGCTGGACGTGCGGGTCGTCATGGGGTTCGAGGGCCGCGGTCCTGCGCGGCTCGCGTTCGAGCGGGGCGAGACCAACATCGACTACCAGACCACGCCCGCATACCTGTCCCAGGTCGTGCCGCTGGTGCAGCAGGGCAAGGCCGTCCCCGTGCTGTCCATGGGGTTCGTGAACGAGAAGGGCGTCATGGTCCGCGACCCGAGCGCCCCGGACCTCCCCAGCGCGTACGAGGCCTACCAGGCCCTGTTCCGCCGCAAGCCGGACGGCCTGATGCGGTGGAAGGCGTACCAGAGCATGGTGGCCGCGGCCTTCACCTTCCAGAAGGCCCTGTGGGCGCCTGGCGGGACTCCGGCCGAGGCCGTGCAGGCCCTGCGCGGGGCGGTGGACCGCATGCGCCAGGATCCGCAGTTCCGGGAGCAGGGCAAGCAGGTGCTGGAAGGCTACGAGGTGCTTCGGGGGGACCTGGCCAAACCTGCCGTCCTGAGGGCCACACGGGTGACCCTGGACGTGAAGCGGTTCATCACCGAGCTGCTGCGGAGCAAGTACCAGGTGCGGCTGTAGTCCGAAGCGAGTAGCTCCGCCGCCGAGTCCGGAGGATGCCGGGCCGGTGGGGGAATGTGTCCTCGCAGGAGCCCTTAGGTGGCGGAGGCACTGGGCGCGGCGGTCGAGCTGTTCGCGAACCCCACGCGGCTTGGCATGCTGATGCTCGGCAGCGCGGTGGGGCTCGTGGTGGGCATCCTCCCGGGCATGGGCGGAATCGTGGCCGTAGCCATCCTGCTGCCGTTCATGCTCAAGCTCGACCCTTTCGCGGCACTCGCCATGGCCACCGGCGCCCTCGCGGTGGTGCACACCTCGGACACCATCACCTCGGTCCTCATCGGCGCCCCCGGGTCGGCGGCCGCGGTCCCCACCATGATCGAAGGCCACCCCATGGCCCGGCGGGGCGAGGCGGCGCGCGCGCTGGCGGCCGCGTACCTGTCGAGCCTGCTGGGAGGCGTGATCGGTGCCCTGGGCCTGACCCTGTCCATCCCCCTCGCCCGGCCCATCGTGCTGTCCTTCGCCTCGCCGGAGCTGTTCCTCCTCACGGTCCTCGGCGTGTCGTTCGCGGGGAACCTGCTGGGCAAGGAGCCGCTCAAGGGGCTCGCGGCCGGGTTGCTCGGCCTGCTTCTCGGCACCGTGGGCCCAGCGCCTGCAGCGGCCGAGGTGCGGTTCGCCTTCGGGCAGGTGTACCTGACGGACGGGATCGACCTGGCGCTGGTGGCGCTCGGCGTGTTCGGGCTGGCGGAAGTCACCTCCCTGATGGCGCGGGGCGGCGCGGTGGCCCAGCGCACGGAACTGGGCACGGGCTGGTGGGAGGGCGTGCGGGACGTGTGGCGCCACCGGTGGCTGGTGGTCCGGGGCGCGCTCATCGGCATGTGGGCCGGCGTGCTGCCCGCCATCGGCGCGACTGCGGGCACCCTGATGGCCTACGGGCACGCGGTGGCCAGCAGCCGCGACCGGTCCCGCTTCGGAAAAGGAGACGTGCGCGGGATCATCGCTCCGGAAGCCGCCAACAACGCGGTGGAAGCCGGAGACCTCGTCCCTACCCTCCTGTTTGGCGTTCCCGGCGGCGCTCCGTCGGCCATGCTGCTCGGCGCCCTGCTGGCGTACGGGATCCTCCCCGGGCCCCGCATCGTCACCGAACACCTCGACCTGATCTACACCGTGGTCTGGTCGTTCGCCCTCGCGAACTTCGTGGGCGCAGGGGTGATGTTCGCGGCGAGCCCTGCCCTGGCCCGGCTCACGTACGTGCCGTTCCACCGCATCGCCCCGCCCATCGTGCTGGCCATGGTGCTGGCAGCCTACCAGGAGACGCAGCACTTCGGCGACCTGGTGTCCCTGGTGGCGCTCGGGGTCGTCGGCTACGCGCTCAAGGTCACGGGCTGGCCCCGCGGCCCCCTGCTCATCGGGTTCGTGCTGAGCAACCCGCTGGAGCGCTACTACTTCTTGACCGTGCATCTGTACCCGCGGCCCGAGGACTGGCTGTTGCGCCCGGGGGTGGTGGTGCTGGCGTTGCTCGTGGTGGCCCCGTTTGCGTGGAGGGCGTTCCGGTGGTGGAGGGCGCGGGAACGGCCCGCGGAGCAGGAGCGCGGGGCGCGGGGGGCGACCACCGTGGCCACGGCCGTCGTGCTTTCCGTGTTCGTGTACGCGGCTTGGACCGCGCGAGGCTTCCTGCCCGACGCAGCCCTGATGCCCGTGTCCGTGGCTGCCGTGGGCGCGGTGCTGACCGCGGTCCAGCTAGCGCGCGAGCTGAGGGGCCGGGCTTCGGCGGTAGCCGACGAGGACGAACCGGACGCGCCCCCACAGGTGGTGGGGGCGCGAGTACGGCGGGCGACGCTGTACCTGGCAAGTCTCGGGGTGTACGTGGCCGCCACGTGGTACACGGGCCTCGTGTGGGCGTCGGCGCTGTGGTCCCTGTGGTTCCTGCGGCGCGTGGCCCGCCTGAGCTGGGCCGCGTCGCTGGCGTACACCGCAGGCCTCGTGGTGGGCCTGCAGGTCCTGGCGTCGGTGCTCGGCCTGTACCTGCCCCGGGGCCGCCTGGGCCTGTAGCCAGGCGCTGAACGGAGGCGTCCGTGGACTTGCTGTGGCACGAGTGGGACGCGGTGGTGGTGGGTGCTGGCGGAGCCGGCCTGTACGCGGCGTTGGAGCTGGCCCAGTCCGCAGACCTTCGGGTTGCGGTGGTGACCAAGCTGCACCCTCTGCGCTCGCACACCGGGGCTGCCCAGGGCGGGCTCGGGGCCGCCCTGGGCCACACGGAGGAGGACTACCCCGAGTGGCACATGTTCGACACCGTGAAGGGCGGCGACTATCTGGCAGACCAGGACGCGGTGGAGATCCTGTGCCACGAAGCCATCCGGGTCGTGTTCGAGCTGGAGCACATGGGCTTCCCCTTCGACCGGGCCCCGGACGGCCGGATCGAGCAGCGGGTGCGGGCAGGCGGCCACACCCGCAACTTCGGGGAGCGGCCGCTGGCGCGGTCGGTCTACGCCGCGGACCGCACCGGGCAGATGATCCTGCACACCCTGTACCAGCAGTGCCTCCGCCGCGGCGTGCGGTTCCTGGAGGAGTTCCTCGCCGTGGACGTGTGGGTGGAAGACGGCGCGTGCTCAGGGCTCCTGGCCTGGGACATCCGTCGGGGCGAGCTGCACGCCCTGCGGGCCAAGGCGGTGCTGCTGGCGACGGGCGGGTGGGGCCAGATCTACCGGACCACCACCAACGCCGTCACCCTGACCGGTGACGGCGTGGCCCTGGCGTGGCGCCGGGGGCTGCCGCTCGAGGACATGGAGTTCTACCAGTTCCACCCCACCGGGATCTACGGCCGCGGCATCCTGCTGTCCGAGGCGTCGCGGGGTGAGGGGGCATATCTAGTGAACGGGTCGGGCGAGCGCTTCATGGAGCGCTACGCGCCCACCCTGCTCGAGCTCGCGCCCCGGGACGTGGTAAGCCGGTCCATCTTCCGGGAGATCCAGGCCGGGCGGGGCGGCGGTCCGCACGGGGACTGCGTCTTCCTGGACTTCCGGCACCTGCCGGAGGAGGTCAGGCGGACCAAGCTTCCGGAGGTGAGCGGGCTCGTCCGCACGTATCTCGGCCTGGACCCCGGGCGGGACCTGGTCCCGGTCCGCCCCACAGCCCACTACGCGGTGGGCGGCATCCCCACCGACGTGTGGGGCCGTGTGCTGGCGGACGGCAAGGCGCAGGTGGTGGAGGGGCTGTACGCGGCGGGGGAGTGCGCGTGCGTGTCCGTGCACGGGGCCAACCGGCTCGGTACCAACTCCCTGGTGGACATCCTGGTGTTCGGCCGCCGCGCGGCACAGGACATGATCCGCCTCGTGCACTCCCGGCCGTCCCCCACACCGCCCCGTTCCCCTCTCGAGGGACCTGCGGAGGAGTTCCTGCGGCTCGCAGACGGAGGCGGCGGGGAGTCCCACGCGCGGGTCCGCGCGGAGCTGCAGCGGGTGATGGAGGAGCACTGCTCGGTGTTCCGCAACGAAGGGGGGCTGCGCAGCGCCCTCGCGTCGCTCGGGGACCTGCGGGACCGATACGCGCGGGTGGGCCTTGTGGACCGAGGCCGCGTGTACAACCAGGAGCTGGTGGAGGCGTTCGAGACCGGCTGCCTGTTGGACTGCGCGGAGGCCACCGTCGCGAGCGCCCTCCACCGCACCGAGAGCCGGGGCGCGCACTTCCGGGAGGACTACCCGGAGCGGGACGACACCCGGTGGCTGCGGCACACGCTGGTGTGGCGCTCTGCCCCCGGCGAGTACCGGATCGGTGACAAACCCGTGGTGGTCACCCGGTTCGCGCCGAAGGAACGCAGGTACTGAGGGAGGCCGCGATGTTCGTGGTGATGAACCGAATTCCGGTCCAGCCCGAGTTCCGGGAGACCTTCGAGGACCGGTTGCGCGCCCGGGCCCACGAGATCGACCGCATGCCAGGGTTCGTGCGGACCTGGCTGCTGCGACCCGTCGACCCCGAGGACCCCTACGTGGTGATGACCGTGTGGACGTCCGAGGAGGCCTTCGAGGCGTGGAGGCAGTCCGAGGCGTTCCAGCGGGGCCACGCGCGATCGGGGGCGCTGCCCCGGGAAGCCTTCCGCGGCCCGTCGAAGGTCGAGCGCTACCAGGTCGTCCTCCGCTCCGAGGAAGACGGACCTTGACCCCGCACCGGCCGCAGGTGACAGGAGGGGGACAAGCCCCTAATCTCAGACTGGAGGAACGTTCGCGAACAACTTGGGGGGCCAGGGGAGGTGTGGCGTGGGCGAGCCGGTGATCGTGGATGCGGTCCGCACGCCCATCGGCAAGCGGGAGGGTCTGCTGAGGGCGGTACGGCCTGAAGTCCTGTACGCGAAGGTGCTGGACGCGCTCGTGGCGCGCAACGGGCTTGCGCCCGAGCTCGTGGACGACGTGATCACCGGCTGCGTCACCCAGGCGGGGGAGCAGGGGATGAACGTGGGCCGCCTGGCCGCGCTGTGCTCCTCCCTGGGGCACCGGGTGCCTGCGGTGACGCTGAGCCGCCTGTGCGGCAGCAGCCAGCAGGCGGTGCACTTCGCCGCGCAGGCCATCGCCGCGGGGGACGCCCAGCCGCCGGCCGGCCGACCCGACTTGCGTGCCCCTCGCCTCGCCTTGCCTGCCCCGGGCGGCGAGGTCCTGTACGGGCACCGGCAACTGGTGGCCATGGCCCTGGCCTGGGGAGCCTTCTTCCAGCTCGGGCCAGAAGCGACAACAGCCCTGCTGGTGCCGCCCGCGGACTGGTTGGGGCTGGCGGCCCTCCTCGGGGCCCTCTGTCGGGGCGCCGCTGTACTCCTGCGCTGGAGCGGGAGAGGCGGCGGAGTCACGGTAGACTATCTAGTGCTCCGCTGGCGGGACGCCGGGGACGCGGACGTCGCCGCCTGGCGGGGTCGCGTGCGTTTGGGCGCGCTGGTGGGCATCGAGGGCCCCTTTCAGGCCTGGCCGCGACGCCGCCTGGCACGAACGCTGGAGACCCCCGCCCTGACGGTGCTGGGCCGCAACGATCTGGGGCCGTACGTGGCCTCTCATCCGGAGTGGTCCCTGGCCGATGCCGCCGGCATCGTTCTCTGCAATGCCGACCTGCACCCGCTGGACCCCAGCGACGGGCACCCCCTGCCGGTGGGCTGGGACCTGGTGGAGGCGGCCGAGATCGGGGTCAAGTCGCCGGCGGTGCCGCAGGGAGCGCAGGTGGTGGAAGATGGTTGGGCCCGCACCCACCTGCTGGCCCACATAGACCCGTCGGGCCTGTACTACCTGCGCCGCAGCCTGCAGCTCTGACGCGCCAGGTACGTGTAGCTATAAGGGCCTTCCCGCTATAAGATAGCAGCAACGGTAGGGCCCCCGCCGCCCTGTCCCCGAGGGACGTCGGCATGCTGTCAGTCTGGTATCGCGCCGTACAGGCCCGGCTCTATCGGCGGCGCGTCCCGCCGCGGGTGCCCTTTCCCTCCGACCGCCTGGCGCTCGTCTGGACGCGGGACGGGCAGCCCCTGTGGTCGCCCAAGGAGTGCGTGCAGGACGGTAAGTACTACGCCGAGTCCTGGGAACCTTACACCATAAGCCTCTTTCTGGAGTCGCTCCGGCCCGGCGCTACGGTGCTGGACGTGGGCGCCCACGTGGGGTATTACACCCTGCTGGCGGCCCGCGCCGTGGGCAGGACGGGCACGGTCTATGCCCTGGAGCCTGGCCCGGCCGAGGCCGCGCTACTGCTCTGGAACGTGCGCATGAACGGCCACGGCCACGTGTGGGTTGTCCCGCAGGCCGCCGGCAACAGGGTGGGCAGCGCACAACTCTGCCTTTCCGGAGTGTCCAGCATGCACTCCCTGGGCCGACACGAACTGGCAGGGGCCTGGCAGGGCAGCACCACCGTAGGGATGGTGACCATCGATGCCCTCTTGGCGGGGCGCTCCGTGGACGTGGTGAAGATGGACGTGGAAGGGGCAGAGCCCCTGGTGCTGGAAGGAATGCAGGAGACAGTCCGCCGCAGCCCGGGCCTGACCATCTTCAGCGAGTTTTCTCCTCAGATGTGCAGGGCCCTCTCCCTAGACCCGGAGGAGTTCGTGGCCCGCCTGCACGACCTGGGGCTGGAGGTCTCGCTGGTGGACGAGTGGGAGCGGCGCCTGGTGCCTGTGCCGCGAGGCAAGGCCCTGGCCACCTATGATTCCCTCTTTCTCCGGGGGCACCTGGTCTGTCGGCGGGAGGGCTAGCCCAGGGCCTCTGTCAGCCGCTCCACCTGGGCCAGGTCGGGTACGGTAGGCCAGAAGAAGACTTCGTCGTAGCCTGCCTCCTCCAGGGGGCCCAGCACCCCGCGCACTGCCTCGGGCGTGGCCAGCATGCCCCGGACCACCACGTCGACGTTGGGCCCTAGGAAGGCGTAGTAGTCGCGCAAGTAGCCGGCGCCCCTCTCCTGGGCCTCGGGGCCTCCCAGGGCATAGTAGAAAGCGGCCTTGAAGGACGGCTGGCCGGGCCGCCCCAGCTCCTGCCAGCGGCGCCGCACCGTCTCCGCCATCTCTTTCGCATAGGGGTAGCCGCCCGGGTTGATGATGATGCCGTCGGCGATTCGGGCCGCCCGCTCGAGCACGGCCGGGGCGAAGCCGCCCAGGAAGACGCGCGGCCCTCCGGGCTGGACTGGCCTGGGGCCCACCGGCCCGGCCTGCTCTCCGACAGGCTCGCCCCGCCAGAGGCGACGCATTGTCTCCAGCATGGTCTCCAGGCGACGGCCACGGCTGCGGAAGTCCTGGCCGGTGGCGACGAAGTCGTCGGGGCGGGCGCCCACGCCCAGCCCCAGCACCACCCTGCCGCCCGACAGGACGTCCAGGGTGGCAACCTGCTTGGCCAGCAGTACAGGCTCGCGCAGCGGGGCTACCAGCACGGTGGGCATGATCTTGACGCGCCGCGTGACAGCGGCGGCAGCAGCCAGCGCCATCAGCGCCTCCTGGTTCGGGTAGCAGAGGCGGTCGATGATGCCCAGGGTGGAGAACGGGCCGCGGTCGGCTGCCTCCGCCCAGCGGATGACCGTCTCTCCGTCGGTGCCCGGGATGGTGGCCGGAAGCCCGATGCCCTTGTCCATATCTTCGCCCTCCTCGCGGTGGTCTCCTTCTCGTCCTCTTCAGTCTAAGCCTTCGCGCCAAGGCCCGGATAGGGTTTACTATAGCGGGGATGAGAGCGGTACGGGCCCGGCCGCGCCTGCTCTGGCTCCCGGCGGTTCTCGGCACGGTGGTGGCGTGGGGAAGCTGGGGCGTCCTGGTGCGGGCGGCCCTGGAGGGCCTGGACTGGCGCCTGGTCGTCACCCTGGCGATGGGGGGCTATGCCCTCTGCCTGGCCGCCCTGTGGGCCGTGGCGAGGCCGCGCTGGCAGCGACTGGACGCTGCCCGGTTGGCAGGGGCCATCTCTCTGGGCGTGCTGTCCCAGGTCGGGTTCTTCGCCTTTTACCGGGCGCTGGAGGTGGGCGAGGCGTCGGTCGTGGTCCCCTTCACCTCCCTGTACCCGCTGGTGACGATGGCCCTTGCTGTAGCGCTGCTCCGCGAGCGCCTGACCCGGTTGCAGCTCTTGGGTGTGGCGGTGGCGCTGGTGGCCATACTCTTGCTGGCTATGGGATGAGGCCATGGAGTGGCTGCTGTGGGGACTGGGCAGCGTGGCCGCCTTCGGTGTATGGGGGGTGGTCGTCCGTCGCGTGCTCGATGCTGTGGACTGGCGGCTGGTGGCCATCGTGTCCTTCCCTGGCTATCTGCTGCCCCTGGCTGGGCTGTGGGCGGCGGCCCCGGCCGACGTCGATGGCCTGACGGCGGACTTGGCGCTGAAGGCCATCATCGGCGGCGCTCTGGCCCAGACGGGCGTCTTCTTTCTTTACCTGTCGCTGGACTGGGGCGGCAAGGCATCGGTGGTGGTGCCCATCACCGCCCTGTACCCGGTGGTGACCATCGTTGGCGCGAGCCTGTTCTTGGGCGAATCGCCCTCGCCGGGGCAGCTGGTCGGCGCGCTTCTGGCCGTGGTGGCAGTGGGGCTGGTGGCCTGGGGAGAGAGAAGGCCGGCCACGGAGGCCGGCCTGGAGGAGGTGGGGGCCACCGTCCCCGACCCGCCCGACGACAGCAACCCCCCGCCTATTCGTTGAGCATCTTCATGAGGGCGATGACCGTGGGGCCGATGCCGACGATGAAGAGGGCCGGCAGGTTGCAGAAGATGATGGGGAAGATGAGCAGGATGGCGGCTCTCCGTGCTGACTGCTCCGCCCTCTGTCGGCGCCGGATACGCATCTGCTCGGACTGGACCCGCAGCACCTGGCCCACGCTCACGCCCATCTGCTCCGCCTGGACGATAGCATTGACGAAGGTAGTCAGGTCGTCCACGCCGGTGCGCTCGGCCATGTCCATGAGGGCTTGCCGGCGCGGCTTGCCCAGGGCCACCTCGCGGATGGCGGTGCGGAGCTCTGCAGCGAAGGGGCCGGGTACCTTTTCCGCCACGCGCGCCAGGGCCGAGTCCAGGCCCAGCCCGGCCTCCACCATGGTGGTGATGAGGTCGAAGGCGTCGGGCAGGCTCTTCCAGATAATGTTCTGGCGCCGGCGCACCCGCATCTCCAGCCAGACGTAGGGCAGGGCGACACCCGTCGCCCCCAGCAGGAGCAGGGGCAGCACCAGCCCACCGCTGAAGGAGCCAGAAGCCAGAAACAGGACCAGGAACACGCCTGGAAGGCCCACGGCCAGCAAGGCCCATTGCAGCAGGAAGAAGTTGAAGGGGATGGTGCTGCCCGCCATCTCCAGTTTGCGGCGGAGCAGGGCCAGCACCCTCGCCGGCAGCAGAGCGGAGGCCAGCCCCGAGAAGTCGGGCAGCAGCAGGCGGGACAGGGGCGGCGCTGGCGGCGCCTGGCTGTCGGCCCGATAGCGGGCCAGAGAGCGCACCCGCTCCCGCGCCGGGTCCTGCGGTCGCCACAACAGGGCGAAAGTCAGCAGGAAGATGCTGGCAAAGGTGGTGGCCACGGCCACGACGTTCAGCATCGCTTCACCCCCGTCCCTCAGACCTCGATGGACACGATGCGCCGCATGACGATGATGCCGATGATCTGCCACACGGCTGCCAGCGCCAGCAGCACCTGGCCGATAGGCTCTTCCAGCATGGTGCCGATGTACTGGCGGTTGGCCAGCAGCAGAATCCCCGCCAGGGCCACGGGCACCAGGGCGGCCACGTTGCCCTCCCAGCGCTGCATGGTGGTGATGGTCTTGATCTCGCCCTTGATGCGCTCCCGCTCGCGGATGGTGTGGGCGGTGTTGTCCAGTATCTCGGACAGGTTGCCGCCCACCTCACGCTGGACCAGCACGGCCGTGACCACGAGCTCCAGGTCGTAGCTGCGGCAGCGCTCTACCAGCCCTCGCAGGGCGCCCTCCACGCTGGCGCCCAGGTTGGCGTCCTGCAGGGTGCGGGCCAGCTCGGGCCCCAAGGGCGGTGGCAGGCGACGGGCGGCGGCCTCCATAGCCTGGAGGAAGCCGAACCCCGCCCTCAGGGCGTTGGACACGATGCTCAGCGCCTCGGGCAACTGCTTCTCGATGCTGCGCAGGCGCCTCTCCTGGAGGACGCCGAGATAGAAGGCGGGCGCCATGTAGCCCACCGCGGCGCCAGCCAGCCCCGCCAGGAGCCCGACGGGGTGCCCGCCGCTGAAGATGACGGCCAGCAGGAAGGCCACCACCGCCAGGAACAGGCGTATGGCCACGTACTGGGCCACCGGCATGCTCACGCCTGCACGCTCCAGCTCCAGGGCGAGCTGCGTGGCCCGCTGGTTCCGGGCCAGAAACAGGTCCAGCACGGGTATGCCGCTCAGGTGACGCCGCAGAATGAGGGTGGGCAGGGCCTGCTCACGGCCCCGCCCTTCCTTGATGTGTCGTAGCCGGCGCACCCCCGGGTCTTCAGCGCGGGTGATCAGGTACACGCCGAGGATGCCCAGGGCCACCGCCGCGGCCACGAACAGGGAGGCGAGCAACACTAGCCCGTCCATCGCCTACCACCTCTCCAGCG
>VAPR01001554.1_pt1 | contig 10955 bp, 10 predicted proteins | sample 3380701 | NCBI WGS metagenome assembly VAPR01 (sample SAMN11536904, study PRJNA540576) | hot springs metagenome | isolation source: hot spring wet sediment | place: Spain: Lobios | collected 2014-01
ATGGCCGGTGGCGGTGGGGGCAGCGGACGGTCGCTCGGGACCTTTCTGTGCCCGGCGGCCGGCCCACCGCCTCCGCCGGCGGTCCAGACCACCCGCCGGGTCCGGCGTGGTCTTCCCGGTCCCGGCGGAGGAGGGCGGCATCGTGGCTGGCAGCCCGCTCGCGGAAAGCCCGGAGGGTCGGCGGGCGACGCCGGAGCCACTGCGCCCACCCGGTCCAGACCCGCTCCACCCGCCGGCGCGCCCCGGGCCAGACGTGGCGACCGGGTCGCCGCGCCAGGTCGGCCACCAGGTGTTTCAGGCAGGGCGCCCCGACCAGCCAGAGGCCGGTGCCCACCAGGAGCGCCGGCAGCCCCAGACGCCGGACCCCCAGACGCCAGCGCCGGAGGGCCAGCCGCCGGTTCTCCGAACCATTCCCGCCGCCCGTCGGGCGCGCTGACTGCCGTCCAGTCACCCCCTCTCTCCCATCGCCGGCGGCCGCTCCGCCTGCCGCCGATTCCCGACTTCCGGACCCCGCTTCCTGGACCGGCCAGCCCGCTTGCAGTGGGTCCGGCAGACCGGCCGGACCGTTCGTCTGCGTCCCCGAGACCGTCAGCCACCGGCTCTCCGGAGCGGCCGCCCGGAGAGCCGGTGGCTCCTGGGCCCTCTCTTTTCGCGGAAGCAGATCCCTGGCCGTTCTCCTGCTCCGATTCTGCGCCCGCAGCCGCCATCTGTCAAAACCTGGCCCGTTCCCCCAGGGCGTACTTAGGGGACCCTGGTAGGCAGAGAAGAGTGAGAATAAGCACCTACCCCCTTGCCAGTTAAGGCCTGGCGGACCCATCCTGTGAGTACGGGTGACTGGCCATCTCCATAGGGCTGGTTCTCTCGAGAGGGAGTGGATGGGGACGGTCCGCCCCCTGCTGAGCCATCTGGTTATCCTCACGGCGTCACGGGCTCTGGTGATCGGCACCAGTCCCGACCGGCGGCTGGCCATCGTCTGCTGCGAAGAGATCGATGAGGAGACCTATACCTGGGTCCGCTGCCTACGGAGCGAGGCCTCGGACGCGATCCTGGTTTTCTTCAGCCGTGGTCAGCCCGACCGAACCACCCAGCTGTACGAGGCTGGAGCTACGGAGTGCCTACCGCTTGGCTTCAGCCTGGCTCACCTTATGAGCCGACTGCAGTCCCTCATCCGTCCAGAGGCCGCGGGTACCCCGGTGCGGCTGACGGACTGCGGGCTAATGGTTGGCAGTCGGGTGTTCCGGCTCACGCCGGCGGAGTACCGGATTATGCAGGTGCTCTGGGAGGCGGCCGGACAGATCGTACGCTACGCCCGGCTCGAACAGGCCCTCTATCAGGGATCGGGTCCCTGTGAACGTCAGGCAGTCCGCCAGATTATCTACCGCCTCCGCGGTCGTCTTGGAGCGTTTGGCCGGCTCATTGAGACGGTACCGGGCTTCGGCTACCGCTTGCGGCTCGATCTGGTGGAGGCCGATCTGTTATCGGCCTGTGACGGCCCGGTTATGGCTTCGTGATCGGGGCTCCGGCATCCTGTGAGGTGTGAATCACCGCACGAGTCTCCCCTGCCCGGCAGCCAGCGGGCTGGTCCGGGACGAGAGGAGGTGCAGAGCGGCCAGGCGAGTCGGTGTGATCCAGCCCCTGTCTCTCCGGGCCGGACAGGGGCCGTCGGTCTGGCCGGATCGGCTCCGCCGGCCCTCCGGCCGGGCTGAATGTCGAGAACCGGGGAGATCGTTCTGAAGGAGGCAGAGAGTCCTATGGGTCGCGTGTTCTTCGTGCTCGCGGTTCTGGCCCTCGTCTTCGCTGTTGCCTACGGCGCTGCCGCCTCGCTTAACGTCGATGGCGGCGTTGTCCAGTCGGGGAGTGACACCACCCTGACCTGTGATACAAATGGGGTGACGGTAAGCTATACAGTCACCTGGAACAACACTACTAAAAAGTTCGAGGTCACCGGTGTGACCGTTAGCGATATTGACAACAACTGCGATGGGAAGAAAATCACTGTTCAGCTGACCAAGTCCGACGGAACGGCGGCCTCCGGGACCTCCTCTCAGACTGCGACGATTCCTAGCGACCCTAATCAGACCTCAGTTACACTGTCTGGCTTCAGCTCGCCGGCGGATGAGGTTACCGACATCCACGTCGCGATCTACTAATCGCTGGACCGGGCGACGGCCCGGGCACCGGAGTGGGCCAGCCACTGGTCAGCCCGGGCCGTCGGCTCGCATCGGTAACCGGACGGCTCCGCGCAATCCCCTGACATCAGTGTCGAATGGGGAGACCGACGGATGCGCAGATGGATGGTCGGCATTTTGATTCTTCTGCCGCTCGCCGCTCTCTGGGCGACAGCCGCCACCCTCACGGTGAACGGCGGAGTAGTCCAGGCCGGTGGGACAACAGTTGACCGGTGTGATACCGATGGCATCACCATCAGTTATACCGTCCAGTTCCTGACTACCCCCCCGCCCGCCGAGTTTAAGGTAACGACGGTCACGATAAGCGGAATTGATAAGAACTGCAACAAAAGCACCCTGATGTTGCAGCTCACCGGCCCTAATGGGGCTGGCCTTCTGACGTCTCCGATCACAATTCAGGTCGAGAAAAACCAATCTCCCTGTACAGGGGGTCCTCCGGATCCGTTTACCTGTCCCATCACCCTCACGCCCCCCCTGTCGGCGGCTGCTGTGAGCGATGTCCACGTGGTACTGCAGAAGAAATAAGGGGGAGCGCGGCGATCAGCGGAGGTTACGGCCGGAGAACGGCCATGGCTCTCGTCCTGGGGCTTCTGGTCCTGGGCTGGTTTCTCTTCCTGCGGCCGGTCTCGCTTGGGGGACCGGCCGGTTATATCTTCGTCTCTGGCCAGAGCATGGAGCCGACGCTCGCCCAGGGAGACCTGGTGGTGGTCTGGCGGCAGGAGACCTACGCGATAGGCGACGTCATTGCCTATCGCGTCCAGGAAGGGACCGTTATCCACCGGATCATTGGAGGGTCAGCCATGGAGGGCTATATCACAAAAGGGGATAATAACCCTGGCCCCGATCTCTGGCGACCGCGCCCTCCGGATATTATCGGGCGGATGGTGCTCCACCTGCGTGGAGCGGCCCGGGTTCTGGCCTGGTGGCGTGAGCCCCCTCAGTTCGCGGCGCTGGCCAGCGGACTGGTGGCGTTCAGTCTTCTCCCCCGCGCTGCCAGTCGGGGACGCCGGCGAAACGGTCAGCCCCCTGGTCGCCCAGAGAGCGGGCCGGCCCTGGCCAGCGGTCTTCTGGGGCTGACCGGATTCCTGGCGGTGGTCGGCGGTCTCCTGACCGTCCTGGCCTTTCGCCAACCTTTGATCGAGAGTGTCACTGTCGAGCGGTTCCGCTATGAGCAGAGCGGGACCTTCACCTACACAGTCCAGGTTCAGCCATCGGCTCTCTACCCGGAGGGGATCGCTGGTCCAGTCACTCCCCTCACGGTGACCCCCACGCCGACGCCCTCCTCCCGGGCCGGTGGTGACCAGCCTCTGACCGGGCCGCCGATCTTCACCCGGCAGCCCCGCCGGTTTGATCTCACTTTTGACTACACCCTGAAGACCACGGTCCCAGCTGAGATCGCCGGCCAGGTCAGCGCCCTGGTTGAGGTACGGGCCGGACCGCAGGGCTGGAGCCGACCGCTGGAGACCGTGCCGCCAATAGCCTTCTCCGGCCCCCAGGTCAGGCTCTCGGTCCCGGTCGATCTGGCACGCACCTGGGCCATTATCGAGGCGATTGAGAAAGAAACCGACTACCGTCCTGGCGTCTATGAGGTCCGGATCATCCCGACCGTTCGGGTGAGCGGCCGTCTCGGGCCGGAGGCGCTGGACGACGTTTTTGCACCGGTCTTCACCCTGCGGCTGAGCCGAACGCAAATTGTTCCCGACGGCGACCTGGTCCGGGTCCAGCCCCGCGTTATCACAGAGACCGAGATCCGGTCCGCCAGCTTACGGCTGCCGGGTATCGGCGTCAGCGGGCTCCCGGTCTGGCTGGCCCGTCTGGTCGGGCTGGGGGGAACGGCTCTGGCGACGGTGATAGCCGGCTGGCTGGCCGCAAGGCTGTTTCTGGGCATCGGACAGGATGCGCCCACCTGGATCCGGACCCGGTACGGCTCGCACATCGTCTCGGTCACCGCCACCGATCTGGGCGGCGCTCGGACAGTGAGAGTGGCCACAATCGCCGATCTGGTCCGGGTAGCTGAGCGGCAGGGGCTGGTTGTCCTGCACCAGACGCAGGGTCCGGGAGAGCACCGGTACTTCGTGCCGGTCGATGGTCTGGTCTACGAATACCGGTGGACAGCCGGCGTTCAGGCTGAGGAGTCGGGGGAAAGAGGCTAAAGGGTGTGGCGCTGGCTGCTGGTAGTGCTGCTGGCCGGGACGCTCCTGGGGGTTCAGTCCGCCTCTGGAGCCCGGCTGCTGGTCGACGGTGGCGTGCTGCAGGTTTTTCACACGCCTGTTGCGCTGGGATCGGTGAACGCCACGGTTGACATCCGCCCGAAGAGTCTGGAAAAGCGCCGTCAGGGTAGCGACCTCAGTGTCTATATCGAACTGCCCACGGGGCTGGACGTTCACCGGATCGATCTCAACACGGTGCGCCTGTGCTATCAGGCCAGCTGTGTCCCCGCCCAGCTCAAGCCCAGCACCGTCGGCGACGACGACCGGGATCAGATTCCAGATCGGCTGGTGAAGTTTGACCGCGCCGCCGTTATCGGACTCCTCCAGGATATCCGCCCTCCAGCCACCGTCATCTTCACCGTCACCGGGCTGGTGCGGTCTCCGGACCGGCTCTTTCAGGGGAGCGATACGGTCAAAATTGTTGATCCCGAGGCGACCCCAACGCCCACCCCAACCGTGAGCCCGACCCCGTGGCCCACCCCTACGCCGAGACGTTCAACGGCCACGGCGACTCCTTGGCCTCTCACGCCCAGCCCGACGGCCACCACCACGCCTACACCGCTGCCCACTCCGTCTCCACCTCCAGCCTCACCTACCCCTCTGACCACGCGGCCGCTCTCGCCCACGCCCTCATCGGAGATGACGGCAACGCCGACCCCCTCGCTTCAGCCAACCACCACCCCTGCGCCCGGCCTGCTCCTCACGCCTCAGCCGACAGCCACCCCTACCCCCAGCGCCTCTTCCCCGCCTCAGCCAACGATCACACCTGCTCCTCGTTCAACTCCCTCACCTCACCCAACAGCCACTCCTTCGCCTGGTTCAACACCCCAGCCGACAGCCACCATTTCTCCAACCCTCTCGCCTCAGCCGACCGCTCCTCTACCCAGCCCAACGCCACCACTCACGGCCGTGGACGAGTCTCCACCGCCCACCGTCAGCCCGACGCCCACGGCCAGCCCGACGCCCACCTCACCCCCACCACCGGCTCCATCGCCCTCACCAACTCCCAGCCCACGGTCGCTGACACCAATCCCCTCGGCGACTCCCACCCCTATCCGGCCCTCGGCCTAGGGGCATCCGGCTGGACGAAGCGCCGACGAGAACAGAGCCGACCGACCGATGGTCAGACAGACTGGTCGACGGCCAGGCCAGACAAGCCTGACCGATCCGGACAGACCCGGACCCTCACCAGGTCCATTCGCCGGCCAGCAGTTTCTGGGTCTCCTCTTTATGGCGGGTCTCGTCGGAGACGATATCCTGCAGGTCGTTGGCCAGCCCGTAGTCGCCGTAGGCCTCGGCCTGCTTCAGCCGCTCGCTGTAGCGCCGGATCGTCTCCTCCTCGGCCTGGAGAATGCGCTCCAGCATCTCGCGCGGGGTCCGGGCCGCCGGCACCGGCGCCGGCTCCACCACCGGCTGGCCACCCAGCGCCGCCACCTTCTGGGCCAGAAACTGGGCGTGCCGCAGTTCGTCGGGGATCTCGGCCTCAAAGAACTCGCGCAACTCCTGCCGGTGCACCCCCCGCACGGTGGCCGCGTAGGTGATGTAGGTGATGATCGCCTGGTACTCATGGGCCAGGTCGGTGTTGAGGCCGGCGATCAACTGCTCGACCGTGACCATACCGACGGACATGGCTCTCCCTCCAGCGCCTGTTCTCACCCCAGTATACCACCCGGCCGGCACCCCCGACCATCGCGCCGGCCCGACCTCCGAACTCCCCCAGGCTGAGATGCCTCGGGACCTGGCGGCTCTTTACCAGCCGGTGAGAGAACGGCCCGCGCCGTCGGTGTACCCTCTCCGGCCAGCCGCACCGCGAGACGGTGGGGGACCCTAACCCACGGCAAGGCGCCCAGAATCTTCGGATGAACGGCCCGCGCGGTGAGCCAGGAAGGCCCGCCCCTGGCTGTACAGCCCCGAGGCCACCAGCCCGGTCACCACCCCGGTGAGCAGCGCCCCCACCACCGACTGGCCCAGCACCACCGCCGCCCCGATGTTGAGCAGAAGCGCCCAGCCCATGGCCACCAGCGGCCGGTATCGCCCCGGTAACCCCATGGCGCCTACCAGAGGCCGATGACCAGCGCAGCCGCCGGGTCGCCCCGCTCGGTGAAGACCACCGCGACCTCCCGCCCCACCACCAGCGCGGCCGCCGGCAACGCCCGGCTCACCGGTACCCCCTGCAGCCAGACCGTCGGACTGCCCACGACCTGCAGGGTGGCCGTGTACCGCTGGGCAGCGAACGCCCGCAGAACCGCCCGCCGCACCATCACCCCTCCTCGCCGGTCACCACCGGCCGGCGCAGGTCCAGCCGCTGGACAAAACGCAGCGGCCCCCAGCGCTCGTAGCGCACCGTGATGGCCTCGATCAGAAACGGAGCCTGGCTCAATCCGGCCAGACTGTCGGTGATGGCCACGCTGTCTCCCACCTCCAGCCCGGGGTGCGGCAGGACCCTCGACCCAGCCGGCCGGGGGCGCCAGCGACAGCACCTCCCGCGCGGCCCGCTCCTGGACCGCCGTCCCGCTCACCTGCCGGTCGATCGTGGTCTGCGCGATGCGTCGCCCCAGCGCCCGGAGGCTCTCCCAATCGGCCACATCGGCCAGGTCCGCCGCTCCCCAGACGACGACATGGGTGGCCCGACCGCCCTGTCGCCGCCAGCGGGCCCGCCGCAACCGGGGCTGGCCGGCCGCCCCGAAGGCCGCCACCGGTCCGGCCTGGAGATCCACGCCCCCGGCCTCGACCGCCGCCAGCCCCAGGCCGTCGGGCAGATCGCTCCGGGTGGCGAAGCGCAGCGTCACCCCGGCCGCCTGGCAGAGCCGTCGGGCCAGCCCGGCCCAGTCCTCACCGGGCAGGACCGCCAGGTCCGGGATCACCCGGTCGAGGGCCGGGTGCAGGCGGCCGCTCACCACCTGACCACAGACCCGCCACCAGCAGCGCTGCAACCACTCCCCGGCCGTCAGCCCCGGCACCTGGACGGTGTCGGCCGCCCGGTAGCGCTCCAGCCAGCCCCGGAGACCGGTGCAGCGCAGCCGCAGCACCCGCCCCGGCCGCCCCATCACCGGCTCCCGCTCCACCACCCACCACGGCGGCTGCCAGACGATCACGGTTTCCCCCGGCAGGTGATAGCCCAGCCCCAGACTGACCTGGGCTCCCAGCGGCACCCGCTCGGCGGTCAGCGCCCCCTCACGGTCGTCGAGCCGCTCGGCCCGCTGGCGCGGGAGATGGCTCGCCAGCGCCCAGACCCGCCGGCTCAGCGCGAGCGGCAGCCCGGCCTGGCTGAGCCAGACCCGCCGGGCGCTCAGCCGCAACCAGATCTCGCCCGGCCCGCTCCACCGTATCACCCGCTCGCCGACGCCGCTCCCGTCGGCGAGCGGCACAACCTCGGTCAGCCAGTCGGCCACCGGCGTCACCGCCAGGAACGGCCGGGCCGCCGCTTCAGAGCGTTCGACGAAGCCGTAGAGATACCGGGGGAGGGCCGTGGTCGGCGGTCGGACCTGCAGCCCGCCGAAGATCCGGCCGCTCTCGGGGGCGGCCTGGCGGAGAGACCGGGGCGCCCCCCAGGTGGGCCCCGGCCCGACGGTCTGCAGCACCAGCCGGGCCTCGCCGGCCGGCCCCCGATCGGCCAGCAGAACCAGCAGCCCGCTCCCCTGGGCGCCGGCGGCCAGACCACTGAGCCCGGCCCGCATCACCCCCTCGGCCACCGGCGCGCTCCAGCCGCCACCGGTCCAGGCGCAGGCCCAGAGCCCGTCGTCGGGGTCGGCGCCGCCACCATCCGGGCCGATGATCAGGAGGTCGGCGCCCGCCCGGTCGTCGCCGGCCAGTCCGACGACCCGGGCCGGGGCGGCAAAGGAGGCCACCGTCCCGGCCGGGCTCCAGGTCAGGCCATCGGCCGTCTCCTGCCAGCGGATGGTCCGGCCGGCAGCCTCCACCCAGAAAAGACGGGCCCGCCCCTGGTCGCTCCGGCTGGTCAGGAGAAGCGGTCCGGTCGGATCGGCGCTGCCGGCGGGCTGCAGGACCGTCCAGGTGGTCCAGGCGCCGACCGGGGCTGTGCGCGGGTCGCTCAGCCGCTGGGTCTCGATCGCCCCGTCGGCGGTGAGGCGGGCCCGCAGGAGAACGCCGCCGCGCAGCTCGACCGCGTCATGGGGGCCTGCGGGGCCGGGCTCGGCGGCCAGCTGACGCCAGTCCCAGCGCGGGCTCTCGACGCCCAGCGGGCCGAGGCAGACTGCCACCGCCGGGATGACCGCCGGGCGGGTGAGTTCGGCCAGCAGATCAGGCGAGACCGGGCGCATGGCGCTCTCCTTCCGGCGGAAGGGGTGGGCGAACCTGGAGACGAGCCCGCCAGGTCGGCCAGGTGTCACCGGGGCAGCGGGTCGGATTGACCTCACCGTGGCCGACCACCGGGAACCACTGCCCGTAGGCGTACTGGAGGTTGGCGATAAGATCGCGGGTCGCCGCCAGGTGCCGCTCGCCGGGCGGCGTCTGACGGAAGTCGCCGACCAGGCAGAGGCCGATGGCCCGGCCGTTCAGCCGCTGGGCGTGATAGCGGACCGTGCGCAGGTCGCCGACGCAGCAGACCCGGCCATCGGGATAGACCAGGAAGTGGTAGCCGATCCCGGGCCAGCCATGGGCGGTCTGGTGGTACTGGTGGATGACCGGCGGCTCGACCACCGGGCTGGCCGAGTGGTGGATGACGATGAGGGTGATGGCCTGGTCGGAGCGGAGGGCGTAGCCCGGTGGCTGGTCGGGCAGGGCGGTCCGCCAGCCCTCGACCGGCCGGCGGCCGATGTTGATGGTCTCCATGGCGCTCCTTTCACCCGTCGGCCAGGGGCCAGCCGGTGGCCGGTCCCCTGCCGGGGGTCAGGGTCAGCAGCCGGGTGAGGAAGGCGTTCAGCCGGGCCTCGCCCAGAGCCCGGTAGTCGGCCGGGGCCTGGCCGCCCGGTCCGACCTGGGTGATGGCCAGCGCGGCCCGGTCGAGCAGGGCGTAGGCCCCGGCGCCCAGGAGGAGCAGCTCCTCCAGGGCGGGCGGCAGGTCGCTTCCGGTGGGGGTGAAGCGGTAGCGGCGGGCGTACCAGAGGCGCAGGGTCTCGCCGGGCGCCGGCAGCGGGCCGCGCAGGACCAGGGTCGGGCCCGGCTCCTCCCGGAAAGGCCGGACCGCCGGGGGCCAGGCGTCGGGTGGGGCCTCGACCCGTTCAGCCCAGAGCCAGTCGGCGGCCAGGGAGGCCAGATCGTAGCGCCGCTGGCCGGCCCCGGCGCTGAGGTCCAGACTGGCCCAGGCCGGGGCGTAGCTTCGAGCAGCGTCAGGGCCTGGGTCAGATGGCGGTCGAGAGCGGCGTCGGTCCAGCGGTAGGCCGTCGGGTCCTCATCGCGCAGATCGCGTCGCAGGTCGGTCCGCAGTTGCTCCCAGGAACGCATCGTCCTCCCCTTTCAGCGGTAGAAGAGATTGACCACACCGCCGGCGGCGCCGCTGGCCCCTTTCTCGGCGGTGGCCGGGAAGAGGCAGAGGCCGCTGGCGAAGGGCAGCGGATGGGGCAGCAGGACCTCCAGGTTCGTCGCCCCGGCGACCTGGAGGGTCAGCCAGGGCTCGGTGGTCCCCGGCGTCACCGCCGTCGGGCTGCTGGCGTCGAAGAGCTGCAGGAAGCGGGGGGCGTTATCGGCGTTGTACCACTGGAGGGCGTAGAGTTGCCCGGCCCCGCTCTTCACCGCCTGAGCGGCGGTGGGGGCACTGGCCCAGCGGTAGTTGCTGCGCTGGAGGCCATTGGACTGGTCGGTGGCGGTCAGCACCACCCGCAGGGTGCCGGTGGTCGGGTCGGCCCGCAGGCGGTGGGTGGTGCCGTCGAAGACCAGCGGGAAGGCCGCCACCGCCAGCAGTCCGGCGGGCGGACCGGGGACGGCGCGCAGGCGGTCCCAGCCGCTGTTGTAGCCGTAGAGGTAGCTGCGGGTGATGAGGCCGACGTTGAAGGCGCTGTAGCCGTCGCTGTCGGCGGTGGTGGCGCCGATCTCGGCGCCGCTGCTGTTGCGCAGCGTCACCAGCAGCTGGCCGTTGACCGCCCGCAGCCGGTCGAAGGCCGCGCCGTCGAAGGCCAGGAGCTGAGCGCTGACCAGGAGCGAACGGCCGGCGTTGAGGTCGTCGGCCGCCAGCGGGCCGACGGTGCCCAGGAGGCCGTTGGGGTCGGCCAGGACCACCAGGAGGCTCTGGGCGCTGTCGTAACTGGGCATGGGTTCTCCTTTCGGTGTGGATTCCGGCCCCTGGGGACACCCCGGTGGGAGCGCCCCCAGGGGGCCGGGTGGAGGCTCAGGGCACGATGGCGCCGACGGCCGCCCGGTGGTCGAGCCAGCCGCCGTAAATGTGTACACAACAACACAGGTGCCGTCTGCTTCCGCTGGACCGATGCAGAATACAGAATGCAGCTCGGATACTTCCACGTGATGGGCGAGCAGACCTCGACCTGCGTCCAGGAGATCTTCGAGTTGCGCCCCAGGCACCACATGCCCCAGATCCGTCACCCGCAGCCGCTCCGTCCCAGCAGTCCTCACAATCAAGGCATTCGCCCCCGCCACACTAATC
>VAPR01001557.1_pt1 | contig 10931 bp, 11 predicted proteins | sample 3380701 | NCBI WGS metagenome assembly VAPR01 (sample SAMN11536904, study PRJNA540576) | hot springs metagenome | isolation source: hot spring wet sediment | place: Spain: Lobios | collected 2014-01
TGGCGGCCCTGGGAACACTCGAGGAGGTACCCGATCGTCGCGGAAGGGAGGTGGTCGCCCCCGCAGCCTCTTGACTGCCAACACAAGTGTAAATCGGCATCAGGCGGTGGAGGTGGTGGGACAATGCTTAGAATGCCGGTAAGGCACACGCACCAGCAGGGCTTCACGGTCCTTGAGGCCCTGCTGGCCCTCACCGTGGCGGCCCTCGTGGCGGCCGGCGCCGTGGTGGGGTACCGCGGCATGGCGATGGGGACCTGGGGAGTCCGTATCGGGGCGGAGAGGTCCGAGTCCCTCACCGCACTGCAGAGGGTGGCGGAGGAGCTGGGGAATGCCGTGCTGGTGACCGAGGCGACCCCGACCGCGGTGACGGTGGTGGCCAGCACTTCCAGCTCGGCAGTCGCGTGGAACCACACCGACCCGGTCACCGGGGGATCCGGCGTCCTGAGGCGGTACGCGGTGAGGTACTACTTCCAGAACGGTACCCTGTACCGAGCCGTGGGGACCCCGCCCAACTGGGCGGCCATTCCCAACCCCGTCGGTGCGGTGCCCAACGCCCCGGACCCCTCCCAGCCGCCGACCCCGCCCTCCGTGCCCTTCCCCGGGCCGCAGCCCCAGCCGCCCAGCTGCCAGAGCCCGTGCACCGACCTCTCGGGCTCTTACTGGGCGCGGTGGAAGATCACGTACAACGGTGGGACTATCTATGGGCTGGTTTACCAGCAGGCCAACCTTTCCTGGCAACCAGGCACAATCTACGTGCCGATCACCGACGGGAATTCTGCCACCCCCGCGTCCAGGCAGTACTACCCTGCGTCGAACTACCCGCCGGGAACTTTTGAGCATCCCTGCGGCGGCGGCGAGACGTGCTGGACCAGCCACAGCGGGGCGATTGGGCGGCTCTACCGTGCCCCCGGGTGCTCTGGGGTCGCTTCTTACTGCGCTTACTGGGCGCAGGACTGGGTTTACGGCTCTTCGACCTCCAACTGGAACGATCCGGTGCTCTCCACGGAGAACCCCGGACGTGTGAACGTCATCGCGTTCGGCTGGATCTGGATCGGAAACGGAGACACAGGATACCAGCAGTACGGGTATGTGGGTATCCCCGTGCCCTATACCTCTGCGGTCCGCCAGGCCTGGGTCCCATCTCTGGGACGCTACGTGGACGAGCCCGAGTACAACCAGATGGTTCAGAACTGGAACAACTACCAGCAGGCGTACCAGCAGTACCAGCAGAACCTGGCGGTATGGCAGGACCGGTACAATCAGTGGACCAGCTACTACCGGCAGTACGGCAACTGGAGGGTCCACACGACCCTCCTGCACGACACCTCGGAAGCGCTCGGTGCCATGGCCACACAGGCGGCCAGGGAAGCGACCTGGGCCCAAATGACTGATCCTCCTGCGGTCAACCTGGAAACCGCGAGGCCGGTAGGCTCCTACGAATCCGTGACCTTCACCTACTTCGACCGGAACGGGAACCCGACCACGGACCCCGCAGCCGTGGCCCGCATCGTCGTCAAGGGGCGGGCCGGCAGCAGGAACGCCTCGGCCCTGGCCATCATCGGCAAGCCTGGCTTCGCCGCGTCCGCGGCGAACCCGCGGCGGATCCCGGACCCGTGCACGGCCAACCCCAGCCTGTGTCCTCCCCCGCCCCCGGCGGGTGACCCGACGGGGCGGGAACATGACATGGCGATTGGCGGCCGTCCCCCTGGTATTCCGGACCGAACCTATGCCGTGGACTACAACGGCACAAGGGGTTCCGTAACGTTCCGCGCAGACGGAACAGTAACCGTAGACCTGAGTCCGGGGGCGTATGAGCGCGCTCTCACCGAGGCCCAGCGGGGCACGCCGGGGTTCGGCTACGCCGGCTCCGGGGCAAACTCGGCGTTCAGTGACAGCAGGGCCGGGGGGTGGTTCAACGACCCGAACTATGGCACGATCGTCGATGGGATTCCCACGGGCGGTTCCGGTGGGGGTAGCTCCGGCGGTTCCGGGGGCTCCGGCGGTTCCGGGGGCTCCGGCGGTTCCGGGGGCTCCGGTGGTTCCGGAGGCTCCGGTGGTTCCGGGGGCTCCGGTGGTTCCAGCACCGGTTCGGGGAACTCCTCCAACCCTGGAGGGAACAGCGATCCTGGCCTGAGTGACACGGATATTATCTGAGCTCTACGTGAGGGCACGGTACGAACGGTACGAACGGGATGAAGAACGGACGTGCCTGGATCTTCGCGGCCATGCTTTTGGCCATGGTCTCCGGGGGGGCTGACGCCACCCATCTCGGTCAGCCCCCTCCCGAGATCATCGAGGTGTACGAAAGGGCAGAGATCCTCGTTTTCGGGCACAAGGGAGCGCTCATCAGCCCGGATACGGCCGTCACGCACTCGCACTGGATGGGGGAAACCCAGAGAGAACTTGACGAGTCAGTGAGACTGTACCGTACGAGGGTCCAGCCGACGGTCGGGTTCGGTATCCTCGCGCGCCAGTACGCGAACAGGTCTGCGAGCGGCTCGCGCGTCATTTTTCCGGAGTACACAAGGCGCGCGGAGCTCGTATGCGCCTCTCCCGTGACCCGGTACGACTACGCAATCTGGCGGATCCTGGAGCCGATCCCCGAAGAGGCACGGCCCATCCCGATCAGTCACGACCTCCGGCAGGTAGCATGGGTTGGCCCCCACCGGGGGTACCTGGCAGACCGGGTGTTCAAATCCGGCCCCGGGAGCGCGGACTTCCCGGTCGTCGAGGTGCCAGGACACCAGCCCATCAGGGGGTGGAGCGGGAGTATGGTTCTGACAGGCGACGGTAAGCTCGCGGGGCTTGTAGCACTCGGGGGTCACCCAGGCGATGAGGCCGTGGGAATCACGATTCCCCGGTGGTGGACGTGCGACGGGGTGCGGCGGTAGCAAGAGCCTGCCGGTGCCTTACCTCCACCGAGGGACAGGCCCTAGTACTCGCCATCGCCATCCTAGCCTCGGTGGCCCTGCTGGCCGCTGGGCTCGTCCGCGCCGCGTGGGACGCGACGCAGTCCGCCCGCCAGGGCCAGCTGCGGGCGCAAACCGCCCAGGCGGCCGCGTCGGCATCCGAGCTGCAGTTCGCCGTCTTCCGCAGGGCCCTCCGGCAAAAGCTCGTCCAGAACATCCTGAACCAGGGGTGCAGACAGCAATGGTGGGCAGGGACCTGCATGACCCCGGGGTATGACTCCGGCGGGACCAGCGGGGTGCGCAGGGACCGCATCCAGCAGCTGGCTCAGCAGAGCAGCCAGTCGTGGGACCAGCTTCAGGCTGCCTTCGTGGAGGCCCTGCGGCAGGTCATGCCCCTCGCCCCCGAGCAGGACCGGTACCGCACCCCTGCCGTGTGGGGATTCGCGGGGCTCCGGATCTCGTCGGCCGCGACTAGCACCATCCCCAACACCCAGTGGACCGCCTACGGGATCGTGTCCCCCGTCCCCGAGCGTCCTATCCTGTACGACGACACCACGCGCACCGCCACGATCCGGTTCGAGATCCGCAGCTACGGCTGGGCCGCCTGGACCGGTGCCCCGCAGTCCGGACCCGCCGCGGCCACTTCACGGGCACAGGTAACCACCTACGCGACGGTGGGGACCATCACCATGGTATACCCAGACTGTCCGTCCTACTGGCAGAACCCCCCGGACCAGGTCTGCCAGTACCCTGAGTCCGCCCAGGTCGAGGTCCCTACGGGCTACCTCATCGTCAACGACCCCGCCGTCCAGTGGCCAGCAGGGTGGCCATGAAGCGAAAGTACCTCGCCCCGCACGGCCTCACCCTGGTGGAGGTTGTCCTCGTGATGGCCCTCCTTGTCGTCATGGCCGGGGCCGTGGCCTTCAACGTCGGCGCGAGCGCCAACGCGGCCAGATTGAGGGCAGGCGCGGACTGGACGGCCTCGGTGGTCCGCCAGGCCGTCCGCCTGTCCTGGACACAGTACAGGCCGGTCCGTGTGCAGTTCCAGCCGGGGACGATGAACGTTTCCGTGATCGTCTGGAACGGCTCCGCCTGGGCCCCCGCCGTCGACTTCTTCCAGCAGTGGCTGCCGGGCAACGACCGCCCGCAGGGCGTCGTCGTCGCCAGCACCAGCTACCCCGCCAACACACTCACCATCACACCGACTGGCCTCGGAGTCTGGAGCGTGGAGTCCTCCGCCTACGCGACTGAGGGCGAGATCGTCGTCTCGTATGCCGGGGTCTCCCTCCGGGTGTTCACCACCCGGGACGGGAAGGTTTTTACCGGGCGGTAGCCACCGACAACCACCGGCAATTCCATATCTCGCTCACCTGTTCGGTTTCCTGAATCGCATTGCCGGATTGACAGAGGGCTTACCGACACTCTACGATCTACCTCAGGACGCCCATACTGTCAGGAGGTGATGCGCTTGCGCTGGATTCGGCGCTCCCGCAGTCAGCAGGGGTTCTCCCTGATCGAACTGATCATCGTCGTGGCCGTCATTGCCATCCTGGCGGCCGTCATGATTCCCAACTTCCTCGGACAGCGGCAGAGGGCAGCCGACTCCCGTGCCCTGGACGCCGTCGCCAACATCCGGAAAGGGCTCGCGATGTACGCCGCGGACAACGGCAGCTACCCGACCGGGACCACGTGGGCCAACGTGCAGACCGCGCTTGCCCCTTACATCTCGCTGCCCGCCAACTCCTCCGACGCCGGACTTTCCGCGTTCACCTACACCACAACCGGCACGCCGCCGACCTCGTACACCATCTGCGCTACCCCGGCGGGCGGGAGCGGCCAGAAGGTCAAGGCCACGCCCGAGAGCAACAGCCTCGTGGCTACCTGCCCGTGAACCGACCGGATACCGGGGCGGGCCGGATCCGGCCCGCCCCGGGCCCCCAGAGGGAGGCTGGGGTAACGTGAGCGACGAGAGGTTCCCACAGCGGCGCGTCGACCCGGGCGACCTGGATCCCCAACTCGCCACAGCCCTGGACTGGCGGCGTCTCCGCGCCGTCCCCCTGCGGACCGGCAACGGCTCCCGCGCGGTGGCCGTCGCAGACCCCTCCGACCTGCCGGCCCTGGACGCCATCCGCCGTGCCCTGGGGTACGACGTGGAGATCTACCAGGCCCCCGTGGAGGACGTGGACCTCGCCCTCACGTCTTCCGCTCTCCTCTCAGGCGAAGTCATCGAGGACGAGCTGGCGGCCCAGAGCCTCGCCGAAGAGCTGGCCAGCCGGGCCAGCGAGGCTCCCATCGTCAACCTGGTCAACGTCGTCATCCGGGATGCGCTGTCCCAGGGAGCCAGCGATATCCACATCGAGCCCCTCCAGGACGGCGCCCAGGTCATGGTGCGCGTAGACGGCATCAAGGCCCCCGTCATGCGCATCGCGCGCAGCGACCTGCTGGGGGTCATCACCCGGATCAAGGTCATGGCGGGCATGGACATCGCCGAGCGGCGGCTGCCCCAGGACGGCAGGATCCGCGTGCGGGACGCCTCCGGCGAGCTGGTGGACATCCGGGTCAGCACCATCCCCTCCCACTACGGGGAGTGCGCCTGCCTGCGCATCCTCTACAAGACCGCCGAGGTCAAGGACATGGACGCCCTCGGTATGTCCCCGCGCGACAGGTCCGTCGTCGAGGCTGCCCTGCGCACCAGCTGGGGCATGGTGCTTGCCTGCGGGCCTACCGGGTGCGGCAAGAGCACGACGCTGTCCGTCTTCCTCCGGCACGTCGCCTCTCCAGAGAAAGAGATCCTGACCGTGGAGGACCCGGTGGAGTACCACATCCCACACGCCCACCAGGTCCAGATCAACGAAAAAGCGGGCCTCACCTTCGCCCGGGCCCTCCGGTCCTTCCTGCGCCACGACCCGGACATCATCATGGTCGGCGAGATCCGCGACCAGGAGACCGCCGAGATCGCCACCCGGGCGGCAATGACCGGCCACCTGGTCTTCAGCACAGTGCACACCAACGACGCGCCCGGCGCCCCTGTGCGGCTGGTGGACATGGGTGTCGAACCGTTCCTGGTCGCCTCCTCCCTCTCCGTGGTCATCGCCCAGCGTCTGGTCCGAAAGGTGTGTCCAGAGTGCCGGCGGGAGACGCCTGTCCCCGAACACCTCCGCACCGCACTCGGGGACCGCGTCCCTGACGTGCAGTGGACGGGGTCGGGCTGCCAGCACTGCCGCGGGACGGGCTACCGGGGGCGCACGGCGATCTTCCAGGTCATGCGCGTGACTTCCAAGATCCGCGCCCTGATCACCCGCGGTGCGGACGCGGAGACCATCGCTGCCGCCGCCGCGGAAGACGGCACGGGGACCCTGCTGGACGACGCCCTCAGACTGGTCCGCCAGGGCCTGACCACCGTCCAAGAGGCCCTGCGCGTGGCCTCCCAGCAGGGCCTGCAGGAGGGAGGGGTGGCGTGAGCACCGCTGCACTGCGCGCCGGCCGGGCAACGGTCGCCCGAAGCCGAAGGGCCAGGCGCCCCAGAGCGGAAAGCGTCCTCGTGTTCTACAAGCAGATGGCGTCGGCCATCGACGCCGGCCTGACCGTGAGCCGGGCCCTGCAGGGCACCCTGGCCGAGATGGAGGACCAGGCACTGAGGGCGGCGGTCGAGGACGTCGCCAGGAGAGTGGCCGCCGGGGAGCCGCTCAGCGGCGCCATGAGCCGCCACCCCGCCTGCTTCAGCCCTCTGGCGTGCAACATGGTGCGCGCCGCCGAGCGCAGCGGGGCGCTGGCGACCGCCTTCCGGGTGGTCGAGTCGGTCGAGTACAGGGCGCTGCAGGTCCGGCGGACCATCCGCGGGGCCGTAGTGTACCCCGCCGTGGTGGTCTGCGCGTCGGTGGCCGTCGTAGCCCTCCTGGCCATCGTAGTGCTGCCGAAGTTCGCCGAGGTCTTCGAGGCCTCCCAGGTCCAGATGCCGCTGCTGACCCGGATGCTCATGGGCGGCGCCAGGGCGGCCGCCAGGTACTGGTGGGGCATCCTCCCCGCCGTGCTCCTCGCCGGCCTTGCCGCGTACAGGTGGTCGCGGACGCCGGAAGGCAAGCAGCGCGTCGACCGGCTCGTCTGGGACCTCCCCAAGGTCGGTCCCGCGGTCCGCAAGCTGCAGATCGCGCAGGCCGCCAGCACCCTGGCGGGCCTGCTGCGGGCGGGCGTGCCTATGATCGAAGGGCTCGAACTGGTCGAGCGCACGGCCCAGAACACGGTCCTGAAGTCGGCCCTCCGGGCCGTCCGCGAGGCGACGGGACGCGGGCTGCCCCTGTCACGCGCCATGCAGCAGAACGCGCGCATTCCCGGGATGCTCGTCCAGCTCGTCGCCATGGGGGAGGAAACCGGGCAGCTCCCGCGCATGCTGGACGACTACTCCCAGATCGCCCGGGAGGACGCAGAGGTGGCGGTGCAGACCATGCTGCGGCTGCTGGAGCCCGCCATGCTCCTGATGGTCGGAGGCATGGTGGCGTTCATCGCCGCCAGCGTCTACGTGCCGCTCAGCCAGCTCGGAAACGTCATCGCAGGGGGTGCACGGTGATGCGCACACTCCGGAGCAGCGAGGGCTTCAACCTGGTCGAACTCATGGTGGTCATGGCCATCGTGGGGATCCTGGCCGGACTCATCATCCCCCAGTATGTCTCGCAGAGGCAGCAGGCGTCGGACGCCAGGATCATCGCCCTGCTTGACAGCATCCGGTCCGGGCTCGGGGCCTACGAGGCGCGCAACGGCAGCTTCAGCGGCCTCCCGTCCGGAGACGGAGCGACGGCGTGGGAAGGGCTGCGCACCGCCCTGGCGCCGTTCGTCACCCTGCCGCCCTGGACGGAAGTGAGTCACATGTTCGCGACCATGGGCACCGCAATCGGCTGGAACACCATGGCGGGGAAGGGCCAGGTCGTCTACATCCGGCCGGCGCAGGGGACCGGTCAGTACGAGTACGTGGCGGCCGCCGACGGGGTGTACCGATGTGCATGGACCGGTAACCTTTCCGGCTGCGTCCGTGTCAGGTAGGAGGTCCACATGGCGCGCAGGGATTCAGCGGGCTTCAGCGTGGTCGAGCTCCTCGTGGTGCTGGCGGTGATCGCCGTCATCGCGTCCATCGTCACCCCGCGCATGGCCGCCAGCCGGGCCACCGCGGAGGAAGACACGGCCCGTGCGACCGCAAGCAGCCTGCTCGCGGCCGTCAGTGCTTACCACATGGCAAACGAGTGCTACCCGCGGGACGTGGGTACGGGAACCATGCCCGCCGGGCTCGCCCCGTACGTGGGCGGGCAGTGGCCTGCGGACTTCGACTACGAGCAGTGGAGCAACGACATCGGCGTCTCCTGGAGGCCAGGCGGGACGTACCGGTGGACCGTCTGGCTGACCCAGGGCGTCGCGGTCCCGATCTGCCCGTGATCCGGAGGTCCGGCGTGGTCACCGTCACCGAGGTCCGGTCCGTCGAGCTCGCCCTGCATGAAGCCGTCCGGCTGGGTGCGAGCGACGTGCATTTGAGAGCAGGTTCCGTACCCGTCCTGCGCGTGGCCGGGAACGTCCTCCCCATGGACTGCCCGGCGACCACCGAGGACGAGGTGCTCGACTTCCTCCAGACCCTGCTCAGCCACTCCCAGCTCGGCCGCTTCATGGACCGGGTCGAGGTGGACGACACGGCCAGGCTCGCGGGCCTCAGCTGGAGGCTCCAGGCGTACTGGCACATCGGAGGGCCCGCCGTCGCCCTGCGGCGACTCAGCGCCAAACCCCCGTCCATGGAAGACCTGGGGGTCCCGGAAGTCCTCCGCGAGTGGGCCTCGCAGCGCGCCGGGCTGATCATCGTGAGCGGAGCCACTGGGGCCGGGAAAACCACCACGCTCGCATCCATCGTCCGCTTCATCAACGAGACCCGCCCCTGCCACGTCGTGACCATCGAGGACCCGGTGGAGTACGAGCACAAGCCCGTCAAGGCCGTCATCACCCAGCGCAGGATCGGCCAGGACACCCGGGACTTCGCCTCCGCCCTGCGCTCGGTCGTCCGGGAAGACCCCGACGTCATCCTGATCGGCGAGATGCGGGACCCCGAAAGCATGAGGGCCGCACTGTCCATCGCAGAGGCCGGACACCTGGTGCTGACTACCCTCCACACGGCATCCGCCCTTGAGGTGCCTGCCCGGATCGTGGACGCCCTGCCGGCCTCCGACCAGGCCCAGGCCCGGGTCCAGCTGGCCTCGACCCTGCTGGGCGTCGTCACCCAGGTGCTGCTGCCCCGCGCGGGATGCCAGGAAGACCCCGACCCCCTGCGCCAGAGGGTCGCAGCGTTCGAGGTCATGGCCGGTACACCGGGAGCCCGGGCCATCATCCGGGCCGGCAACTACCACCAGCTGGCCAGCCAGATCCAGATCGACTCGGAACACGGATCCGTGCCCATGGAAGAGAGCCTCGCACGGCTCGCCGCCCTGGGCACGGTCGAGGAGGAGGTGGCGAAAGCGGCCGCGCTGCGGCCCCAGGAGTTCGACCAGCGGCTCCTGAGGCTCCGGCGCACAACCAGACTCCCCTCCGGGTGATCGGGAGGGACTCAGGAGGGTATTATGCGCAGAGCGCTTCTCGCACTCGCGCTGGCCGCACTCACCGCGGCGGCGCTCGTCGTCACCGCCGGCCCCGCCAGGGCCCAGACCGTGCGCCTGTACCTCCAGCGGCTCGCCTCGAGGCCCGCCGAGATCCTGCTCGTCCCGGGGTTCCTGACCATTCTGGAGTTCGAGGACGCCGTCAACGCCGTCGCCACGGGGAACCCCTCCGTGGTGGAGCTGGTGGACGTCACCGGCGGCACCGTCATGCTGCGGCCCAGGTCCGGCAGCGGCGCCACGGACATCGTCGTCTCCGTGAGCGACGTGCGTGCCCTCTTCCGGGCACGGGTCGCCAGCCAGCCGCGCACCACCCACAAGTACGTCATCAGCAGCGCCGAGCCTCCCGAGGGTGCACGAGCCGACGTGCCGGACAGGGCGCAGCCGGCACGACCCGCCACCCAGACGGTTGTCCGCGCACCGGCGACGCGGCCGACGCCTGCACCCGCTCCGGCCCAGCAGGCCACCACCGAGTGGGACCGGTTTGTCGCGACCCTCACCCCCGCCCAGCAGGCACTCCTGCTCGACCTCATGCGGGAGCTGAGCTTCGCGAAGCTGTTCGAGTTCTTGCAGACGCTCTCGCCGCAGCAGCGGGAAACCTTCCTGAGGCTGGCACGTTTCCGCGGCCTGCAGCCGCAGGGACCTCAGGCATCCCCCGCACGGCCGGCACGGCCCGAGCAGCCGGCACCCGCCGCCCCGGCGGCGAGGCCCCCCGCGCAGCAGGCAGCTCAGGCCGGCAGCGGGCCGGACTGGATCGACTGGCAGGTGGTGGTCCAGAGGACCCCCTCCGGGACCGTGGTGCAGTACACACTGACGAACTCCGGGCAGCGCACGGTCCTGACCGACATCCTCCGGCTGCGCGTCACGTCGCCGGCGGGTGAGGTGAAGTTCGCCGTCTCCCGGGTCAACCCGTCCGGATACGCGGGGAGGATCAACCCGGGCGAGGCGGAGTCCGGCACCATCGCCCTGCAGGGGGACCCCGGCGGGCCGGTGACCCTCGAGTGGCGCGTGGTGGAGGTCGGGTCCGGCGCGGTCTACACCCTGACCCGCACCGTCCAGTAGCAGGAGGCCGCCATGAAGGTCTCGGTCCCCCGCGTCCAGAGGGGCGCGGGACACGCAGCGGTCGCCCTCGCCGCGTCGGAAGCAGCCCTGTTGGTGCGCGGCGCCACCCACACCGTCCCCGCGCCCATGCTGGTGGACCAGATGGAAGAGGACGACTGGGTGGCTACCCTCTCGGCCCTCAAGAAAGCAGCAGGGGTCACGCGGCTACACGCGGTCATCGCCCTGCCGTCACATGCCACCCCGCTGCGCTTCTACCGCGAGCGGCCGGACTCGGACCGGTGGATCCAGGACGCTGCCTCCGAGCTGCTTCCGGACACGGAGGTCCTGACCCTCTCCGGAGGCG
>VAPR01001558.1_pt1 | contig 10930 bp, 8 predicted proteins | sample 3380701 | NCBI WGS metagenome assembly VAPR01 (sample SAMN11536904, study PRJNA540576) | hot springs metagenome | isolation source: hot spring wet sediment | place: Spain: Lobios | collected 2014-01
GGCCGACCTGGCCGCCCTGCCGGCCCTGGCGCCACCGGTCAGCGGCAAGCCGCGCCTGGCCCATCTGACCGCTCTCGCCGGGGTCGCCCCGCCGGCCGACGAGACGCTGAGCGCCCAGGCCGAGGCCATCGCCCGCCTCCTGCAGCGGCATCCGCCGACGCGGCCCGTGGGCTCGGCCCTTCAGGCCACCCGCCGGCGGCTCCTGCTGACGCCGGCCCTGGCCCGCGAGATCCCCCCGGGCCCCGGCCTCTACGTGTTCACCGACGCGGCCGGCACGGTTCTCTATATCGGCCAGTCGCGGAATCTGCGCCAGCGGGTCCACAGTTACCTGACCCGGAACCTGGCCATCGCCCGCCGTCTTCACGGGCTGGCCGACCGGGTGGCGGCCATCCGCGTCGAGTCGACCAGCTGCGCCCTGGAGGCGGCCCTGCGGGAGGCGGCGGCCATCGCCACCCTCCAGCCGCCGTTCAACACCGTGCGCCGGCCGACGCCGCCGACCGCCGACCTGGTCCTGCGTCTGACCCGTCGGGGCCAGCCCCGGCTGGTGGTCCAGCGGGCACCGGCCCCCGGGACCGTCCTGGCCGGGCCGCTGCCGGTCCTGGTGGCGCGGCACCTGGCCCAGCGGCTGACCCAGGCCGACCATGCGGCCCTGGCCGCGACCGGTCTGGCCCGGCTGACCACCCCCGAGGCCGGACGAGCGCTGCTTCTGGAGCTGGCTGGTGACCTCCCGGTGGCCGGCCCGGTGCCGCTGGCCGCCCTGACAGGGCTCCTCCTGGTGGTGCGCGAGGGGCGGACGACCGCCGCCCTGCTCCTCGACTGGCAGGGCCTCTGGGGCGGGACCCCGGTGCGCTCCCCTGACCAGGCGGCCACGACGCTGGCCCGTCTCGGCCCGCCCGCTCTCACCCCGGCCGCCCGGGCCGCCCAGTTCAGCCGCCTCTACCGCTGGCTCAGCCAGACAGAGAGACCGCGCTGGGCGGCTGTCGGCCCGCTCCCGGCGCCGGTCGAGCGGCTGGCTCAGGCGCTCCGGCGGCTGCTGGACTGAGTCTCTACGCCCGCCCGGCCGGCCACTCGGCCACGCCGCACTCCGGGCACTGAATATTGATGAAGCGCAGCCAGTCCACCACCTCAGCGGCGGGCGGCAGAGCGTGGTCCGGTCCGGCCAGCGCCCGGGCGTAGAGGGTGCCGAACCGGTCGGCGACGAAGAGGGCGGCCACCGGCTGGCCGGCCGGGTCCACCGCGCCCCAGCGCCGAAAAACCCGCCCGTCCGGGTCGAAGAGGACCGTACCGGCCGCGCCGACCACGGTCTGAAGCGGGGCGGCCGTGGCGGGCTGGCCGTGGACGACCACCACCAGTTCGGCCTCCTCGGCGGCGATCTGGGGAGCCAGCGCGGCCAGAGCAGTCAGGTAGGCCCGGCAGGCCGGGCAGTCGCCGCGCTCCGCAGCGTAGAGGACCAGCGCCCGGCGCCGATGCCGGCGGGGATAGCGGTGGACCTGCCCCTGGGCATCGGGCAGCTCGAAGAGGGGCAGCGTCACCAGCGGCTCCAGCAGCGGCTCGCTGCTCTGCCAGCGTCCGGTCGGGATCGTGGTCGCCGTTTTCTCCATCGGGCACCTCCTGAGGCTGCGCCGGGTCCTCAGCGCTCGCCGGCGGTGGGCAGCCCGGCCGCGACCCAGGCGTGAAAGCCGCCGTCCAGGATGGCCACCTGCCGGAGCCCGCGCGCCCGCAGGAACCGGCCCGCCTCCTCGACCTGGTCGCTCTCGGCGCCGGTTGCGTAGAGCACGATCGTCTTGTCGGCCGGCAATTCGCCGAAGCGGGTGGCCAGTTCGCCCCACGGCATCGGTCGGGCGCCGCGGATGTGGCTATCGTCGTAGCGCTCGCGGTCGCGCAGGTCCACCAGGATCGCCTGACCGGTCTGGAGCAGCTGCCAGACCTCGGTCGGGCGGAGACGCGGGATGGCCTCGGTCATCGTCGTCCTCGTCTCCGGCGACCCACCGGTCGGCGTCGTCCGGGGCCTGTTCGCCCGGTGGCCGGCGGCGGCGCCGGTTGCTTTCCTCTTCTCTGTCATGCTACTGTGGAGAGGCCGGGCCGCGCCACCGGCGCTGGCCCGGGCGGTGGGGGCGTCGTGACCGATCGGGTGGTTCTCCTCACGGTTTTCCTGAGCCTGCGGCTGGGGGCGGTTCTGCTCTTCCGGCCGGGGGGCTTTCTCTTTGACCTGGCGGCCGACCGGCTCTTTTACCTGCAGATCGCCGATCTGGCGCTCGAGGGGCGGTATCCGTTTCTGCACTACTGGCTGGAGTACCCGCCGCTCTTCCCCTGGCTGGTGGTCGGGCTGGACTGGCTGGCCCGGCATCTCCCCCCGACCGACGACCGGCTGCTGGCCCTCCATCTCCTGCTGGGACTGGTGCTGACCGGGGCCGACCTGGTCTCGCTGCTGGCGCTCATGGCGCTGGCCCGGCGGCTGGAGGGGCCGGCGGCCGCCTGGCGGGTGGGCTGGCTCTACACAGCGCTGCCGCTGCCGACGCTGGTGCTGCTCACCTGGTTCGACCCGCTGCCGCTCAGCGCGCTCCTGGTGGGACTCTACGGGCTGGTGGCCGGTCGGCCGGTCCTGGCGGGGCTGGCCACCGGTCTGGGGGTGATGCTCAAGGTCTTTCCCGGTCTACTTCTCCCCGTGGCCCTGCGCCAGGGCCGGGCGGGGCTTCGGGCGGTTCTCCTGGCCGCCCTCACGGTGGGGCTGCTCAGTCTGCCGTTCGCGCTGGTGGCGCCTCAGTATCTGTGGGGGTTCGTCCTGGCGACGCTGCGGCGCTCGTCGTGGGAGACGGTCTGGGCGCTGCTCGATGGCTACTACAGTTTCGGGGTGCTGGCGCCGCTGAACGAGCGGACGACCCTGGCCAGCACCGCCTACCAGGCCCATCCGGCGGTGGTGCCCTGGCCGCTGAGCACGGGCCTGCTCCTGGTCCTGCTGGGGGGATTGTGGCTGCTCCGACTGGGCTGGACCGAGCCGCGGGGGCTGGTGGCCGGGGTGGGAGCCAGCGTCGGAGTGCTCCTGGCCCTGAGCAAAGGCTACAGCCCGCAGTTTCTGCTCTATCTCCTGCCCTTCCCGCTGCTTCTCTTCCCGGCCCGACGGGCGGTTCTGTATCTCACCGCCCTGACCGTCCTCAACGTGCTGGAGTACCCGGTGGCGCTCAACGTCCTCCAGGAGCCGGCGCTGGTGGCGTTCACCGTCCTGGGCCGAACGGTGCTCTTTCTGGCCTGTGCGCTGGAGTGTCTGGCCCAGACCGGGCCGGTCTGGGCCGAGCGGCTGGGAGGTATGGCCGCCCGACTGGCCCCATCGCTGGTCGTCGGGCTGGGGCTCCTGGCCCTGGTGGGGCTGCCGCTGACGCTCGGCCAGGCCGCGGCCCGTCCGCGCAGTCCCGACGAGGTCCGGCTGGCCGAGCGGCTGCGGATTCTGGGCGAGCCGGGACAGGGGGTCATCACCACGGCTGTCACCTATCGCCGGCTGCGGGGGGTGCTCCCGGCCGACGTTTTCGTCATCGGCGACTTTCGGCGCACGCATCCGGTCGAGCGGCAGGCCGATCTGCAGCGGTACCTCAGCGGGCGACCGCGGGCCTGGGTGGTGCTGGAGGGGAACTGGCCGGTGCCGGGGTTGCACGAGGAGCTGTTGCGGTACGGGGCGCCGGCCTGGGAGGAGTGGGTCGGGCCCTACCTGCTCGCGGCCTTCGTCCCGCCCCAGCCGGAGGGGGTGATGACGCCGTATCCGGCGGCCTGGGCCCACGGGCTGACGCTGCGGGGCTACCTGCTTTCGCGGTCGGCCCTGGCTCCGGGGCAGGCGCTGCATCTACGGCTCTTCTGGCAGGCCGAGGGGCCGCTGCCGGCCGACTACAGCCTCTTCGTGCACCTGGTGGCCAGCGCCAGCGGGCGGATCGTCAGTCAGCGTGACCGGCCGGCGCTGGCCGGGGGGCAGGTTTCCAGCCGCTGGCCGGCCGGGCCTTTTCAGGAGGCGCTCGACCTGCTGCTGCCGCCCGACGCGCCGGCGGGGGCCTATCATCTGGCGGTGGGCCTCTACCGACCGCAGGTCGCCCCGCCCCACGACCGGCTGCCGCTCCTTGGAGGTCCGGAGGAGCGCGATCAGAGCCTCATCATCCGCGGGCTGGTGGTGCGGTGAGCAGCTTTATTGACAAACATCCTCTCCCACTTAGGGATTCAGGCTCGCTTTACTCTCTGGCAGAAGGCAGGAAGGCGCCTGCAGTATTGACAGTCATTCACTCTCGTTAATATAGTTATGGCAATCCTGGTAAGGGAGAAATCTCATGCGGCCGTGGTCCGTGGACAAATTGGATCTCCTGACCAAGTATCTCGAAGCCTACTCGAGAATTATGAACAAACAAAAAGAAGAGTGGTTACAGGCTTATCATTACATTGATGCTTTTGCCGGTTCTGGTCTATATCCCTACAAAATAGATGATGATCAGAGTGATTATATTACCGGATCGCCTCTGCGAGCACTTGGATGCCAGCCACCATTTGATGAATACTGGTTCATTGATATTTCCTTTTCACGCCTCTCCCAGCTGCGAGATATCGTTGAACAACAGTTTGCCCATTTAAGAGACAGGGTTCATTTCATTCAAGAGGATGCGAATACGTTTTTGCTAAATATTACAAAAAGAACGGGCGTTGCCCATAGATTTTACAAGCGGGGCTTTGTATTTGTTGACCCGTATGGTCTTGATGTAGATTTCAAAACGATGGTTTACCTGGGCCAGACCCGTGCCTTTGATGTTTTTGTTAATTTTTCGGTGATGGGAGTGATAAGAATTCTAAGACGCCAAGACCCAATAAATGAGCAAGTTATCGATATTCTTAAAAAGGTTTTTGGAGACACCAGGCTTCTGACAGATCTCTATCAATCCCAACCCACTCTTTTCGGTGATGAGATCATAGAGCGTCCTTCTATTGACCCAGCAGACATTATCGATGAGTACCGCCAGCGTTTATTGGAGCACTTTGATTACGCAAGCAAGCCGGTCATTATGACGAATTCGCGCAATGTACCTATTTACGCTCTTTTCTTACTCAGCCACAACGAGACGGCAGCAAATATCGTCAATGATATCTTCAAGAGGTACGAGCGGCTGCGGCGCGGAATGTTGTAGGCAAAGGAGGCATCTGGCGCCAGAGGCGTCCATCAAGGAGCGCGCGCTCATGACCGCGTTTATCCCAGGCGCCCCCGAGTTGCTTTAAGAAGAAAGGGACACCAGCGGCCAGACACTGGTCGCGAATCGCGCGGGCCCAGGCCAGATCCATCGGCCGCGCCCCCGGGCCAGACTCGCCCCCGACGATCACCCAGTGAATCCCCGTTAGATCTAGCACCAAGGGGCCGAGTAACGGCTCACAGGAGAGGAAACGGACCACCGCCGGAACCTGCCGCAGGCAGTCTACACGCCAGACAACATCCTGGCGCTCGACCGATACCCCAACCCAGACGTTCTCTGGCCAGACTAACACAGAAGTGAGATCCGCCAGGCGTTGCGCGCGTTTGGTTAAAACTTGAAAGATGTGCCAGTGAGCGCGCTCCATGGTTCGAAAAACCGCCTGGATAAAGGCGAGCGGAACATTCTCATGAAAAAGATCGGACATTGAGTTCACAAAGATCAGCCGAGGCGTCGTCCAGCGCAACGGCAGATCGAGCAGATCGGGATGAAGAGTCAGACGGAAGCCATTGCGATAGCGGAAATTCCCCATTGCCTGGAGACGTCGGGCCAGGCGTTCCGCATAACAGTGCTTACACCCCTGCGAAACCTTCGTACAACCAGTCACCGGGTTCCAGGTCGCCTGGGTCCACTCAATATGTGAAACACTACCCACAGATAGTATTCCCGCAAGTATTCTTACGTTATTCTAACACAGCCGAGCACGCAGATCTATATGGACTGGCTATTTCCGGGCTTACAGCCCCCGGTTGCCGGCGGGTAGGGGCTCTGCTATCCTGAGGAGGGCCGGCCCTCCCCGGCCGGCCACCGGCGACGCGAACGAGCGCGGGAGGAGCCGTGAGCACGCCGCTCTGGAACCAGTACCTGCGCATCAAGCGCCGCTATCCCCACGCCATCCTCTTTTTCCACCTGGGCGACTTCTACGAGACGTTCAACGAGGACGCCAAGATCGTCAGCGCCGTCTGCGATGTGGTCCTGACCAGCCGCGAGATCGGCAAGGGCCAGCGCGTGCCCCTGGCCGGGGTCCCGGTCCGGGCCTACGAAACCTACGCCGCCAAACTCCTCCAGGCCGGCTACACCGTGGCCCTCTGCCAGCAGCTGGAGGACCCGGCCACCGCCAAAGGGCTGGTCGAGCGCGACGTGGTCCGCGTCCTCACCCCCGGCACCCTGGTCGAGCCGGGGCTGCTCGACGCCAAGAGCGCCAACTACCTGGCCGCCCTGGTCCTGGAGGGAGCCCGGGCCGGCCTGGCCTACGTCGAGGTCTCGACCGGCGAGTTCGCCGCCACCGAACTGCCCGAGGACGCACCGGGGCCGGCGCTGCGCCGCCGGGCCGAGAACCGTCCGGTGGACGGTTCTCCCGAGGCCGTCTGGCGCGATCTCCTGCCCGAACTCCAGCGCCTGGGCCCGGCCGAGGTCCTGGTCCCGGCCACCGACCCACGGGCCCCCGAGGCCCTGCAGCCCTACCAGCCCCTGGTCGGGCAGTTCCATCTCACCCCCTACGACGCCTGGCACTTCCACCCCGACACCGCCCGCGAGGCCCTGCGCCAGCAGTACCGCGTGCAGACCCTGGCTGCCTTCGGGCTCGACGACCGCCCCCTGGCCGCGCGCGCGGCCGGCGCCACCCTGCAGTACCTGCAGGAGACCCAGAGCGCCGCCCTCAAAACGCTCGCCCCGCCGCGCTCCTACTCCACCCGCCAGTACATGCTCCTCGACCCCACCACCCGTCGGAACCTGGAACTGGCCCAGAGCACCCGGGGCGGCACGGTCAAGGGATCGCTCCTCTGGGTTCTCGACCGAACCCGCACCGCCCCCGGCGGCCGGCTGCTGCGGCGCTGGCTCAACCAGCCGCTCTGCGACCTGGCCCCGCTCCAGGCCCGGCTGGACGCCGTCGAGCACCTGCTGAACGACCACGCCCTGCGCAGCCGGCTCGGACAGCACCTAAGTCGTCTGCCCGACCTGGAGCGGCTCATCACCCGCATCGCCCAGGGGCTGGCCGGCCCGCGCGACCTCATCAGCCTGCGCGAGGGGCTGCAGACGGTGGCCGCCCTGCGCGCTCTCCTGGCAGACCAACCGGCGGCGGAGGAGCGCGTGTCCGGCGCGGCCGGTCGGTGCTCGCCGGTCTGGGCGCTGCTCGCCCGGCTCGACCCCTGTCCCGAGGTGAGCGCCGAGATCGAGCGGGCGCTGGTGGCCGACCCCCCGGCCACCCTGGCCAATGGTGGCGTCATCCGGCCTGGCTACGCCCCCGACCTCGACGCCCTGGTCGCGTCGATCCGCGAGGCCCGCGAGTGGGTGGCCGGCCTGGAGCGGCGCGAGCGCGAGCGGACCGGTCTCAAGGGGATCAGGGTCGGCTACAACAAAGTCTTCGGCTACTACCTCGAGGTCTCTCATCCCGCCCTGCGCTCGCGCCTGACCCCGGAGATCCTGGCTCAGAACCCGCGTCTGCCCGACGGACGGGTGCCGGAGACGGTCGCCGAGTATCTGGAGGGGTGCTGTGGCTACCTGCGCAAGCAGACGCTGGTCGGAGCCGAGCGGTACGTCACCCCCGATCTCAAGGAGAAAGAGGCCCTGATCAATGGGGCGCAGGAGAAGATCGTCGCCCTGGAGACGCGGCTCTTCCAGGACCTCTGCGCGCGGGTGGCGGCGGCCCGCGAGCGGATCCTGGCCACGGCGGCCGCCCTGGCCGAACTCGATGTGTATGTCTCGCTGGCCGAGGTGGCCGAGCGTCACCGCTATGTCCGGCCGGTTCTGACCGAAGGCGAGCGGATCCGCATCGTCGGGGGGCGTCATCCGGTGGTCGAATTGACCTTGAGCGAGGGCGGCTTCGTCCCCAACGACTGCGACCTGGCCAACAGCGGGCCGCAGATCATCATTCTGACCGGTCCGAACATGAGCGGGAAGTCGACCTATCTGCGGCAGGTGGCGCTCATCGTGCTGCTGGCCCAGATCGGCAGTTTCGTGCCGGCCGAGGCGGCCGAGATCGGGCTGGTCGACCGCATCTTCACACGGGTGGGGGCCCAGGACGACATCGCCACCGGCCAGTCGACGTTCATGGTCGAGATGGCCGAGACCGCCTATATCCTCCACCACGCCACCCCGCGCAGCCTGGTCATTTTCGACGAGATCGGGCGGGGCACCGCCACCTACGACGGGCTGGCGGTGGCCCGGGCGGTGATCGAGTACGTCCACGACCATCCGCGGCTGGGCTGCAAGACGCTTTTCGCCACCCACTATCACGAACTGACCGAGCTGGAGCGGGTGCTGCCACGGGTGCGCAACTACCGGGTCGAGGTGCTGGAGGAGGGCGACCAGGTGGTCTTCCTGCACCGGGTGGTGCCGGGGGCGGCCGACCGGAGCTACGGGGTCCACGTGGCCCGGCTGGCCGGGCTGCCGGGGTCGGTGGTCCAGCGGGCGGCCGAACTGCTGCGGGAGCTGGAGCGGGGCAAAGGCGGGCGCCGGCGACGGGCGGGAGAGGAGACGGGGGAGAGACACACCGGGGGGCCGGTTCTGCCCTTCCTGGCCGACGGGCTGCTGCCGCTCATTGAAGAGCTGGCCGGCCTGGACCCCAACCAGTTGACCCCGCTGCAGGCGCTCATCAAACTGCACGAACTGGTCGAACGGGCCCGGCAGGTCCGCGCTGACGCCCGGCCGTAAGAGATTTTGGTTACTCTACGGTAAGAGGTCGCGGATGAGGCGGAGGACGCCCTGGCGCCAGGCCACGCGGTGGGTCACCCCAACCTGGTCGGCCAGGGCCTCCTTGTGGGCCTGGTACCAGTCGTAGGCCCGGATGAGGGCCTCGGCATTGCTGTAGCGGGGCCGCCAGCCCAGACGGGTCATCGCCCGCTCGATGGAGACAAACGAATCCTTATCGGCGGTAGCGTAGACCCATTTGTACAGTGGAGAGAGGTGGAGGGCTTCGAAGAGGGCCAGGGCTGCCTTGACCGGTCCGGCCGGGAGCGGCCAGACGCGGGCGCCGGTCCCGGCGTGGTCGCAGAGGGCCTGCACGTCCTGACGGACCGTGCCGAAGCGCTCGGCCCCGATGTTGAACGTGGTGTTGGCCAGGTCGGCCGGGGCGGTCAGGGCCCGCAGGATGGCGGCGGTCAGGTCTGAGACCTCCAGGAGCTGGTAGCGGTTGTGGCCGGCGCCGATAATCGGGATGGGCTTGCCGCGCTCGACCCAGTCGAAGAGGATCTGGAAGACGCCCAGACGGCCGGGGCCGATGAACGTCTTGGGGCGGATGATGGTGACTGTGAGCCCGCGCTGCCGGAACTCCTGGCAGACCTGTTCGGCCATGACCTTGCTCTGGCCGTAGGGGCCGACGCCCTCCAGGGGGTCGTCTTCTTCGATCGGGTGTTTTCTGGGGACGCCGTAGACGGCGGTGGAGGAGATATAGACGATGCGGCGGACGCCGTGGGCCAGGGCGGACTCCAGGACAGTGCGGGTGCCCTCGACGTTGACCGAAAAGATCTCCTGGCGGGGCCAGAGAGGGAGGGCGGCGGCGGCGTGGATAACGGCGTCGACGGTGGCCATCAGCCGGTCGACGGTGGGGCGGTGGCGGACATCGCCCTGATGGAAGGCGACCGGGCCGTGGTAGTCGGATTCGATATAGCGGGCGATGTCGAGGAGGACGACCTGGTGGCCCTGCTCGACCAGGGCGTTGGCCATATGGAAGCCGAAGAAGCCGGCTCCACCGGTGAGGAGAACACGCATTCTTCTCTCACTCCGCGTCTAACTTACCACGCGGCCCCGCCCGGCCGCAAGGTTTTGCCCTTCTCAGAGGGCGGACCGCTGGAGCGGTGAAGGCTGAGCCCCAAGCGCCCTGAGAGGAGACTCCGCCCTCACACCCCCAGAGGGACACCGGCGGCCGCCAGGTGTTCCTGAAGCCGCGCGATCGCAACCTGGCGGGGCGTGCCGCCGGCCGGCATCATGGGTCGGCGGCGTCTGCCCTGCGGCATGGCTTAATCAGTCGCGGCGGATGAGCCAGTTGAGGAAGCCGAGGGCTAAGATGGCGGCGGCCGCCGCCGTGGCGATGGCGTAGAAGGCGGTGAAACAGGGCGGCTGGGCCCGCACCATGCTCCCGAACGGCTCGGGCACCTGCCCCCACTCAGCCGCCAACCGCAGGTACAGCAGCCCGGCGCTGACCAGCAGCGTCAAAAGCGCCGCCCCCGGCACGTACAGATCCTCAATGAAGATCGGCGGCCGCCGGGGCGGCCGCTTGGGCGGCAGATCCCGCAACAGAACCCCACAATCCGGGCAGCGCATCACCCCCGGCGCGTACTCGCACCGACACCGCGGACAGTACGGCATCGCCCCTCTACCCTCTCACCCGTCCCCCAACCGCCCGGCCAGCCAACGCCACCTCCGGACCCCCCAACCCTCAGCCACCCGGGCCACCTTGGCTCTCACAACCACCTATCCGTCCCGGCACCCCCGCCGGCTCTCGCCCGACCACCACCCGGCCGGACCGGCGACCGCTGGCCCCCGACCACCTCCGTCAGGAGCCCCACGCGACCGCGCCCGACTCTTCCCAGCCCGGGGCGAGCAGAAGCCCCGGTCCAGGCCCACACCCCCGCGCTCCCCTGGTCCGCCAGGGAGCAGGACCAGGCGGGTTCCGCGTCCCGGCGACGAGACGGTCCGTCCATCCTGTCGCCGGAGCCCCACCAGACGCTCATCCATCCGCCAGCTGGCCGGACCGCCGCCTCAGCCGCTGACCGGGGCCCCGGTCA
>VAPR01001560.1_pt1 | contig 10928 bp, 12 predicted proteins | sample 3380701 | NCBI WGS metagenome assembly VAPR01 (sample SAMN11536904, study PRJNA540576) | hot springs metagenome | isolation source: hot spring wet sediment | place: Spain: Lobios | collected 2014-01
GCCCGGTATAATCTTCCACTGGAGAGGTGTCCGAGTGGTTGATGGTGCCGCTCTCGAAAAGCGGTAGGCCGATGAGGCCTCGTGGGTTCGAATCCCACCCTCTCCGCCAGCGACGCAGAGGTTCTCTGCGCCGCTATTCATTTATGGAGAGATGCCCGAGAGGTTGAAGGGGCACGCCTGGAGAGCGTGTAGACCGCAAGGTCTCGTGGGTTCGAATCCCACTCTCTCCGCCCGGCCCGCGGAGGGTGCTCCGCGGGCCATGCTACGCCTGCGTGCTGCTTGCCCCGCTCATTGACGGCCGGTTATCGGCCGTGCTATAGTGGAGCCAGAGACCGGATCGTCGGACAACGGAACCAGGAGGACACAGGACTGCATGGCATTGCGTATTCGTCTTCGCCGCATGGGCAAGAAGAAGCGGCCCTTTTACCGGATTGTGGTGGCTGAAGCGCGGGCGCCCCGCGATGGTCGCTTTGTCGAGATGCTGGGCTGGTATAATCCGCTGACCGAGCCGCCCAGCTACCAGGTCGATGTCGAACGGGCCCGGTTCTGGCTGGAACGGGGAGCCCAGCCGACCGAGGCGGTCGCTCGTATCCTGCGCAAAGTCCACCTGCTGCCGCCCGCGCCCTGGGAGAAAGAGACGGCCCCGGCCCAGGCTGCCCCGGCCACCGGTGGCTAACAGACAGGAGACCCATGCCCAGCCCGACACCGCCCCCGAAGGAGAAGTCAATGAAGGAGCTCATTGAGTACATCGCACGGTCGCTGGTCGACCACCCCGAGCAGGTGAAGGTCACCCAGGTGGAGGGCGAGCAGTCGGTCATCCTGGAGCTCCAGGTCGCCCCCGAGGATATGGGCAAGGTGATCGGCAAAGAGGGGCGCATCGCCAACGCGATGCGCACGCTGTTAAAGGTCGCCGCCGCCAAAGAGGGCAAACGGGCGGTCCTGGAGATCATTTAGCGCGACACGCTCTGGCACTGGCGATGGAGCCGCCGGCTGGTCCCCCCACCGAGGCCGCGCCCGAGACTCCGTCGGCTGGTGAGCCTCCGTTTCTGATTATCGGGCGCATCGTCGGTCCGGCTGGTCGCCGGCCGGTTCTGCGTGTTGTGCCGCTGACCGACTTCCCCGAGCGCTTCCAGCGGCTGCAGCGGGTCTATGTGGGGGAGACCCTGCGGCCCTACCGCGTCCGCCGGGCCGCTGTGCACGGCCGGTACATCCTGCTGGAGCTCGAAGGGGTCGAGACGCTGGCCGAGGCCGAGCGTTTGAGCGGGGCCCTGCTCTGGATCCCCCGCTCAGAGGCCATGCCGCTTCCCCCTGGCCACTACTACTGGTACCAGATCATCGGTGCCGAGGTTGTGACCACCAGCGGTGAGTCGCTCGGCCAGGTGGTCGAGATCCTGCGCACCGCCGCCCACGATGTCTACATCGTCCACGGGCCCCGTGGCGAGGTCCTGCTCCCGGCCATTGAGCAGGTGATCAAAGAGGTCGACGTCGTCAACCGGCGGCTCATCGTCGAGCCGCCGCCGGGCCTGCTGGAGGAGAAACCCCGCCCTCCCCGGCCGCGCCGGACTACGAGAAGCGGGGAACGCGGTGGGCATTCAGGTTCCCCATCGTGATGGGCTCGTTCATATAGACGTCGCCGTTGCGGATTTTGATGTTGAATCCACAGGAGGGGTTGGTACAGACCCAGGCTTTATAATGGATCGGCGCGCCCTGGCTCCCGAAGTCCGAGAGCGGCACCAGGTCCCCGGCCTTGCACTTCTGGCATTTCGGAAAGCAGAGTTCCATCCCAGCAACCTCCCACACAAGACTCATCCGGAACACGCCTGGGCGCCGGGTCGGTCGCATGTACTGTCAAGTATAGGGGAAAAAGCGCTCCAGGGCAACAGGGGAAACCACCCCTTCTGGGGACCAGTTATGCCACCCCCGACCCGGCGCCTGTCCCGACGCGCTCCAGCGCCAGCAGGCGCTCCTTGAGCGCCAGACCGCCGCCGTACCCGCCCAGCCCCTGGCAGCCGACCACCCGGTGGCAGGGCACCACGATCGGCACCGGATTGGCGCCGGTGGCCTGTCCCACCGCCCGGGCCGCCCGTGGTCGCCCGATGGCCCGGGCGATCTGACCGTACGTCCGCACCTGACCGTATGGGATCGCCCGGATCGCCTGCCAGACCGTCCGCTGAAAAGGCGTGCCCCGCAGGTCCAGCGGGATCTGGGCGAAGTCCTCCGGCTGGCCGGCGAAGTAGCGGTCCAGCGCCTGGAAGAGCGGGGTCAGGGGCGCTGGCTCCTCGACCAGCGTGGCCCGCGGTCCAACCGTCAGGGTCTGCCAAGCGGCCTCCAGGGTGGGAGCCGGCAGACTGAGGGCCACCAGTCCGCGCTCAGAGGCTACAGCGACCAACCAACCGAATGGTGAGAGGTAACAGGCGCTGGCCAGACGCTCGCCAGGCATTTTCCCTCCTCGCCGCCACAGGCAGCACCCGGATCGCGTAAGGTTATGGCAATCAATCGACCTTCTCCTGGATCGTAGGCGTCGGCGGGAGCCGGGTCAACCCCTGGGGAGGCACGGCGTGTCCGGGCGACGCACCCGTCCCCCGGATGGGCGAGCGCGGGAATGCTGCACGGGCCTCTACCGCCGCAACACCAAAGGTAGCGCTCGACGCCTCAAGGTCGTCGGGACAATCTGGTGGGATTTTGTTTACATCCACAAGAGGCCTTCCCCTGTGAGGGTCAGGCACCCCGCCCGTGGTCCGGCATCGGGCAGGCGAGCCACCGGTGAGGGGTTGTTCAGGCCGGAGAGTTTCCAGCCACCCCTTCGATCTGCTCGACCAGTCGCATCGTCCCCAGGCATTCCTGAAACGAGGTCAGCGGGAGGCGTCCTTCCAGCAGGCAGGCCACAAAATGACGGTGCAGGGCCAGCGTGCCCTCATACTCCAGGAAGTCGTTGCTCCCCACCAGTTCCGGCCCCGTCAGGACCTCAGGTGTTACGGCGTTCTCGACCCAGAGATCAGCCCGCTCCGGGATCTCGATCTCGGCGTGGAGGCCACGCCCGTGGACCTCGCAGCGCAGGCGCCGGGCCCCGGCGGAACGGTTACCGGTGACAATGCCGACCGAACCGGTGCTGAAGCGGATGAGGGCGTTGTAACAGTTGGTCCAGTCGGCGAAAAAGCGATCCTGGCAGGCGTGGACCACCACTGCCTCACCCCCGCACAGGTAACGGACCAGGTCCACCACGTGGATGATATCGTCGAGCAGGGTGCTCACCCCATAATCCGGCCCCGGCCGGTGAAGCATGTATTTATGAAACTCACCCAGGCAGAGGGTCACCGGTCCCCGTTCCTGGACCCGTTGCCGGACCGCCTGGACCACGGCAGCAAACCGGCGCTGGAAGCCCACAGCGGTCAGACGCCGGGCGCGCTCGGCGGCGGCCGCCATCTCCGCCAGTTCGGCCACGCTCATGGCCGGGGGTTTCTCGACGAAGACGTGGAGCCCGGCGGCCAGGCAGTCCAGAGCGACCGGTCGGTGAAGGTGTGGTGGGAGAACGATATAGACCACGTCCAGGTCGCAGGTCGCCAGCATCTCCCGGTAATCGGTGAAGCGGGAGGGGATCTGGTACCGGTCGGCGACCTGGTGAAGACGGACCGGGTCCAGATCGCTGACGGCGACCATCCGGACTTCAGGGAGACGGGCGACTGCGGGAAAATGAGCGCTGCTGGCCCGGCGTCCGGCGCCGATGAACCCTGCGCGGAGCATGCTTCCTCCCTCAGGCCATAGTCACGTACTGTTCGGGAGCAATCCGGTACTGAAGGGGCTCGCCGGCCAGGAAGCGGGCGATCTCGGCCACCATCGCCTCGCCCTGTCGTCGATGGGTCTCGAGCGTATGCCCGGCGACGTGCGGTGTCAAAAGCACGTTGGGAAGCGACCGGAAGGGACTGTCCAGGGGGAGAGGCTCTGGCTCGAAAACATCGAGGGCGGCCCAGATCCGGCCGGTCCGCAGCTCGGCCAGGAGGGCCGTCTGGTCGACCAGCCAGGCTCGGGCGGTGTTGATAAACAGGGCCCCATCCCGCAGGAGCCGCAGTTCCCGCGCGCCGATGAGATGACGGGTCTCTGGAGTAGCCGCCGCGTGCAGGGAGACAATATCGCTCTGGGCCAGGACCTCGTCAAGCGGGGCCAGGACGACGCCCAGGGCCGTGGCCTGCTCCGGAGCCAGGTAGGGGTCAAAAACCCGAATGGTGGGGGCAAAAGGCTGGAGCAGGCGCACCACTGTGCGGCCGACATAGCCACAGCCGACCAGGCCGATCGCCCGACCAGCCAGGAGGTGGGGCGTCTGCCCCATACGGACCTCGGCCCAGGGGCGTCCCGCCTTCAGAGCCCGGTCCAGGTCGTGGACACGGCGGCAGCCCAGGAGCATCAGGAGGAGGGTCATCTCGGCCACGGCGTCGGCGATAACAGCGGCTGCGTGGCAGACGGTGATGCCACGGCTGAAGACCTCAGGCGGGAGGAGGTGGCGGATAGAACCGGCGGTGTGGGCGATGAGGCGCAGGCGTGGGGCCCGTTCCAGGTGGGCGGGCGTCAGCGGCGGCGAGCCCCAGCCCGTCAGCAGGATGTCGGCCTGGGCGAGAAGATCAGGCAGGCAGGCCGCAATAGCGTCGGTTGCACCCTCAGGGCAGACGACCTCGGCCAGGTCGGCCAGGCGGGCGAGAGCCGTTGGCGTGAGGACCTCGGCCCGACGGGCCTGGGGGATCAGGACCACCGCACGTGGACGAGAGGTAGACATCACCGACTCCTCATCTTTTGACACCGGTCGTCGACTCCTTATACGCGTCGCCGACGGACTAGCGACTTTGTTCGCTCTCCGAGCAAAGTCCAGCGTACGACTGCCGCCGGTGGCTGTCAAGAGGAAGATTTTACAGAGCGGAATTTGGTTATAGAGACCAGCCACGACCGCTCAGCGGCCTTGACGGCGCCAGGGACTACCGTGTATAGTGAGGACTTAGCACGGACGGTGAACGATGTGGGATGTGACCCAGCCAGCCGGCATCGATGGAGCCGGGCAGCGGGCCCTCAACCGGGCGCTGGTCTTCGCCCTGGTCCGCCGCCGGCGGACCGTCTCCCAAAGTACTCTGGCCCGCGAGACCGGCCTGAGCAAAGCCACGATCTCGGAGATCGTGGCCGAGTTCCATCAGGCCGGCTTCCTCCGTCCGGTGGGACCGGGCCCCTCGAACGGGGGACGCCGGCCACTCCTCCTGACCTTCGAGCCCCAGGCCCGTCTGGCCATCGGTGTTGAGATCGGCGAGGCCGAGGGCCGGGCCGCCATGGTCGACCTGGACGCCACCCCTCTGCGGGTCCTCCACCAGCCGGAGCGCGCCCAGACCCCTGAGGCGGCCCTGGACCTGGCCGCCTCTCTCATTGCGACCCTCCTGGCCGAGGCCCCCCGCGACCGGCTGCTCGGCCTCGGGGTCGGGACCCCCGGCCTGGTCGACTCACAGACTGGCATCATCCGTCTGGCTCCCGACCTGGGCTGGCAGGAGGTCCCCATCGGCCCCTGGCTCGCCGCCCGCTTTGGCCTGCCGGTGGCGGTGGTCAACCGGGCCAAAGCGGCCGCCCTGGGCGAGGCCTGGGCCGGCGCCGGCCGCCAGGCCGAGAGCCTGGTCTATCTCTCGGTCAGCACCGGCATCGCCGCCGGCTTCGTCGTGGGCGGGCGGCTCTACCGGGGAGTCGCCCAGAGCGAGGGCGAGGTGGGCCACACGACCGTGCTCCCCGATGGTCCCCTCTGCCCCTGTGGCAACCGGGGCTGCCTGCAGGCCCTGGCCGCCGGCCCCGCCATTCTGGCCCGAGTCCGGGCGGCCCTGCGGGCCCAGGGCCTGACAGACCTCGCCGGTCTCCCACTGGACCTGCTGGATCTCGAGCGGCTGGCCCCCCTGGCCGACCACCCGGCCATCCAGCCGGTCCTGACGGAGGTGGCCCACCACCTGGGGATCGCGGCGGCCAACCTGGTCAATATCTTCAACCCCCGTCTGCTGATTCTGGGTGGAGCGGTCATCCGGGCCCTGCCGGGACTGGTGCCCCAGGTGGCCACAGTGGTCCGCCAGCGAGCCCTGGCCATCCCGGCCGCCGCCGTCCAGGTTGTGCCCGCTCACCTCGGGCGCGACGCGGTGGCCGTCGGGGCGGCGGCGTTCCTCCTGAGCCAGGTGCCGCCGCTGGGAGCGCCGGCCCCGGGGCTGTCCCCGGCGTCATTCACCGCCGTCGAAGGGAGTGCACCATGACCCTGAAACTGGCGCTGTCCTCCAAAGTCCTCCAGGACCAGCCGTTGGAGGCGGTCATCACCATCGCCGCCCGTTGCGGCTACACGGGCGTCGAACTCTTCGGCCTGCCGAACCATCTCCCGGTGGACATCCCGCGGGAGCGGGTCCAGACGCTGGCCCGCCGCTGCGCCGACCTGGGCCTGACCGTCGTCTCCCTCTGTACCTACGTCGGGGGCTTCGCCGAAGGGAGCGACGCGGAGAACGAGCGGCAACTGGAGGCCTTCCGTCGCTATCTGGAGATCGCCCCTCTGCTGGGCTGTGATCTCATCCGCCTCTGGCCCGATAAACTGGGAACGCGCCCCCTTCGTCTGGACCACTGGCTGCGGGCCGCCCACTACCTGGCCCGGGCGGCCGACGAAGCCCTGCGGGCCGGCTGCCGGGTGCTGCTGGAGTGCCATCTGGCCCTGACCGCCACCACCGACCGGGCGCTGCGGCTGCTGCGGCTCATCGACCGGCCGAATGTGGTCCTGACCTACGACCCTGGCAACATGTATCTGGCGGGCGACCGCTGCGACCGGGCTCAGGTGCTGCGCCTGGCCCCCTATATCGCCAACGTCCAGATCAAAGACGCCGCCCGCCAGCCCACGCCCACCCACGACTGCCTGCTGGGCGAGGGGGAGATCGATTACCGGCCGATTCTCCAGGCGCTCCGGGAGATCGGCTACCAGGGCTTTTACTGCGCTGAGGCCCACAAGGTCCCCCGGCCGGACCTTCCCAGCGCGGCCATCGCCGCCCACGAGTACCAGGCCCTGCGGGCGCTGCTGGAGGCGAGCCTCGCGCCGGCGGGCGGAGGCGGCCGATGACGGGGACATTGACCGGGACGGTCGCCCTGGTGACCGGGGGAGCTCAGGCATTGGCCGGGCCACCGCCCTCCTCTTCGCCCGTGAAGGGGCGGCGGTGGCGCTGCTGGCCCGGCGGGCCGCGCTCCTGGAGGAAGTTGCCGGGCAGATCCGGGCGGCCGGGGGGATGGCCCGGGCCTGGCCGGTGGACCTGCTGGACAGCGCGGCTCTGCGTCAGGCGGTGGCCGAGGCCCACGCCCATTTTGGGCGGCTGGACGTGGTGGTCTGCGCTGCCGGGACCAATCTCCCCCAGCGGGCGCTGGCGGTCCTGGACCCGGCCGACTGGGAGAGGCTGCTTCGGGTCAACCTGACGGCGGCCTTTCATCTCACCCAGGCCGCCCTGCTGCCGCAGGGCGGCGGATTGCTCATCCACATCGCCTCCTACGCCGTCCAACGGCCCGACCTCTCCGGGGTAGCCTACCAGGCCAGTAAGCATGGTCTGGTGGGGCTGGCCCACGGAACGTGGGAGGAGCGGTCGGCGGGGATCCGCACGACGGTGATCTTTCCGGGGATGACCGATACCCCGCTTTTGGAGCAACGCCCCGTGCCACCACCGCCGGAGGTGCGGGCGAAGGCGCTGCGCCCGGAGGACGTGGCGGCGGCCTGTCTCTTTGTGGCCACGCTCCCGCCCCGGGTGCGGGTGCCGGAACTGGTGCTGGTGCCCAGCGCCCTGTAGGCCGGCGACCGGCCGGCCCTGGTCTGCCCTCTCCGCTCCGGCACAAGAGACGTCTCTCCCACCGGCCGCCGGCAACCAGCCCACGCCAGCCACCCCACCGGGACGGTCGAAGACGCCGACAGCCCCTCAGCGAGAGGGCCCGGCCGTCACGCTGAGCGGCGGGCAGACGACCATGGGGCAGCCGCGCCTGCGCTGCGGGCGGAGAGTCCCGTGTCCGAAGGCTGGGGGCGAGGCGCGGGCCGAGCAGCTCTCTGGGTCGGCTGTGGCGTCTCACCGGCTCCCCTGGCACTCGCACAGAGTCCTTGCCGGAGCGGACAGCATCGGTTATGATTGAGCACACAAACACATGGATTCACAAAAATCCGCACGATGAAGAGCACAGAGAAAATTCTCGGGTCCTACCGTCGTCAGCAGATCCTGCTGCTGCTCCAGAGCCAGGGAACGGTGCGGGTGGCCGATCTGGCCCAGCGGTTCGGGGTGACCGAGGTCACCATCCGGCGCGACCTGGAGGCGCTGGAGGCCAGCGGGCTGGTCCAGCGGGTCCACGGTGGGGCCATGCTCCCGGACCTGCCGCTGGGGCCGGACTACACGGTCCGGCAGGACCTCTTCCGCGAGGCCAAACAGCGCATCGCCCGGGCGACGGTCGCCCTTCTGGCGGAGGGCGAGGCGGTTCTCCTGGATGTCGGGACCACCACCGCGGCGGTGGCCGAGGAGTTGGTGGGGCGGAGCGGGCTGACCGTCATCACCAACTCCCTGCCGGCTCTGCAGCTGCTCAGCCAGGCGCCGCGCCTGACGGTGGTCAGCACGGGCGGAGTCGTGCACCCCGGTGCCCGGGCGCTGGTCGGGCACATCACCCTCCAGACCCTGCGGGAGGTGCACGCCGACCGGGTGATTCTGAGCGCGGGAGGCGTCTCGGTCGAGGGTGGGGTGACCGTGCCCCAGGACCAGTTGGTGCCGGTCAAACAGGCGATGATCCAGGTGGCGCGCGAGGTCATTCTGGTGGCCGACCACAGCAAACTGGGCCGGACCACTCTCTATCGGGTGGCGCCGCTCCAGGCGGTGCACGTGCTGGTCACCGACCGCGAGGCCGACCCGGCCCAGATCGCCACCCTGGAGCAGGCCGGGCTACGCGTGATCCTAGCCTAGGAGTGGGCTGAAAAACCGGGGTGCTCGGCGGTTGGTAAGGCGTCTGGTAGCGTCAACAGCTCGATTAGCTGCTAGCTGATAGGCCGGTTAGCGGCCAGAGTGGTCTACTGATCGATGGGTCTACCTCAGATGCCAGCTCGTGAGCACCTCGGTGCCTTCACCCCTCCTCCTCGGCCTCCTCAATGATGGCCAACTCACGCTCGACTGACTGCTGTTGACGGTCGAGGTCCACTCGATACTTTGCTCAGCGCCCCAGCCAGCCGCGTCGGGTCACCCTCTGCCAGCTTGAATAGCCGCTTCAGGTTCACCACCGCCGCCGTCCAGAGCGCTTGCAGACGCTTCTTCGCCCGACCGACATACCGAGCCTGTCGTAGCCCGTGCCCGATCAACTCGGCAATCTTGCGCTCGACCTTCGCCCGCTCCCGATACTTCTCCCGAAACTCCTCGGTCTCTTGCCGCAGTCTCGCCTGACGCAGCACGTCCTCGTGGTAGTTGAGGGTCACCTTGCGCCCCTCGACCTTGCTGCGCACACAGCGACCAAACAGCCGACAACCCTCGCAGACCTCCCGAGCAAACGCGAACTGCCGCACCAGCCGTCCTGCCTCGTCCTTGACCAGCCGAGGCTCTCCCACTGTCTGCCCGCCCGGGCAGCGCAGCGTCCCCTTCTCCTCATCGAGCACGAAGGCCGACTTGTCCACCTCGGGATCCACCGGCCTGGCCACCGGCGAGACCAGGTCGATCCCCCGCTTGGCGCATCCAACTCGATTCTCCACGTCCCCGTAAGCCGTGTCCCCTGTCACCCGCTCGACCTTCACATCCAGGTGCTCCTCGACGCTATCGACCATCGGCAGCAGGCTATCCCCATCCCCGGCGTTGGCGTCGGTCACCTCGACTTCGGTGATCAGCTCGCTCTCGGGCTCCTCGGCCACCTGGAGCTTGTCGCCATCCCACCGACTGGCTTTGCTCTTGCGCCCGTGACGCATCTCCGGATCGGTCCAACTGATCAGCCGATCCCGAGCCACTCCTTCACCGAGCTTCGGCTGGCCATCCTCGCCGGTCACCACGTCATCCCCAAGCATCTTGGTCAGCATCCAGCCAATCGTGCGCACCTCCTCGTCGTCGGCCTGGCTCACCGCCAATTCCAAGACCGCGTCGGCGTCCCGGACCAGCCGGCCCAACTCGTCGGCCCGAGCCTTGGGATCTGACCAGTCGATCTCGGCCTTCTTGTCACTGTCCAGATACCGACGCAGGTCCGCTTGTAGCCCCCGCCGCTTCTCGGGCACGCTGAAGCCCATCGCCTTGAGCAGTCGCCTGATGCCCTTGCGCAGCAGGGTGTAGGTGTCCTGAGTCGCCCCCGCCCCCTTCATCGGTGACGAATCGAGCAACTGGCAGACCTTCTCCGGCAGAAAGCCGGCTTCGCGGGCCACTCTCAAGAAGCGCTCGAAGGCGTAACGCTCTTTGCCGTACTTGAGCAGTTGTCGCCGAAAGACGACCAGAGACGTGGGGTGGAAGCCCTGATAGTCGAGCGGCAGCCCCAGGGCCACCTTCCAGCGCAGATCGTAGCGTAACCTCTCGACGGCCTCCTCGTCGCCGACGTCGTCGTGGAACTGGAGCAGGAGGACACCCGAGAGCAGCGAGGGGGGCAGGCTCGGCCGACCGTTGTCGAGGCAGTACATCTCGGCCAAATCCTCATCACGGAAGAGGACGTCCCGCACCGAGGCCATCCGACCGTAGATGGAGTCGGGCGCGACCGGGTGAGGCCAGACCTCAGCCTCGAACAGACTGCCCTGCACCTTCCGCCGTCCAAGCACCCTTTCACCTCGCCACTCGCCAGCCTAACGAGCTGCTGTCGTGGCTATCCTACCACTCCCCGGACAGGCCCGGTAGTCCCTACCTCAACCTTTTTCAGCCTTCTCCTAGAAGGGTCTTTTAATTCTGGCCGAGTTGTGGTGTGATGGCGGTATGGCAAGGGAG
>VAPR01001563.1_pt1 | contig 10919 bp, 11 predicted proteins | sample 3380701 | NCBI WGS metagenome assembly VAPR01 (sample SAMN11536904, study PRJNA540576) | hot springs metagenome | isolation source: hot spring wet sediment | place: Spain: Lobios | collected 2014-01
GAGAGCGGGGCTCAGCCGGCGCCCTCGGTCCCGGCGCTGGTGGCCGCCAGCGATATTGTGCTGAGCAGCCTGCCGCTGCCGACCGATGTGGCCACGGTCTACACCGGACCGGAGGGCGCGCTCCAGACCGCCCGCCCTGGCCAGGTGATGGTCGACCTCAGCACCATCGACCCGACGACCGCCCAGCAGGTGGCCCGGGCGCTGGCGGCGAAGGGCGTGGCCTTCCTCGACGCGCCGGTCTCCGGCGGCCCCGTCGGCGCCGAGAGCGGCACCCTGGTGGTGATGGTCGGTGGCGAGGCTGCCGCCCTGGAGCGGGTCGAGCCGGTCCTGCGGACCTTCAGCCAGCGGATCGTCCACGTCGGCCCGGTGGGCGCCGGCTCGACGCTCAAACTGGCCAACCAGTTGCTGGTGGCCGCCCACACCATCGCCACGATGGAGGCGGTGGTCTTCGCCGAGCGGGCCGGCGTCCCGCCCCAGACCGTGCTGGCGGCGCTGTCGGCCGGGGCGGCGGACAGCGTCATCCTGCGCCGGAGCATCCGCGACTTCGTCCTGACCGGCGACTTCCGGCCCCAGTTCGCCCTGCGGCTCCTGGTCAAGGACCTGCGGCTCTATCTGGCCGAGGCCTGGAGCCTGGGGACGCCCACCCCGAGCGGCGAGCCGGCCCTGGCCCTCTTTGAACAGGCCCTGGCCGCCGGCTACGGCGGCGAGGACTACGCCGCCGTCCTCAAACTTCTGCGCCAGATGGCCGAAACGCCCGGTCCGCCGACCGGGCCCTGATTCCCCCGGCGATCCGCGCCGGCCCCACTGCGCCTTCAGGCAGACTCCACGAGCGGCGGTCCGGGTTTGACGCCGAAGAAACGGGCCAGGCCGGGAACGCTCCGCACATCTCTCGTCGGTGACAGTTTGCAGCGGAAACGGCCGGTGCTTTACAGCGCTGCACCGCCTGCTATACTCTCTCCAGAACACCGAGCGCGGGAGTCGCGGTCATGCCCCTGCCCCGGCAAACCGATCCCAGGCTCTGGCTGGCCCTGCTCTACGAAATCGACCAGGCCGGTGGTCAGGTTAAGCCGCGCGATCTCTACGCCCGGCTCGAGAGGTATTTCCCCGAAATCACCCCGCAGGATCTGCAGGCCACAAACAGATCAGGTCAGAACAAATGGCGCAATCGTATTCAATGGGTTCGTCAGCGGCTCGTCCAGCGTGGTCTCCTTAGCGCTCAGACGCCCGGCCTCTGGACGATCACCGAGGCCGGGCGGGCCTGGCTCCGCCAGCACTGGCGAGGGCCGGCGGCCGACGACGCGACCGTTTCTCGGCCTCCAGTGACCGCGCCGGCCGGCCAGAAAACCCCGCCGGCGCGGACGCTGGCCGAGCCGCCGGCGGCCGGCGATCTGGCGGTCGTTCGGCTGGATCCGGTGGCCGCGCTCGTCCGGCGGCTGCAGACGGCCCAGCGCCGGTCCGAGGCCCCCCACGAGTTCGAGAGCGCCCTGGCCGAGGCCTTCGCCTTCCTGGGCTTTGCGGTCGAGCGGCTGGGCGGACCGGGCGAGACCGACCTGGTGCTCACCGCCCACCTGGGCGCCGACAGCTACCGGGTGATCGTCGACGCCAAGACCAGCAAAAACGGGAAGGTGACTGAGAATCAGATCAACTGGCCGGTCCTGGCGCAGCACCGCAAACACCATGGGGCCACCGACGCCGTGGTGGTGGGCGAGGAGTTCGGCGGCGGCAACCTTCTGCGCTTCGCCACCGAGTACGGGGTAACGCTTCTGCGCACCGCCGACCTCGGCGCGGTCCTGGAGCTGCACGCCGCCACCCCGTTCACTCTACTGGATCTCCGCGACCTTTTCGCCACCACCGGGCCGAATCACGAGGGGCTGGCCGCCCTGCGCCGGCGGTCGGCCGACGCCCAGCGCCGCTGGCGGCTGCTGGGGGCGGTGATCGCCCAGATGGCCCACTACGCCCGGATCCCCCAGCCGCCCCGGCTGACTGCCGAGGCCCTTTACGCCGTCTTTATCGCCCAGGCAGGCCATGCTGGCAGCCTCTCCGACGTCCCCTCGCTGGATGATCTCAAGGCGGCGCTGGAGTTCCTGAGCAATCCGGCGCTGGGGATTCTGCGGCACCTGCCCGGTAGCGACGACGCCTTCCACCTGACCCTGAGCCCCCAGATGGCCTGGCGGCGTCTGAGCGCCCTGGCCCGGACGGTGGAGGCCACCCTGGCGCCGCTGGCGGCGACGGCGGTCGGGACCGGATCGGCCGGCTAGGCCAGAAGCGAATAGCCGCCGTCGGCCACGATCACCTGACCGACGATCCAGCGGGCCTCGGGCCGGCAGAGGAGCGCCACCACGTCGGCGATGTCCTCCGGTCGGCCGACCCGGCCCAGGGGGGTGCGCTGCCGGGCGGCCTCGAGCAGTGTGGCGGCCTCGGGCAACGCCCGCAGGGCGTCGGTGTCGACCACGCCCCCGGCCACCGCGTTGACGATGATCCCCTTCGGGGCCAGTTCCACCGCCAGGTAGCGGGTGAGCGTGTCGAGCACCGCCTTGGCCGCGCCCACCGCCGCGTAACTGGGGATGACGCGGTGCGACCCCAGGCTGGTGAGGCTGATGATCCGGCCGTCGCCGCGTCCCTCCATCCAGGGCAGCGCCGCCTGGGCCAGGAGCAGGAGCGACCGGCCCATGGTGTCGAGGGTGCGCTGCCAGTGCTTGACCGCGAGCGCCAGAGCCGGTCGGAGCACGCCGAAGGCCACGTTGCAGATCAGGATATCGATGCCGCCCAGAAACGCCCCGGCCGCCCGGCAGAGCCGGGCGATGTCGTCGGGCTCGCCCAGGTCGGCCCGCAGGGCCGTCGCCCGCCGGCCCAGGGCGGTGATGGCCGCCACCGTCTCCTCGGCCAGGGCCGGGTGGCGGAAGTAGCTGACCACCACGTCGGCCCCGTCGCGGGCCAGCTTGAGGGCGATGGCCCGGCCGATCCCCCGACTGGCGCCGGTGACCAGGGCGCACCGGCCGGCCAGCGGCTCAGCCATCGGCCGCCTCCAGCAGGGGATAGTCGCGGCGCAGCCGCTCCCAGAGGGCCCGCACCGCCGGGTCGTCCGCGTGCTGGGCCAGCAGCCGCAGCAGCTCCACCGCCCGGGCGCGGGGCAGGGGCACGAGGGTTGTGCCGGCCTGCGGCCGGGTGCTGACGGTCAGCACCTCGTTGGTGAGAGCGTCGGACGCCTCCGGCGAGAGGAGGGCCCGCAGGAGCGTCCGGAACTCCTCGACGGTCAGGCGCAGGGTGACGGTCTCCGCAGACACACCTGGCTCTCTTGCGTGGTATCCCGATTATACCACGATATATCACGCCGCCCCCACCGCCGGAGCGGCCGCCTGGAGAGATGGCCGGTCCTTCGCCGACCCGTCACGACGGGAGAGCGGTCTCAGAGCAGCCGGTGCGGCTCCTCAACAATCGGCCCCGGCCTGCTCTGGGCCCGGACGCGGGTCAGCCAGGCGATGAAGGCGCCGCGCTGATGGCCCTGCTGGACGCGGAGATCCTTCCCCAGCCGGCGGCGGCCCCCCTTGCGGCCGTGGCGCCGGCCGGCGATCAGCGGGAAAGAGAAACCGGTGCGGGTCCGTCGCATCGTGCTCCCCGGCGGAGGCCGCCGCAAGATTCGGACCAGGACGGGCAGCCGCCGCTCGTCTGACCCCCACCCCGCCTGCGGGCGTCTTGCCAGCCCGGCCGGCCCCGTGGTAGACTCGCCTCCCGGAGACGGTGGTTTCCACGGATCGGCCATGCCTCTGCGGCGCGAGCGTCTGCTGCAGCTTATCGGCCCGCTGCCCACCCCGGCTCCGCTGGCGCCCCAGGTCGAGGAGCGGGTGGTCCTGGAGGGAGGGCTGGTGCGCGAGCGGGTCACCTACCAGGTCGAGAAAGGCGAGCGCATTGCCGCCTACCTCTTCCTGCCGCCCGGTGACCGCCCCCGCCCGGCCATCCTCTGCCTGCACCAGCACGCCGGCCAGTACGACCTCGGCAAGAGCGAGCCGGCCGGGCTGGCCGGCGACCCCAACCAGTTTCTCGCCCTGGAGCTGGCCCGCCGGGGCTACGTCACCCTGACCTACGACCACCTCGGCTTCGAAGAGCGCCGTCACCCCCGCCTGGCCGGACGCGACTACGAGCGGTTCGAGTTCACCCGCCGCCTCAGCTACGGCCGGACGCTCCAGGCCAAGTACGCCGGCGACGCCATGCGGGCGGTCGAGTACCTGCTGACCCGCCCCGAGGTCGACGGCCGGCGTCTGGGCTGCATCGGCCACTCGCTCGGCGGCCAGCAGACGCTCTTCACCATGGCCCTGGACCCCCGGCTGCGGGTGGGGGTGGCCAGTTGTGGCTTCGCCAGTCTGGCCAGCATCTTCGCCGCCGCCATCAACCACAACTTCGCCCTCTACATCCCCGGCCTGGCGGCCGAGGGCGACATCGGCGACATCCTGGCGCTGGTCGCCCCCCGGCCCTTCCTCATCGTCGCCGGCCGGGAGGATCCGATCTTCCCCTTCACCGGCGTCCTGGCCGCCTACCACCAGGCCCGGGCCGTCTACGAGCAGGCCGGCGCCGCCGACCGGCTGGCGCTGCTGGACCTGGCGGCCGGCCACGCCTTCCCCCCCGACGCCCGCGCCCAGGCCTACGCCTGGTTCGACCGCTGGCTCGGCGCCTGAGCCCCGGCGGTCGGACCGGGAGCCACCCGGGGCAGGCGGAAGCAGAAGGTCGCGCCCCGGTTCGGCCCGGGGCTGGTGGCCCAGACGGTGCCCCCGTGGGCGGCGATGATGGCCCGGGTGATGTAGAGGCCCAGGCCCAGCCCCCGGATCTGGGGAGCGCGGGCCAGCCGGCGGTAGGGCTCGAAAAGAAGATCGATCTCCTCAGGATGCAGGCCGATCCCCTGGTCGCTGACACAGACCTCGACCTGGCCGTCCGGCGCCCGCAGGCAGATGGTGATCTCGCCGCCCTGCGGGCTGTACTTGATGGCGTTGCTCAGGAGATTGGTCAGGGCCTGGGCCAGCCGATCCGGGTCCCAGACCCCCTCCAGCCGGTCCGGGGCCACCAGGCGCAGGCCGTGCCGGGTGGTGGTCGCCTGCTGCTCCTCGACGACCCGCCGGGCCAGGGCCACCAGGTCCACCGGGCGGGGTTCGACGGTGAACCGGCCCGTCTCGATCCGGGCGACGTCGAGAAGGTCGGTCACCAGACGGTTGAGCCGCTGGGCCTGCTCCAGGATCGTCTGGGGCAGGCGCGCGCCGCTCCGGCGGCAGCCGCTCCCACTGCGCCAGCAGCTGGGTGCCCACCACCAGCGGCGTCAGGAGGTTCTTGAGGTCGTGGGCGATGGCGGCGGTGAACAGCTCGCGCCGCCGGCGCTCCTCGGTCAGCGCCGCCGTCCGCCGCTGGGCCTCCTCGTAGAGCCGGGCCTGTTGAATGGCCACGGCGAACAGCCGGCCCAGCGTCTGGGCCGACTGCAGGTCGGCGGGCGTGAAGACGCGGGGGCTGGCCGACACCAGCGTCACCACCCCCACCGCCTCCTGACCGACCACCAGCGGGATGGCCAGCAGACAGCGGTAGCGCTCGAGATCGTAAAGCCGCCGGGCGAGCGGATGCTGCTGGTAGTCCGGCAGACGGGCGACATCTTCGACCGCCTGCACCTGCCGGCGCCGGAAGGCCTGGACGGTGAGCAGCGGCAGGTCGAGATCCAGCCGGGCGAGCAGGGCCACGGCCTCGGGGGTGAGCGGACCGTAGTGGGCGGCCAGACGGAGCCCGCCCCGCTCCGGGTCGGCCACCCAGACCGCACCCTTCTCAAAGCCCAGGGCGGCGCAGAGCGCCGCCAGGCCGGCGGTCAGGGTCTGCGGAACCGCGACCGTCTGGACCAGGGCCGCGGCCAGCTGCGCCACCGCCTCCAGGTGCCGGTGCTCCTGGCGGAGGCGGGCCTCGGCCTGTTCGTGGGCCAGCAGCTTCCGGCGGACGACGGCGTACCAGAACGACGCCGTGGCGATCAGGAAGGCCCACTCCTTGAGGGTCTGCAGCCGGGTGAGACGAAGCGGGTCGGCCGGCGCCAGCCAGAGGACCACCTGATCGGTGGTCAGCACCCAGGTCACCCCGACGGCGGCGTACAGCAGGGCCAGCCAGAGGGCCCGTCGGCCGGGGCGATCGGTCATCGCCGGCCCCGTGGTCGCTCTGACGGGCCCTCGCCGACCCCCCGCGCCGGGGCGCTCTGGCCCACCGGTTCGCTCGCCCGGCTGATGACGCCTGTCAGGGCCGGCCAGACGATCTGACCAGCCGTCATCTCAGGCCAGACGACGTTCGGTTCCGGAGGGATCGGTCGCCGGGGTCGGTGCGGTGGGAGGTGGAGAGGAAGACGGATCGGCGGTGGGTCGCCAGCGGGGCGTGAGCGGGCGGCGCGGCGTCCGTTCGACCGCCTCCGGGGCGAAGGCCTCGGGCAGCCAGGTCGTCACCGTGCAGCGCCCGTTGGGCGTCTCGTGCCAGTAAAAGGGACCACGCAGGACCAGCGCGCCCTGACACTTCTTGCAGTATGGCGCCATCCTTACCACCACCCAGATGCCCCAGAATCACCCGCAGTGACTGCTGCGCTCTCCTTCTCCTGCAAGAGCAGTATCGCGCCGCCCCCCAAAAAAGCCCCCGCGTGGACTCCCACGCGGGGGCGGGTCGGTCGGTTCAGCGCTGGATCGGCGTGTCCTCGCGATTCCCCCACTCGGCCCAGGAGCCGTCGTAGTTGCGGATCTGGCCGTAGCCGATGAGACGCAGGGTGAAGAAGGTGTGGGCCGCCCGCACCGCCGTCTGACAGTAGGTGATGATCTCCTTGTCTTTGGTGATGCCCTTGGACTCGTAGAGCTGTCGGAGTTCGGCCGCCGGCTTGAAGACCTTCAGGTCCTCGGTGATGTTCTGCCGCCAGTCGATATTGACCGCCGAGGGGATGTGGCCGCCGCGCTTGGCCCGCACGTCGGTGCCGCTGTACTCGGCCGGCGAGCGGGCGTCGATGATGACGGCGTTCGGCCGGTCGATGGCGGCCTTGACCTCGTCCAGGGTGCAGATGACCGCCGGGTTGGGCCGGGCGGTGAAGGTGGCCGGGGCGACCTTCGGCTCGGCGGTGGTGGTCGGACGGTTCTCCCTGGTCCACTTGACCCAGCCGCCGTTCAGGACCTTGGCCCGGGTGTGGCCGTAGTAGTCCAGCACCCACCAGAGACGGGCGGCCCAGAGGCCGCCATCGGCGTCGTAGGCCACCACCGTCGTGTCGTTGCCGATCCCCAGTTCGCTCATCAGGCGTTCGAACTTGTCCGGCGGGATGACGTAGAGCTTGTTGGCATCGTCCTTCAACCGGGCCCCGTCGAGGTGGACGGCGCCCGGGATGTGCCCGGCCTGGTACTGGTCGCGCGGCCGCATGTCCACGATGCGGATGGCGGGATCCTCCAGATGCTGGGCCAGCCAGTCGGTCTCGGCCAGAAGCTCCGGATGGGCGTAGCCCTCACGGGCCGGCGCCGGGGCCACGGCCGGCCGGAGCGGCGCGCAGCTGGCCCCAACCAGGGCCAGAACGAGCAGGAGCAGGGGCAGGAGACGCCCGCCTCGCCACCGTCGCATCTCAGACCCCTCCCTCGCCGGCCTGGGCGAGGGTGTGCGCCAGCCGGCTCATCACCGCCCGGGGATCCACCGGGCCGGCCACCTTCCGCAGCCGGATCCGCCACTCGGCCGGGCCGACCGTCTCGATCTCGGCCTCGTAGCCGAGCTTGGCCGCCTCCCAGGGGATGGTGGCCAGGGCCGGGCTGTGGTCGGTCAGCACGGTCAGCGCCGCGATCCCCGGATGCTGCTTGAGAAACTCCACCGTCTTGAGCATCGGATAGGGGCAGATCTCGCCCCGGACATCGAGTTCCATCGCGCTTTCACCCTCCTTGCCTCTGCTCCAGACCCTCAGGCCAGCCAGCGCAGGACCCGTCCCCCCAGGAAGGCCCCGCCGGCCAGGGCCAGACCGAAGACCCAGCCGCTCAGGCTCAGCGACGGGATGGCCGAGAAGAAGGCCCCGATCGTGCAGCCGGTGGCCAGCCCGGCACCGTAGCCCATGCAGACCCCGCCGGCCACCGACTGGAGGTACCGTCGGGCCTGGCGCGGCCAGCGCAGCCTGAACTCGCCGGCCAGGACGGCGGCGGTGAGCGAGCCGACCACCAGCCCGGCGTCCAGGAAGAAGCTGTCGCTCAGGAGCGCCCCGCCTTCGGCCACCAGATTGCAGCCGGCCAGGCGGTCCAGCCCCTGGAGCGGCGGCAGCGGCCAGCCGAGGGCCGTCCCCAGCCGGGCCGACCAGGTGGCCAGTTCGCCGGTGACGCCCAGCGGATGGGCGAAGACGTAGGCGAAGACGTTCAGCACCCCCAGGGCGATGGCCCCGCTGGTGATCGGCCAGCCCCGCCCGAAGAGAAGCCCCCAGAGCCGGGCCAGGTGGTCGCGCACGCCAAAGGCCGGGGGCGTCGGGGTCGTCCGCACCGGCAGGAGCGGCGGCGCCCCGCGCGCCTCCCACCAGAGGACCAGGAGGTAGACCCCGGCCAGTCCGGCCAGGGTCAGGAGCAGCGCGCCCCCGAAGCCCAGCCAGCGCGGCAGCCAGATGAGCGGCGTCTGGCTGATGTGGACCTGCCACCACCAGTTCCAGGTCCGGCCGGCGGCGAAGAGTCCCACCAGAATCCCGGCCAGGGCCGCCCACGAGCCGATGTAGCCCTCGCCGAGGCGGTAGAGCGTGCCCGAAACGCACCCCCCGGCCAGGACCATGCCGAAGCCGAAGAGCAGCCCGGCCACGAGGGTGTGCAGCCCGACCGGGAAGACGTGGGCCCGCCCCGGCAGGTCCCCCAGCCCGGGGTCGGGCACCAGCCGCTGCTGGAAGAGCCAGAAGCCGGCCGTGGCCACCGCCAGCCCGGCCAGAAGCGCCTTCAGCGCCCGGCCCTCGCCCACGAGGAAAAGGTCGCGAAAGGCGCTGGCGAAACAGAGCCGGCTGCGCTGCAGGATCACCCCGAAGGCGACCCCCAGCAGCCAGAAGACCCCCAGATGGCCGTCCACGCCCCCGGCCAGGAGCGCCACCAGCAGCACTCCGCCGACCAGCGCCAGCCCGACGACCGGCCGGGTACCCGCCGGTCCGGCCGGGGCGGCGACGGCCGTCGCTCCCTGCGCCATCCCCTCGGTCCCTCCGCGCGAATTCCCGACTAAGGCGATAGACATTCTACGATCCCTGTCCGGTCCTGTCAACCACGGGCGACGGTGGAGACCGGCCGGCTCAGTCGGCGCTGAGGAGATCGTCGGGCGCGACGGCGAAGAGGGCCGGGAGCCCGCCGGTGTGGAGGAAGATCACCGGGTCGGTGGGGCCGAAAGACCCGCGGGCCTGGAGGTCCAGCAGCCCGCCGAACGCCTTGGCGGTGTAGACCGGGTCGAGCAGGACCCCCTCCAGCCGGGCCAGCTGCCGGAGGGCCCGGTTGCCCAGCGGCGAGGGCTGGCCGTAGCCCGGGGCGGCGTAGCCGGTCACCAGCGGCACGGCGGCCGGGTCGAAGCGGCGCGGCGCCCCCAGCCGGGCGCAGACCCGCTCGGCCAGGCGGGCGATGGAGCGGGGCAGATCGCGCCAGAGGGCGCCGATGTCGATCCCCAGCGGCCGGAGCGCCGAGCCCAGCAGGGTGAGGCCGGCCCAGAGCCCGGCCAGCGTTCCGCCGGTCCCGGTCGCCACCACCACCCAGGCCTGCTCGAGCCCCTGGGCCCGGGCCTGCTGCTCCAGCTCCAGAGCCGCCTGCACGTAGCCCAGCGCCCCCAGGACGGAGTGCCCGCCGACCGGGATGAAGGTGTGGGGGCCGAGCCACAGCCAGGCCAGGAGATGGACCAGCCGGTCGGTCCGCTCGATGGTCCAGCGTCCGGGCTGGCTGCGGAGGGGGATGAAATGCAGCCGGGCGCCCAGGAGGTGGCAGAGGAGCAGGTTGCCGGTGAGGCGGTCCGGCCGGCGGATGAAGTAGAAGAGGTGGGGCTCCAGTCCCAGCCGGGGAGCCAGGGCCGCCACCAGCCGGGCGTGGTTCGACTGCGGGGCCCCGTAGGTCGCCACCCGCCGGCGGCCAGAGCGACGGGCCGCGGCCAGGATATAGGCCAGTTTGCGGGCCTTGTTGCCGCCCGGCGCCGGCCCGCACTGGTCGTCGCGCTTGAGATAGACCGGCCGGCCGAGCGCCCGGCTCAGGGCCGGCAGAAACTCCAGCGGGGTGGGGGCCGTCTCCAGGGACAGCCGGGGGACAGCGGCCAGACGCTCGGCCAGCAGTCTCGCGTCCATCGCCACGTCAGTCGGCCGGCGCCGGCCGGCCGGTCAGCCGGCGGGCCAGCCGTTTGGCCAGCGCGATGATGGTCACCACCGTCGGCCGGCCCAGGGCCTCGGGGAAGACGCTGGCGTCGCAGACGAAGAGCCCGCGGACCGGGGTCTGGAGATCGGCGTCCACCAGGTCGCCCAGACGGACGGTGGCCGCGGGGTGGGTGCCACGGAGCGGGGTGAGGACCAGACTGGCCGGGGCGGCGCCGGCCTCGATCAGGGTCTGCCGGGCGATGGCCAGGCCGTAGGCCAGCCGCTCCCGGTCGTCCGGCGTGAGGGGCTTGCTGACGCTCCCGTCCGGGAGGAGCCGGCCGCTCACCGTGTCCTTGATCTTGATCATCAGCCCCAGCAGCCGCCGCCAGCGCGGCCAGGTCAGAATCGCCCGACCGTCGGCCAGGCCGGCCACGACCGGGTAGAGGAGCCAGGGGTCCACCAGCGGGCTGATCATCACCCCGGCCGCCGGATCCTCCCAGAACCAGGTCATCGGCGGCTCCAGAGCGTTGCCCGGTCCGGGGCCCAGCCCGTAGACGACCAGCGTGGTGTCCAGGGCCAGCCCCTCGCCGGCCCGGGCCAGGCCCGCGGCCCGGAGGAGCGGCGGCGT
>VAPR01001565.1_pt1 | contig 10917 bp, 9 predicted proteins | sample 3380701 | NCBI WGS metagenome assembly VAPR01 (sample SAMN11536904, study PRJNA540576) | hot springs metagenome | isolation source: hot spring wet sediment | place: Spain: Lobios | collected 2014-01
CATCACTGCCCGGACCGGTCTCTACCGTCTGCGGGTGAACATTCCCGGCATTCCGGTGGGCGTCTGAGCCGGCGGCCGGTGAGGCTCCTGAGAGCCTGGAGGAACTGTTCGTGCCGGGACGCTGGTGTTGTCGAGGGCTGAGGAGACGTCATGGCCGAGAGTAGCCGACAGGAGTTCACCAGCCTGGTCGTCTACCGTAACCTGCGTCACCGCTACTCCCTTTTCTACCCGGAAGAGTGGCGGTGGCACGAGGAGTCTCAGACTGAGGGGCAGCGTGTTCTCTTCACCCCGGTCCCGGAAGAGGACGGCAGTTTTCTGCTGATCGAGGCGCGCGACCTTGGCGTCGCTGTCACCTCAGACGATCTCCCGACCCTGCGGCGGGGGTTCCGCGCCGGTCTTCGTCGCCTGCCCGGTCTGCGGCTCGACCATTATGAGGACTACGTCATCGGCCCGCTGATCGGTCTGGAAGCGCGTTACCGCCTGCGTGACGGCCACCTTCACCGTCAACGGTGGACCCGTCTGCTCTATCAGGAGGCCACCCAGGTGTGCCTGATGGCCCAGGGTGCCACGCCGGAGCGTTTCGCCCGCTGGCTGCCGGTGTTCACCACGATGATGCACACCTTCCGGTTCGGTGACTGGTGGGCCGAGGTCACCGGCCGGGACTGGCTCCCCTCACTTGTGGCTCTCGACCGGCCGACGTCCCCTGACCGCTGACCTCAGCCACTGGTCGGCGTGGCTGCTGGGGTCGGTGCTGGCCGGCCGAACTGCTCCGGGGCCTGCGGCTCGCGGAAGTGCGCGGCCAGTTCCTCGTGTCCCTCCATCGCCAGAAGATCCTGCAGCACCGCCACCGCTTGCTCGTACGAACGCGTCTGGTGGCTCATCAGGGCGTTATAGAGCAGCATCGCGCGGTCGCCCGTCTTGAATGCCAGCAGTTCCCGCTCCATGTCCAGGACGTGGGGCAGAATCTGCTCCAGCATCAGCTTCGGCGGCAGCGGGGTGACGCGCAGAGGGTGCACACCGGTGGCATCGACATAGGCGGGCACCTCGACCACCACGTTGTCAGCCACTCCGGCCAGTGCACCCCGGTTGGGAACGTTGACCTGGAAGAACCCGCCCCGGTTGTTGGCCAGCGCATTGATGATCGGAACGTGCTGCTCGCGGGTCGGGGTGGTGCCGAAGACGGCGGTGACCCGCACCGTCGGGTCGTGGGCGGCCCGGATGATCTCGGCGACCCGTTTTTCCAGGTTGGCCACGTAGTGCGGGCGGGCGATCTCGGTATCCGGTCCGCCCCACGGCTCGCCAAACCACCATTTCTTGGTCGCCAGGTCGGTATGAAACCACCAGTTGGCCCGGTGGCGAGGGGTGTCGCCGATGGGCATCAGGCCGTACAGACGATAGAGGAAGATGGCCGCCCGGGACATCTGGATCTCGTGCGTGTGCGTCGCCACGTGCGTTCGCCAGTACTCTTCGGCTTTGGTCTCGATCCACGCATCGAGCAACGGGTAGGCGTCCTGGCCGTCGTACAGGAAATGAACCAGCCAGATATTGTGGTTGAGACCTGGCGCCTGCCAGGTTACCCGCGCCGGATCCAGCCCCAGGGTCTCGCAGATGGCGAGGTAGCCGTAGTGGCCATGGCAGAGGCCGATGACGTTGCTACCGGTCTCGCGGGTCAGAAGGGTACAGCCTTCGAAGACCGGGTTGCCGGCCTGGATCAGCCAGGCCTGGGGACAGAGCTGCTCCATCTCTCGGGCGACCTGGAGCATAAAGCGCAGTTCGGAGAAGGCGCCAGGGTCGACGCCGCCATAGTAGTAGCCGTGGCGGGCGGTGACCTCGCGCAGGCGCCGGGCATGGTGGTGGCCGGTTACATAGGCCGTGTTGAGGACGAAGTCGGCGTCACGGAGTGCCGCCTCGCGCGTCGTGGTCTGAACGAAGCGCAGGTCCACCCCCAGTTCCTGGGCGTAGCGGCTGGCCAGCCGGTGGACCCCCGCCAACCGCTCGGCATTGATATCCATAAAGACAACCTCACTGCCGGCCAGGTCCGGGGTCAGACAGAGGTCCTTAATCAGTCCCAGCGAGAAGACGGCGCTTCCCGCCCCGATCACCCCAATGCGGACAGCCCTGGGCATGGGTCCCTCCCCGGTGCAGAATCTCAGGCGACAGCGCCGGCGGCCCCCAACCAGGGTGGCATGGCCGCGCCCGTCGCCTTCAAATGGGCGGCGTAAAGGAAACGGTAGACGTCGTTGCAGTAGAACTGCGGAAACTCCTTAGCTGGCAGACTGTCGATGAAACGTTCCATCACCAGTTCGGCGGTGGCCGCGTCCATTCCGCTCTCCACTTCGTAGGCGAAGTAGAAGGCGAGGTCGGCCTCAGGCCGCTCGATGATCCGCTTAATGCCGAAGGCCTGGGGCGAGGTGTGGGCTGGCGCATAGCGTTCCAGCAAGAACGTTCCCAGCGAGGCTGAGTGGATGAAGTTGCGCATCTCGTACAGAAAGTCCACCGTTGCCTGGGCGTCTTCCAGAGTCTCGCCGGGGAAACCGAAGAAGAAGAACGTGTGGTTCCAGATGCCAGCCGCAGCGCTCTCGGGCAGGATCCGGCGGATGACCTCCAGACGCGTGCCCTTGACCATCCGGTCCATAATCGGCTGCGAGGCTGTCTCCAGACCGAAGAGCAGCATGCAGCAGCCGCCCCGCGACATCATCTCCAGGAGATCGCGCGTGAACGCTTTTTCGAAGCGGGCGCAGCCGCCCCAGAGGATCGGGGCTCCCCGGGCCGCCAGCCGGGGCGCGAGGTCGCGCATCAGGCGGGGGGTCAGGGCTTCGTCGACGAAGAAGATCCGCCGGCAGCCGTAGCTCGCGAGCAGGGTCAGCATCTGTTGTTCGAGGGTCTCAGCCCGCAGCTGGCTGAAGAGGTTCGCGCCATAGCCGACATTGCAGAAAGCGCAGCGGCCGAAGTAGCAGCCGCGGGTGGTCGCCAGTGGGAGAACAAGGTCTGGAGCCAGATAACGGTCGAGCGGCAGGCCGTCGAAGTCCGGCATGGGCAGGTCGTTCAGCCGGGCTGGCGGCAGGCGGTCGGTGACCATCACGCGGTCGCCCTGCCGGTAGATCAGGTTGGGGACGCCGACCAGGTTGTCCCCCTCAGCCAGCGCCTGGCAGAGCCGCAGAAGGGGCTCTTCGCCGTCGAAGACCACGGCGCTGTCGAAGAGATCAAACAGCTGGGGGAGATGGGGCAGTTGTTCGCGCCAGAGGCTGACCATCGGTCCACCGATGGTCACGTGAGCCGTGGGCTGGCTCTGCTTGACCAGCGCGGCCAGTGTCAACCCGGCGACCACCTGGTTGACCGAGGGGATGGAGATGCCGACGATGTCGGGCCGCTCGCGGCGGAGATCGGGCACCACCAGGTGTTCGAAGAGGTCAATGAACATGTTGTGCCGGCGGTCGCGCACCGCTTTGAGGAGGCTGCGCGACGAGTCCGGACGGTAGGCCGAATCATAGCCCTGAAGATGCAGGGCCGAAGGATAATAGGGAAGCGAAGCGATCTGCAGGGCACTGACAATGGTTTCAAAGGCCGGCAGGCTGCGGGGACCATCGTAGTACACCGGGCTGCGGATGACCGCCTTGGCGGTCTCGACCGTACGGGCCACCTCCGGCCCGTACTCCAGAGCCCAGGTGACAGTCGCCGGGCTGAGGCGCCGCAGCGGGTCGTTCCCCATCCGCCTGGCCTCCGCCAGCCGCTCGCGGAGTCGTGCCAGACTCTCGGTGATAGCCTGGCGGGTCAGAATTTTATCGAAGACTTCGGCATTGAGGTCGCGCTGGATCACGGTGACGCTGTGCTGGCGCAGATAAGCGGTGAGCGATGGCAGCGCCAGGTGCGGCATCGAGGGCGTCCAGTTGGGCGGGAACAGCAGCAGAACCTTCATCGGCGGTCCCTCCCTGCCGAGGCGGTGTCTTCAGGCCAGGTGAGAGAGGGCGTACCCCAGGGCCAGCGCCACCCCCTCGCCCAGGAGCACCGATCCGGCGCGCCGGGCCAGCCGTCCCTGGACAGCGGCCCGGCGGTACAGGCTCTCGCTGGCGATGACCAGGGCCAGCCAGACCAGGGCCAGGACGACCACGATCGCGTTATTGAAAGCGGCGAAGGCCCATTTGTCGAGGCGGAGGCGGATGTATAGCTGGAGAAGGGCGCTTCGCCAGACCAGAAAGAGCCCCAGGCCCAGGGCGGCGGTCAGCAGCCACAGGCCGTAGGCGACCGCGAGTCGCCACCAGAGTGGCCCCGTCACCGAGAGTCCTCTCTCGGTACCGGACGGAGAAACCCCGGCTGGCTCTGGTCTCACGCCGGCACCCCCTGGAGCTGCAGCTCCTCGGCGCGGTGGCAGGCCACGAAGTGGCCGGGCCGGAGATCCCGGAGCAGCGGGGTCTCGCGTCGGCAACGCTCAACGGCGTAGCGGCAGCGGGGGTGGAAGTAGCAACCGCTGGGAGGATTGGCCGGATTGGCCACCTCGCCGGGGAGGACGAGGCGTCGGGTCCGCTGCCGTGGGTTGGGCTTGGGGACGGCGGAGAGCAGGGCCTCGGTGTAGGGGTGAAGCGGGTTGAGAAAGAGCTCCTCCGTCTCAGCCAGTTCGACGATCCGGCCCACGTACATCACCGCCACCCGGTCGCTGATATGTTCGACGACGCTGAGATCGTGGGAGATAAAGAGGTAGGTCAGGCCGAACTGCTGCTGAAGGTCCTGCAGAAGGTTCAGAATCTGGGCCTGAATCGAGACGTCCAGTGCTGAGACGGGCTCATCGCAAACCACCAGCTGCGGGTGCAGGGCCAGGGCCCGGGCGATGCCGATCCGCTGGCGCTGCCCCCCACTGAAAGCGTGCGGGTAGCGCACCATATACTCGGGCCGGAGGCCGACCGCCTGGAGCAGGGCAGCCACGCGCTCCTTCAACGCCGGTCCCTTGGCCACCCCGTGAATCAGCAGCGGTTCGCCGACGATCTCCAGAATGGTCATCCGCGGGTTCAACGAGGCGTAGGGGTCCTGGAAGATCATCTGGATATTCCGGCGCACCGCTTTGAGCCGGCGCTTGTCGAGGCGGGGAATGCTCACCCAGCCCTGTTCGCGGTCGCGAAAGAGGATCTCGCCCCCGGTGGGCTCGTACCCGCGTAGGATCAACCGGCCGGTTGTTGTCTTGCCACAACCGCTCTCCCCCACCAGACCCAGGGTCTCGCCTTCGCGGATGAAAAAACTCACCCCGTCAACGGCCCGGACGAAGCCGACCGTCCGTTGGAGAAACCCTCTGGTGATGGGAAAATATTTCTTTAAGTCTCGCACCACGAGCAGAGCATGATCGGTTTGCTCGGTGGGGGGATGTGGCGCGGAGGGCAGAGGTGTCGTCATGGCTCGATCTCCAGGGCGCGATTGCAGAGGGCCCGATGGTTGGGCCCCACCTCGAGATACTGGGGCTCGTCGCAGAGACCAGGTCGGTGGTAGGGGCAGCGCGGGTGAAAGGCGCAGCCCGGTGGAATGGAGAACGGGTCGGGCACGCTGCCGCCGATCGCCGCCAGGCGCTGGCGTGATTTGCGCCCCAGGCGCGGGATCGAGCGTAGGAGCGCACGGGTGTAAGGGTGCTTGGGGTTGTTGAAGAGTTCGTCGACCGGCGCGTGTTCGACCACCTTCCCCAGATACATCACCACCACCTCATCGGCCATCTCGGCGATGACCCCCAGGTTGTGGGTGATGATCTGGATGGCCATGCCCAGGTCGCGCTGCAGTTCTTTGAGCAGCTCCAGGATCTGGGCGGCGGTGGTCACATCCAGGGCGGTGGTCGGCTCGTCGGCGATGAGGAGCCGGGGTCGGCAGGCCAGGGCAATGGCGATCATCGCCCGCTGCCGCATTCCCCCGCTTAACTGGTGGGGGTAGCGTTCGAGGATTTCGGCCGGCTTGGGCAGGCCGACCCGCTCCAGCGCCTCGATGGCCCGGGCCCGGGCCTCCTCCCGGTCCACCCTCTGGTGCAGCTGGATCACCTCCATAATCTGGTGACCGATGGTGTGGACCGGACTGAGGGCCGACATCGGCTCCTGGAAGATATAGGCGATCTCGTTGCCCCGGATCGCCCGGATCTCTTCTCCCATCGGGTCGAGTCTGGCCAGGTCGATCGCTTTGGCCACCGTGCTGTCGACCCGGCCGTCGTGGCGGGGATACCGGTGGTACAGAATCTCGCCGGCGACGATCCGTCCCGGCCGCGGAACGATGCGCAGAATCGAGAGAGCGGTCACGCTTTTGCCGCACCCCGACTCACCGACCACGCCCAGCGTCTGGCCGGTGCGAATCGTGTAACTGACGCCGTCGACGGCCCGGACCACGCCCTCGTCCAGGAAGAAGTAGGTTTTCAGGTTGCGCACCTCAAGCAGGAGTTCACCGGTCTGCGAGGTCGTATTCGTCATCGTTCATTCCCGTCTCTCGCCTGGGCTTGGCCGCTGGCTTCAGCGGGTCACCGGACCGTACGGGTCGGCCGCGTCCCGCAGTCCGTCGCCGACGAAGTTAAAGGCCAGCACCACGATGACAACCGCCAGCCCTGGAAGGAGCAGCCAGGGAGCCAGGGCGACAGCCTGGACGTTCTGAGCCTCTTGCAGCAGCACCCCCCAGCTGATCACCGGCGGACGCAGGCCCAGCCCGAGGAAACTCAGCGCGGTCTCGCTCAGAATCATGCTGGGGATGGCTAAAGTAACGGCGGCGATGATGTGGCTGGCGAACGACGGGAGCATGTGGCGGAAGATAATCCGCGCCTCGCTGGCGCCACAGAAGCGGGCGGCCAGGACGAAATCCTCCTCCCGCAGGGCCAGAAAGCGTCCGCGCACCTGGCGCGCCAGGGTGGTCCAGCCGAGAACCGAGAGGATCACCGTGATGGCGAAGTACACCTGGATCGGCGACCATCTGGGCGGGAGAGCCGCCGCCAGCGCCATCCAGAGAGGAATCGAGGGAATCGAGCGGATGAACTCGATGATACGTTGGATGATCATGTCCACAGTGCCACCGTAATAGCCGGAGACGCCCCCGAGAATGATTCCCAGAATCAGGCTCAGCGCCACCCCGACGAAGCCGATGGAGAGCGAGATGCGGGCGCCGTAGATAACGCGCGAGAGCATATCCCGACCCAGCCGGTCGGATCCTAGGAGGTAGAAAGGAACGCCCCGGGCGGCGGCCTCCGGTCCCAGGCCGAAAAGGTGAAGATCGGTCTCGATCAGGCCCCAGAGTCTGTAGGGGGCGCCGCGGGTGAAGAAGTGAATGGGGTACCACTGGCTGGTATCGGCGACGAAGGTCATGCGCAGCGTCTCGGGATCACGGCGCGGCGTCAGCGCGTAGACGCCTGGTCGCCAGGTGAAGTGGCCGTTCTGATCGACGAACGAGATCGGCTGCGGTGGCGCGTATTTGTAGAGGTTAGACATCTTATCGGGATCGGCCGGTGCGAGGAATTCGCAGAAGAGAGCCAGAAGATAGAAGACGGCCAGGACGCCCAGGCTGACCAGCGCCAGCCGGTGCTTGCAGAAGCGTCGCCAGACCAGTCGCCATTGCGAGGCCGAATACAGGTCGAGATCGGCGATCTCTTGTTCGGAAGAAGGGTGCTTCAGGACCGATGCCCTGGGTGTCTCCACCGGTTCACTCACCTCTTACAGGACGGTGCCGCTCAGGTGTAACGGATGCGCGGATCCAGCCAGGCCAGGAGCAGGTCGGAGATCAGCGTTCCGATAATCGTCATCACCCCAAAGAGAAGAATGAAGGCTCCGGCCAGGTACATGTCCTGGGACTGCAGCGCCCGCAGGTACAGCGGCCCGGCGATCTGGAGATTGAGGACCACCGCCACGATGACGCTGCCCGAGACCAGGTGCGGAAAAACATAGCCGATCGTGCTGATGAACGGGTTGAGGGCTACCCGCACTGGGTACTCCCAGATAAGGCGCCACTCCGAGAGTCCACGGGCTCGGGCGGCGATCACGTAAGGCTTGTGCAGTTCGTCCAGGAGGTTGGCCCGCATCGTCCGGATCAGCCCGGCCATGCCTTCGGTGCCCAGCACCAGGATCGGGATCCAGAGGTGGCTGAGCATATCCATGACTTTGGCCAGACTCCAGGGAGCGTTCTTAAATTCTTCGGAGAAGAGGCCGCCCACATCCTGGCCGAAGACCGAGAAAGCGATCCACATCAGCACGAGAGCGATCATGAAGTTCGGTGTCGCCAGCCCCAGGAACCCCAGGGTGGTGAAGAAGTAGTCGAGTTTGGAATACTGATGGGTGGCCGAATAGACCCCGATCGGGATAGCGAGAAGCCAGGTTATCAGGACCGTCGCCCCGGTCAGGACGACCGTGAGCCCGATGCGCTCCCAGATGAGTTCGGCCACCGGACGTTTCCATTCCAGAGACATGCCAAAGTCGCCCCGCAGGAGGATGCCCGTGATCCACTTGAAGTACTGGACGTAGACCGGCTGGTTGAGTCCATAGGCCTCCTGCAGGGCGACCAGCTGCTCGGCCGGTATGCCCCCTTCGCCCATCTCCGCCAGCATCGCCGCGTAGTTGGTCAAAAAGTCTCCTGGGGGGAGCTGGATCAGGGTGAACGAGACGATGGAAATGACAAAGAGGGTCAGGATGGCCAGCAGCGTGCGGCGGACGATGAACTCCAGCATCCTTCAGGACCTCTTAATGAAGTACTGCTGAGGATTGAGGAGGCCGTCGTCGCGCAGCGTGTCGTCGGCGATGAAGCCGTCGAGGAAGTTGCGGAAGTTATTGCTGACGATATAGGGAGCTGTCATCTCGCCGACCACCCCAATGGCCCAGGGGTGCTTCTTGTGGATGCCCAGCAACTGTTGGAAGTAGGCGTTGCGCTTGGCCTCATCCGGCTCCTGCTGGGTCTTTTCCCAGAGAGCCCAGATCTCGCGGATCGGGTGGTCCTTCGGCGGCTCCTCTTTCTTGTAGGGCGAGTTAGCGTACCAGTGGCCGTAGAGCGGGGCCCACGGGCCGTCGTTAATGGTGCCGAGCCAGCGCCCCGGATCGGCCTTGACCACGGAACAGCGGTCGAAGCCCCAGTAGCCGACCTCGATCTCGCCGTTACGGACGTGCTCTTCGTAGAGCGAGCGTTCGACATACTTGACGTTGACCTTGATACCGAGGGCTGACCAGTACTTACGGATGAGTTCGTGCTGGTCGTTGGTCGGGTCGCCCGGGCCGCTGGTGTGTTCGATGGTGATCTCCAGCGGCTTGCCATCCGGACGGAGGCGGATACCGTCTGGCCCCTTCTTCAGGCCCAGGCTGTCGAGCAGTTCATTCGCCTTCTTGGGGTCATACTCCGTCCAGACCTTCTCCAGCTCGGGGTCGTACTCCGGCGAGCCACGCACCGGCGAGGCCTGGCGGGGCTTGCCCAGCCCGTTCCAGACCAGCTGATTGACCTCCTCGCGGTTGATAGCGATGGAGAGCGCCTGACGGAACTCGGGGGTGTCGAAGAGTTTGGCCAGGACCTTATCCGGGCAGGTGATGTTGGGGAAGTAAGAATTGGTCGAGGCCGCCCGCCAGCGAAAGACCCGATAGTTCCCTTTCTTCTCGTTCTCTTTGTAGAACGTGTAGGAGCCAACGCTGACATGGCGTCCCTGCATATCGATCTTGCCGCTGGCGATCCAGAGGTTGAAGACCTCCTGATTTTCAAAGAAAGCGTGCTCGATCCGGTCGATATAGGGCAATTGATGGCCCTCGGTGTCGACCTGCCAGTAGTAGGGATTGCGCTCCATCACCACCGGGTCGGCCGGCGTGGGTTTGACGATCTTCCACGACGTCACCACCGGCAGGTCCGGGTTCAGGAACCAGAAGGGGATCGGCCCCTGCAGGTCGCCGGCCTTGCCCCAGAGGTCGCCCCAGGTGGACAGCTTGCGCTCCCTGGCAAGCCGTTCCAGGTCTTCGACTTTCGTGTACTTGGGGTGGAACTTCTTAAGATAGTGGCTGGGGGCGACAAAAGCCGGGTTGCCGGGCAGACCGCTGCCCGACTTGGCCAGCTGAATCGGCAGCAGCGGGTAGGGGCGCGGATATTTGATCTTGAAGGTGTACTTGTCAACGATAGCTAATTGAGCCAGCTGCCATTGATCGCCGACCCTCTGACGAATGAACTGGCTTGGCGTTGGGCGAATATCTTTGAAGAGTTCGATATCCTCCCACCAGAACTTGACATCATCGGTCGTGACCTCAACGCCGTCCGACCACTTGACCCCTTTCCGCATGTAGAAGGTGAATTCTGTGGCGTCGGCGTTTTGCTCCCACTTCTCCACGAAGTTGGCCGTTACCCGAATGGTATTCGGATCGGGCGCGTCCCACTCGATAGGGTACTCTTCGAGCAGCTTGGTCGGTCCCCACCGGTCAGAGAGGCCCTTGTAGGCCCGACGCCAGGTCCCGCCATACTGGCCCACCTCTTCCAGCGGCTTCAGGACACGTGGATTCGCTGGGAGACGCTGCTCAACCGGTGGGAGTTTGCCAGCCTTGACCAGGTCGGCCAGTTGCGGAGCCTCCTTGTACTTACTCGGGGCGGGCTGTGGCGCGGGTGTCGGCTGGGCCTGGGTGACGGCGATCGTTGGAGCCGGAGTCGGGGGAGCGGCCGGCTTGGCCGGCGTGGGGGTGGGAGCAGCCGCCGGGGCACAGGCCGCCAGGCCCCCGGCCACCGCCGCCATCGCCGAGAGACGCAGCAACGATCGTCGGGTGATGCGCTTGCTTCTCCTGCTCATTACTGGAACTCCCTCTCTGACTCTGTCCGATCAGCGTTCGGACAGGCAGCTCGCGATCTTGCGATTCCTAGTCCTACCATGGGAGCGGACGGGTGTCAAGGGGGTTGTAGGGTCATGGCAAAGTCATCCTGGGATGGCGCCGATGAGGCGGAGCGCGCGGTCGGGGAAGGCGCCAGAGTGGCGGA
>VAPR01001567.1_pt1 | contig 10895 bp, 9 predicted proteins | sample 3380701 | NCBI WGS metagenome assembly VAPR01 (sample SAMN11536904, study PRJNA540576) | hot springs metagenome | isolation source: hot spring wet sediment | place: Spain: Lobios | collected 2014-01
AGCATGTCCTCAAAATCTTGAAAGCTCACAACACCCTCCATAACCCGCCTTGTAAGCATGTACGGCGGCTGCACCAGCCTGAAGCCCTTACCTTTTAAGAAGTCGAGCCCATATTGGACAAGGGCCCAGTTGAGGAGAACAAGGTCGTCAAACAAGTAGTAGAACCGCGCGCCCGCAACCTTGGCTGCGGTTTCGAGGTCGACGAGCCCCAGGCCCGTGAGAATATCAACATGATCCTTCATCCACTCCTCTGTTCTCGGCTCACCCCAGCTCCTGACCACAACATTATCCTCCTCTGTCTCGCCGTCGGGCACAGACTCATGCGGCGGGTTGGGAGCTGTTTTGAGAAGCATCTCAAGCTTTTTCTCAACATCTATGAGCCGGGCCTCCAGATCCTCGATCTCCCGGTTGACCTTCTGCATCTCGAGAAGGACGTGGTCTGTTTTTTCCCCGCGTTTCTTGGCTGCCGCTATCTTCTCCGCCGCCACGTTTCTTCTATGTCGCAGCTCCTGAAGCGATTTGAGGATGGACCTCTTTTCCTCGTCTAATGCAAGTATCTCATCCACTATTTCGGCTGGCCGGCGCCGCTTTTCCATCCCAGTTCTGTAGAAACCTGGGTTAGCTCTCACCGCCTTGATGTTCAGCACAGCTTATCTCGGCACCAGCCACAATAAAAACACAGTCAGCTACTCTCGTCGAAGAGCCTCGACGGGCTCGAATCTCGACGCCCTGTAGGCCGGCAGCAGGCCTGCGAGAACCGAGACACCGACCGCGACCACCACACCCATCAAAATCAGCTCAGGCGATATCAGAGGAGTTATCCGCGGCCCCTCGCCCGAGGGCCCCGTGACGAAGCTTCCTGGTCGTGCGTCTGCCGGCGGTCCTGAGAATATGTTTGCGAGGGCGAAAGCGGCTCCGACTCCTATGGCTGTTCCAAAAAGTCCTCCGAGAATGCCTATTATCAGAGCTTCGGAGATGAAGCTGAAAAGCACGTCTCGGGTGCGGAAGCCAAGAGCCTTAATCAACCCGATCTCCCGAACACGCTCCGTCACCGACGTAAACATCGTCGTCATGATGCCGAGAAATGCGACGAGGAGACTCATCGAAGCAACCGTCGAGAAGAAGACGTTCAGTGTTCCGATTATCTGTTGAACGGTCGCCGCTATAGCGGTGATTGAGAAGACGCGTACATCTCCACCATATTTTTGCTCTATGGCGAGGACGACTTGGTCGCTGTAACCGGGCTCTGTTAGCTTAACGAAGACGCCGCTGTAGCTTCTCCTGTTGGTTATCAATCTACCGGCCTCAGGTGATACAAATATCTGGTTGTCCGGGTTGAGGAAAAGAGATTGCCCATATTTGCCGAGGCGCGCGGTCACCGTGAAGGAGCGTGATGTACCTGTTCCCGAGATAGGTGAAACCGTGAAGATAGAGCCGACATCTATGGGGGGTAGGTCGGGGTCACGTGGGTTCCAGGCGTTGTAGCCCACGACGGCGGCCGAGGGGTTGTCAATAATGGTGCCCGAGTCGACTTTTATGTTTGGGAAGAGTTTGGGCAGGTCTCTCAGTTCGACGGCGAGAACCGTGTATGACCTCGTAGGATCCATGGAGAAAGATTTGCCACGCGTCCTTATCTCACCCGAGGCAATTAGATAATAGGGAAAGGTCTCTTTCACACCCTCCAGCGAGCTGATGTAATTTACTACGTTGTCGTCAAAGTTGAAGTCGCCTACACGCTGGACGAGGACGAGGTCTGTTCCGAAGACTTCTAGGTTTGAGACGATGGATTGTGTTAGGCCTGCGGTGGTTGCGTTGAGGGCGGTTATCAAGGCGGGGCCCACGACTATGCCCAGCACAGTCAGAGTTGTTCTAAGCCTCCTGTCCTTAAGCGCTGACCAAGCATATCTGATGTAGTCAGCCGGTTTCACGGCGTCCACGCCTCCGCACAACCAGGATGACCGCTGCCAAAGCCGCGGCGACAACGAGTAAAACGATAAACGGGTTCATAGGTGAGGCAGACTCTGCCTGAGGCAGTAAGACAGTTGTCGGCTGTCTCTCAACCACCTGATACACTAGCGTTTTGGATGTTTGGAACTCTTCGCCAAAGCCGTTTTTGTATACAACTCTCACGACCACTTCATATGTTCCCGGTTTTGCCTGGTCGTCGACCATGAAGTTGAGGGTGAAGGCGGCTACCTGAGATGGGTTAATCTGTCCTATGAAGGTTGATGATTCTCCTAAGGCCTTGAAAGGCGGCCGACCATCTATCTCGACGTAGACTGCGCGGGCCAACCCTGTCCCCTCGTTGACTACGTCGCCGGCGACGTCGACAGCTTCTCCGGGCCGTGCGCTCTGGGGGGAGAGAGCGAGGTTCTGGAGCCTTATCGAGATGTCTGCGATGACTGCGAAGTTTATGTCAAGTGTTTCCTCAACTGTTAGACCTATGTCGTCTTTGTATTCTAGCGATGCTTTGAGCGGGATTACTGTGTCTCCGGCCTGTGGGACGGCGAGGAGCTTAATCTCGGTGGATATTGTTTGACCGGGTCCGATGACTGGGATGAAGAGGTCTGTGTCTCCTTCGATGATGACGACTTGCTGGGAGGATGAGCGTATTGTTATTTTCACGTCTTTTGTTGGGAAGGGGTTTTTGTTGGTGAAGATGATTGTGACGGGTGTTGTGTGGGCTGCAGCTATGAAGGGCTGTGTGGCACGTGCCGTGAACCCGGGCTTGGCATTTTCCTCAACCACGAAAGGCATGTTGAACTCCTTTCGACGGACGTTGCCGTAGACATCTCGGTAGGTGATTGCCGACGACAATCCGTATAACGATGCCTGAGTAGATTTGTCTATGAATATCGGGACAGGGATCTCGATTGTTTGCCCGGGCTCTACTGTCCCGAGCGAGTATACAGGCTGGAGAACTCTGATGGTTGGGATTTCGCTGCGGATGTTTAGCTCAGCGTTGTATGCGGGTGCTGTTCCGTTGTTGGTGATTAGATATTTCAGGATTGAGATGCTGTTGGCTGAGAAGGATGGAGTGTATATGATTGCGGCTATTTCTGCCCGTCCGCCTACATTCACGGAAACCGTGTAATCAGCTTGGATGACTGTGCCGAACTTGTTGCGATACCTTAGGCTAATGCCGAAGTTTTTCTCCCCTAGCTGCACCGTCTCAGGGACAATCAGGGGGAATGTGAGCCTGAAAACACCCGATGCAGGAACCTGTTGAAGATAGTTTGCGTAAACAACTCCGCCGCCGAATTCATCGGGCAGCGTTAACCAGCCCTCCACATTCGCCACAGACGACTCAACAGGAGCCTCGAAGACAAGCTCCAAAACAGCCTGCCCCGTCCCCGGCCCCACAGATGCCTCAACACCGTCCACAAGCCATCTATAGTCTATGAACTTCGGCTTCTGCGGCTCGTAGACGACAAGGTTCAGAGGGATGGTTTGAGAGGATTGGGGGAGAAGATCATTTGTGGAGGTGCAGTCGCGGTAGGTTAGCCTCAGCTCAGCCGTATAAACACCAGGGACCACATCGGATCTCACGTTCACCTTGTATGTGAGCGAGGCTGTTGCACCGGGCTGGACAGGAGTGGCCACGCTCGCAGACAGGGTTGGTCTGCTGTCCCAGCTTGTGATGGGCAGAGACTCGCCCGGTCTCGGATACAGCTCGCCGACAAGTGCGCAGAGAGGCTTGTTTCCTATGTTTGCGACTGTTATGGTCAGGTCTATCTTCTGGTCCCCTGGAACCGCTTTCTCGGGGTTTCCGACGTTTCCCCAGAAAACATCGATAAGCTGAATGGTTGAGGAGCCTGCTGAGAGAAGCGAAGCCGGGAAAGCCAGCAATAGAGAGATAAGGATCGTTGTTGTAAGAGCTCTCATGCCTGCTGCACCGTGAGCGTGTTTATCTCCTCTTTCTCGATTTTGCCGTCTCTGATGTAGATTATTCTGTCGGCTTCGCGGGCGACTTCCATGTTGTGTGTTACGACGATGACTGTGTGGCCTTTCCGCGCCAAATCCTTGAGGAGCTGGACCACGACGGCTCCCGACTTGGAGTCAAGGTTTCCCGTCGGCTCGTCCGCGAGGATTATGCTGGGCTTTGTTACGAGGGCCCTTGCGACGGCAACCCTTTGCTGTTCTCCGCCGCTTAGCTGTGTCGGCTTCTTGTATGCCTTGGACTCGAGACCTACCTCCCTCAGCATCTCGAGAGCCAGTCTCCGCCGCTCCTGCTCAGGCACGTTCTGTATGGCCAGCGGCATTTCGACGTTTTTTAATGCTGTCAACCTGTTGATGAGGTTGTAGGATTGGAAGACAAAGCCTATCAACTTGTTTCTGATGAGGGCTCTTTTGTTGTCGTCGGCATGGCTTATGTCAACACCATCGATTAACACTCTCCCCTCGGTTGGCCTATCAAGCGCACCCAACATGTTTAGAAGAGTTGACTTGCCGCTTCCACTTGGGCCGACTATGGCAACCATTTCTCCCCGCCTAACCTTGAAGTCGACACCGTTTAAGGCGACGGTTTCGATGCCGTTGTTACGGTAAACCTTCTTCAAATTCTCCACCACCAGCACATAGTCATCCGACATCTCTATCTCACCTTATCCTGATGTAGTCATATGCTCCTGTCGCGTTCTCAAAGCAGTAGTGCACTTTACGGTAACCGCTCCTGAACTCCGCCACATCTTCCGCAACCTGTTTGGGGTTTTTGCCCCTGACGATGACGTCCGCGATGAACTCGGCTATCTGCTTCATCTCAGACTCCTTCATCCCCAGCCTCGTCACTTCTTGGCTGCCAAGCCTTATTCCGCTGGGTCTTCTGTAATCTGTTTTGAGCTTGTAGTCCTTGGGTATAAGGTTGCGGTTCACGATTATCCCCGCCTGCTCAAGCTTCTCCTCCGCCGTCCTACCATCCATATACTTTGAAACATCGGCGACGATTGTGTGAGACTCTGTAAAGCCCTTGTTGGGGTAGAGAACATCTATGCCGAGCTCATAGAGTGTCTCAGCGAGGATTTTCGCGTTCTTGATTATCTGGGCCGCGTATTCCCTGTAAAAGGCGAGGGCTTCTGCAAGAGCTATGGCTAGTCCTGCTACGGCGTGGAGATGATGATTGGATAACAGGCCTGGGAAAGCCACTTGCTTCAACCTCTCGCTATACTTGTTCCATGATACAACCATGCCGTGCTGAGGCCCTGCCAAGGTTTTGTGGGTGCTCATGGTAATGCAGTCAGCCCCTTCCCTCAACGGGTCCTGGAACAGGCCTCCCGCTATTAACCCAGCCACATGAGCCGCGTCATAAACAACATATGCACCATACTGGTCGGCGAGGCTTCTTATTTCTTTGACAGGGTGGGGAAATAGGAAAACGCTGGCTCCGAGCATGAACAGCCTCGGCTTCTTACCCGTCTCGGCCTCTACTTTTCGCAGCCTTCTAGCGGTGGCGTCGACGTCTATTGCGCAGTTCTCCTCGTCAAACTCGTAACGCTCGACATCGAGGCCCCTAACGACACCAGCTGTTCCACCCCACTTTTCTTTGCCGTGGCTGATGTGTCCGCCGTGGGGGATTGTGAGCGCCACCATCATGTCTCCGGGTCTCGCAAAAGTTGAGTAGGCCACGAGGTTCGCCACCACTCCTGAGATGGGTCTGACGTCCACGAACTCGGCCCGGTAAACGGCTTTCCCCAACTCTATGGCCAAAAGCTCCACCTCGTCGATGTATTTGCAGCCCGCGTACAGCCTCTCACCGGGCCACCCCTCAGCATATCTATGCATAAAGTCGCTTACCAAGGCTTCTCGGACGGCTGGGCTGACGACGTTTTCGCTCGCAATGAGAGGAAGAGACCTTCTCATCATCGCATGATGTTTTTCGAGGAGGTCGAGAACCCTGTTATAAGCCGTCTCAGGCTCAGATAAAGAGGCTGTGGTCATTTCCTACCCCAATCCCACTCAGCCCTATATCAAGATATATCATCTAAACGATGGCGAAATATACCACCAGGAATAGCGACGCCAAGTCCGCGGCTATCAAGAGTATGCCGAAGACTGTTCTCCGCATTCTGCGTAGGGGTTTTGCTTCGATGGTGTATAACTTTTTCATGGGTGGGTGGTGTGGGGATGGCCTGGATATGACAGGGAATTTTCCGGGATAGTATGGGATGTTTTTATTGCCGCGTGTTTGTGATGGGCTGTGGATCCTGCGGTTTTCGAGGAGGCTCTCCGATATTTGCCGGGAGGTGTTTCATATGGTGTCCGCTATGTTGACCCTGTTCCTATCTATGTTGAGAGGGCTGAAGGCGCTTATGTCTATGACATCAGCGGCCGAAGGTTTTTGGATTGTTGGATGGGTCATGGAGCCTTGTTGATGGGCCACGGCTACAGGCCGGTGATTGAGGCGGCTATGGACCAGCTGGTTAAAGGGGCTCATTTCGGATACCCGCATATCTGGGAGGTTAAATGGGCTAAACAGGTCTGCAGCATGGTTCCCTCGGTGAAGATGGTAAGGCCCACAAACAGCGGCACAGAAGCAAACATGTATGCTATACGGACTGCGCGAGGATACACAGGCCGCAAACTCGTTGGCAAGATTGAGGGAGGATGGCACGGCGGATACGACGGCCTCCAAATAGGCGTAACATATCCGATAGACAGGCCTTCAAGCCTCGGCATACCAGCTGAAACAACCGCCAACACACTTCTCCTTCCCTACAACGACCTCGACGGCGTCGAAAAAAGAATAAAGGGAAAAGAACTTGCCGCTATTGTTGTCGAGCCTGTTCTCGGAGCAGGCGGGTTCATACCCGCCGACATAGAGTATCTCAAGGGGCTTCGAGAAATCTGCGACAGAGATGGTATCTTGCTTATTTTTGATGAGGTGATCACGGGGTTTAGGCTTGCGCCGGGCGGTGCTCAGCAACGGTTCGGTGTGATGCCTGACTTGACTGTTCTCGGTAAAGCGGTCGGGGGAGGGCCTTTCCCCGCGGGTGCGTTCGGAGGAAGAGAGGATGTGATGGAGGTTCTCGACCAGCGTAGAAGAACGAATTTCTATGAGCGGGTTTTCCACGGCGGAACCTACAGCGGCAACCCGTTGACTATGAGGGCTGGCTACGTGTTGTTGAAGGAGCTGGAGAAGGGTGAGGTATACGAGAAGCTGGAGAGGCTTGGTGAAAGAGCGCGCAGAGGATTAAGGGAGGCTCTTGAACAACTCGGAGCATACATCACCGGCATAGGCTCGCTTGTATGCATCCATTTCACGAAAGAGGAGCCAAGAGACATCCACACAGCCAACAGAACTAAAGACATCAGGCTAACCATCGCCTTCAGCAAACATCTCTACAGCAACGGGATACTCTTCGTCCCACCCTACAACCCCCACCTCTTCATCTCAGCCGCCCACAGCGAGGAAGACGTTGACCATCTCATAGAAGCCGCGGAAAGCTTCTCTTCTCTAACCAAAAGCGGTCTGTAGCACGGAGATTAGACGGGCCGTCATACCCCATATCAACTCCCCTTCGTAGCAGTAAGCCTCTGTGACGACTTCCCGGTTGAGATGCCGCGAGTAAACTTTAGCTGTGAACATGGTGAGGTTGGTCAAGGGGAGCCAGAACACCTTGGAAACCTCATCACCTGGCCGTGGGATGACATCTTGTATCAGTCGGAAAACCACCGGCTTAACCCTCAGAGTCGGCACGTTACGGGGTGATATCGTCTCGAGATAGCCGATAAAGCTAACAGCCTCAGACTCTACTGATGTCTCCTCATACAGTTCCCGCAGAGCCGTAGCGGTAAAATCTACATCCCCCGGTCTCCAGCGTCCGCCGGGAAAAGCAACCTGCCCAGACCAGGGGTCGTCGTCTCGCTCAACACGCTTCACCAGAAGCACCTCAGGCTCGTCCCTCAACACGATTGCGACAGCGGCTGTGCCGGGCCCTGGTTTGACGTCATCACATGCTGCAAGAATTTTCCGGAGCCTATTTTCCATACCTGTATTTGTAATGGGTTCCGAAGAGGCTTGTGACGGTGACCTCGGGTTCCTCAAACAGCTCTGTGAAGGCTCCGCCCCACTTGCTTTCCAGAAGAGTGCGGAGACCCCAGCGGACTTCGTTGAGGTCTATCATGGAGACGACGGGCTCGAAGAAGCCGAGAGCAAGCATCTTCCTCGCCTCATGCTCCGGTATACCGCGTGCCATAAGGTAGTAGATCTGCTCCGGGTCTATCTGGCTAACGCTGGCTGAATGCGTCGCTTTCACCTCATCGGTCATAATCTCGAGGGATGGTATAGCGTAGGCCCTCGCCTCGGGGCTCATTATCATAGCGTGTTCAGCGAGATATGCGCTGGTGTTTTTGGCCTGTTTCTCGATGGTTATCACGCCTTTGAAGATTGATTTGGCTCTGTCTTTGACGACGCCTTTGGCTAAAACCCTGCCCTGTGTACCGAAGCCTATGTGGTGCAGGTTAGCTGTCACATCAATCCTCTGCTCTCCGTCGCCGAACACAATCTCGAGGTCGTTGACTGAGGAGCCGTCGCCATGCATCGAGCTATCCACCCTCACCTTCGAAACCTGTCCACCGATCACAGCGCCCACAACCATCGCAGAGGATCCGCGCCCAACATCCGCAACCCTGTTTGAGATATACGTCTGCCCATGTGAGAGGTTCTGCAGGGTGCTGTGCTTGAGGCTACTATCATCAAGGGCGTAGAGATGGGTGTGGTGTCCAAAGATTGATTCATCTGCTCCGGGCAAGCCATGCACCTCCTCGATGAGCGATGCAGCTGACCCCGGCTCCGTAACCACGACCACCTTGCTGAACACAGCTTCTCGCGGCTTGTCGAGAACATAGACAACACGTACGGGGCGGCTGAGCTGAACGTTTCTCGGTATCCTCAGAAAAACTCCCACGTTTGTGAGGGCGTGTACAAGGTGTGTGTATTTGTCGGCATAGGGCGAGGCTGTCATACGTTGGTAGAGCTCCCTGAGAAGCGGCTCATGTTTTTTCAAGGCCTCCGGGATGGACATTAGCTCGATTTGTTTGCCGTCGAGGTTCTCGGGTATGCTGTAGTGCACAAGGTTGCCTCCGACGAAGATAACTGTTGGATGCTCGGTGTCTTCGGTGAGGTGTCTAAAGTCTTGCGGTATCTCCCTACGGTCACCTGCCTCGGTCATCTGTATCAATCTATCGTCGGGAAGTGAGGGTGCCTCGTAATGTCTTACATATAGCTCAGAAACCTCAGGCGGAAGCGAGAAATACATCTCAAGGCTCCTTGCCCTCAGTCTCGAGAGCCACTCCGGCTCGCCGCGAAACATCCTGCTTAAAACGCTCAAATACTCAGTCAAACCCTGTACAAAAACTCGTTGCCACCTCTCTATTAGCTCTATCGCAGTCAAACCTTTTATTTGATAACCAGCACAGGGCCGCCAGATGCTTGGACACCATGGAAAAAGGGCAGAGACCGTAGCGTGCAGGGTCTGTGGAGCGGTGGCCGAGAAGGCCGACAGCCACCACTACGTTACTGGGTTTGGCTACGTTTGCAGGCGATGCGGTCTGCAGCCGGTGGTGTGTGATGGATGTGGTGCGAAGGTGAGGAGGATGACCGTCACGGTTTTGAGGGGAAGGACACTTTGCCTCAACTGCTACAGAGTGGAGCGTGAAAAAGGAGAAAAAAGGCTCTTCAAGGAACATTTGGCAGACTCGGTTGAAGAAGCCTTCACAGCCGCCCTCGAGAACTCTCCAGAGGGATATGTGTTTGTAGGCATCCGGCTTAAACCAAGCTCCAAGCAGGTCTGGGTAGCCGAGTATGAGAGGGAGGATATTTTCCTCTCGCGATGCAGCTGAGAGATTAGCGGTGTAGTAACATGGTATTAGCGCGAGAATACCGCTTGGACCATAAGGGTTGAAGATTATTAACATCTCGATTGGGCTACGTGGTGGATGTTCGGGTTTCTGCGCAAAAAAGATGACTGGGATGTCGAGGACCAGTCTGAGCCGCAGCCGTTCGAGGTCACGGAAGAGTTTAGGACGAGGGTTGAGAAAGCGGTAACAGCCCTCAACGCGCACATAGAGAGACTAAACAACAAGTATAGAGACATGCTCGCGAGGAGCCGTGAATACTTCAACAGAACAGTCGAGGCTCTACAGTCTAAAGACGATGCAAAAGCTAAGCTCTACGCATCGGAGATTGCTGAGATAAAGAAACTCGCGGGCATCGTGCTCCACAGTCAACTTGTCCTCTTGCAGGTTAAGATAAGGCTGGAAAGCATCCTCGAACTCGGAGAAGCCCTCACTCTATTGAGACCTTTGGCAACCATGCTCGAAAACGTGGCCGACGAGATAAGCTACGTGACGCCTGAGGCATCAGAGCATCTGCGCAGCCTGATGGTGATGATAGACGACTTCATGGCAAACGCGGGTGTCTACGTCGAGCCATCATCTGAGAAGGTGCCGGAATTCTCTGAAGAGGCTTCATTCATTCTTGAGGAGGCGAGGAAGATCGCGGCCGAGAAGGTGAGGGAGACGTTCCCCGACGTGCCGAGATTAACAGATGTCGAAAAAGCTGTATACGAATACGTTCTGGGGACAAATCTTGAGGAGCTTGACCTCGAGACATGCGCCAACTCGCTGAGCCTCGACCCTGAAACAGTCTCAAACGCTCTGAAAAGCCTGCACGAAAAAGGCCTGATACAGCTCGAGTTCGCAGAAGCTAGCTAAGTCCCGTGCTTAGAGTTCCAGTCAAGCAGCTTCTTCAGATTCTCGAGCACAACCGACTGCTTCCTTTTCTTGATTATCTCCATGAAGTCATCCATGGTTATAGGCCTAGGCTCCCCTTTTTCACCCGTGTTTGATGCGAAGAATTCGCTGACAACTTTCAACTGAGCCTCCATACAGATGTCGTG
>VAPR01001569.1_pt1 | contig 10890 bp, 15 predicted proteins | sample 3380701 | NCBI WGS metagenome assembly VAPR01 (sample SAMN11536904, study PRJNA540576) | hot springs metagenome | isolation source: hot spring wet sediment | place: Spain: Lobios | collected 2014-01
CGAATTCACTCAATGCGCGCTTCATCCGGTCAATCGCTTCCTGGCGCGTCTTGCCCCACACAATGAGCTTGGCGATCATCGAATCGTAATACGGCGGGATCGTGTATCCGGCATAAGCAGCGCTGTCCACACGCACGCCAAAACCTCCCGGTGCCAGGTAGTTCGTGATCCGGCCTGGGGAAGGCATGAAGTTTTTCGCCGGGTTTTCCGCGTTGATCCGGCACTCGATCGCCCATCCGTTCAGGACGACGTCTTCCTGTTTAAATGACAGCGGAATCCCTGCTGCCACTGTGATCTGCTCTTTGATCAGGTCGAAACCAGTAACCAGTTCGGTCACCGGATGCTCTACCTGAATGCGGGTATTCATCTCCATGAAGTAAAACTTGCCATACTTGTCGAGCAAAAACTCAACCGTACCAGCCCCGTGGTAATTCACCGCTTTTGCCGCAGCGACCGCTGCCATGCCCATCTCGTGGCGAAGCTCCTCGCTTAAAGCGGGCGATGGTGCTTCTTCGATCAGCTTCTGGTGGCGGCGCTGGATGGAACAGTCACGTTCACCGAGGTACACCACATTGCCGAATTTGTCTGCCATTATTTGAATTTCGACGTGACGAGGTCCCTCTACGAACTTTTCCAAATAGACGCCGGGATTGCCGAAAGCCGTCTTGGCTTCGTTCTGAGCCTGACGGATCGCGCGTTCCAGATCCTCGTCGTTGACAGCGACGCGCATCCCCCGTCCGCCTCCGCCTGCGGTTGCCTTCACCATGACCGGATAGCCGATTTCGTTGGCAGTGCGGATGGCTTCCTGAATGTCGTCAACCAGCCCTTCCGTTCCAGGTACGGTCGGTACACCTGCTGCTTTCATCGTTTCCTTGGCTGTCGACTTGTCGCCCATCTTGATGATGGCTTCTGGTTCAGGGCCAATAAACGTAATATTGCATGCGGAGCAGATCTCCGCAAAGTCTGCGTTTTCGGCAAGGAAGCCGTAGCCAGGATGAATTGCGTCAGCGCCGACCTTGGTCGCCACGCTCATGATGCTGGCGATGTTCAAATAGCTTTCCTTGGATGCTGTCGGACCGATGCAGTACGCTTCGTCCGCCAGCTTGACGTGCAGGGAATCGCGGTCCGCCTCGGAATAGACGGCGACTGAACGAATCCCCAGCTCACGGCAGGCACGGATGACCCGCACCGCAATTTCGCCGCGGTTGGCAATCAATACCTTCTGGAACATTCCGCTCTCCTCCACCTTTTACTCTGGCTTCACCAGGAACAGCGGCTGGCCGTACTCCACCAGCTGTCCATCCTCTACGAGAACCTTGACGATTTCCCCGTTTACCTCTGCTTCGATTTCATTAAACAGCTTCATCGCTTCCACGATGCAGACCACTTTGTTCGCAGTCACTTTGTCACCCGGCTGAACGTAGGCCGGTTTGCCAGGTTCCGGCGAACGGTAGAACGTTCCCACCATCGGCGAAACGATTTTGTGCAGATTGGCGTCGTCTACAGCAGCAACAGCCGGAGCTGCTTTCGGCGCGGCTTCTACCGCTGCCGGTGCTGGAGCAGCTTCCACGGCAGGGGCTGGAGCTGGAGCGGCTGCCACGACCGGGACTGCTTGTACCACAGGCTGTGGAACAACCGTCTCTTGCACGACACCGCCGGTTTTCTTGACGGATACCTTCGCTCCGTCGATCTCCAATTCGAATTCTTTAATGGTAGATTGGTCAATCAACTTGATAATTTCGCGGATTTCATGAATTTTTAACACACGTACGCACTCCTTCAGTCTAGAGATGTTCAATGGAGTTATACAAGCATGTATGAGCAGGTCATAATATTCATGGTAGCCTGTTCCCAGATCAACGTCAAGAAAGGATTTCCTCTCTTCTCCTCTGAGCGTAAAAGAGAGGAAACCCTTACCATCATGCCCGATACGGGTAAAACTTATAAGTCTAGGACGCTTTGAACTCAACCGTTACGTTTTTCCCAGGGACGTTCAGATGCTGTTTCACCTGGGCGATGATGGCAACCACCTCGCTGGCGGTCAGTTTCTCTTTTTGCACGATCACGGTTACTTTTTCATTCTGGACGGATACGACTGCGTCTTTGTACCCGCTTGCTTTCAGCATTTCTTCCAGCGTAAGGGTGGCATTTTCCAGATTGGAGAGTTCATCGTATTTAGCCTTTGCTTCGGCAACTGCTTGTGGAGTTGCCTCCGAGCTGCTCATAATCGCGAGCTGTTCATCCTTTTGCTGCTGCATCAGCGCTTCTCGTTTCATTTTATAACCCTGGAATACATCGCTCACAGTGTCGGAGACTGGCAGAGTGTTGGTCTCGGAGTCGGTATTGGTGTTGGTCGCAGTGTCAGGAGCGGGTTTCTCGATCACGCTGTTTTGTCCTTCTACCGGCGCCGCATCAGGCGCAGGCTGATCTGTTTGTTGGGAATCGACTTCCACTCCGGAGAGCGGTTCCGCTTGCTGCTGTTCTTCGCCGACCGCAGGCACCTGCTCCGTTGGCCCCTTGACCAGATAATAACCGGACAGCACTACCATCACAGCCAACATGGTTAACAGCCAAACCGTTTGTTTACGAAGTACCATTTTTCATTCCCCCTAGCCTTTTTTTGGTAATATGGAAATCTTGTAAGCGGGTACGTCCAGCACTTTTTGCACGGCTTCCGTGATCCACGCTTTCACCTGGATGTTGTCTGCTCCCTTCGCGACGACAAGCACCCCTCTCACCTTTGGTTTTAAGGTTTTCAGTACCACCGGCGCATCCTGTTTTCCGCCTTGTACCACCACCACTTTTTCATCGCGAGATTGGTCGCTCTGGTTGCGGGTTGCCCTCTCCTTATCCGTCTCCTGGTTGGTTGAGGAGCGGGAATTCGTATCTTTCACCACCACGATTTCCGGGGTGGAGTCCAGGTTGACCATTACTTCTACGGCGCCGACGCCAACCACCGTACCGAGAATTTCCTTCAACTGTGTCTCGTAGATGTTTTCATATTCGGCGATCGCATCGTTGCCGACCGATCCGCCCAGAGCAGGCACTGTCACTGTCCCGCCAGACGGCGGATCTCCTGACCCGCTCTGGCCCGTTGCGGTGAAACTTGGCGGCTCATCGGGCTCCACCTTCAGAAAATCGGTCAGGATCATCACCGCCACTCCGATGCCCAGGAGGACGATGAAATAGTGAATGGGCTTCAGCTTTTTGCCACCGGAATCGCCCTCCAAGAGTGTCTTCCACTTGGCGAACATGCATATCACCTCTCTTTCGGTCAAAACGTTACTGTTTCCATGCTTGTGCAGTTTCCCCCGTGACGCTTACCTGCTGCAGGGCCAGTCCCCACTCGCGGGCAACGGTTTCCGCGATTTGCTGGTGAAGCGGGTCTCGGGGTTCGGCTGCAGCAGGCCTTGCTTCTGCGTCAGGCTGTACGGGCGATCCCCCGACGTCTATGATGACTGGCTCAACCGGCTTGATCGGTTCAACCGCTCGCTGGTTCTTCTCCTCCGCCTGTCCAACCACCAGGCTGATCCCACTGATCGTCGGCTGTTCCGGGTTGTCGGCGTTGATCTTCACCTCTACCGAATGAAGTTCAACACCATGTGCCTCTTTTACCCAGGATCGAATGGCTGCTTCCATCTGTGACTGCACGTACTGCGTCACCTGCTCATCTCGCCTGCCGATTAGTTTGTCAGTCATGCTCTTCCACTCCTGGTTGGAAGGCTTGTCGAACTCTTGCTGGTAGCGATCCAGGCGCAATGCCAACTCATCCTGGGAGAGATTGAAAAGGGCAAACACCGGGGAGATGATGGTCATCAGGATAATGAGACCCATGACCATTTTCACGTACCTCTGCATGCTGGTGTTGGGCAGGATGAGATCGAGAAACGCGGCAAGCAGAACCAGCAGGATGATTTTTTTCAGCCATAACGTCAGCCATGCCATACGCTCTCACCTACCGAACCATCATGGATATGTTGCCTGCTGCGATGATCACGGTAATGGCCAAAAAGAACATGAGCCCTACCGTCGCCAAAGCGGCGAACACGAACAGCAGGCTTTTTCCGATCGTTCCCAGCGCGGAGATGATCGGACTGTTTCCCAGCGGCTGCAACACCGCGGACGAGATGTTGTAAATCAGGGCCAGTACGAGAATTTTCAAAGCAGGGAAGGCGCATAGCATGATCAGAATGATGACTCCTGCCAGCCCCACTGCGTTTTTCACCAGCATCGAAGCGTTGAGCACCGTGTCGGCAGCGTCGGAAAACATCCGTCCCACGACCGGGATAAAGTTGCCCGTCAGGTATTTCGCCGTCCGCAGGGTTACACCATCCGCCACTGCCGCGGTAGCTCCCTGGATGGATATGACGGCGAGAAACACGGTAAGAAAGGAACCCAAGGCACCCATCGCGATGTTTCGAAGGAGCGTCGCCAGCTGCGTTACTTTGTAGCGCTCGGAGAACAGGCTGGCAATGGAGAGCATCGCCGACAGGAACAGCAGCGGGAAAATCACGGTCGAGATGATGATGCCGCTGGTGTTGATCATGAAGATGATGATCGGGTGAAACATTGTCGCCGATGCGAGATTGCCCACCGACGCCAACAGCGCAATCACGAGCGGAATCATCGCCAGCATAAAGTCCGACATGTCCTGGATGGCATCCTTGGCATAGGTGATCGCGACGTGAAAACTGTTGATCGCCAGCACCATCAGCACCAGATAGGCGATCCCATAGGCGACGGTGGTCACCGTGTTTCGTTCAAACGCGTTTTGCATGTTCTCCAGAATCATCGCAAATACGGTAATGACGATGATGGAGCTTAGCAGCTTGCCGTTCATGAGGATTTCATGAAAGACGAATTTCCCCATGCCTTTCAGGACACCGGAAAAGCTTAGTTCACCGTCCTGCATCAGCAATTGAACGAAACCGGGCGACTTCAGGTCGGGAAGATATCCCTGGTACTCCCGCAATGTTTTTTGCCAAAACTGCTCTACCCTGTCCAACTGCAGGTGATCCACCTGCTGGCGGACCAGTTCATTGATGGGGTTGGCGGCGGAAGGCTCGGCAGCCATCGCTTCGAAAGCGGGAAGGAACAGCAGCAGGATCAGTACGATCGACCAGCCTACGCGCGCCACGGGCATCCCCTCCTTATCGTTTACGCCGGCAAGAGGTCAATCACGGTTTCAATAATGATCTGGATAATCGGAACGGCCATGACGAGAATCAACACCTTGCCCGCCAGCTCAATTTTGGAGGCGATTGCCCCCTGCCCGGCGTCCCTCGTCATCTGTGCGCCGAATTCGGCAATGTAGGCAATTCCGATGATTTTCAAGATGGTCTCCAAAAACACCAGATTGAGATCGGCCTGAACGGCCAACCGCTCCAGGATGCGAATCACTTCCGATATTTTGTCAATCAGAAAGGTAAAGATAATGACGCCGCTTGCGACTGCCAACAGGAAGGCGAACATGGGCTTCTGCTCTTTGACAACCAGCGCGAGAATGGTTGCGACCAGTCCCAGGCCCACGATTTGCACGATTTCCATCGCCGCTGCCCTCCTTCCTGTCAGTTAAAAAGGAATACGCGTTTGACCTCTGTTAACAAATCACCGATATAGTGTGCAACCATGTACAGCACAATGATGAAGCCGACCAGCGTCGCCCAATGTGCCATGTCTTCCTTGCCAGCCTGTTTCAAGATGGTGTGGAGAATGGCGGTGATAAACCCCACGGCGCCGATCTGAAACACAGGTGTCAAATCAAAATCCACGGTAAACACCTCACCTTTAGAACATCAGGATGACCACGAGCAACCCGCCTAAAAATCCGAGGCTTTTATACATCCGTTCGTATTTCTCCTGTTCCGCCCGCGCTTCTTCCTCCAGCCCCCGCAAATGGGTGATGGCAAGGCGCAAATGCTTCTGCTGATCCTCCCTGTCCGAGGCTCCCAATACCTGCCCCAGGCTTGACAGGACGGATTTTTCCTCCTTGCGCAGCGCTGTATCCGACCAGGTCTTGCTGATCGCTTTGGACAGGCAAACGTCTACGCTTGAGGCCTCTTCGGTAACCAGCAGTTCAGCAGCGGTGACAAACAGCTGCCCCACTTCCTTCTGGATGCGATGACCGATCTTGACAAAGGCGCGCTGGAGCGGGGTGAATCCGTACACGATTTCCGTTTCCAGCATCTGCAGGGCGAGAATCAGGGCTCTCAGTTGAACGGGGCGGCATGCGTAGTACTTGCCGATTTGCCATCCTACCATGGAAGCAGAGAACAGGATCAACACGGCGCCGATCAGCTTAACCATGGCACCTTCTCCTTTTCAAAGGCGGTGAGGCTGCGATCGTATATCCCCTGGATCGTGCCTGCCCCGTTGGAACGGTTCAATACCACGTAACGGGAAAACACCCCGTGTGAGATCAGCTTGCCGAGTGTAGGGCGCTGGGCTACCTCGCTGACGTCGACTCCGTGTGCGGAACAGACGATGGCGACCCCCGCATGGATAGCCTCCCAGACGGCCTCTCCGTCTTCCGCCCGACCGATTTCATCCACCACCACAACGTCAGGAGACATCGACCGGATCATCATCATCATGCCGACTGCTTTGGGACAAGCATCTAGCACGTCGGTTCGGGGACCCACATCCCTCTGCGGCACACCGTTCAAACAGCCGGCCAGTTCGGAACGCTCGTCCACAATCGCTACCTTGCGACTGGAGGCCCATTCGCTTCCATAACTGAGAGAGCGTGCGATGTCGCGGAGCAATGTGGTCTTGCCGCATTGCGGCGGAGAGACGATCAGCGTATTTTGAATCCGGCCGTTTTCAAAGAGGTAGGGAAGAACCCGTTGTGCGACTCCTCTCTTTTCTCGGGCGATACGAATGTTGAAACTGGTGACGTCCCGAATCCCTTTCACTTCACCGTGTTCCATGACAACTTTGCCGGCAATGCCGATACGATGCCCGCCCACCACGGTGATGTAGCCCCGCTTCAGCTCCTCTTCCAGTGCGTAGAGCGAGTGCTGGCTGATCAAGTTGAGCAGCTTTCCCGCCTGTTCTTCGGTAAAGATCCACCCGAGTCGGGCGTTGGCGGTCAGCTGTCCGGATGGTGACACGTAACTTGATTGCTGTCCGTAGCGAATCTCCATCGGCTGATTTTGCCTGAGTCGCAATTCCTCCAGATTCTCTCTCACTGCGGAGGGCAGAGTAGTCAGGATGGTCCGAACAGATGCCGGCAAAATCGTCATGATCTCTTTCACGTCGCTTCCCTCCTTACTCGCTTCCATGCGTTTGTCCACTTTGACTTATCTCATTCCTATGCAGGTTGGGACGAGGTTTAGTACAAAAAAAACGCCTGCTCCGCAAGTGCATGCGGCCAGACGCTGTGCGTATGGTAACGAATATTATGTCGGGTTGATCGGATCAAGCTGCTCCTCGCGATACGGCTCGATCACATAGTGATGGTAGCCTTCGTCATCCACGCCCTCGTGCAGAAAAATGACTTCCTGACATGTCGGGCATTCGATTTCGTAGGAGGTGTCGAGGTGATCACTGTCATCCTGTTGCCCGGTGTTTTCATACAGATGCGATTCTTCGTCATCATCCAGATCCGCGAACTCCTCGTACAGATCATCGGCATCTTGCTCATCTGCGCAATCGCCGACCGTCTCGTACAAGTCGTCCTCGTCGCCGTACATGATGAGTTCGAGATCTTCCAAATCCTCATCAATCGCTTCGGCGAACCGTTCGTTTTCCTCCACGCGGGCATGCAGTTCGCGCATCTCCCCATACATGTCATCCAGCAGTTGGATCATCTCTGTGACGATTTTTCCCTCGCGGCTGGTTTCGCCCACTTCCATCCCGTCAGCCAGTCCGCGCAAGTACGCAATTTGATTCGCCAGCTTTTCCATCAGCGATGCCCTCCTTCACCTGTATCCTTCTTGTATTTTGCCCGGCAAAGAAGCAGCCTACTAATGGAATCCTTGTCCAGCTTTATTTGCGCACACCGATAAAGATGCATACCACTCCCGTAAATATCCAGGCCATTTTCCAAAAACTGATGCGGTCGGACATGCCTACCAGGCCAATTGTGGTGGTCGTCAGCAGCACAATCGGTCCCACCAGAGCGAGGCCTGAATTGATCAGCAGGGCTTTTTCCACCTGGTTGACTTTTAGGATGAGCAGTGCTGCCAGTATCTCCAGCGTTCCCGACATGAGCCGGAGTGCCGCCATTCCGATAATCGCCTTTTCCCACATGACTCCCCGTCCCTCCTCGCTTCACTCTATGCCTGGCCGATGGCAAATAGTCGTCCAAATGCTGGGCGATCGCCTACCATCCCCTCACTCACTCCTCCTGCCCGTCCGGCATAAACTGAAGCAAAACGCCTAGGAGAAATGAGGAGACATACATGCGAGGAAACGAAACGCCGTTCTGGCCAGAAAGCTGGTCGGATCCGTCGTACATGCGATCATGCAAGCCGCGAACACAGGGGCTGACGATGGTGATCGACAAGGGCCTGGGCCTTCACGCATTTGAAGATATTCTGGCGCTTGGCGCAGACTATGTGGACATATACAAATTGGGATTCGGAACATCCGTGCTCTACCCGATTGACCTGCTTAAGATGAAGGTTGAACTTGCGAAAGCGCGTGGACTTCAAATCATGCCGGGCGGAACGTTCTTCGAGATTGCCAGCAAGCAAGCTCCGTTTGAAAGTTATTTGGCGCGATTGAGGGCAATCGGATTCAATGCAATTGAAATATCTGACGGTACGTTCACTATCTCCCCGGAGATGCGGCGAAGAGCGATCTCGCTTGCAGCTGATGCCGGCTTAACCGTCTATGCAGAGTTCGGGAAAAAGGCAGCCAATTTCCGCGCAGAGACAGATGCCCTGCTGCAGTCATTGGAAGAGGACCTGGAGGCTGGCGCAGCGGGTGTGATCGTGGAAGCGCGGGAAAGCGGGACGTGCGGGCTATATGACGCAAAGGGGCAGGTGGACCCGGCATTTCTGAAGGAAGTAACTGGTCTGGCAGGAGATCTGGCAAAACGGCTGATCTGGGAAGCCCCGCAAAAGGACCAGCAGGTCGCTCTGATCCAAACGCTGGGTTGGGATGTCAACCTTGGCAACATCGCCCATACCGACATACTGGCGGTGGAGACGCTCCGCCGCGGCTTACGGGGGGACACAGCCGCACACGTCTTTCAAATGAGGAGGGGGTCGACTTGCGAGTAGAAGTGGTTCCCACTGTGGAGGAAGTGCGGTTTGAACAAATCAGCAATCGGGTCGTGATCGTGATTGACGTGCTGCGTGCATCCAGCAGCATCGTCACCGCATTGGGAACCGGTTTTGCGGCCGTCATCCCTGTTGAAACGATCGGCCAGGCGAATGCACTGCGCTCCGCAGACACCGTGCTCGCCGGTGAACGCCACTGCCGCAAAATTTCCGACTTTGACTACAACAACTCCCCGACCGCTCTATCGAAAGCATGTCATCCCGGTCAACAACTGATCCTGACTACGACGAACGGGACTCGTGCGATTCAGAAAGCGGAACGGGCGCCCGCCTTGTTGATCGGCTGTTTTCTCAATGCCACTGCCTGTATCCATCACGCTATGACCTACAATCTGGACATCACCCTGTACTGTGCGGGAACCCGGTCGGAATTCGCTCTGGAAGACGGGCTCGCGGCCGGATTGCTGATTGAAAGAGCCAAGCAGGCTAACCCCCGGCTGAACGTATGCGACCTGGGTGAGGCTCTCCTGGCAAGCTATCTTTATCTCGAAGACCATCTCCCGGAGGTGTTGATGCAAACCACGACGGGGAAGCGTCTGGTTCAAAATCATTTCATCGATGACATTCGTTACTGCAGTCAGGTAGATATGTACAAACTGGTGCCGATCGTCAAGGAAAAACGAATACTCCCCCACCTTGTCTCATAGAGTGAAAGGAGAACAGGGACAGGGGTTCGATGCAGATGATGTCAGGAGAAGTAATGCTTGTCGTCCTTATCGTCGTAGGGTTAATCGGACGCTCGCCGATCATAGCGACGGCAGCCAGCATTCTGCTGGTGCTGAAGCTAACCTCACTGGAACGTTTTTTTCCCGCCGTGGAACGAAGAGGGCTCGAACTGGGGCTGCTCTTTTTGACCATCTCCGTGCTGGTGCCTTTCGCCAATGAAAAAGTATCGTGGAAGGACGTAACGCCACTGTTTACGACGATCATCGGAATGATGGCGCTTGCTGGCGGTGCGATTGCCACATGGATGAATGGAAAAGGACTGGACTTACTCCGTACGGAACCGCACATCATCGTGGGCCTTGTGATCGGCTCCATCATCGGCATCGTTTTTTTCCGCGGCATTCCCGTCGGTCCATTAATGGCTGCGGGAATCACCGCGTTTGTTATGAAGATATGGGAGTGGTTCGGGGGCAAATGGTAGGCAGTTTGGTTAGACGGAATCTTATCGGATTCCGTCTTTTTTGGTGTTTCAAAAGTGGCTGTAGTGGAAGAAGCATGTTTCCAGACTCCGCTCCATTCTTCGCCCTGCAGGGATGCATAGTATGTCCGCTCCGCAACGATTCGCAGGGGAGCGCAAAAGCCGCGTCGCTCTGAAGCTTGTTCAGGGTTGCGCTCCTGATTCCTGCGAATTCGTCGCTCCGCTAAGCTGGGCTACGCAAGTCGCTCCGTCTGAAAACATGCTTCTTCACGTTACCGTGGTTTTTAAAAAACATAGAAAGCGCGGAGGTGACCTCGAAGGAGGATTCTTTCTGCTTCCTAGAATTGCTCAAACGGCAACGAACGAGAAGCCTATTTCCAGGCGTAGCGACTTGCGGAGCGGACAGTCATCGCTTCCCTGCAGACGTAGAATGGAGCGGAGCCTGGAAATAGGCTT
>VAPR01001577.1_pt1 | contig 10852 bp, 11 predicted proteins | sample 3380701 | NCBI WGS metagenome assembly VAPR01 (sample SAMN11536904, study PRJNA540576) | hot springs metagenome | isolation source: hot spring wet sediment | place: Spain: Lobios | collected 2014-01
GGCAGTGGGGGAGGTAGAGGACCACCCGCTGTCCCTGCCCCACCCCCAGCCTGGAGAGGCCGCGGGCCACCCGCTCCACCAGCTCCTCCAGGTCGCCGAAGGTGTAGCGCTCCCCCAGGTACACGAGCGCAACCCGCGTCCTGGCCTGGGCGACCGCCCTGCGGAAAGCCTCATCGACCGCGGAAACACTCATCCGGCGCCCCTCGCCCACCAGCTCCCACCGAAGTACGCGGCCTGGACCTCCGGACGCGAGGCCAGCTCCGACCGGCCCCCGCTCAGCACCAGCGCCCCGCTCTCGATCACGTACCCGCGGCCCACCACGGGCAGCACCGCACGGGCGTACTGCTCGGCCACCAGGACGGCCACCCCGCGTGCGCGGATGTCGTCGACGATCCGGACGATCTCCGCCTGCAGCGCAGGACTCAGCCCCAACAAGGGCTCGTCCAACAAAAGCCAGCGGGGCCGCGCGGCCAGGGCCATCCCGATGGCCACCATCTGCTGCTCTCCCCCGCTCAGCATGCCCGCGGGCTTCCTCCACAGGCGGCGGAGCGGCGGCATGAGCTCACACGCCAACGCCACGCTTTCTTCGACCTCGGCCCGGGTCCGCAGGTAGCCCCCCAGGCGCAGGTTCTCCGCCACGGTCAGGTCCCGAAATACCGCGTGCCGCTCGCGGCACAGCACGAGTCCCTCCCGCACCCGTTCCGCCACGTCCCAGTCGCTCACATCCCGGCCACCCAGCCGCACCTTCCCTGCCACTGTGACCCGCACCCCTCCCCGGCGCGCCTCCCGCCGGGCGTACACCCGGGTGAGCCCCGCCACGGTGTTCAGGAGGGTGGTCTTGCCGGCCCCGTTGGACCCGAACACCCCCACCACCTCGCCCGGGTGAACCTCGAGGCTGACCTCGTTGAGAGCCAGGGCGTTCTCGTAGAAAACCACCAAACGGTCGACCTCAAGCAGGGCCCGACACCTCCGCCCCCAAATAGGCTCGCCGGACCTCCTCCCGCCCCATCACCTCGGCCGGGTGGCCCTCTGCGATCTTGCGCCCGAAGTTCAGCACCACCACCCTGGTGACCACCTGGAACAGCTCCGCGAGCCGGTGTTCCACCAACACCAGGGACCGTCCCTCCTGGACCAACCGGAGCAACAGCGGGATCAGGCTCGCGGTCTCCGCGGGGCTCATGCCGGAGAACAGTTCGTCCAGCAGCAACAGCTGCGGATCCAAGGCCAGGCAGCGGGCCAGCTCCAGCCGCTTCAGGTACCCGTGGGGCAGCTCAGAGGCCGGCTTGCTCACCGCCGGAGCGTCCCGCTCGAACCCCACCTCCTCCAGCAGGTCCAGGGCCACCTCCTCCCGCCGCCCCAACCCCGAGCCCAGACGGTCCCGCGCGCGCCGGGAACACAGCGGGATCACCACGTTCCGCAGGGCCGGGAGCTGGTAGAAGGGCCTGGGGGTCTGGAAACTGCGGACGATCCCCAAGCGCACGCGGGCCTCCACGGAAGCCCCCGTGACCTCGGCCCCCCGGAACACGATCCGGCCCTGATCGGGGCGGACGAAGCCCGTGATGAGGTTCACCAGGGTTGTCTTGCCGGATCCGTTGGGTCCGATCAGTCCCACGGCCTCCCCGGCTGCCACGTGGAGGCTCACGCGGTCCACCGCCAGGACCCCGCCGAACCGCTTGGTCAGACCGTCCGCCACCAGCAGCGGCTCCATGGCAGCGTCACAGGGGGACCCAGCGCTCGAACTGGTGGTACCGACGGCGCGCGAGGCTGAACACGCCTTCCGGCACGCTGACCAGGGCCAGGACCAGGACCAGGCAGTACGCCACCACCCGCAGGGTCCCGAAGGCGCGCAGGACCTCCGACAAGGGCACCAGTAGGGCCGCTCCCACTGCGGCGCCGGCCATGGTCCCGGAGCCCCCCAGCACGGCCGCGGTCAGGGGCAGCACGGAGTAGTCCAGCGCAAGGGCCGACATGCCGACCACGTGGTAGTGGGTGGCCAGCACGCCCCCGGCCAGGGCCGCGGGCAGGCCCCCCACCACCAGAGCCCCCAACTTCCACCAGGTCACGGGGATGCCACAAGCCCGCACGCCGAGGTCGTTGTCCCGGATGGCCCGCAGCACCAGGCCGTGATCGCTGTCCAGCAACCTCTGCAGCCCGAAGGCGGCGACCAGCGACCCCACCACCAGGACGTACTGGCGCGCCTCCAGGGTCCCCAAGCCCGGCACGCCTGCCAACCCTTCCGTGCCGCCCAGGATTTTGGTCGCCTCCACCACACGGGCCAACAGCAGGGGCAGGGCGAAGGTCACAAGGCTGAAGTACACGCCCCGCAGCCGCAGTACGGGACCCAGCACCACCGCGCAGCCCGCGGCGGCGGCCGCCGTGCCGGCTAGCACCGCGGCCAGGGGGGAAAGACGGAGCTCGAGGGCTGCAAGGGCCGTCAGGTACCCGCCGGCCCCGAAGAACAGGCTGTGGCCCAAGGACACCAGCCCCACGTTCTCCAGGAACGCCCAGCTCACCGCGGTCAGCATCACGGCCACCGCCACCAGGAAAACCGTCTGCCAGTAGTCACCCGTCCACCGCCGCAGGAGGGGGAAGACCAGCAACGCCAGGGTGGCCGCGGCGCGTGGACCGGCCAGGTACAGGAGCTCGGCCCAGCCCGAAAGCGCGAAGATGTCGTCGCTGCGGGCCTTGACGCCGCGGTCCAGTCGCTCCCGGCGGTAGGCCACCGGCGCCTTCACACCCGCTCCTCGAGCTCTTTGAGACGGCCCAGGATCCCCGAGGGTCGCACCGCCAGAACCCCCACAATGGCCGCCAGGTAGACCACCTCGCTCCAGTGGGGGCCCAGCACCACGCTGGCCACCACCGTGGCCATGCCCAGCAGCAGGGCGGCCAGGACCAACCCACTCGTGCGCTCGGTGCCGCCCGTCACCGTCACCGCCAGGGCCATGAGCACGGCGTCGTAGCCCAGGTTGATGGAGATCAGGCCCAGCGGCAGCACGAGAACCGCGGCCGCGGCTGCCAGAGCGCTCCCCAGGGCCACGCTCAGTGCAGCCATGCGGTCCTCCCGGATGCCCACCGCGAGGGCCGTAAACTCTTCCTGCGCCATCGCACGCAACGCCAGCCCCAGACGGGTGGCACGGCCGAACCACCACAGGGCCAGGCTGAGCCCCGCCGCACCCGCCACCACCACCAGCCGATGGGCGTCCACCACCAGCTCCCCCAGGGCCACCGAACCGGGAACCACCGGGGGGAGGTTGAACTCGTAGGTCACCAGGCCCATCCAGCGGAACAGCTCCAGCATGGCCACCCCGACCGCGAAGGTGGCGATCACCTCCGCCAGGACCAACCGGCGCACGGGCCGGATCACCAGGGTGTACACCACCCACCCGACCACCGCCGCCACCGCGATGCTGGAGGCGACCGCCAGGGGATACGGCCAGCCGGCCTTCCGGATCAGGAACCAGCAGACGAACCCCGAGAGGATGTAGGTCCCCCCGTGGGCGAAGTTGGGGATGCCCGACAGCCCGAAGGTGAGGCTGAACCCCAGGGCCACCAGCAGGAGGACCGCGGCCTGGACCAGGCCGTACGTCAGGACCGTCAGGACCTCGAGCATCCCCACCGAAGCTCAGCGCCCGACCCCCGCCGGCAGCCGGATCTCGTCCTCCGCGGCCAGCTCCGGGAACACCACCACCCGGCGGCCTGGCGCCCGCCACTGGAACGCGAGGCTGATCGCGGTCTGGGAAGGCACCCCGCCGTAGACCACCTGGTGCCTCTCGTTGAACCGGATGCGCCCGATGACGCCCTCCAGATCCGTCTTGCGGATTTCCTCCGCCACGCGGTCGGGGTCGAGGCTCCCCGCCCGTTCCATGGCCGCGGTCACCACGTACACCGCGTCGTAGGAGGGCCCTGGGCCGTGGCCGCTGAGCTTCAGCCTTGCCTCCTCCCCGTACTTCTGGCCGTAGGCACGGTTGAAGTGCACCGACTTCGGAAGCGCCCGGATGGCCAGAGGCCCAGGTTCGGCCACGAACTGCACCATCCCGTCCACGGCGCCCTCAAAGGTCTGCCACGCGTCCCCGGGCACCGCGGGGCTGATGAACCCCAGGACCAGCACCGGCAGGCGCGCGCCCTTCACCTGCTTCAGCAGGATGCCGGACTGTGGCATGTCGAAGACCGGCACGAGCACCTGCGTGCCCCCCGTCCGGGCGCGCAGGACGCTGGCGGAGAAGTCCGTGGCGCCGGTGGGATAGGCGTCTGAAGAGACCACGGCCCAGCCTGCCTGGCGGGCCCACGTCTCCAGAAACCCCACGGTCCCTTTGGCCCACAGCACGTCCTGGTGGACGAACTGAATCCGGGACAGCCCGAACCGGGACTTCACGAACCCCAACACCCTCGCCAGGTTTCCCGCGAAGTACTCACTCTGCAGCCCCATGCGGAACAGGTACTTGTACTTCACGGGGTCGGTGGCGATCCGGGCTTCGAACGCCGGGGACATGGCGATGGTGACCACGTACGGCACGCGGTAGCGCGCCACCACGTCCATGGCCGCCAGCAGGACCTCCGACCGGAAGGCGCCCACCACGATGGCGTGGGGTCTGCGCTCCGTGATGAGTTTCTCCAGGGCCGCCAGGGCGTCGTGGATCGGGATCCCTGGCTCGTGCTCCCGGGTGTCGATGGAGACCACCTGGAGCGGCCTTCGGGTCCCGCCAACGCGCACCCCGCCCCGGGCGTTGATCTCGTCCGCGGCCAGCTGCACTGCCCGTAGGGAGTCTGCCCCCTCAATGGACCCCAAGGCGGTGGGCACGCCCAAGATGACCGGTTCCGCGGGTGCACTCCGCGCCCCGGACACCCCCAGCAACGCCACCAGCACCGCTAGACACGCACCCGTAACCACGCGGGCCACCGTCCTCACCTCCCCTGTTTGTTCCTCCGCGGTCACACCCCCCCGCGGTTGCGCCCTCGGCCGGTCCACACCCCGTCGGGGTCGTACTCCCGCACCACCCGCAGCTCCTCCGGGGAAGGCTCCGGGGTGGGGCAGGCGCCCTCCGCCACCCGCACGGGCCACCCGGTGTCCTCCAGCACCTCCTCCAGGGACTGGCCCGGGTGCCAGTGGTGCAGCACCGCCTCGCAGGTGGCGGGGTCGAACCGGAACACCGCCCGGTCGGTGATGATGGCGCTGGGCCCGCCCCGGGGAAGCCCCACCCGCTGGCGCCAGCCCGGGCCGTCCCCGTAGCCCGGCGAGGTCCGGAAGTCCACCCGCTCCACCAGCCGGTGGCGGCCGTGCGGGAGGATCACCACCAGGCGCTTGGCCAGGCACGCGATGTCCGCGGCCCCGCCGCTGCCCGGGAGCTTCACTTGGGGACGCAAGAGGTCTCCCACGTACGAGCTGTTCACGTTGCCGTACCGGTCCACCTGGGCCCCGCCGATGAACCCCAAATCCACGTCGCCCCGCTGCAGCAGGCCCATGACGTTGGCCATCCGGGTGCACCAGACCGCACCCACGATGTTGGGGGTGTCCGACATGGTGTACAGCAGCTCGGGGGTCGGCACGTCCCGCACGATGCCGTTCTCGAACACCCCCACGCACCGTGGCGCGTGCAGCCGCTTGGCCACGCAGTACGCCAGCAGGGGCAGGCGCATGCCGACGAACACCACTTCGCCGTCCCGGATCTCCCGGGAGGCGGCCACCACCATCAGCTCGCCCACGCTCCAGTCCGCCATGGGCTCACCACGCGTAGTCCACCGGCGCCGCAGGAGCCGGTTGCACCCGCCGCAGGCTGTCCCACCGGGGCCCCAGCCGCTCCAGGTAGGCCTGCCGGTCGGGCACGTCCAACACCCACGCCCGCAGCCACTCCCGGAAGCCTTCCTCGGTGCGGGTGGCGCGGTGGTACTCCTCGTAGAAGGCGTGGTCCCTGCGGTAGTAACCCGGCACGGGCGAAGGGTGGCAGCCTCCGGGGCAGTGCACCACCGCGGAGACGCGGAACCCCGGCAGCAGCACGCGGTTGGGGTCGCTGCGGATGACCTCCGGCTCCACCACCTCCTCCGCCAGCAGCACCACGTGCCGCGAGGCGAGCGCCGCTTCCTCCGTGACCCCGAGGTTGCCCCACAGGTGGGCGTTTCCCTCCGGGTCGGACCGCTGCACCGCCAGGATGGCCACGTCCGGCTGGATGGCCCGCACCAGCAACAGGGGCTCCCCGCCCCAGGGGTCTTCCGACAGACGGAAGGCCTCCGGCCGGCGGGGCACGTCGCTACCCAACAGGGACCGGGTGGGCAGGTAGGGCACGCCCAGGGCTCCGGCCAGGAGCCCCAGGGCCACCGCGAAGTTGGAGTAGTCCCACACCTCCACGGGCCGCGGCACGCCCTGCTCGGTGGCCCGGCGGTAGGCGTGCCCCAGGCCCGCGGACACGTTGCCCACCCACGCGGCGGCCACGCGCGCCACACAGCCCGCGCCGATGAGCTGGTCGAACAGCACGTCGGAGATAGGGCCGACCAGGGTCAGGTCCCGCTTCCCCTGTCGGATGATCTCGTGGCCCGCGGCGAAGGGGATCAGGCTCTCCAGGCACGTGCCCATGACCACGGTGGCGCCGTCCGGGACGAACCGGGCCACGGCCTCCGAGAGGGAGACCAGCTTACCGCCCTGCCTCGGTCCCACCCGCTACCTCCTTGCGGGACGCTGGCCGCGGCTCGGACGGCTGTGGCGCACCGCGCACCCAGCGGGCGAGCGCGCGGTGGGCCACCGGAACCACCCCCTGTCGGAACACCAGGAACAGCACCACCAGCAGCGCTCCGTAGGCCAGCACGGTCAGCTGGCCGAAGGGCCGCACCAGCTCGTCCACCACGCTGAACAGGGCAGCGCCCACCACCGGGCCCAGCAGGGTGCGCATGCCCCCCAGCAACAACGCCACCAGCACCGGGATGTCCACATGCCCGACCGCGTACACCGAAGGGCTGATGAACCCGTTCAGGTCCGCGTACAGAGCTCCCACGAGCCCCACCAGCCCGCTGGCCGCGGCGGCGGTGGTCACCTTGTAGCGGGTCACGTCGACCCCTGACAGCTCCGCGCTGACCTCGTCCTCGCTGAGGGCGTGCAGGGCCGCGCCGTGCCGGGAGCCGAACAGCCACCGGTAGCCCGCCAGGGCTGCCACCAGCACCGCCACCAGGGTGTAGTACGCGCGGCGGGGGTCGTCGCCCAAGCCCACCCCCAGCCCCCGGGTCACGATCCCGGTTTCGCCGTTGGTGAGTTCGCGCAGCCCCAGCAGCAGGTTGTGCAGCATCAGGGAAACCGCCAGGGTGACGATCCCCACGAACAGCACCCCGAACCCACGCCGGACGCTCACGTAGCTCAAAAACCCGCCCACCACCGCCGCCGCGGCGGCGGCCAGCACCACCGTCAGGGCGGCCGCCATCTTCAGGTCCCGCACCAGGATCACCGACAGGTAGCCGCCCAGGGCCGCCAGGGCCCCCACGCACAGGAACAGCTGGTTGGTGTGGCCGAACAGGAGGTTGAAGGCCACCGCGTAGCAGGCCAGCACCACCATCAGGGTGAGGATGCGCATCAGGTAGGGGCTGTCGCCCACCGCGGCCGGCAGCGCGGCCAGCACCGCGGCCACCGCCGCCACGGGCAACGCCGGGCGCAGCGACCTAGTCATGGCCAGTACGCCAGCAGCCCCTCGGGCCGCACCAGCAGGGTCAGCACCGCCACCGCCAGCAGCGCGATCCACGTGAGGTACGTGCCCACCCAGTAGCTCAGCGCGGCGTTGATCACGCCCAGAAGGAGGCTCGCCAGGAACGTGCCCGTGAGGCTGCGCACCCCACCCACCACGGCCACGATCAGGCTCAGGATGGTGAACTCCGGCCCCATGTCCGGGCCCAGGTACGAGAAGAAGCCCTGACCCAGGGCGGCCACGCCCGCCAGGACTCCGCTGAGGAACAGGGTGACGGTGCGCGCCCGGTCCACGTCCACGCCGCACAGCCACGCACCCGCCTCGTTCTGGATGATGCACCGGATGGCCTTGCCGAGCCGTGTGCCCTTCAAGAACGCCAGCAGCAGCCCGAAGGTGGCCAGGGACAGACCGCCCACCACGAGGCTCGCGGTGCGCACGGTGATCCCCGCCACTTCCACGGAGGGCGTGGCCAGCCGCAGGCTCAGGGCCAGGTTGGGGAACCGGAGCGTGAAGAAGCCGTCCAGGGCGAAGGACGCGCCCAGGGTGAGGATCAGGGCCAGCAGCAGCCGCTCCTCCCCCCTCCTGCGGTACGCGGGCTGGAGGAGCGTCCGGTCCATGAGCAGGGCAGCAGCGCCCGCGGCCAGCACACCTCCCAGCCCGCTGGCCACGACCCCCAGCTTCGCCTGCATGAGGAGGGCCGCCACCAGCCCTCCTGCCACCGCCACCTGCCCGTGGGCCAGGTTCAGCACGCCCCCGAGCCCGTACACGAACACGATCCCCACCGCCAGCAGCGCCAGCTGCAGGCCCAGGACGAGGCCGTCGATCACCACGCCCACCCGCTACACCCCTCCCAGGTACGCGCTGTGCAGGTGCGCGGTCCCCCGCAGGTCCGAGGCGGCGCCCTCGAACGCCACCCCGCCGTCCTTCAGCACGTACACCCGGGAGCACAGCCTCAGGGCCGCGCCCACCTGCTGCTCCGCCAGCAGGATGGTGATCCCCTGCTGCCGCAATGTGTCCAGCCGCCGGTACAGCTCCGCCACCAGTCGGGGCGCGAGGCCCGTGGACGGCTCGTCCAGCAGCAGCAGCTTGGGCTGGCCCATGAGCGCGCGGGCGATGGCCAGCATCTGCTGCTCCCCTCCCGAGAGGGTGCCCGCCCGCTGCCACCGCCGCTCCGCCAACCGCGGGAACAAGCTGAACACCATCTCCAGGCGCTGGCGGGACCCTTCCGGCCGCGGGTACGCCCCCAGCTCCAGGTTCTCCATCACCGTCAGCTGCGGGAACAGCTCCCGCTCCGCGGCCACGTACGCGACCCCCTGACGTACCACCTCGTGGGGCCGCATCCGTTCCAGCGCCCTGCCCTCAAACCGCACCGAGCCCCGCTGAGGGCGCAACAATCCCACCAGGGACCGGAACAGCGTGGTCTTGCCCGCCCCGTTGGGGCCCAGCACCGCCACCGCCTCGCCGTCCGAAACCTGCAGGCTCACGCCCCGGACCACCGAGACGTCGTCGTAGCCCGCCCACAGGTCGTGCACCTCCAGCATGAAGCTAGCCCACCACCTCCGCGGCCTGGTCTTCCACCCCCAGGTACGCCTCCACCACCGCGGGGTCCTTCACCACCTGCCCCGGAGGGCCTTCCGCGATCACCGCCCCGTGGTCCAGCACCACCACCCGCTCCACCGTCCCCAGGACCGCGTCCATCACGTGCTCCACCCACACGATGGCGACCCCGCGGTGCTCCCGCACCCGCCGGAGGAGGGCGGTGCACCGCTGGATCTCCGCGGGGTTGAGGCCGCTCATGAGCTCGTCCACCAGCAGCAGCTTCGGTTGCCCCGCCAGCGCCCGCGCCAGGTCCACCAGCCGCTTCTCCTGGGTGTTGAGCCTTCCCACACGCTCCCGCGCCCGGTCCGCGATCCCCACCAGCTCCAACGCTTCCGCCACCCGGCGGCTTGCCTCTGCGGGCCCCGGGCTGTCGGGCGATGCGAACAGCGCCCCCACCCGGACGGTCTCCTCCACCGTCAGGGAGGGAAACAGCCGGGGGATCTGCAGCACGCGGCCCACGCCCCGCCGGGTGACCGCGTGCGCCGGCAGCCCGGTGATGCGGTGGCCTGCCAGCTCCACGGTCCCGGCTTCTGGCCGCACCAGCCCGGTGACCACGTTCAGCAGGGTGCTCTTGCCCGCGCCGTTGGGCCCGATGAGGCCCACCAGGCCTTTGGGCTCCACCTCCAAGCTGACGTCCCGGAGGGCCACCACCCCCCCGAACCGCTTGGTGACACCGCGGCAGCGCAGCAGGGCGTCACTCCGCGGGGACATACGGCTCGATGAGGGTGCTGCGGAACTGGTACTTCTGCGCCCAGCCGCAGCCGGGGCAGATGCCGCCTGTGGCCTCGCCCCGCTCGATGGTGAAGAACACGATGCGGACTTCCTTCATCTCACCCCACTCGGTGTACGACAGCGGCCACGCGTAGCCGGGCTGGACGAACCGGCCCTTCCGGATCTGGTCCGCGATGGCCCGGGGGTCGGTGGTGCCCGCCTTCTTGGCGGCCTCCGCCACCATCTTCACGATCACGTAGCCGGAGAAGGCGCTGTTGTCGAAGTACCGCTTGTACAGGCTGTAGTACTTGGATGCCAGCTGGCGGAAGGCGGGGGTGGTGAAGTCCACGCAGGAGTAGTCCAGGAACCGGCCGAACACCGCGTCCCCGCCCCGCTGCACCATCAGCTCCGGAGGCAGGACCGCGCCGATCATCTGCTGGCGCATACCCAGCTCCGCCGCCTGGCGCACGATGACCGGGTTGCCCGGCGGGTGGCCCGCGATCACCAGGAGCTGGGGGTCGAAGGCCTGCAGCCGCCGCAGGTAGGGGGTGAAGTCCGCCGCGGTGACGGGCGCCACCTCCGTCTGCACCCGGACCCCCGGCAGGCCGCCGATGAAACGCTCCACCGCCTCCCGGATGGAGTGGCCCCACGCGTAGTCCGCGATGAGGTTGCCCACCCGGGTGTGCTTGGCGTGCTGGACCATGGCCGAGATGCCCCGCACGTACATGGGCGCGGCCGCCAGACACGTGCGGAAGGTGAACCGGCTGGACTTGCGCAGGATGGCGTGGGAGCCGGCCATGGTGAGGAACAGGGGCACCCGCAGGCTCTCCGCCTCCCGGGACGCCGCCAGGGCCACGTCGCTGCTGATCACCCCGCCCGCGGCG
>VAPR01001578.1_pt1 | contig 10851 bp, 17 predicted proteins | sample 3380701 | NCBI WGS metagenome assembly VAPR01 (sample SAMN11536904, study PRJNA540576) | hot springs metagenome | isolation source: hot spring wet sediment | place: Spain: Lobios | collected 2014-01
TACCGGTACGTCAGGAATTCTTCCCAGCTCCAGATACGGTCAGTCAAGGCTATGGCCATGGCCGGACTGCGCTGCCGGTAGCGCCCGCCGCCCTGGTGCGGAGACGCCGGCCCCCCGCAGGGCCCAATGAGGTCGCAGCCAGCTGTGCTCGAACAGGCAGGGGGTCACCGCCGCATCCCAGGTGGAAGCCTGCCTGGCGAAGGCGTGGGTCTTGCCGGTCAGACGGCCCAGCCTGTCCCGCAGCCCACCGTTCAGCCGCTCCACATGGGCCGGATACGGACAAGGCGGCAGCTCCCCCAGCACCCGGCGGGCCTCTACCCTGACCGCCCTCCCATGCCGGCGATGCTTGACCACCTGGGTCAGCCCCACGCCTGGGGTGGCCCCCAAGAGGCGGCCTCCCCCGCCTCCCGGAGCGGTGGGGATCCCGATAGACCCGCCTACTGCCTGGCGGTAGACCCTCCGGCCGTCGCTGGTCCAGGGCAGGCCCTGCCCACCCCGCGTTCGTCGGCGGGTCTAGGCCACCACCCCAGGCGCCGCCCCATCCTCGGAAGGGGCAGAGGCCCAGGCCACCACCAACTGCGTCGGCCGGTCCAGGCTCAAGACCCCCCAGCGCGGGCCCACCCCCCCGACGCCCCTTCCCCCTCTCCAACCGCTGGGCGCTTTTTTTGACGAAGGACCAGAAGGCGTCCACCTCCACCGCGCTGAGCTGGAGGTCCCCCACCAGCGCCTCGCTGAGGCTCTGGGCGTCCTGGGCGGCCCCTCTAAGCCAACGACCGATGGTCTCATATCTGTGGCCGGTGATCTCCTCGGCCGCGCTCAAGCTACCCCAGCGCATGACCACCAGGAGGGTGCGGCTACCTCGGCGGGGGGATGGCGCAGCCGGTATATGGCGGTTCCCAGGGTGGGGCCAAAGGGGCGCCCGCACCCTCGGCAGGGCCAGCGGGGTCGCCCCCCTTGCTGCCGTTCCTGACCACGTGGCCGGCACCGCAACAGGGACACCGGGGGGCTGTTGGGGGAGGGCTTTCGGGCCATCTTCCCACCTCCTGCCCCCAATCATGCCTTAAATCACTACCCAATGGAGTCATTACCCGGCCAGACCGTGCGAAATGACGATTTCTGCCACAGCAGCATTCTTGACCGGTGTGTCTTGGGGGGGTAAACTCTGCGTGTCCAGTGGGCGCGCCTTAGCGCCTTGAAGGAGCTGCGACGATGAGAAAGCTGGTGTTTTTGTTGGGGCTAGTTCTCGCCCTGGGCTTCCTCTCGCTGAGCAGCGGGACAGCATCCGCGGACCCGCCCACACCAGTCCCACCAGCCAAAGCCACCCTGGTGCCCCTGTCTGTGGTTGAAGCGCCACCGGGGCCTCGTAAGGAGGTGGCAAGCGAGAGTAGGGTATGTCGAGTTGCGGAGTCGATAGAGGTTCGATATTCCCCCAAGCACCCGTTTCGGGTTGGGGTGATCAGTGTAGGCGATGGTTGTAAGGTGACCAAGAAGGTTGTCGAGCTGAGCAGAGCAGAGTTCGACGCACTGAGAGCCGGTGGATCCTTGCCCAGCGACGCTTTGCAGCGACCGGATTCGGCAAGCGATACCACAGTCGAGGGATCTGAAGTGGCAAACCCGACGGCGGCCGGTAGCTCCTGGGTGGTAGGTGTCATACGGGCCGAACATTTCGGTATCGGGATGGCCGAAGTGAAAACTGGCTACGAGTGGTCTTACGACGGGAGCACAGTAACGGGCTATTGGGGGCCGTGGGAGAGCATATGGGATGGATGGTGTTGGGGCTGGCAGTGGCTAGCCGCCTGGTGGGACACGTACTATATGCCGTGGGCTGTAATGAGATATGCCATGGCTTCATTCGACATCGACAACCCCATCTGCCCGGACCTTGGGTATGGGGGAACGCTTACGACACGACCGACCGGATGGTATGATGGCTACTACTCTGTCATCTGCTGGGAAGACTTCACAGGACCATGGCCAACACGCTACATATGTTACGCAGATGGCCCCGCTGGTAGAAGAGGAGGGCCTGTCTACTAGGTGAGCGCATCTCATGATGGCTTCTGCTGAGGGAACATGGGGCGATTCAGTCTGCCGCAAGCCGTCATCCTGTGCAGCGCGTGGCTTTTAGCGCTGGCCAGCATGACCCTCGCCTTTGTGTGGCTGGCCGGCGGTGGCGCGCTGCTTTTACCTGGCGCGTTTGTCCTGTGGATCGTTGCGGCCGTGACCACCCTCCGTAGGCGTCCTGGGCTGTGGCCGCTGGTTATCGCTATGCCAGTCATCATATACCTGGGGCTGCTTCTCACCAGCCTCCTGATCAAGCTGTTCCTGATCAAGCTGTGATATAGAGGATCTGAGTCTTGCCAACTGGCTCGGTGTCCGGGTGCTTGGGATAACTGCTCGTGGGATCCATATTGGGCGAACCTCTACGAACAATGCCAGGCGTTCTGGAATGAGTCTGCGACCGGACATTGGCAATACGGATGGGGGGTGGACTCCCCAGGACGCAGCGTCCCCATTGAGCGTGAGGTTGCCGGTAAGGAGGCCCGCCGGCTCTTTGAGAGGGAGCTGGACCGAGGCTGCGCGGCTAGCGTTCCAGCTGCGGCGACAGGGGGCAGTCGTCCCGTTCACCGGCCTCCTCGCGCCACCGTCGCCATAGAGGCGGGCGCGACCCTCGCGCACCGAGACCGCCATTTCGGCGCCATCGCCGCCCATTGCGGCCTGTCTGTCGAGAGCCACGTCCTAGGCTAGAAAAGTCTGTGCTATACCCCTTAGTCCCTGCCGCCCCTTGGGCCGCTGCCAGGCTGTCTTGTGGGACCCATAATCCTTAGGCATGTCCATCCAGCGGCAGCCCGTGACCCGCACGTGGAGGACGCCATTGGCGATCCTCCTGTCGCCGGCCCTGTTATGGCCGGTGCGTACCTTGGGAGGCAGCGTGGGCTGGATGAACTGCCATTGCTCATCGCTCAGTTCCCTGAACTTCATCCCTATCCCCCCTCCTAGGGGCAGTCTACCGCCAACAAGGTATTTGAGACCGGTTCAGGCGTAATACGAGGCAGACCGCCCGAAGCCGTGAGGTCAAGTCCCGAATTGTCTGATGTTATGAGGGCCAGGGCCTCCTCCCCTAGAGTGAGGGTGAAACACCAACCCGAGGGCAAGGAGGCCCCGCAGAGATGTTCTACGCCGGAGCGGACCTTGGCAAGAGCTTCAGCTACCTGACGGTGGTGGACGAGATGGGCAAGGTGGTGCGAAGGGGGCGGGCCGAGAGCACCCCCGAGGGGCTGAGGCCTCCCTCTCGGACCTGGGGCCACAGCTGAGGGTGGCCACACCTGCCACCAGGGCCTGGCAGTGGGCCTAGGACGTCCTGGCCGACCAGGGGCTGGAGGTGACCCTGGCCCGTCCCCTCGTGTCCAGGGCCATCGCCTCGGCCAGGCGGGGGAAGCGACCGGCCCGACGCCCACGTCCTGGCCCAGACGAATGCGGGCAGACCTGGTGGCCAGGGCCTATGTGCCCGACCCCGAGACCAGGGCCCTGCGCCAGCTGCTGCGCTACCGGGCCTTCCTGGTGGACATCAGGCGGGCGGTCAAGAACCGTAACCATGCCCTCCTGGACCGGTCCTGCCTGCGCCCCCCGGTGGCCACCCTCTTCTCCAGGAGGGGCCTCAAGTGGCTCCAGTCCCTGCCGCTCTCCCGGCCCTACGGCGAGGAGCTGGGGGCCTCCTGCGGCTGCTTGGTGTCCTTTCGGCCGAGCTGGGGGCAGTGGCAAGGAGGGTGCAGGAGCGGGCCAAGGGCGACCCCTGGGCCCTGCTGCTGGCCACCATGCCGGGCATGGGCCACCCCACTGCCCTCCTGGTCCTTGCCGAGACAGGGGACATCTCCCCCTTCCCCTCGGGAAGGGCCCTCTCAAGCTAAAAGTGGTTGCGAAACTCCATGTTGGGGCTAAACTGAGAACCGCCTCAATGGGAGGCGGTCCCTGTGAAGCCCCTTCTGACGGAGCAGCAATGGGAGCTCATCCGTGCCCTGCTCCCTCCTCCAGCCCGCACCGGGCGCCCCCGTGCCGACGACCGGAAGGTGCTGGAGGGCATCCCCTTCGTCCTCCGCTCTGGCTGCCGCTGGCGGGACCTGCCCCAGGGATTCCCCCACCCCACTACCTGCTGGCGGAGGCTGCGCCGCTGGCAGGAGGAAGGGGTATGGGTGAGGACCTGGCAGGCCCTCCTCAGCACCCTGGACGAACAGGGGCGGCTGGACTGGGACAAGGCGCTCCTGGATGGCACCTTCATCCCGGCCAAAAGGGGGGAGAGGCGGTAGGCCTCACCCGCCGTGGCAAAGGGAGCCAGGTGATGGTGGTAGCCGATGGCCCTGGCATCCCCCTGGCCACCCTGGTGGAAAGCGCCCAGGTGGCCGAGGTCCGGCTGGCGGCGTCCACCCTGGAGCGGGTGCCGAGGCGCCGGGGCAGGCCTAAGGGCCGGCCTCGCTGCCTGATGGCCGACAAGGGCTACGACGGCCAGGCCTTGCGACAGGGGCTGCGGCGGCGTGGCATAAGGCCTTGCATACCTGAGCGGCGAGGCAGGAGGCCCCGGCCGGGACGCAAGGTGGACCTCTCTGGCTACCGCCGCCGCTGGAAGGTAGAGCGCACCATCGCCTGGCTGGGCAACTTCCGCCGCCTGGTGGTGCGATGGGAACGGCTCCCCTCCCTCTACCAGGCCTTCCTCACCGTGGCCTGCCTGCTCATCACCCTGGACAAGGTTTTGCAATGACTTCTAGGGAAGCCGGCCGCTGATGAGCATCTCTGGCTGGGCAGGCGGCTGCTCGCCCATGCCCTGGCCGGCGCTGAGCTTCCCCTGGGTTCTGCAAGATAATTTCGCAATCCAAGTGTGCTTGGATTGCGAAACCCGCCGCCCCGGCCCGCCGCCCCAGATAGGGCTCTGGCCCCCGCCGGCCCCGTTAAGGGCGGGAAATTAGGCAATATAATGTTCGCAGCGGGCCCGAAGGGGTGACCTGGCCTATCCCATCTCATGTCCTGGCCCATGACTCCGGCCAGGGGGAGCGGCGGGCCGGATGCCCACGCCCTTGTCCAGACGGATGCGGGCAGGGCCAGGGCATATCTGCCTGGGGCCAGGGCCTTGCGCGAACGCGTGGCAGCCATCTTTCCCCACAGGAGGCCTCAACCGTGGCATAGCTGTAGGGAAAGATAGGGCGGCGCCAGCGCGCTGCCTAAGGCCTGCCCTGCCAGTAGCGACCGTCATCTGTTGGCCGAAGTGTTGGTGAGCGCCGTTCATCGACAGTTCCACGACCAGTTTAGCCTTCGCCCATCTTTCCCCATAAGGCCCCTCTAGCGCGGTCATTGTGGGGAAAGATAGGGACAAAAAAGCGACTCTGCTGGCCCATCATCCCCCAACGCGCAAAAGGTGGCAGGCGCCACGGCAGCGGCGCATCCCCGGGGGACAGCGCTGGTGGGCAGTCCGCCCTCGTCTCAGGGGTCGTAGGGATCGTTAAGCACGGTCTCGCAACCGGTGGTGGGCTCGCCAGGTCGCCGGTAGCAGATGTCCCCCCCGAAACCTCCCCCGAACCTGTCGAAGCCTGGCCCGCCGATGAGGACGTCGTTGCCGAGGCCGCCACTCAGCCTGTCGTTGCCGCCGCCGCCCAGTACGCAGTCCTGCCCCCCGAGAGCATTGATGGCCTCATCGTTAGGGGTGCCCAGGATGAGCTCCGAGGCATTGGTCGACAAGTTCTGGCCGACGTAGACGATGGCCGTGAGGGAGCTCCGTATGGGAGCGCACTCGGGAGGGGCGAAGGCCTGGGCCTTCTGGGCCGGCGTGTTGTAGTTGACAGTCTGTACCCCCAAACGGCTGGACGGCACCGCGTTGCTGGCTGTGAGCCCTGCTGCCGAGCTAGCGAGGGCGAGGGCAAGCGCCAGGAGGAGGAGGGGGCGCATCTATCTCACCGCCGAAGGCTCTTCCCAGGCGATAGGCTCTTTCCAGGGCCACCCTCGCCGGGTGCCCCTCTTCGAGAGGCGGAGGGCATGTAGACGTAAAGCGCTCCCGGGGTGGTTGCCCAGAGGGAGCCGTCGTCCGCTGCCACCACGGGGACGCCAGCTGCCCTCGCCGCCCTGGCCAGGCCCCCTGGCGACTCCACCTGCACTAGGGGCAGCTGCTCCTGGGACGAAACGCTGCCCCGTACCACCGCTGCGCCTGCCAGGGCGGCCTGCCCGGCGGGGGTGCCCTGCGCCAGCAGGGCGACCACCAGGGTGAAGAGCAGGAGGGCGCCTCCGCCGCCGAGGAGATAGGGTGCCGCTCCCTGCAAGGTTCCCAGCTCCAGCCGGGCGGCTCCTACTCCTAGCGTGCGGGGCCTCTCCTCCTGCACTACCAGGGTCCGGTCCAGGTGGGGGTAGACCAGCTGGGCAGCCTCCTGCCCTGCCTGGGGCGGCTCCAGCAGCAGCTGCACGGGCTCCAGGCGGTAGGGGAGTTCGAACGTCACCCGCTCCTGAGTGGGCCTGCCAGCAATCTCCCCCTGCAGGACCACGTCAGCCACCAGCACCAGGCGGGCTGGCGCCTGTGTTTGCTGGCCCAGGAGCCGCTGGAGCTCTTCCCACATGGCACGAGCGCCTCGCACATCGATGTCGCCGCTGGCCTCGCCTCCAGCGGGCCCCAGAGAGATGGGGCCAGTGATGGGGATGGTGCGGCGCCACCCGGTGGGGACATAGTCGCCCAGGCGGGCGTAGAGGGTAAGGGTGCCTTCAGGCGACGAGAGCTGGGGAGGGGACTGGTAGCGGAAGGAGACGTGCATGCGGTCGGAGAACGGCAGAAAGACGGGGTCTCCTGTGCTGGCCTCGGTCCCCCGGTCGTAGACGGGGATGGTGCTGCTGGCGCTGTAGCTCCACTCGCCCGAATGCGTCAGGGTGAGGGGCACCCTCGCCGGCGCCGTGGGCGACAGGCGGGCGGGGAGGGCCAGGGAGAGGATGCCAGCCAGGACGAGAGCGAGGCCGGCCAGGGATGTGCCCAGAACGACGGCAGGTGGGGCGAGGAGTGCTCTCCGCTTCCTGCTCCGCTTGCCCTTGCCCGCCATGAGGGAGGCAGCGGTGGCGCCGCCTGCGGCTGCCGCCGTGAGTTCGGGCCGCAGGATGCCGTAGCCCAGGAGGGGCAGCCGCCAGCGCATCCGCCCTACCACCTCCTGCTGCCGGGGCTGGTAAGAGTCCTCACGGGGGTTGTTGTCCCCTCTGGTGATGAGCCTCCCCTCAGGGCCATAGCCCACCACCCGGTGGATGAGCAGGCGCCCTCCTGCGAGCGGTGACCGGTAGGCGACCACGTCGCCGGGCAGGTATGCCTGAGCGGGGAAGACCACCGCCAGGTCTCCCGGCCGCAGGGTGGGGAGCATGGAGGCCCCCTTCACGGCGACCGGATGTGCTCCTGCCCCCAGCGGTGCTGGTAGCAGCAGCCACACGACTGCCAGCAGGGGCACGGCAGCCGGCAGGAGGGCCAGCTGCCCCAGCATCTCTCCTCCTGCGCTAGCCCCGCTACTGGGCAGCGACCACTCGCAGGCTGGCGATGGGCGCCACGGGCGCGTCGGGCGAGAAGTCACAGGTCCAGGTGCCCTGGTTCAGGGTGCAGTCGGTCCAGGTGCTGCCGCTGTCCACCGACACCTTCACCGTCTGCGCACTAGACGGGGAGAGCTGGAAGCTGACCTTGTCCACGTTCTGTGGGCTGTTGGCATTGAGCGTGTAGGTGATGTTGCTGACGGTGTAGCCGCTGACGGTGCCGGAGCCGTCGCCGGCATTGGAGTCCGGCACTGTGTTGCTGGCAGCAAGGCCCAAGACCGCCCCCGCTACAGCGAGGCCCATGGCAAGGGTGGCTAGCAGTCGCATCGCCATCCCCCCTTGTGCGTCCTTTCATGAATATGATAAAAGGGTGGCGATGATAGTATCAAGTGGCTCTTTCTTATTGTCCTCCTGGCCATCGGGGATGGCCATGAGGCTTGATGCCAGTCTCCAGCCGAGGGAGCGATGCCTTTCGTCCCCTTGGGCGCTGGCCTGTCTGCCGGTCGCCCATCTTTCCCCACAGGCTGCGTAGGGGCCCTGCCTCTGTGGGAAAAGATGGGCGGGAAGCAATCATGCTGTCACCTATCTTTCCCCACAGGTGGCTCCACTATGGCGGGGAAAGATAGGAGCAGCGTAGGTGCCCTGCCCGTGCTCCTCCCCAGCCATGGAGGCCGGCCATCTCTTGGCCCAACTGTTGATGAACGCCGTCCATCGACAGTTCCATCGGCGTCCGTTCATCTTTCCCCACAGGTGTGCTGCTTAGCAGCCCTGTGTGGGGAAAGACAAGGGCGGGAGAGCGCCAGCCCTGCTGCCGGCCGGTGGGCATCATACCGGCTCCCTCAGGTCAGTGGGGAGCGGCCCCCTGGGCCAGCCATTGCGGCAGGCCCCGAGCCTAGCCTATGCCTGCCAGGGCTGCCCCGAAGGCGATGGCGTTGATGACAGAATGGGCGAGGACCGTCGGCACGATGGAGCCACTGTAGGCATAGGCTGCGGCGAAGACGATGCCGATGGCTGTGGCCGGGAGAAGTAGCGGCAGCTGGGCATGGGCCAGGCCAAAGGCTAGGCCCGAGACGACGGCGGCCGTCATGAGGCCCCGCCGCTCTGGCAGGTAACCGAACAGGAATCCTCGGAAGAAGGTCTCCTCGGCCACTGGCGCGAGGACCAGGGCCGTAAATCCCGCTGCTGCCGCAAGAACGGGGTCGTGGAAGACGGCCTCCGGCAGCTGCTGCTGGGGAAGGGCCCACCGCAGCCCCAGCAGGCTTGCCAGCCCAGCATAGGCTCCCAGCACCAGGTATGCCCCTAGGAGGCTTGCGGCGATGGCCCAGAAACCTCCTCTCCAGGAGCGGTGCCACCCGAGCGCCGAGGCCTGCAGCCGGTACTTCCCAACAGACCACCACACTGCTGAGCCCAGCATGAGGAGCTCGGTGGCTGCCATGCCCCCGAGGAGGAGGCCCAGCGCCCGCGGGTCATGCCCCAGGTCCTCCCCCTGGGCAAGCAACGCAGCGGCGCCTCCCAGCAAGACAGCGAAAAGACCGCTTCCTATCAGGACCGTGAGGACGGCAGCAGCGATGTCGCCAAGGCCCCAGGGGGTGCGGACTCTTGCGGCATCCATGCTCATCACCCGGCCACCCGCTGGTCCACCAACAGCGCCAGGCCATATGCGAGCGGGGCCCCTGTTCCCACGCCATGCATGACTGCGACGGCCAGCAGCCTCTCGCCCCGTAGCCACAGGAAGGTTTCCATCTCCATCGAGCCCATGACCCCGTCGCCAGCAGCACCCATCCACTCCAGGCGCATGCCCACCGCCAGGAGGGCCTGCGAGAGCGCTCGAGAGGCTATGCCGCTGCCGTGCGCTGCCGGCGACGGCAGGCCTCGTGCTCCCGTTGGGGATGCCGCTGGGGGAGATGCCTGGCCGGGAGAGGGCCCCGCTGCCTCCTTCCCTGCCCCACAAGCGAGGGCAGCGACGGCCACCCCTGCCGCCGCCGCTATCGCCAGCACTCTTGCCATCACCACTTCCTCACCTCCAGCAGCCAGGCCCTCTCGAGCGAGCGCAGCTGCCCCTCCACCCAGAGCCATCCCGCCAGCACCGCCAGCACCAGGCCTCCTGCCGCCAAAAGCCCCGTCCCCAGAGCGCCCGGCAGCGTCACCACCAGCCGCAGGAGGGCGGTGGCGATCCCGAGGGCAGTGCTGCCGGCCCAGCAAAGAAACGTTCCTGCCAAACATCCGCCCCACATGGGCATAGGCCTTACCCCCTGCGATACCCGTTACACCCAGGCAACCCCCATGCCGCACTCCCCGTAGTCGGGCACGGCGCGGCCGTTGACGATGAAGAACTGGACGGTCACACGTGCCCGCGTGAGCTGCTCGATGCCGGGGAGCTGCATCTTCTCCGGCGCAAACTCACGGGCTATGGTGGCCGTGAAGCGCACTCCCAGGTCGTCCGGCTGCAGGTCCACCCCATAGCGCTCCCTGATGCCCGGATGGTGCACGGCGCCGCCCCTATCGGCGATGGCGCCGTATGTCAGGTCCTTGAGGGGGCCCAGCACCTCAACGCGCGGCCCCTCCAGGATGGACGTCCGCATCACGCGCCATATGGGAGCGCCGGGCGGCTCCTGCACGCACCGCCTCAGCGCCTGCGCGGCGCCCGGCGCCAGGTAGGGCTCCAGCCGCCCCAGCCAGGAGTCGAGGCCGTCGTAGGTGAACCACTCGCGGGCGAGGGCCTCCAGCCAGGCGGCATCCACCGTACTGCTGCCCCCGGCTCCTACAGCAGCGGAAGGCGCCCTGTGGCCCCCGCCGTCTCCTCTCACGAGGAGGAGCGAGCCCAAGGCGGCAGCGCTTACCAGCAGGCTCCCGGCAGCGGTGAGGAAGAGCCTCCTCCCGGCCTTCGGCGGCAGGTAGGACAAGGCTTTCTCGACTCCCCGCCGGAGCATGCCCACTATTTTCCTGGCCTTGTCCTGGACCGGCTCCAGCCGGTGCATCAGCTTGGGACTGTACCGGCGCCACAGGTCGCCGAAGTTGATGCCGAAGAACGGCAGCGCGACAGACGCGTTCGCCGCTATCATCAGGGCCAGGGCTATGACCTGGCCGCCAGGCGCTCCTGCCGAGATGGCCAAGACGAGGAAGCCGGCAGCGACGAGGCCGCCGGTGGCGCCCAGATTGAGCAGGTCCAGCTTCGGTCGCTCTGGCATTCGCTGGACCACGGGCCCGAGCGGCGCAAGCAGCTGGGCAGTCTCCCACCGCAGCCGCTGGAGGAAGCGCTTAGGGCCCTCGAATGGGTCAGGCTGCCTCCAGCCGAGGCCCCCTGTGTAATCGGTGGGGGGC
>VAPR01001580.1_pt1 | contig 10828 bp, 10 predicted proteins | sample 3380701 | NCBI WGS metagenome assembly VAPR01 (sample SAMN11536904, study PRJNA540576) | hot springs metagenome | isolation source: hot spring wet sediment | place: Spain: Lobios | collected 2014-01
TGCGCCACACCTATGCCAGCCGGCTCCTGCGGGAGGCGGGGGCGGACCTGGTGATGGTGGCCGAGCTGCTGGGCCACCGGTCCCTTGCCACCACCGCCCGCTACACCAGGCCCCGGCGGGAGGAGATGGAGGAGGTGGTGGAGAGGCTCTAGCGGCCTGGGGGCTTGCGCGGCCCGACGGCCGCCCTCGCCCCGGGGCGTGCTGGCACGGCGTAGCGTGGGTGGGTGATGGATGGCCTGGGGACATGCCTGCTGCCGTAGGGGGTCGCCAATGAACCCTTGGGTTTCCTGCTGGTCGATAACGGACAACCTTCACTATAATCACCGTCCAGACGGGCCTGGTGTGTGAGGAGCGGAATTGAGGAGGAGCAAGGTGGCGTCGGCTGTCGATAGCAGAGCCCCCGGGTGTAGGGGCCGTTGCGCCAGCCCCGCTGCAGAACCGTCCGCTCTCCATAGCCCGCTCCCAGGTGCTGCCACATCTCCTCCTCCAGCGCCTGCTCGATGACCGCCTTCACACCTTCCCCTATGCGAGCGTGCACTTTCTCTCGGGCCAGCTTCCTCAGCTCCCTCTCCTCCGTCTGTCGCCTCCTCTGCCCTTTACGGTTCATCCCCACGCGTGTGGAGACCACGGCGGCGCCATCGTGGACATCGTCACCGGTGCCGGTTCATCCCCACGCGTGTGGGGACTACAGGGATGAGGCGGGGATACGGCTCCCCGCCCCGCGGTTCATCCCCACGCGTGTGGGGACTACCCATAGCTTATGCCTCCCTGCCGATAGCCCTACGGTTCATCCCCACGCGTGTGGGGACTACGCTCCAGCCGGGCGCCCTCGGTGTAGGCGACGTACGGTTCATCCCCACGCGTGTGGGGACTACTTGAGTCGGGCTGAGGCCCGCTAGCCGCAGGACGGTTCATCCCCACGCGTGTGGGGACTACGCTCGGGACTGCCTGGTCTGGGGTACTGGCTGCGGTTCATCCCCACGCGTGTGGGGACTACTGACGGGCGGCGACTGGCGGGTGGTGCCCCCGCTCGGTTCATCCCCACGCGTGTGGGGACTACGTCTCGCCCAACACGTCCAGCAGCCCTACTCGCGGTTCATCCCCACGCGTGTGGGGACTACGGTCGTTGTCGTCTGGGGGAGTAGGTCGATGACGGTTCATCCCCACGCGTGTGGGGACTACTGGTTGTTGGCGTCCTTCAGCTTCCGGACCTCCGGTTCATCCCCACGCGTGTGGGGACTACGTCTTCGTCTAGTGGCTCATAATCAAATTCATCCGGTTCATCCCCACGCGTGTGGGGACTACCCGGTCACGTATGGCTGACCGGCCCCTGAGAACGGTTCATCCCCACGCGTGTGGGGACTACCTCACCATAGACATCTCAGAGCGTCTCAACGCCGGTTCATCCCCACGCGTGTGGGGACTACGTTGGCTGCTGGTAGAGCAGCCAGCGGGACGCCGGTTCATCCCCACGCGTGTGGGGACTACGCGCCTGCGCGACCGCCATGTCGCCTTGCCATACGGTTCATCCCCACGCGTGTGGGGACTACGGCCGACGAGACCCTCCTCTTCGGCCCGCCAGACGGTTCATCCCCACGCGTGTGGGGACTACGGGGTTAGGTTGATGAGCTTCTCCATGTTCTTCGGTTCATCCCCACGCGTGTGGGGACTACGCCAGCCTTGCGCTCGCGGCGGGGGCTCCACCCGGTTCATCCCCACGCGTGTGGGGACTACACTAAAACTTCGTCGCTCCTAGCGGCGCGCCGTTGCCCAAAGGGCCCTCCCCCTTCAGCCCCGCTATTCATCTGTTAAGGTGCGTCGCCTGCCTATTTGCCTTGCCTTACGTAGCGACTCAGCATTGTTAAATACCACCAGCTGCAGACCGTCAAAGTCCCGCACGCTACGGTCGGGGTGCCCCTCTATGCGGATGGCGAACCCCTGTTCGTTGTTGGTGTTGTAGACCATGCAGCAGCGGCCGTCCCCGCGCTTCTGCAGGCATTTCTGCCATAACAGTTCCCGCACCGTAGCGCTCACCTTGCCCACGAACACCCCCGTGTCCACCTCCACCAACCAGCGGGTCAGTTCGCCACGCAGGGACTTAGGGACCCTCTCCAGGACCAGGATCATCATACGCTACCCCTCCCGCGACCTCGCCCTGCGGGCCCCACAGGCGGCCAGGCCTGGCGGGATCCTCGTCGTAGTCGGCTTGCCCTCCGGATTCGTCGGGCCAGAGGCCCGTGAACAGGCGGTGCAGGTCGTCCACTGCCCGCTCCAGCAGCCGCGCCTCCTGCAGCCGCTGCCTAAGGACGCGTCGCACCCGTGCCTCCACGCCTTGGGATGACTCCGCTACGGTGAGGAAGGCTGCTGGCACCACTGTCTCCGTTTTGTATAGATCGGCCACGTCGTAGACGAAGGAGAGCTGCTTGCCGGTGTGGATGAAGCCCAGGGCAGGGCTGTAGCCGGCCGAGAGGATTGCGGCGTGGCAGAGGCCGTAAAGAAAGGCGGCTCCTGCCGATAGGGCGCGGTTGACGGGGTCAGCGGCTTGCCACTGGCCCCGGTCATAGCTGCGTCCGCTCCAGGGGACGCCGGTGCGGCGGCTCCAGGAGGCGTAACAGTCGCGCACGCGCCGCCCCTCCAGTCCCCTTAGCTGCCGCAAGTGCAGCCCCTCGGGCAGGGGGGTGGGAAAGCGAAAGCGGTAGAGCCTGTGCACCACCTCCAGGTGGGCGGCTGGGTCGGCCCATGCCCGTGCCTGGCGCAGCAGGTTGGCGGCGCTGCGCGTTTCTCCTATCCCCGCCGCATAGAGGCGGCCCACGCCTTCCCCCACCCACAGCACCGTGCAGCCGTTGTCGGCTAGGGCGCGCATGGCGGCATGGGTAATGCGGGTTCCGGGCCCGAGGAGGAGGACGCCCAGGGCGGCGGCGGGCACCAGGGCGACCCCCTGCTGGTCATACAGGGCAACGCCCTTTGCCTCCTGCTCGATAACGGCATGCTCGACATACAGGTAGGAGAGGCCGTCCCGGAACTTGGGCAGCTCCTTGAGGTTGCGCGAGGGGCGGACGGGCGGCATGGCTCACCTCGCCGGCGCCACCGACAGCAGGCCGTAGCCCAGGGCCTTGCCGTGGCCGATGCCTTGGGCGATGGCCCTCCGCAGGCGGTCGGGTTCCCGCACCTGGAGGTAGCCATCGAACCGGACGGCCAGCAGCACGATAGGCGCATCTGCACCACGCTTGTGAAAGCTGCGACGCTCGACCCGACTGACCGTGGCCGTCAGCACCTGGAACCCGTGGCGTTGGGCCTGGCGGTCCAGCCACTGCAGCTGCTCGTCGACCCGGCGCAGGCCATGGCGCTTGCCCTGCCTGGTTACGGTGGGGTTGCCTTCCAAACGGAAACGCAGCACTTGCCCCTCAACCAAACGTTGGGGCAGATCGTAGGGCTTGCTGTGAGGAGGGACTGAAAAATAGCCCTCGTAGCCGTTGGTGGCCAGCAGGCGACTGAAGTCTGGTGGCTGGGCGCTCTGGAGGAGCACGGTGGGGGGCCGCATGCCCTCCAGGCGCCAAAGTGGACGCGCCGCCTTGGGGTCGTCGAACAAGCGGGAGAGGGTGGAGTGCATCTCGTGAGGATTAGCCAAGTCGCGCCGCACCCAGCGATGACGTAGGTTGAGGACAAGCTTAGAGAGGTACACGGGGCGCGTTCCCCCTTTCGGCGACGACGATCCACACATAGCGATCGCCGAACCGTCGCTGGGCGAAGGGGCCTAGGGGCTGGTCGCTGCGCCGCACTCGGGTGACCAGGGCCCCCTTTGGCACCGCCGCCCCCGGCGGCTCCTCTAGGGCATAGCGGTAGCTTTGGGGCGTCGGCTCGCTCAGGGGCGGGTAGTGGGCCAATGCTTCCTCCAGCGGTGCGTCCACCAGGCCATCTGGGAGCCACACCGGCGGGCTGGGCAGGTAGCCCTTGCGGCCCAGGTAAAGGGGCCAGCAGGGGTTACGGAGCGCCGCCTGCAGCTCCTCCAGCAGCGCGCCATTGGAGCCTTCCACGCCCACCAGGAAGGAGGCGTCGGCCAGGTAGTAGCGCCAGCTCTGCACCATGCTCTTGCGGGGGTCGCTAACCAAGGTACCATCGGTACCATCCGCCTTGAGGACTCCCATGGCCGTCTGGTAGTCGTAGCGCAGCACGCCCTCCCGGTCCACCCGCACCCCCATGCGCAGGGCGGCTAAGTCCTGAATGGGCTGCTCGCGGTCGCGGCCCAGGGCCGCACAGAGGAGGCCCAGCACGCCGCTCTTGGAGGGCTCCAGGTCGGTGTCGCGGCGGTCGAAGCGGCTGGCCGTCCCCCACGACTGCATCGGCCCCTGCAGCCGGAGAAGGAGCGTCGGCATCAGCTCACCCCCAACAGAGCTTTCACCCCTACCATAGCCGTCTCCAAGGCGTCTTCCAGGCTGCCTTTGACCTTGTCGGCGTGGTAGGGAAGGACGCCGTCGGACAGGTTGACGATGGCCACATACTCCTGTTCTGGCTTGCCGTACGTCTGGTCGAGCCTCTGCCAGTAGCGCATAAGGGCCTCCACCGAGACGCCACTAAGGCTCTGGTCGTCACGGGGGAACACTGGCCTCTCGAAGGCCGCCGCCAGGTTGCGAGGCATGGCGTCCGGGCGCACCAGGAAGGCCACAAGCTGGGGCAAGCTGTGGGCGGCGAAGGTGTTCTGCTTGCCCGAGGGCAGGGTCAGGACGAAGGCCCGCAGGAAGGCCTCCACCGCCCGACAGGCCAGCTCAACGTCGCCTTGCAGGTTCTCCCGCAAAAGATCCAGCTTAATGTTGGCGTAGCGGTAGAAGGTAGCAGCGTAATACTCCACGTCGCCCATCATGCCGGCACCGGTCTCCTCGCGGGGGTTCAGGTCGTCCACGGCCGTGTAGAAGTCGAACTCCCGGTCCACGCGGTGGGTGCTGATCGCATGGGCCACCTGGCAGGCTGCATCCTTGCCCCACTCCGGCCGGTCGGCCAACATGCGGCCGAAGAGGGCGATGTCGACCGCCTTGCCGCCATCCAACACCGTGGCCAGCGCTTCCTTGACGTCCTTAGGGGCCATCTTGAGGCGGTCTCGCTTCGCCTGCTTCTTGCTGGCCCCCTCCTTGTCGGCCCCCGACATGTCGGGGATCTCAAGCAATTCCTCCCAGCAGTTCGCGATCGTGGCCGATAGGCTGTCTATCTCGCGTTGGCCGAGGAAGAGGAGGTACTCCGTCAACTCCTTCTCCGGATCCATCCCCAATCCCAGGCTGGCCAGGGCAGCTTTGATAACACGCTTCACCTCCTCCTCTGGGCGCCCGGAGAAGCGCGTCGCCAGTTCCTGCGCCAGCCTCCGGGTGCGCACCGCCCGCTCCTCGGGGCTGAGCAGTCGCAGGCTGGGGAAGAACTGACGCACGGCCCTCTTCTGGGACTGACTGCTGATGCGGGCCCGCCGCACCCCCCCGAAGAGGGCATCCTTGGGGCTGCCGGTGTCGTCCCGGTTCAGGTTGGCCGGCGGTACGGACTGGATCAGATGCACCTCTACCAGGTTCATGCTTCCACCTCCCTCGGTTCTTGCTCCTCCGCCTGTTGCTGAGGGGTGCGATAAAACTGACGTGCCCACCGGTGCTGGACTGTGCGCTCCGGCACACGCCACTGCAAGAGGTCGCTGAGGAGGCGCTGGTAGTCCAGGCCCTTGTTCTTGGAGCGCAGGTAGGCCACCGCCCGCCGCAGCCGGTCAGGGAGCTGATCGGTGTCGGAATCTAGCAAGGCTAGGAAGCGGGCCTCGGTGCTGGGAGGCTGCTTCTCCTGCAGCCAGAGGTCGGCCAGGGCTTCGGCCAGGGTCTGCTGGCCCTGCTGAGGGTGGAGGGCGAACAGGCCAGCTACCAGATAGTACATGGCCCGACGCCACTCGCTCTCGCCCTCAGCGAAAGGCTCTACATAGCGGTAGGCGCGGGCATCCAGCGCTTGGCGAGGGTCGGACGCGAGGATACGGCGCAGGGCGGCCATAGCGCCCCGGTCCTCCTGGAGCTTTTGCAGATGCTCAATGAACCGGGCCGGCTTGTTATCGGTCATGCTGCGATTCCTCCCAGAAGCCGCCTGAGGAGCCCCTCGGCCTCGGCGATGGCCTTGAGGTGGCGCGGGCCGGTGCCCACGGCAAGGGCGGTCCTGTGCCAGGCGTCGTATGCCGCCTCAACAACGGCGGAGTTCCAGCCCTCCAGCGCTGACTGTGGCCCTATCTCGATAAGCTCGGTGAGGAATTCCGGGAAGCGCCTCTCCAGAGCCGACCAGTAAACGGCGTAGAGAGGGAGGCTTTCGTGGAAGCGGCGGACACCCTCGGCCAGCGCCTCTCCAGCGCGCGGGGAGAGGAGGTTGGAGGCCAGTACCCAGGCCACACGGCGTAACACGGTGCCCGCCTGCCTGGCCGACTGTAGCGCTCCGCGAACACACGAAGCACGGTCCGGCTCGAGGGTGCGGGCTGCCAGAGGGTAGACCTCCCGGCGCACGTTGAGCACCTTGGCTTGTCGCTCTACGATTTGACCTGTCACCAGCAGCGGGAACAGCAAGGACAGTCGATCCAGCTTCCCGAGAAGCGTCCTAGCGTGTTCCAGCACTTGGGGTGGCTGCCACTTGTCCTCCCCTGGCAACAAGGCCTCGAAGTCTTGCCAGAAAGACCGGTCTTGGGGTAGCCGATAAGGTGAAAGCTGACCGTTGCTTTTCCGATAGGCAAGCATGGGATCCAGCTCCGGGCCCCGTTGGGGATAAACACCTGGGCCGTAGGAGATGAAGCGCACCCGGCCATCCTTGTCGGGTAGCAGCCGGACAGCTCGCGACATCCAGGTGTAGATGCGAGTCCGCCCCGCGAGCATGGCCTGCGCCTTGCCGCCTTCCACGTCCGCCCGGAGGTAGGGTTTCCGCTCCCAGATGGGCTGGTCGTCATCGTCATCGTAGGGGCATAGGTTCAGCAGCAGGGTCTCGAAGAGGGTATTCCCCTGGGGCAGGAAGATGGCGACATTGGCCAGAGGGGCCGCCTTGCCTGAATCGATCCCCAGCCGTCTGATGAGGCCCCCCGGCGTGAAGGACTGGTGGACGAGGAGGGCCAGGGCCGCTTCGGCCGGTGAAGCCGCAGGCGGACTGGCATCCAGAGTGTGGTCGAAGAGGGTGGGGTTGTTGCCGCTAGCGAACTCGGGGCGCAGTTTGGTCCAGGGCAACGGGTTATCTGTAGGGAGGTCAGGCACCTGGTAAAAAGGATGAGCGGGGTGGAAGAGGTCGAACCGGTCTTGCCAACGCTGCAGATAGGACTGGATACGGCCGGCAGGTAGCTGTCCTGCCTCGTAGATCTCGACGGCATCCATAATGTCTCGTGGGCCGTCCAGGGCCCGGTGTAGCACTGCCAGCAGGAGACGATGGAGGGCTACCTCGTCCAGAGGCGATGGGGCGGTAACCCGCTCTATGCGGTGGGCGTCCAGGAGAGCATCACGGATGCCTACCAGGCGCCTGATGCCGTCAAGGTGCACCACTGGTATCCAGGGGGAGGACACAAGGTCAAAAGAGAGCACTACGACCTCTCCATGCACGACACTTAGCTGGCTGACAGCATAGGCCAGCCGGAGAGGCTTGTCAAGTGTCTATGTTGACAACCCCACCGCTGTGGGGACGGGTCTCAACTCAACACAGACACGGTTCATCCCCGCGTTCGCCCAGCCTCAGCGGGGAACTACCGAACCTCGTCCTCCCCCCAATGGTAGACTACTCCCAGCTCCGCATCCAGCTCCACCGTGCATGCTCCGATGCGGGCCCTCCCTCCGACCAGCTCCAACTTCCGCAGCCGTCGCAACAAGGGCTGCGTGCGCCAACCCTCTGGCCGATCTTTCTCACCCATGGCCCCGTAGACCCAGTGCCCCGACAGCCGCAGCGAGCGCTTGAATATGCGTTCTGCCTCGTCACTGCTTGGCTTCCGGCCTAGGTCCACCGGCTCCCTCCCCTCCGCGTCAAGGAATAGGCCCCGTTCTGTTCGATATAGCGGCACGACAGCGACCGATGGCTCGCCAAAGCGGGTGAGAGGTATCTGCATTTCCTGCTCCTCATCGTCGTCCAGGCGCAGGGCGCCGAGCTTGTCACCCGGGCCCTGTATTAGGCCCGTCCCGTCCCGCACCACCGCCTTCTTCGCCCATGTCTTCTGCTGCTCCACCTCCTGCTGGTGCTGCCGGCGTGCTTCCTCCAGCCGTGGTCGCAGCTCGTCCGGCACGTCCGCCGGCTCCTGCTCGTAGACCAGCTCGATGAGACCCTCGATGTCTGTTGGCAACATCACTTGCTGCCGGCCTCGTAGAGTCCACCACGTCCGCAGCAGGATGTATGCCGAGTACACCCTGTCCCACTCTGCCAGGTCCGGCATCTCCTTGCTGAGGCCTGCCACCCATAATCGGGCGGTACGGTGGGCTGGCGGTCGCTCCAAGCCCCACTCTTCTACAGCAAAGCGATGCAGCCGCCCCGCGCGCTGCAACAGCAGGTCCACCGGCGCCAGGTCGCTTACCATGGCGTCGAAGTCCAGGTCCAGGCTCTGCTCGACCACCTGGGTGGCCACCAGTATGGCCCGGCGTGGCCTGAGGCCCCTCTCATAGCCTTCCTTTCCGAACAGCCGCAGCACCAACTCCTCCCGGACACGTCGCTCCTCTGATGGGTAGCGGGCATGGAACAGGTACACTTCCAGGTCACCAGCCCGTCGGCCCACCGGCTGCCCTTCACGGACGATGACCTCGCCGGCGTCGAGAACCTGGCAGAGGCATTGGTAGAGGCGTTGGGCCCTCTCCACGGTGTTCACGATGCAGGCCAGGCACCCGCCCTTAGCCACCAGCTGACGGGCCGCCTGGGCCATCCTGTCGATGTCCTTGGGGAAGCCCTCGAGCTGCACGACCCGACTTGGCCCGGTGGGGACGGGCAGCGAGAGGGCTGGGCTGCCTCGACTGGCGACGGTGAGCCGAGGGTAGGGTTCCTCTCGGTCCGGCATGGTGGACCCGTAGGCGCGGATGAGGGCCTCCCGTCGCCTGCGGGGGAGGGTGGCGCTCATGAGGATGACCGATGACCCCATGCGGCCTAGCCACGCTATCAGGGTCTTGATGAGGGAAGAGGTATAGGTGTCGTAGGCATGGACCTCGTCCAGCACTACGGTGCGATTGGACAGGCCCCACAGGCGCACGAAGTGGTGCTTCACCCGCAGCACGCCCAGCAGGGCCTGGTCTACCGTCCCTACCCCGTATTCGCTGAGCATGGCGTGCTTCTTGGGCGTGAACCATTCATGGGCAGAGACCATATCGTCGCCGTCCTCCCAGCCGACCTCTCCCGGCCGAAGCCGCTGGTACTCTCGGTTCAGGATGGCCGTCCCGTGCTGCAGCTGTAGGTCCAGCGGCCTAGACCCCACCGCATCTAAGAATGCCTTCACCCTCGGGAACATGCCGTTGCCGGTAGCCATGGTGGGTAGCGCCACATAGAGACCTCGGTGTCGGGCTGTTCGCTGCAGGTAGAGATGGGCGTAGAGGGCCGCCTCGGTCTTGCCTGCACCCATAGGCGCCTCCACCACCAACAGGGTCGGCCCGGAGATGTTCGCGACCGCCTGCATCACCGTGCGCTGCAGGTCGTTGGGCTCCTTAGAGAAAACGGCTTCAAAGTCTGGCGGCTGGTCCTCGGCAAGTGGGGTGCGTGGGTGCCAGCCGACGTCGTCCAGGGCCTCTTGGGCCAGACGACGGGCCTCCCTCAGGTACTCCGAGGGGCTGGTTAACTGTCGACCGTAGGGGAAGTGCTCCGCGCTGGAGGCGAGCCAGTCGGCGAAGCTGGCTAAGGCCATAATGGTGACGCATACGTAGTCTGGCACTTCCTTCAAGTGAATGGGCAGGCCGGCGCCAACAGCCTGTAAGAGACAGTCGAGCAGGGCCTCTCGCGCCTCCCCCCAGGCTTCATCCCCCACCACCCATGGGTCTTCACAGCCACTCACATGTTCCGCCAGTTCCACGAAGCCGTGGTGGGCACCAATGGCTGCGGCGATGGCATGTTGCACCCGCGGTGGCACGTTGCGGGCACGCAGCCACCTCTCCAGCAGTCCCTGACTCAGGGCGCCATGGGGGACGCTGTTGGAGGTGAGCGGAAACCGGAAGCCTGCCTCCTCCACCCGCTGGCGACCCGGTGGCCACCGCGCCTGAAAGCTAGGGGTGGCCTTTCCCAAGTCGTGAGCGCCGGCGATGGCGGCAAGGAAACGCGCCGCCTCCTCTTTCTCCATTTGGAGGCCTTGGGCCAGGTGGACGAGGGTCGTTGTCGGTTCCCGCTGCAGTACCTCCAGCACCACGGCGGCGGTATCCAGCATATGGCCCATGAGGGAGTGGGGCGGGTCACCGCTCTTAGCCCAAAAAGAGCATAGGCGCCACATGTCTACCATGGCAGAATACTCCGGCAGGCCCACAGGGGTGAGGAGAGGGCGGTAACCAAGGCCGGGGAGGACGGCCCTCAGGGTGCACCGCTCCAGTTGTTCTGGACAGTACCGCTTTCGCGCCCCTGCCTGGGCCACCCGTATACATCGAGGATTCTGGGGCCATTATACCGCACGGCTGGTCAAAGCAAGCCCAACCAGAATTCCTGCCGGCCACCCGATGCTCCGTGTGCCTGACCGCCCCGGCCGGGCCCCTGCCCGGTGCGCTGCGCCTCTACCCTTCCCCAACCCTCTGCCTGCGCCGGCTGATGATGGCGTCCAGCAGCAGGCGCCGCAGGCGCTCCCTGTCGCCCAGGGAGCGGCGCAGATGCCCCTCCAGGCTCACTATGGGCACGATGTTGGCCGGCGCCCGCC
>VAPR01001581.1_pt1 | contig 10811 bp, 14 predicted proteins | sample 3380701 | NCBI WGS metagenome assembly VAPR01 (sample SAMN11536904, study PRJNA540576) | hot springs metagenome | isolation source: hot spring wet sediment | place: Spain: Lobios | collected 2014-01
CCGGACCCTCCAGGCGGAAGTCCACCCGACCTTCCCCCAGAGGGGGCTCGGGGATCAGACGGATGTAGCCGCGGAAAGGCGCCAGCCGCCCCTCCGCCCAGGCCTCCCGGAACAGGACGTTGGGAACCCGGGCGTCCGCGGAGACCAGGGTGCCGTCCGGGAGGGCCACGAGCTGGACATCGTAGCGGGTGCGCCGCGGGCCCTCCCGGCGGGCCAGCCACATCGGATATCCCGGGATGAGCAGCTCGTGCAGGCGGCCGGAGTTGGGCAGATGGGCCCGTGTCCGGCGCCGGCCGAGGCGCACCTCCACCGCAAAGCGATTCAGACGCCGCAGGAACACCGCCGGGATCAGGGGCGGCCAGCGCATGGCGGCAACGCTCACAGGATCAGCATGGCGTCGCCGAAGGAATAGAACCGATAGCCTTCGGCGATGGCCGTCTGGTAAGCCCGGCGCATGAGATCATAGCCCATGAAGGCCGCCACCAGCAGGAGCAGCGTGGAGCGAGGGAGATGGAAGTTGGTGATGAGGGCATCGACGGCGCGGAAGGTGAACCCGGGATAAATGTAAAGATCGGTCTCCCCCTCGAAAGGCCCCACCGTCCGCCAGGGGCAGACGTCCTCCGGGGAGCAACCCAGGCCGTAACGGGCGGCGGTCTCCAGGACCCGCACCACAGTGGTGCCCACCGCCACGATGCGCCCGCCCTCCAGTCGGGTCCGGTTGATCTGCTCCGCCGTCTCCGGGGACAGGATGCACCACTCCCGGTGCAGCTTGTGCTCCCGGACATCCGGGGTCTCGATGGGGCGGAAGGTATCCAGACTGATGTGGAGGGTGACGAAGGCGAAGCGGACGCCGTGCTCCCGCAAGCGGGCCAGCAGCTCGGAGGTGAAGTGTAGCCCGGCCGTCGGGGCGGCCACGGAGCCCGGCACCCGAGCGTAGACGGTCTGATAACGCTCCGGGTCGTGGAGGGGCTTCCGGATATAGGGGGGGAGAGGGATCGCGCCCAGCCGCTCCAGCCAGCTCTCCGGAGGGACGGAGAAGCGGAGCAGGCGGAGCGGCCCTTCGCCCTCAGCCTCCACCTCGGCGTGGAGATCGATGGACTGGTTGCCGGAGAGCAGCTGCAACCGCAGGCCCGGGCGGACGCCCCGACCCCGCACCATCGCCCACCAGCGATCCGCCGCCACCCGCCGCACCAGCAGGAGCTCCACCCGACCGCCGGTAGGCTTCATCGCGAACAGGCGGGCCGGGATCACCCGGGTGTCATTGAACACCAGCAGATCCCCCGGCCGCAGATACGCTACGATCTCGCGGAAGATCCGGTGCTCGATCCTCCCGGTCGCCCGGTCCACCACCATCAGCCGCGAGGCGTCCCGGGGCTCGACGGGCTCCTGGGCGATGCGGTCGGGCGGCAGCTCGTAGTCATACGCTTCCAGGCTCAGGAGATCCTTCGGCTCCATAGCGAGCGCGATACAGCTCCAGAAGGGTTTGAAAGCCCTCCTCCCCCAGCACCCACTTCACCTCCTGATCGAAGACCATAAACAGCGGACGGGCCGTCTCGGCGGGCTGCTGGCAGGAGGCCTCCGCGTAGAGCTCGTTCTCGTCATCCAGGATCAGCTGACCCTCCCACAAGGTGAGGGGGTAGAGGGCGCAGTGGAAGGGTTTGAGGGCCCAAGGATGCATGCCGGCCTCCACGGCCGCCACCTGCAGGCTGCAGCGGCCGTCGTCCAGCAGGAAGATGCACGACTGACCGACCGGATGGTTGGGGTTCTCGATGACCGTGGTCCCGACCCAGTAGCCCGCAGGCGGCGTGTCGTCCCATTCGGGCTCCGGATCGAACCAGCGGCTCGGGTCCCGGCGGTCCGGCGGCAGGACCCGCTGGACGAGCTCGGCGTGGCGGAGGATCTCATCCCGCTGCTCCACCCGCACCCACACCCCATAGGCGCAACAGCGCCCCCGGCAGTAGGCGGGGCCGCACCGCTGCACCGGCCGGGGCTCCAGCAAGCGGGGGTCCACCCGAATCCCGCGGATCTCGATGGTCATCCCGGCCATCCCCTCCCACCGGAAGCAGGAGGCTACCCGATCAGGAACTTCCCATCCCGATAGAGGACCTCGCCATCCACCACGATCTCTCCTTCTTTCAGATCACAGATCAGGTCCCAGTGGATGGCGGACTGGTTGGTCCCTCCGGTCTCGGGATAGGCGGCGCCCAGGGCGAGGTGGAAGGTGCCGCCGAGCTTCTCGTCGAAGAGGATGTTGCGGGTGAAGCGGCGGATGGCGAAATTCGTGCCGATGCCCAGCTCCCCCAGCCGCCGGGCGCCCTCGTCGGTCTCCAGCATGCGGTGGAGGAAGGCCTCGTTCTTTTTGGCCGTGGCCTTCACCACCCGCCCGCCCTCGAAGACCAGCTCCACGCCGTCGACCTCCCGGCCGCCGTAGAGGGCGGGGTAGGTGAAGCGGACCCAGCCCTCGGTGACGGTCTCCTCGGGGCCGGTGAAGATCTCGCCGTCGGGGAAGTTGTGGCGGCCGTCGGCGCTGATGAAAGTTCGCCCCTCGATCCCCAGCACCAGGTCCGCGTTCGGGCCGCGGATGTGGACCCGTCGGCGGCCCTTCAGCCATTCCACCAGGCGTGCCTGGAAGGCCGCCTGCTCCTGCCAGCGGGCGACGGGATCTTCGTCGTTGAGCCAGCCTGCCTCGTAGACGAAGTCCTCGAACTCCTGGAGGCTCATCTCCGCCTCCTGCGCGTAGGCCTCCGTGGGGTAGAGGGTGAGGACCCAGCGCAGCTCCCCCCGGGCGGCCCGCTCCATATAGGTGCGAGTGAGATCCCGACGGGCCGCGGAGGCCTTCGCCTGACGGGCCGGATCCACCGTGCTCAGGGAGCGGGTGTTGGTCTCGCTGAGCACGCTGATCAGGACGTCGAAGGTCTCGATCACCAGCCGGTCGATGGGGGAGACAAAGGTGAGCTGATGATCCTCCGCCACCCGGTAGAAGATCTCGGCCGCCCCCGGGAGGGAGACCAGCAGGTGGGGATAGGCCCCTCGCTCCAGGACCTGCCGGTAGAGGGTGAGGAGCAAGGGAGCGGCGGCCGGGGTGCCCCGGAGGGCCACCTTGTCCCCCGGCTTCACCGCCGTGGCGTAGTCCACCAGCACCCGGGCCCACTTCTCCAGACGCGGATCGCTCATCGGACACCTCACGGCGAAGAGGATGGATCCATCCTCCGTGATTATATCTTGCGCCCGTCTTCCGGAGACATCGGATCTGCCCTCCGGCGGATGGTCCAGGCTATCATGGTCCCCGAACGTATGCGGGAGAGGAGGTCGGGGATGTTGCGGATCACCCGCGAGGGCGGCCTGGCCCTCTGGACGGTGGATCGGCCCCATCGGCGCAACGCGATGGATTGGGCCACGATGGAGGCCTTCGCCCGGGCGGTGGAGGAGGCCTGCGCGGATCCGACGCTGCGGGTAGTGATCCTCACCGGCGCGGAGGGGGCGTTCCTTTCGGGGGCGGATCTGTATGAGCTGAGCGGCTACCGCACCGAGGCGGACGGCCAGCGGCTCTCGGCGTTGATGGGAGAGGCGCTGCGCCGGATGGAGACGGCGCCCTGGATCAGCATCGCGGCCATCAACGGCCCCGCCCGGGGCGGCGGGGCGGAGGTGGCCCTGGCCTGCGATCTGCGGGTGATGGCGGAGGACGCGGACCTGGCCTTCGTGCAGATCACATGGGCCCTCCCACCCGGATGGGGCGGCGGGCAGCGGCTGCGGCGGCGGGTGGGGCTCGGCCGCGCCATGGAGTTGCTCCTGACCGCCCGACGCATCGGGGCTTCAGAGGCGCTGCAGCTGGGCCTGGTGGAACGGATCGCTCCGGCAGGCCAGGCCCTCGCGGTCGCCCGGGCGCTGGCCGAGGAGATCCTCCAATGGGACGCGGAGGCCGTGCGGGCGGTCAAGGCCCTGCTGCGGGAGGGGGAGGAAATGCCCTACGAGGCCGCCCTGGCGGCGGAGCGAGAGCGCTTCGCCCGCCTCTGGGCCGCCCCCGCCCACTGGGCCGCCAAAGCGCGTTTCCTGAACCGGCGAAGCATATAGGTTTTAGGAGGGGCTTCAGCCCCGAACTCTCCGCCCTCGATAACACAAGGGTCGCAGCGAAAGCCGCCCCGATCACTCCGAACCTCCGATTTTCGATGACGCAAAGGTCGCGGCTGAAGCCGCTCCTACAAAAAGACGCTTTCTGTAGGAGGGGCTTCAGCCCCGAACTCTCCGTCCTCGATGACGCAAGGGTTGCAGTGAAAGCCGCTCCTACAAAAAGATGGTTTCTGTCGGAGGAGCTTTAGCCCCGAACTTCCATCTTCGAGACAGCATCGCATTCTCAAATATAAGGACGAATTTGTTGAATAAATCGCACAAAATCATCCGTCCGGTCGAGGAGAGAATACAAATAATCTATATTGACTTCGGCATATTCATGAACTAGTATGTTCCTTAAACCCACCATTCCGAGCAAAACCCTGTAGGTTTGCTCGTCAATGAACCCGTTTCGGCGAAGAAGATCCATGCATGCCGCATATGAATCAGGCACTCCAAGATTGTAACGGCTCACGATATGACAAGAAATATCGATTACAATTTGAATCGCCTCCAATAAGCCGTAGCGCAACGACCACTCGAGGTGAGGCTCCTGCCGGATCTCCTCCAGGGTGTATCGCTGGCGGAAACGTCGAAGCTCGCGGACGTTCGTTTCCAGACGGAGCAGGCGCTCATTCCCGGGGTTCATGGGGCGGCTCCTGGGCGAGACGGCCAGTTCGCAGACGTTCCTCAAACGCTTGCTGAACCATGGCGCGCAGGAAGGCCGTATCCAGATAGCGCTGGATCGCCCGCGCCCGGAAGGTCACAAACCGGTCGCGGTCTTTGCAGAAAAACAGGCGGCCCTCCGCGAGCACCCGATGCGTGAGGGCGGGATGACGCTCCAGGGCCGTGTTCAGAACCAGAAGATCCACACTCCGGCCCAGGGCGATCTCCAGCTCCGCGGCGAGCCGTCCCAAATCGAGCGCCGACATATGAGCATGGACGTCCTCGGAAATATACACGGCCACATCCAGATCGCTCCACGGCCTCGCCGTGCCCCGGGCAAAGGAGCCGAAGAGCAAAGCGAACTCCACCCCATGGGCGGAGAGGATCTCCTTCGCCCGCTCCAGGCGAGCCTCCAGCGCCCCCTCGTGCGAGCGGCTCATTCCAGCGCCTCCTCACAGATCGATCGGAACCCGCAGGCCCGGCAACGGGCCGGGATGGCGTGGGAGCGATGCGCCTCCCCCCAGGCCAGATCCCGCCGCATGGCCTCCAGGACACCGAGCAGCTCCTCCCGCAACGCCTCCGTGTAATCCACCCGGAAGGTCCGATCCCGGTAGCGGATCAGCCCGTAGGGCGGGCGCTCCCCCAGGGCTTCCTCCACCAGCAGGCAATAGGCCGCCAGCTGCAGGCGGTGGGAATCGTAAGGCCGCGCCGGCGCGGACCCCGATTTCACCTCCACCGGGATCAGCCCCTCCGGGCGGCGGATCAACACGTCGGGCCGCCCGCTCAAACCGTAACGGGGCGCCCGCAGCACCGGGGCGGGACGTCCGCCGAGGTCCTCGGCGACCACGGCCCCGCCGGGCAGGCCCGCCATCCGCCGGAGGAGCCATCCGATCCCGCCGAGGAACACCGCCAGGACCAGCAACAGAAGACCCGTCAGCGTCATCGCCGGATCAAAACGCCCGCAACGCCCCGACCTCCTGAACATCCACCGGAACCCCGTCGATCTCCGGCGGGATGCGGTCCTCAGGGGCCAGCTCCTCCAGCGGGACCTTGCGGCGAACGGAGACGACCAGGCAGAGCTCGCCGGTCGGCCGGCCGCCCCGCTGCCGATAGCCGATGCCCACGGCCACCACGTTGGCCTTGCGCAGCAGCTCCGCCTCCCGCCGTCGCTTGACCTCCCGGATGCGCGTGAGGGCTTCCGGTTCGCTCATCGCAGGGCCTCCGGGGCCGCCCGGCGTCGAAGCGCGGCGTGCAGCAACAACCGCCAGGCGAGCAACAACGCGCCGTTGCCGATCAGAGTGATCAGGGCGAAGGCGAGCGGGGCCGGCCGCCCAAGGAGGAGGCTCCGCAGAGCCAGCCCCAACGCCCATGCCCCCAGCCAGGCCAGCCCGGTCCGAACCCCCACCCGGGCGAATGTCGCCGAGGGATCCGGGCGATGTCCGCCGAACAGAGGGATCAGCATCAGCCAGGCGAGGGCGAAGGGGATGGCCGCTCGGACCACTCCCCAGAGCGGGGGCCCTTCCAGCAGCAGACCGTGGCTGGCCCGCCCCATCGCCGCGAAGATCAGGAAGAGGAGAAGATCCCCTCCCAGCGCCACTCCACCCCAGCGCGTCATGGGTTCCTCCCGGAGCTCCAGCCTGTCCATCGCTTTCCTTACTTGCTTCCATTGTAACGTGGGGCAAGCCGAGCGGGGGAGGGTTGACGGGCCGGCCGTTCCTTCTACAATTGAAGGGGTGAGCATGGGGCACCCTCCGAAGACCCGCCCGGCGCGATGTTGCCTTTCCGCATTCGAAATCCGATGGAGGGGGCGATGGATATCTTCGCGAAGTGCTACAGCTTCACCACCGCGAAAGAAGCGATGGCCGCCGGCTTCTATCCCTATTTCATCCCCCTGGAGGAAAACGAGGGCACCGAGGTCATCTACCAGGGGCGCCGCATCCTGATGTTCGGCTCCAACAACTACCTGGGTCTGACCACCCATCCCAAGGTGAAAGAGGCGGCCATCGAGGCCCTCAAGCGCTATGGCACCTCGTGCACCGGCTCCCGCTTCCTGAACGGCACCCTGCGCCTGCATCGGGAGCTGGAGGAGCGCCTGGCCGCCTTCGTCGGCAAGGAAGCGGCCCTGGTGTTCTCCACGGGCTATCAGACCAACCTGGGGACCATCTCCGCCCTCGTCGGGCGGGGGGATTACGTGATCCTGGATAAAGAGGATCACGCCAGCATCGTGGACGGCGCCCGGATGTCGATGGGGGTGACCAAGCGCTTCTCCCACAACGACATGGCCGCCCTGGAGCGCCTGCTGGCTTCTCTCCCTCCCGAGGCGGGCAAGCTGGTGGTGGTGGATGGGGTGTATTCCATGGGCGGGGACATCGCCCCGCTGCCCCAGCTGGTGGAGATCTGCCGCAAACACGGCGCACGCCTGATGGTCGACGACGCCCACTCCCTGGGGGTCCTCGGCCCCAACGGGCGCGGGACCGCCGCCCACTTCGGGCTCACGGATCAGGTGGATCTCATCATGGGCACCTTCAGCAAGTCCTTCGCCTCCATCGGCGGGTTCATCGCCGGGGACGAGGCGGTGATCCACTACATCCAGCACCACGCCCGCTCCCTGATCTTCAGCGCCAGCCTGCCCGCCCCCAACGTGGCCGCGGTGCTGGCCGCCCTGGAGATCATGCTGGAGGAGCCCGAGCGGGTCCGGCGGGTGAACGAGATCGGCGCCCGCATGCGCTACGAGCTCCGCCGCCTGGGCTTCGACATCGGGCCCAGCCAGACCCCCATCGTGCCCATCATCATCGGCGACGACATCAAGACCGCCCTGGCCTGGAAGGCGCTCTTCGAGAACGGAGTCTACGTCAACTGCGTGGTCGGCCCCGCCGTCCCCCCCGGCAAGCAGCTCCTGCGCACCTCGTATATGGCCACCCACACCGACGAGCAGCTGGAGCGCGGCCTGGAGATCTTCGAGCGGGTGGGGCGGATGCTGGGCCTCATCAACCCCTCGGCCGCCCATGCCGAGGAACCCGCGCCTTCCGCCCATCCCTGAGGGAGGAACGCGAGGATGCCGCTGTATGAATACCTCTGCCAGGATTGCGGGACGAAGTTCGAGCTGCTGCGGGGGATGGCCCACGCCGACGACCCCGCCCCCTGCGCTCAGTGTGGCAGCCTGCGCACCGGGCGCCTGATCTCCCTGTTCGCCGCGGTCAGCGACGGAAGGATCGTGACCGGCCCGGCCGGGTGCGCCGGGTGCTCCGCTCACTCCTGCGCCGCATGCGGATGCCATCGATGAGGTCCGGTCTCGATCCCCGACCTCGCGCCTTCCTCCGGCTTCTGCTCCTGCTCCTCGGGGTGGGAGCGGTGGGACGGATCTCGGCCATCGCCTGGGCCCAGGGCAACGCCCAGGTGATCTCGCCTCCCCGGGATCAGCCGGTGCGGGGCACCGTCGACATCGTGGGCATCGCCACCCATCCCAACTTCGCCAAATACGACGTGGCCATCCTCGACGCCTACGATTTCAGCAAAGAGTGGCGCTGGCTGGTCCAGGGACGGCCGGTCCGTGCGGAGGTGCCGATGGTCCTGGCCACCTGGAACACCACGCTCTTCCCGGATGGGGATTACGTGATCCTGATCCGCATCTGGGATCAAGGAGGGGGCCACCAGGATTTCCTGTTCTCCGGATACCGGGTGGCGAACGCCATGCCCGCCCCCACGCCCACGGAGGAGATCGCGCCGACCTTCGAGCCCGAGCCCACCGGCACCCCGGTTCTCACCCCGACGGTTCGCATCGAACTGCCCCCCACCCCTACGCCCGGCCCTACTCCTACCCCGATCCCGGGGGTCGGACGAACCCGAGGGGATTCCCTGGGGATCGGGGATCTCATCGGTGCGTTCCTCCGGGGAGTCCAATGGACTTTCCTCCTGTTCGGGGCCTGGGGCGGGATCCGGCTCCTGCGCTGGGCCTGGCGCCGGCTGGCCCGTCGGCCCCGCGCCCCCTGAGGGCCGCTCTCCCCTCCTCTTCTTAGCGGGAAGCGAGGAGCGGTGACTTCGGTTAAAATTTCCGTGAACTTCCCGCTCTCCGGGACCACTTATGGCACCCGAGCCCATTCGCGTCCTTCATTTCGCCGATCTGCATATCGGCATGGAGGCCCACGGCCAGATCGACCCCCAGACCGGCCTGAACCGGCGGGTGGTGGACTTCCTGCATGCCTTCGATCGCATCGTGGACTATGCCATCCAGCACGAGGCGGACCTGGTCCTGTTCTGCGGCGATGCCTTTAAAAACCGGGATCCCTCCCCGACCTATCTGCGGGAGTTTGCCGCCCGCCTCCGGCGCCTGCTGGAGGCCGGCCTCCCGGTGTTCCTGCTGGTGGGCAACCACGACCTGCCCGGGATGGAGAAGCGGGCCACCCCCCTGGACGTCTTCGGGGAGTTCCGGCCGCTGCTCCGGGGCGGCGAAGGCCTCATCGTGGGGCGCCGGGAGGATGTGCATCGCATCGACACGCGCCGCGGCCCTCTCCAGGTGATCGCCATGCCCTTCCCGGTGCGCAGCCGCCTCCTGAAAGACGAGGCCTGGAGAAACCTCCCCCCGGAGGAGCTGGATCATCAACTCCGGGAGACGCTTCACGCGGTGCTCCAACATCTCCTGGAGACGAAGATCGATCCCGCTTTGCCGACCATCGTGGCCGGGCATTTCTCCATCGAAGGGGCGACCTACGGCTCCGAGCGCCAGGTGATGATCGGCTACGACGTGGTCCTGCCTCCCTCCATGTTCCGCCATCCGGCCATCGATTACGTGGCCCTGGGCCACATCCATAAGCATCAGGCCGTGGGCGATGGGGCTCCACCGATCGTCTACAGCGGGAGCGTGGAGCGGGTGGACTTCAACGTTCCGCTGGACGAGGAGGGCCGGGTGACGGACGACCGGCGCATCCGTGAGTCGTTGCCCACCGTGCGGTTCTCATCCCGGATGAAGGGCTGCTCCAGCAGGCAGACCTCCTGGATGAAGCGGGCCAGCCGGTTCTCCGGCCAGCCCAGGAAATCCGCCACCTCCTCCCGCACCCCGAAGGGATCCTGCGTGCTGGTCCAGATGGTCAGCGTCTCGGTGGCCGGATCCAGGGCCGCCGTCGTCGTGTGCGGTTCGATATACGCCTGATGCACCGGAGCGGTGCGATAGGTGAGCTCCAGGATGAGGTCCGCCTCTTCAAAGCCCCGGGCGATCTCCCCGCGGGTGTAGCGGACGTGGTCGGAGACGTTGGGAGGCAGGACGGCGGATCCTTCCGGGGCGCTCCCGACGTCCGCCGCGTGAGCCCCGGCGTCCGCCCGCACCCCGGGGCGTCCGCCCGGCCAGATCCGCGGCGCGTCCGGCGCCATCGCCTTCAGGGGATCCACCACGGCGGGCAATGGTTCGATATCCACCTCGACCCGAGCGGCGCCGTCCGCCGCCGCAGCCTCGGTCTCCGCCAGGACCACGGCGACCGGCTGGCCGTAATACACCACGCGCTCCCAGGCCAGCAGCGCCCGCGCGTGGCTCTCCGGCTCCCGCTGGAACCATGGGAGATCCGCCGCGGTCAGCACGGCAACGACGCCGGGGACGGCGCGGGCGGGGGCGGTTTCGATCCGCCGGAGGCGGCCGTGGGCATAAGGGCTGAGGACCATGCGGGCATACAGGAGATCGGGCAATCGAAGGTCAGCGCCGAACTTCAAGCGCCCCGTCGCCTTCAGATGGCCATCCCGCATGGGAATCCGCTGACCGATGGTCATCGCGTCCTCCACCTCCCTCACCGGGGTCCGGGCATCCGTGATACGGATGTCTCTTCAAAGATAGGCTGGATCGCGAAGGCTGTCCAGAATCGCCGGAAGCGAGCGCCTTGCCGTGTCGGGCCAGAGGTGTTACGCTGAAAGGAGAAGACCCTGGCCGGGCGTTTCGGGGCGAAGGAGGAAAGCGATGGGCGTTCAGGTCCAGCGGCGCCTGTTCACCGTGGAGGAATATCACCGCATGGCCGAGGCCGGCATCCTCTCCGAAGACGACCGCGTGGAGCTCATCG
>VAPR01001584.1_pt1 | contig 10805 bp, 21 predicted proteins | sample 3380701 | NCBI WGS metagenome assembly VAPR01 (sample SAMN11536904, study PRJNA540576) | hot springs metagenome | isolation source: hot spring wet sediment | place: Spain: Lobios | collected 2014-01
TATTGTATTCTTAGAACAAGCCCAATTGAAAGGTGTGAGAACAATGTAATCAGCAAGTAGTACCGTATAATTTAATATCATAATAAACAAAAATATCATGTAAAACATTACATAATAGGGAGAGAATCAATCAATGCAACGTAAACACAAAAACACTAAAAACAACAAACCTACTTTCGGATACTTCAACTTCGGCTCTAACAACAAAGAAGTGAAATTTGCAGAACTGAAAAAAGGAAACAAGCATTATTACGCAATTGGTCGCAATAAAGATAGTGGCAAAGAATTTGTACTTGATTATGATGGCAAGTTTCGTAGTGAAGCTGAAGCATACTTTGAGATGGAATTTAACGTTCTGAACGCAGACTTGGTTTTTGTAGGTGTTTACAATTAAAAAATGGAACGTGGGAACACACAAAGAGGAGTGACAATATGGAACTTGTCCAAGTAAGCGATAAGGCGATACGTTATTACCGCAATAAAGTTAAAGGAAATGAGAATGTCTCAAAAGAATTGATTAGAAAGAAGTTGACCAGAAACCTTTACCTAGCTACATTCGATAAGTCAACTGAAGATCAATACTATAAAATTTACTGGTATGGGCAGTTAAAGATGACTTTAGTTGGCGATAAGATTGTTAAGTTGCAAAACTGTAAAGGTGCGAATCCGAACTGGGTTAAAGATGAAAAAGAGTATAAACGCTTGAATAAGTTGTTGGGTATTCCAGATGACCACAGCATTTGGTATAAGTTTAAAAAATGGTTAGGCAAACATATCAGTATTAAAGTGAACTTTAAATTTACATAAAATATTGCTTTGATAGAAAATCGGAGGAGCTTAATATGAACGATACAATCACATTCAATAAAGAAGCGGCGATGAAAATTTTAACTGCACTTGAACACTCAATTCCATCTAAAGATCACACTAAGGAAGAAAGAAGTAAAATTTATGATTATATGTATGATCTGATTTACAAAATCGCAGAACATTATGGATTAGATATTGAGAATGGATATGTTGATCCCTTGACATTGGAATTTAAAAATTTTGAACCCACACAAGAGGTGAATAATTAAATTGTCTCACTCGACTTACGGTAAACATTTGATTTATGACATGTATGGGGTAGATAGCGACCTACTGGATGATATTGAAGCACTTGAGAAGATTCTTCGTGAGGGAGTAGAGAGATGTGGGGCGACAATCCTCTCATCAACACGACACCATTTTCAACCAAATGGCTGCACTGTTCTCCTTCTCCTAAGTGAAAGTCATGCGTCGATTCATACCTATCCAGAAGATGGTTATATCTCGGCTGACATTTATTCTTGCGGCAAGTCAGATCCTCAAATAGCAATTGATTATCTACTTCAACACTTAAAGCCTACCAGAGTAAACTCAAGTAGCATCATTCGTGGTGTGTTGTTGTGATTAATATACGGGAGGAGAAGCAATGCCCACCTACATGAAAAAGAACTTGGCTGTTAAAGCCGAGCAAATGCACAAAGATTTTGAGTTAAGTAATGAATACTCAAGTTACAAAGGTAAGGCTGGGGACTATGTGGTTCACGAAAATGGGACTCAAATAGTGATTCCCAAACACATTTTTGAACAACAGTACACTAGAGTAGACGAAAGAGCACATAAAAACCTTCGGGAATGGATGGAGCAGGGCTACAAGGAAATGGCGCAGATTAATTTGGAAATCGCGAATGAAATGAGTCATCTGGAACATGAAGCACATGACATATTTGAAAACCAATTAACTTTACATAAGAAATAAAATAAACAAAATTACATACGTAACGGAGGAAATAATGCAGGTTATTAAGCGCGATGGAAGAGTTGAGAACTTTAATTTTGATAAAGTCAAAAAGGTAATTGAGTTTGCCATTAAAGACAAATCGATGCTCGAAGAATTTTTGAATGATCTTCAGATGAACTTAAAAAATCATATCACGACCGAAGAGATTCAAAATACTCTAATCAAATTGGCTAGTGAAAAAATCACAATTCACAACACCGAGTGGCAATTTGTTGCGTCAAAATTACTTGCGTATGATCTATATAAACAGGCGGGGCTAAACCGAGGATATAAAAAATTTGGCTATGGAAATTTTGAAGAACTGATTAAATTGCTGACATCTATGGGGCTTTATACTAATGATATAATTAATGGATATTCAAAGAAAGAAATTAATGAATTAGGTCACCATATTAAACCAGAACGTGATGATTTATTTACATATGCCGGACTTACTCTGTTAGCCAACCGATTTTTGGTAAAAGGTTTTAATAAAGAAGTGTTGGAGCTTCCCCAAGAGCGTCTCATGATTATTGCTATGCACAACGCTCTTAATGAACCAAAAGAAAAACGATTAGAATTTGCCAAAAAACTATATGACAAACTAAGTCTACATAAATTTATGACAGCAACTCCAACAACTTTAAATAGCGGTAAAACAAATGCACAAATGAGTTCGTGCTTTATCATCGACGTAGAAGATGACCTGTGGAACATTTACGATACAAATCAAATTACTGCGTTATTGTCAAAGCATGCTGGTGGGATTGGATTGTATGTTGGTCGTATTCGTAGTCGAGGTAGCGCCATTCAAGGTTATAAAGGAGCAAGTAATGGAGTAATAAACTGGTTGAAAGGATTTGAAAACACAGCAATTAGTTGTAATCAACTTGGGGCTAGAGCAGGGGCATTCGCAGTATACCTTGATATCTGGCATGCCGATGTTATGGATTTTCTTGAACTAAGAACAAATGGAGGAGATGAACACCTTAAGGCACATAAACTACACAATGCGTTATGCGTTCCTGACTTGTTCATGAAAGTACTTGAAGAACGAGGGAATTGGTACTTATTCGATCCCCATGAAATTCAGCAAATTAAAGGATATCGTTTGGAGGACTTTTTCGGAGAAGAATTTGAAAAGCGATATTGGGATTGTGTATCCGATGAGCGATTCACTTTAAAAAAAGAAATACCAGCTATTAAAATTTGGACACGGTTCCTTCAGGTGACTTATCAAAAAGGTGAGCCGTACCTTTTCTTCCGCGATACTGCAAATAAATTCAATACAAATCGACATGTTGGTAATATCTACAGCTCTAACTTGTGTAACGAAATTTATCAACCAATGAAACATTCAAAACGAGGGGTGGAAATAATTGATTGGGAATCAGGCAGCTTGATTCGCAACAAAGAGCTGGGTGAAATGGTAGTGTGTAACCTTTCGTCATTGCATCTTGGAAGAGTTGAATCTGAAGAAGATATGGCGGAAACAATCTCTGTTCAAATCAGAGCCTTAGATAATGTAATCGACCTGATGTACTATCCAGTTTTAGATGCTGAGTATTCAAACAAGCGACTGAGGGCAATTGGCGCAGGCCAGATGTCATATCATGAATATCTAGCAACAAAGGGAATCCAATGGGAATCACAAGAACACCTCGATGAAGTTGATAAGCTTTATGAAAATATTGCTTATTATACTATTAAGGCTTCACATGAACTTGCAAAAGAAAAAGGCGCATATCCATTATTTAAAGGATCTGACTGGGAAAGTGGAGAGTATTTTGTCTTAAAGGGATACGTTAAAAGAGATGAAAATGGTTACATCCAGCCAATTGCGGGTAAAGAACGCTGGTATGATTTGTGCGTAAATGTGATGAAATTTGGTATCCGTAATGGATTCATTATGGCGACTGCTCCAACGGGAACAATTAGCATCTTAGCAAATGCCACTGCCACCACTGATCCTATTTTCGGAAAAATTTATATGGAGGGTAAAGGGGATGCCGCAGTCCCAGTTGTTGCTCCAAGCCTCAACGCAAAAACCATGTGGTATTATAAAGATGCTCATTTAATAGATCAAATCTGGTCTGTGAAAGCACAGGGAGTGCGTCAAAAACATATTGACCAAGGAAATAGTTTTAATATCTACGTAAAGACAGGTACTAGTGCAAAAGAACTGTATGATATTTACATGGAAGCGTGGAAAAATGGACTTAAAGGAACGTACTACATGAGAACTAAAACATTAACTGTTGAAGAGTGCCAAAGCTGCACCTAATGAATAAAAAAATAACAAACGGAGAGGGATGTTATATCCTCTCCGATGGGAGGAATTACATTGTCACTAACAGAAAAAAAGAAGTTATTTAACGAAGAAGCAAATCATACTGCAAAAGGAATTTTAACTGGTCAAGATGCTGGTATTCGTGAGTGGAATCGAGCAATATACCCGTGGACGTATAGATTGTGGAAAGTGATGTTAAAGAATTTTTGGCATAGTGATGAAGTTCCATTGGGCGATGATAAGACGAAATTTAAAGATCTAACAGAAGCTGAAATGAGAGCGTTCCGAAAAACAATTTCATTCCTCAACTTCCTTGATTCGCTTCAAAGTGAAAATCTTCCTAATATTGCTGATTATGTTCAAGCTTGGGAAATTCGTTCGTTACTAAATCTACAAACATTCCAAGAGGAAAACCATGCAGAAAGTTACTCTAAAGTTTTGCTATCCGTTTGTGAGCCAGAACTAATTGAGGAAATCTTTGATGAGTGGCGGAATGATCCACTGCTTAAAGAGCGAAACATCATGATCGCAGATTTGTATCAAAACTTCATCGATAATCCAAACCATGAGAATTTTGTCCGCGCTTGTATGGCGAACTATTGCCTTGAGTCTCTGTATTTTTATTCTGCGTTTACATTCTTCTATCTACTTGCTCGAAATGGGAAGATGCTGCAAACAGCACAGATGGTTCGATTCATTCAAAAAGACGAACTTACTCACGTGGTAATGTTTCAAAACATGATTAAAGAATTACAGAAAGAGCACCCTGATATCTTTTCGCATGAGTTCATCGAAGAACTGCGTATGATGGTCAAGACAGCGGTTGAATGGGAAGTGAAGTGGGGCAAGACAATTTTTAATAATGAAATTGACGGAATTACTGATGAAGTGTTGGAGAGATACATTAAATGGCTTTCAAATGATCGTCTGAAACGTTTGGGATTTGAACCACTGTATCCTGAAATTGTAGAGAATCCAATTAAGTGGGTTGAGAAATTTGAAGACCCCAACAATACGAAAGAAGACTTCTTTGAAGTTGCTAGTGTAACGAATTATCAACTACCTGATGAAGAAATGGGATGGGGTGATTTATGATTGAAACAAATCAATCTGTCCAATGGGAACGGTATGATAGTCGATGACGATGATTATGAAATCCTAAAGGATAGCAATATTCATCAAACTAAAGATGGCTATTGTATGATGACCGTCAATGGCAAACGAGTTTACGTGCATAGATACATATTAAATGCTCCAGACGAATTTGTGGTGGATCATATCAATATGAACCCATTAGATAATCGCAAGGAGAATTTAAGACTAGCAAATCGTTCTCAAAATCACGGTAATAGATTCAAACCTATTCGGGAGAATCCCACTTCTAGATTTAAAGGTGTTTTCTACGATAAACAAAATAAAAACTGGGTAACAAAAATCAAGTATAATACTGAAGAAGTATTTAATGGGAGATTTGAAGATGAATTATCGGCAGCATATGCATATAATTATTATGCCAAACTTTATTTTAAAGAATTCGCACGATTAAACGACTTGCCCGATGTTCCAGAGGAGCTTTGGAGAGAAAAGCAACTCCTCAGAAATTTCCAAAAGACTAAATCGGGCTATCATTATGTAATCTGGGATAAAGAAACAGAGAAATGGCTTTGTCAGGTCAATATTAACGGCAAGTGTCAGAAATTGGGAAGGTTTGAAGATGTTGTAGAAGCTGCTTTGTCAGCAAATGATTTCCATCTCAAAAATAATCTTTTAAAATGTAAACGAGCAAAAAAGTTTAATTATATTCTCGAAAGAGATATAAAACGCATGACTGAACAACAAATTGATACATACAATAAGCAGTTGGAGATGATCAAAGATGAAAATAATTAAATTTTACCAGAACAACTGTGCTCCCTGCACAATGGTACAACAATATTTGTCGTCCAAGAGAATAAGCGCTGAAAAAATTAATCCATTTGAGCAACCAGAAATGGCAATAAAATATAACATTTCTTCAGTCCCAGTCACGATCCTCCTTGACGCTGAAGGAAACGAAGTAAAGCGTGTTGTTGGATTCAAACCACCAGAACTTGACGAACTCATTGCCCAACTGAATCAATAGGAGATGAATCATATGTCGAAAATGGACGAAGTAATTTTAGTGGCTCCACGAGAAGTTGTATTCAATAATGAACAACTCACTTTTCAAGGAATCGAAATTAATCAAACTAAAATTAATCAAATCATGCGCAATATCTCAGCTAGTTACTGCACGTTGAGACGTGGAAATGCAGAGGAAGATCCGACATTTAAGCAGCCAATTCCGTATTGTGTGATTCGAAAAGGTCATCAAGTTTATGTATACGAACGACTGAAAGGAGGTGGAGAAACCCGACTTCATAATCAACTATCTTTGGGAGTGGGAGGTCATATCAACCCAACTGAACATTCTACGTTTGAGGATACAATGCAAGAGAATCTATTGCGTGAACTTGAAGAAGAACTGGACATTAAAGCATCTCAAAAGAAATTTACAACAATTGGCTTCATCAATGATGATCAAAACGAGGTTGGACGGGTACATATTGGACTTCTAGTTATCATGGATGTTGATGATGAAGCCACAGTATCAGTCCGTGAAACAGATCAATTAAAAGGCGAATGGATGTCTCTAGGTCAACTCATTGAGCCAGACACATACGACCGTCTGGAATCTTGGTCTAAGTTTGTTGTCGATGCGCTGACATAAAAGTGGTGGGCTTTTACGCCCACCTAAAATTGAATCAAAAAGGAGACAAAGTAAGTATGATGAAGTTCGGTGAAGCATTGGAATTGCTGAAAGATGGAGTTCGTGTTGCTCGTAGAGGGTGGAACGGTAGGGGTATGTGGTTGACGCTAGTCCCTGCATGGCATTACAATCCTAGCGGTTCCGTCTCTTCGTTAGGACTCGAAAAGTTGCCGTGGATCGGAATGAAGACTGCTGATGATAAATTCGTACCGTGGTTGGCATCGCAAACGGATATTCTCGCAGAAGACTGGGTTTCAGTAATCGAATAAAACATAGATTTTATGGGAAAGGAGGTGAAAAATTCTGATAGCAAAAGTCCTTAATAGCATGCGGAAATCTACAAGCAAATCAGGAATTGCAATTGGTTAAAGTTTGAAGCAAATAGTCAACAAACTAAAATAATGGAGGAGTCCAAAAATGATTAGTAAAGAGTTAATCAAGAGCGAGTATAAAAAATGGAGCGAGATGTATGACATTCCTTTCGAAAAAGAATTTGAGGTAAAAGCATTGATTGAATTACAGTGTCAATATTACGCAACACCCAATGATCACATTAGAACTAAGACGGATATTCTAAATGCAATTCACAATCTCAAACGGAATCTTGGCTTAAAGAAGAAAGAAATCATTCATCATGAAGATAAGATGCGAGTATTAGTTATTGTTGATAATTATACATATATTAAACCCAACACTGATTGGTTCGTTAAGCTTGTTGGTGAAGAACGTATTCTGAATTTATCTGAATCTCAATCACAAGCCACAATTGTCACAGATAATACCATTATTGAAATAAGAGTAAATAGTGAAAACGTGAGAGGATTAAAGTATGATCGGTTAATTAATCTTTGTAAAGATAAAACATTAAAACAATGAATTCACTGGATGTGAGAAGATATTGAAGCCCACCAAGGAAGTATTGGAAAGGGCATTACGTTCAGCAAAAGCGTCTTTAGCAGTCGAGGGAATGATATTAACAGATGCCGAAGAGTCACTTGTTTTGCTGAGAGCAAATGAAAAGATCGCGCACGAAGAGTTTATCAGGAGAGCGATTGAGTTAGCGAAGTCTAAATAAAACTATTATTCAATTATAGAGAGACTGTGGAAGGGAGGTCTACAGTCTCTCTATAATTAACTAAAGGAGAGATCATATGATTTCTACAAATAAAGATGGCAACTTGGTTTATCAAGGAGATACATTTCAAATCATTCTACAACGCTATTCCGATCCTGAACGTCTAAACGCTGCACGAAACGCAGCCATTTATCTAGGCAAACCTGATCGTGATAACACACGTAGACCGCTTAACATTATCAAAATGGGGCACGTACCCGAAATTTTTCGTGGAGAATATGCAGAGTTTGAATTTGTTGATGTTGACAAGGTGACATACGATCATCTAATCACGTATACAACACGTAATATGCGTGTAGCTGGGGGCAATCGTGCATTAACATCTGATGATTACACGTTGCCTAGTGACAAAATTAAAGACCCACAAGCTGTACAAGACGCAATTGATAACTCAATGTGGAATTACAAACAATTGCTACAAAATGGCGAGACTAAGCAAGTTGCTCGTGCGGCGATGCCTGTTTCTGCAAAGATGAATCCATTTGTTTACCAATTCAACTTTGTTACGCTTATGCAATCCATTTTTCCTCAACGTTTATGGGAGAAAGGTGCTCAAGGGAATACGGTCAAAGTAGTTAAGGGCATGTGGGAACTTGTTCATCATATAGATCCTGAATTGTGGGATACTGTTTATGAGTATCACGGTGAGCATGTAGTTGAATGGAAACTGGTGCAAAAGCAATTACGAAAAAACGGTTTGACCGTTGAGCAATTCATTGCTGAAGCATGTAATCTGGTTTTTCAAGGAAAGGTTGATAATAATACGACATTGGAGAAGTTACTGCGTCAACTGTATGGCGCACAAAAAACAATGTGGTAATAGGAGGTGATACCAATGGAACAAATTCAACATGGGACATATGAAGTTACAAAAATCTTAACTGAAATCAAAAATAATAAATAAAAAATACTTGTACAAATCTAAATAGTGTTGTACAATGAGTCTACAAGGTAAAACTTGCTAGGCTCATTTTTATATAGAGGAGGGCATATGGAAGGTAGCATATATGTGATCAATTATCTAAGGGATTTGCCCATTGAAGCAGAAGAAGGAGATACATACTTCGTCGATGAAAGCAAAGAATTGTTTACAAAACCAGTTTACTACGTTTGGAAAAATGGAGCGTGGCATATCAAATACATGAAAGGGGAGTGTAAAAATGTGTAAAGCAGCTAATTATGCAGCTAATCTTCAAGCTATTATTCATGGAGTAAAAATGATAAAGCACTGCTTACTAAGCGGCTTTCTGAAATTGATGTGAAACTGAATGATATTTATCATGAACTAGAGGTTGTAAGGTTAAATGCAAGTCAAGGATACAAAGTCACAAAATACATACAGGAACTTGTCAAGGAACGTAGAGAAATAAAGAGTGAATTGAGCGCTTTGGATAGTATCATGGGAATGTTTAATGATCCTAAAAACAGTGTACATCATCACGTGCAAAATGTTTATATTAAACAAAAAAATAAGATAAAGCAAAAAGGGGTTTTGTCTGGAATTATTTAATTCAATTGTTACTTTGATTGAAAAAAAGAAATAAGCCCACTTTGGTAAGCAGGCTTATTTCAAGAGGGCGAGGTCGCAGTAAATTAAGCGCTAAATCTGATGATCGCTTTCGGAACATTAGCCTCACTACTGTTGACCGATAGACCGCCCTTGAGTCGGAAGCTCATATATATTATATCACATAATATGGGAATGGATAACCCAATCAAACATCAATCCGATTAGGAAAAGGTGCGACATTATGACAAAGGATAGATATGTACTAGAGAAAGTTAAAATGTTTGTAATCGATATATTAAACAATGACCAAATGATCAATCCATATGTATTGGATGAATTAATTGATCAGTGGGAATTTGATTACGATTTAGAACAGGTTTACGGAATATTCGACTTTATATAAAAAATAATGAGGTGTCGATTATGAATAATTTGTGGTGGGAGAAACGGATTGGCAATACAGTGTTTTACTGGGGTTTCTTTAGCACAAGCGATATTAGATTTGGCATTTCTATTGGGAATCGTGTTTCGAGTGTTGATTTAGGCATCTTCACATTCGGATTCATAAGGTGAGGCTCAGAGTGGTGCAGGTTTATTTAAGTGAAAAGAGTTAATGAAAAATTGTTCAGGGGGGTTAAAAATGAACGCTGCACAAGCAATTTCACGAGTGATGGATATGGAACACAAGATCAATGCATTAATGAAGACTAGAGAAGCAATTAAGGAAAGCATGTTTGCTGAAAGCGAATGGCTAAGAATCATATGTGAGGAAATTGAAAAAGAAAGGGAAAAATTGCTCGATGTACTATGGAAAACAGAAATTGATTACGAATAATAAACCATTAAATCAGGAGGTGTGTAAAATGAAGAAGTTTGAAATTGGTGATGAAGTTTACGTAAGGGGATTTGAAAAGTGCATATTTGTCATTAATAGTATCCAAACAACTCTATACTACTCCTATGGAACAATGTCAAAAAGTCAAGTATATGAGGTAAGGGACAGGTGGACTGGACAAACGTATGTGGCTTTTGCGGATAGCTTAACTTTGGCGAGAAGAAAAGACGAAGTGGATAAAAGTAATGAAAACAAAATTAATAAATGGCTAGATACATATAATAAATACTTAGAAATACATATGCAGGTTAAACGCTTAACTGGATCGGAAGAGCGATGCCTTCAAAAAGCAAACAGAGTAATGAGATTAATGAAACTGATTAGCTAAATCAAATACTTAACTTTTGAGCCGTCTTGTGGTAATACGGAATTTCTAAAAA
>VAPR01001585.1_pt1 | contig 10803 bp, 7 predicted proteins | sample 3380701 | NCBI WGS metagenome assembly VAPR01 (sample SAMN11536904, study PRJNA540576) | hot springs metagenome | isolation source: hot spring wet sediment | place: Spain: Lobios | collected 2014-01
TGATCGAGCACCACGGCGAGCCGCGCCAGAAGCGCCTTCAGACGCGCCGCATCCTCCGGGATCCCCAGACGCTGGCTCAGCTGGGCGAGGTGCTCGGACCGAGCGACGTCGTGGCGGATGCTGGCAATCAAAGGGAGGAGTTCGTCCACCACCCTGACCTTTCCTTCTGGGGTCAGGGGGTGGCGGCGGAGGCTGCTTTCCAGGGCGAAGCGGACCAGGGGCAGGCCCGCGTCCAGCCGCCGCCGGAACTCGTCCGGGCCGTAGGCCCGGAGGAAGGCGTCCGGGTCCAGCCCTTCCGGGAGGACCGCGGCCGTGGCCTCCAACCCCACCTCCTCCAACACCGGCAGCGCCCGCTCCACCGCCCGGCGGCCTGCCTCGTCGGAGTCGTACACCAGCACCACCGCCTGGCAGTGCCGCCGGAGCAAGGCCGCCTGCTCGGAGGTGAGGGCGGTGCCCAGGGTGGCCACCGCCTCCACCACCCCGTACTGGTGGCAGGCGATCAGATCCATATACCCTTCCACCACCACCGCCCGCCCCGCCCGCGCCAGGGCCTCCCGAGCAAGGTGAAGGCCGTACAGGGTCCTGCCCTTGCTGAACAGGGGGCTGTCACGGGAGTTCAGGTACTTGGGCTGGTCTGAGTCCCGCAGGGCCCGTCCGCCGAAGGCCACCGGGCGGCCGTGGGGGTCGAAGATGGGGAAGATCAGCCGGTGGCGGAAGGTGTCGTACCAGCCTCCGTCCGCCCTGGGGTGGACCAGCCCCAGGCGTTCCAGCAGCTGGGGCTCGTAGCCCTGGCCGGTGAGGTGCCGCAGTAGGGCGTCCCAGGTATCCGGGGCGTAACCCAGGCGGAACTGGCGGGCGGCGGAGGGGTCGACACCCCTACGGTCCAAATACTCCCGTGCGGTGCGGCCTGCCTCCGGGTGTGCCAGGGCCCGCTCGAAGAAGCCCGCAGCACCGTCTGCAACCCGCAGCCACCGCTCCCACTCCCCCCTACGGTGATCGGGTGCCTCCTCTAGCTGGACCCCGGCCCGTCGGGCCAGCTCCCGCACGGCCTCCGGGAAGGAAAGGCCGTGCACGCGCATCACGAACTCGAACACGTCCCCCCCGGCGCCGCAGCCGAAGCAGTAAAACAGGCCCCGGTCGCGGTCCACGGTGAAGCTGGGGGTCTTCTCGCTGTGGAAGGGGCACAGGCCCACGTACCGCCGGCCCTGCTTGCGCAGGGTCACGTAGGCGCTCACCAGCTCCACGATGTCGGTGCGGCCGCGCACCAGCTCCCGCACCGCCTCACCTGCCATGGCGAATCTATGTTCGCACCTCGAGGCAGGGCAGGCAACCTGCCCGCCCCGCCGGGTGCGTCACCGGAACAGGGGCGCGAACACCAGGGCGACCACCGTCATGAGTTTGATCAGGATGTTGAGGGAAGGTCCTGCGGTGTCCTTGTACGGGTCGCCCACGGTGTCGCCGATCACCGCCGCCTTGTGGGCGTCGGACCCCTTGCCGCCGTGGTGACCTTCCTCGATGAACTTCTTCGCGTTGTCCCACGCGCCGCCGCTGTTGGCCAGGTACAGGGCGAGGGGCACACCGGTGATGATGGCGCCGCCGAGAAGCCCTCCCAGGGCCTCCTTCCCGAGGACGAACCCCACCACCAACGGGATGGCCACCGCGCTCAGCCCCGGCACCACCATTTCGCGCAGGGCGCCCGCGGTGGCGATGTCCACGCACCGGGCGTACTCCGGCCGCGCCCGCCCCTCCAGCAGGCCCGGGATCTCCCGGAACTGGCGCCGCACCTCGTTCACCATCAGCTCCGCGGTGCGCCCCACCGCCCGCATGGCCAGGGCGGCGAACAGGAAGGGGACGATTCCTCCGATGAACAGCCCCGCGGTGACGTCAGGGTCCATGATGTTGATGGCCTCCAGCCCCACCGCCTGACGGTAGAAGAAGAACAGGGCCAGGGCCGTGAGGGCCGCGGACCCGATGGCGAAGCCCTTCGCGATGGCCGCGGTGGTGTTGCCCGCCGCGTCCAGCTGGTCCGCGATCCCACGCACATCCTGGCCCAACCCCGCCATCTCCGCGATCCCCGCGGAGTTGTCCGCGATGGGCCCGTAGGCGTCCACGGACACCGTCATGCCCGTGATGGACAGCATCCCGATGGCCGCCAGGGCGATGCCGAAGAAGTCGGCCAGCCGGAAGGCGGCGATGGTGGACAGGGCGATCACCACCAGCGGCACCACGGTGCTCAGCATCCCCAGGGCGGTCCCCGCGATGATCACCGTGGCCGGACCGGTGCGCGCGGACTCCGCCAGCCGCTGCACCTCCCGGCCGGAGGTGTAGTACTCCGCCACCAGACCGATCACGATCCCGCTGGCGAGCCCCACCGCGGTGGCCCAGAAGGCTCGCAGGTCCCCGAACAGCGCCTGGGTCACCAAAAAGGAGCCCACCAGCATGAAGGCCGCGGACGCGAACGTGCCGGCCCGCAGGGCCGCCTGGGGGTTCCGCCCGCTCCCCGCGCCCACGAAGAACGTCCCCAGGATGGCGGAGACCACGCCCACCGCCGCCAGGGCCAGGGCCAGGCCCGCCCCGCGGTCCCCGTGCTGCGCCAGCCCGATGGCCAACCCCGCGATCACCGACCCCACGTAGCTCTCGAACAGGTCGGCCCCCATGCCGGCCACGTCGCCCACGTTGTCGCCCACCGCGTCCGCGATCACCGCCGGGTTGCGCGGGTCGTCTTCGGGGATCCCGGCCTCCACCTTGCCCACCAGGTCCGCCCCCACGTCCGCGCCCTTGGTGTAGATGCCCCCGCCCACGCGGGCGAACAGCGCCACCGAAGAGGCACCCAGGGAGAAGCCGATCACCTGGTTGGGGTCCCGGAGCCACAGGAACAAAAGCCCCACGCCCAGGATCCCCAGCCCCACCACCGTCATGCCCATGACCGCCCCGCCTGGGAACGCCACCCGCATGGCCTCCGCCAGCCCCTGTCGGGCGCCGTTGGCGGTGCGCGCGTTGGCCCGGGTGGCGATCTGCATGCCGAAGAAGCCCGCCAGGATGGAGCAGGCGGCCCCCAGCACGAAGCACACCGCGGTCTGCGGGGTGATCTGCGGCACCAGCCCCGGCGCCGCCAGGATCACGAACAGGACCGCCACGAACACCGCGATGGCCCGGTACTCCCGGCGCAGGAAGGCCATGGCCCCCTCGTGGATGGCCTCCATGAGGTCGCGCATCTGCGGGGTGCCCACGTCCCGGCGGGTCACGGAGGCCGCCAGGTACCCCGCGTAGGCCAGGCTCACCACCCCCGCCAGAGGCGCCCACCACGTCGTGTCCAACCCCCTCACCTCCTCGCCACCGCGCCGCCCGGCGCGGACGTCACAGTTCCCAGCTCTTGGGCAAAAACAGCTGCTCGGCCTTCCGGACCGCGTACCGGTCCGTCATGCCCGCCAGGAAGTCACACACCACCCGGTGCGCCGGCTCTCCCCGCTCCAGCAGCTCCCGGTACTCCTCCGACACCTCGTCGGGGTGCTCCAGGTAATAGTCGAACAGCATGCGGACCAGGCGCTTGGCCCGCGGCTCCTCGCCCTTGGCCTGGGGATTCAGATACACCCGCTCGAACAGGAAATCCTTCAGCCGGTTCAGGGCCTGCCGGACCGGCTCGCTCATGCGGATGCGCGGCTGGTCCTCGCTCTGGGTCACCACGTCCCGCACGAGGGTGTCCAGCCACCGGCCCCGGGTGGGCCCCAGCACCTCGCGGACCTCGGAGGGGATCTCCTCCTCCCGCAGCAGCCCCGCCCGCACCGCGTCGTCCATGTCGTGGTGCACGTACGCGATGCGGTCCGCCAGCCTGGCCACCTGTCCTTCCAGGGTCTGCGGCAGCCCAGCTTCCTCCGCACCCACGTCCGCCTTCCCCTTGCTGTGCGCGCCGATCCCGTCCCGCACCTCCCACGTGAGGTTCAGGCCCCACTCCAGGGTCCCGTCGGACCGCCGCCGCCTCTCCAGCAGCTGTACGACCCGCAGGCTCTGCTCGTAGTGCCGGAACCCGCCCCAGGCGGCCATGGCCTGGTCCAAAGCCTCCTCGCCCGCGTGGCCGAAGGGCGGGTGGCCCAGGTCGTGGGCCAGGACGATGGCCTCCGTGAGGTCCTCGTTCAGCCGCAGGGCCCGGGCGATGGTGCGCGCGATCTGCGACACCTCCACCGTGTGGGTGAGCCGGGTGCGGTAGTGGTCGCCCTCGGGTGAGAGGAACACCTGCGTCTTGTGCTTCAGCCTCCGGAAGGCCTTGCTGTGCACGATCCGGTCCCGGTCTCGCTGGAAGCAGGTGCGCAGGTCGTCCTCCGGCTCCGGCCGCTCCCGGCCCCGGGAGTTGCGGGCCAGGGCCGCCCACCGCGACAGCCTGCGGGCCTCCTCCTCCTCGATGCGCTGCCGGATCCGGCTCAGGTCCACCTCACGACTCCCGGCTGACCACCAGGTGCTCCAGGTGCGCCACCTTCCAGAAGAGGCCCACCACCTGGCCCAGCAGCCCGTGACGGCGGGCCCGCGCCTCCGGGTCGGGGTCGTTCACCAGGACTTCGTCGAACAGGCGGCCCACAGGGCGCTGGAGGGCCGCAAGAACCCTCAGGGCCTGCAGGTACGCCCGGGCCTGCAGCAGCGCGGCCAGCTCCTCCTGGCTGGCCTGCACCGCTTCGCCCAGGGCGCGCTCCGCCGGGTGCTCCAGGGGGGAGAGGGGGTGTGGGGTGTGCTTGTCCCAGATCCGGTAGGCGCGGTCGAAAGCCTCGTAAGCCCCGGCGAACTCCGGAAGGGTGCGGAACTCCGACAGTGCCTCCGCGCGCGCCACCGCGTCCAGGAAGTCCGGCACACCCGGGTACACCGCCAGCACCGCGTCCACCACGTCGTGGTTGAACCCGCGCTCCAGCATCCACGCCCGCACCCGGTCCGTGAGGAACTCCGCCACCCTCTCCCGGGCGCCTGCAAACTCCTGCTCTGCGCCGTAGCCACCGAGCGCCTGCTGCACGGCCGCGGACAGGTCCAGGTTCAGCGCGCGCCGGTCGTACAGGATGTCCAGCAGCCCCGACGCGGTGCGCCGCAGGCCGTACGGGTCCGCGGACCCCGTGGGCACGATCCCCACGCCGAGGAAGCCCGCCAGCGTGTCCGCCCGGTCCGCGACGGCCAGCAGGGCCCCCAGACAGGTCTTGGGGAGCTCGTCGCCCGCTCCCCGGGGCCGGTAGTGCTCCTCAATGGCCTCCCAGACCTCCTGCCACTCCCCGTCCAACCGCGCGTAGATGGCCCCCACGGTCCCCTGCAACTCCGGGAACTCGCCCACCATGTGGGTCACGAGGTCTGCCTTGCACAGCCGCGCCGCCCTCGTCAGGAACTCTGCGTGCACCGGGTCCAGCCGGGCGTGTTCTGCCAGCCACCGGCACAGGCGCACCAGGCGGTCCACCTTCTCCCGCATGGACCCCAGCTTCTCGTGGAACGTGACGGAAGCCAGCCGCTCGCCCCAGTCTTCCAGGCGGCGCCTGCGGTCCTCCCGGTAGAAGAAGGCCGCGTCCACCAGCCGGGCCCGCAGGACCCACTCGTTCCCCTCGCGGACCTCGTCCAGCCCTTCGTGGTCGCCGTTGCGGACTCCCACGAAGGCGTTGACGAGCCCTCCTGAGCGCCGTACCGGGAAGTACCGCTGGTGGTGGCGCATCACCGTCACCAGCACCGGTTCCGGCAGGGCGTCTTCCCCCGTGACGAAACGGGCGTCGAACCGGCCCAAGAAGGCCGTGGGCCACTCCACCAGGTCGGTGACCTCGTCCACCAGGTCGGGCGCCAGGTCCGGCTCCCCGCCTGCCTCCCGGGCGCACCGCTGCACCTGCCGGACCACCTCCGCCCGCCGCGCCTCTCGGTCGGCCAGCACGAACGCCTTCCGGGTCACCTCCTCGTACTCCTCCGCGTGACGCAGCCCGTGCGGTCCGGGGCTCAGCTGGCGGTGGCCGTACGTGAGGCGCCCGGAGCGCACTCCCGCCAGCTCGAAGGGGACCACCCGGTCGTCCAGCAGCGCCACCACCCACCGGATGGGCCGGGCGAACCGCAGGTCGTACCCCGCCCACCGCATGGTCTTCGGGAACGAAAGGGAAGCGACCACCCGCGGCAGCAGCTCCCGCAGCACCTCCACCGCACCCCGGCCCGGCTCCACCCGCCGGGCGAACACGTACTCGCCCGCCGGCGTGGACCGCCGTTCCAGGGACTCCACGGGCACCCCCTGGCTGCGGGCAAACCCCACCGCCGCGGCGGTGGGAAGGCCCTGGGGGTCGAACGCCGCCTGCGCCGCAGGCCCGCGCACCTCGCGGACGGCGTCCGGCTGGCGGTCCGGAAGCCCCCTGGCCAGCGCCGCAAGCCGCCGGGGCGTGGCCCACGTGCGCACGGACGTGGCCCCAAGCCGCTCCCGTTCCAGCTCCGCCCGCAGCAGCTGTTCCAGCTGTCGGCGCGCGGGCTCCACGAACCGCGCGGGCAGCTCCTCGGTACCCACCTCCAGCAGCAGGCTAGGCACGGACCGCCTCCTTCAGCAGCGGGAAGCCCAGCTCCTCCCGCTGGCGCACGTACGCCTCCGCCACCTGCCGGGCCAGCCTGCGGCACCGGCCGATCAAGGACGCCCGCTCGCTCACGCTGAGCGCACCCCGCGCGTCCAGGAGGTTGAAGGCGTGCGAGCACTTCAGCACGTAGTCGTGGGCCGGCAGGACCAGCCCGGACGCCAGGGCCAGGCGGGCTTCCTCCTCGAAGGCCTCGAACAGGGCGCGTAGCCTGGCCACGTCCGCGGTCTCGAACCCGTACCGGCTCCACTCCACCTCCTCCCGGTGGCGCAGCTCGCCGTACGTGACCCCCGGAGCCCACTCCAGCTCGAACACGCTGCTCTTGCGCTGCAGGTACATGCACAGCCGCTCCAGGCCGTAGGTGATCTCCGCGCACACGGGCCGGCAGTCCAGGCCTCCGCACTGCTGGAAGTAGGTGAACTGGGTGATCTCCATCCCGTCCAGCCACACCTCCCACCCCACGCCCCACGCTCCCAAGCTCGCGTCCTCCCAGTCGTCCTCCACGAACCGGACGTCGTGCCGGCGCAGGTCCACCCCCAGGTGCTCGAGGCTGCGCAGGTAGACCTCCTGCACGTCGTCGGGCGACGGCTTGAGAATCACCTGGTACTGGTAGTAGGCGCCCAGGCGGTTGGGGTTGTCTCCATACCTGGCGTCCTGGGGGCGGCGGGAGAACTGCACGTACGCCACCTTCCAGGGCTCCGGCCCCAGGGCCCGCAGGAAGGTGGCGGGGTGCTTGGTGCCCGCGCCCACCTCCACGTCGTACGGCTGCTGCAGGACGCAGCCGTACTCAGCCCAGAACCGGTCCAGGGCCAGGATCAGCTCCTGAAACAGCACGGCTCCCCTCCTCAAAAGGAGAGGCCCTCCGCCCAGGGACGGAGGGCCTCCGCGGTCCCACCCTGGTTCCGGGCCGCAGCAATCCTGCAGCCCGGCCCTCTACGCCCCGCTCACGGGGGGCTTCCGGGAGGCTCTACGCGCCCGGCTTGAAGCCTCCGGCTCCGGTGCGCCACGCGGCAGCACGCCGTCCCGGTCCCACCGTCCCCGAGCTCGCTGCGCAGCGCCGCTGCCGCGCCTCACCCTCACAGCCTTCCTCCGGACCCTGACTTTACACGACCAGGGGTCCGCGCGCAAACGCTACCCGATACCCAGGGGCTCTTCCTCCCGCGGCTTGCCCGCAGGCCAGCTGGCCAGCACCGACGCCACCGCGAACGCCACCAGCCCCGCGGCCGCCCACAGGATGGGCAGCTCGATGGTCTTCTCCTCCGTGCGGATGCGCAGCATCCCGCTGCGGTCCTGCCGGATCACCCCCCGGCACTGGCTCAGGGCGTCCGCCACCACCGCAAGAGCGCGCTTGGCCTGTTCGAGGTCCACTTCCATCCGAGCACCTCCTGGTGGGGAGTTTCGACATCGCCCACCGGTTTCCTGGCCGACGGCCGGAACTCCGCCGCTACCGGTCCAGCGCCTGCAGCACCCTCGCCGCCCGCAGGGGACGGTCTGCCCGGGCCTCCGCGTACCCCACCACCGCGGCCACCACCCGCGCTGTAGCCTGCCCGGAAAGCCTCAGCCGGCCCGCCTCCTGTGCAGAAGCCTGCAGCAAGAACCGCGTGGCACCCGCCGCCTCCCCGCCGAGCCGGAGGTGGCCTGGGTCCGCTTCCGAGCAGCGGGGGCAGCAGAACCCGCCCAGGGCGGGGCTCCACCGGTCCCCGCCCGCCTCGCGGCCGCAGCCCGCGCACCGGTCGGAGGCCGGCCGGTACCCCAGCTCGCCAAACAGGTGCAGGCCGTACCAGCCCGCGGCCACCGCCGGGTCCCCCTGACGCAGCAGCTGCAGGGCTTCCAGCAGCAGGGTGAACACCTCCGGGTGGGGCTCTGCTTCCGGGACCAGCTGCAGGGTGAGGTCCGCCACCAGCCACCCGTAGCTCAGCCGGCGCAGGTCTTCCCGCAGGTCCGCGTGCCCGTCCAACACCTCCACCTGGGCCACCACGTCCAGGGCCCGGCCGCGCGCCAGCAGGAAACGGGCGTGGGTGAACGGCTCCAGCTTGCCCGCCAGGCGGCTGGTGGTCCTACGGACGGCCTTGACCTTCACCCGCAACCGCCCGAACTCCCGGGTGAACAGGTCCACCACCCGGTCCGCCTCGCCCAGGGCATGCCGGCCCAGCACCACCCCTTCTGCCTTGTAGACGGGCACCGCCACTCCCTACCGCAGGAAGTGCAGCAGCTGCGAGGCCAGCCACAAGAACACCGCGAACCCCACCACGTCCTGAAAGGCGGTCTCGAAGGGACCCGCGGTAGTGGCGGGGTCGAAACCCAGGCGTTTGGAGATGAGGGGGAACAGGGTCCCCATCAACCCCGCGGTGAGCATGGCGGTCATCTGCGCGGCCCCGATCACGACCCCGAAGGAAGCCCGTCCAGACCACGCCACGCCGATGCTCCCCAGGATGGAGCCCACCACCGCGGCCATGAGGGCCGCGGTGACCAGTTCCTTCCGCACCGCGGCCCACCAGCCCTTCAGGGTCACGTGGCCGGTGTCCAGGCCCCGCACCACGATGGCCGCCGCCTGCAAGCCCACGTTCCCCGAGATGGCGGAGATGATGGGCATGAACGACGCCAGGAGGATCACCTGCTTGAGGACCTCGTCGAACCGGCTGATCACGAACCCGGCGCACAGCTCCACCCCCAGGGTCACCAGGAGCCACGGCAGCCGCAGGCGAGCCGCCTCCAGGGGGGACCGGCGCGCCATGGCCTCCGCGTCCGTCCCGACCAGGCGCGCGTAGTCCTCCGTGAACTCTTCCTGCAGCACGTCCAGGACGTCGTCCACGGTGATGATGCCCAGCAGCCGGTCTTCGTGGTCCACCACGGGCAACGACACGAAGTCGTAGCGCTGAACCAGGCGGGCCGCCTCCTCCTGTGGGGCGTCCGCGCGGACCTTGACCACCTCCCGGGTCATGAGGTCCCGCACCAGGGTGTCTGGACGGCTGAACACCAACCGGTAGAGCGACAGCACGCCGAGCAGTCGCTGGGTGTCTGGGTCGGTCACGTACACGTAGTGCACCGTCTCCGCGTCCTCCGCAGCCCGCCGGATCACCGCGAGCGCCTCCGCGGCGGTGAGGTCCGGCCGCACGGTGATGACCTCCGGGGTCATCAGGCTGCCCGCGGTGCCCTCCGGGTACGCCAGCAGCCCCTTGAGGGCCCGGGCGCGGTCCTTCTCCATCTCCGTGAGGAGGGTCTCTGCCTCCTGCGGGGTCAGCTCCTCGAGGACGTCCGCGGCGTCGTCCGGCGGCATCTCCTCCAGCACGTCCGCGGCCTGTGCCCGGCTCAGCTTGACGATAAGGCGGGCCGCGTCGTGGGAGTCCAGCTCTGCCACCAGCTCCGCCACCGCGTCCTGCCCCAGCCGGGTCACCAGCTGCGCCAGCGCGGGAGGGTCCAAGGAAAGTAGGAAGTCCGCGAGCTCCTGGGGAGACAGCGACCGGAGCCGCTCGACGTCGACCGTCTGCGGGTCGAGGAAGGCAGTGACCACGGCTCGCCTCCGGGCGCCCCCTTCCGCCGGAGGGCCCCGGGGCGGCCGCGCCTAGGTCGCGCCGGGCGGCCCCCAGGCAGGCGAGGGACGGGTTGTCAAAAGCCTACCTGAACTGCCGCTCGTCATCGCGGACGCATTATCCTGGATGGGACCGCCCCCTTGTCAAGCAGCCGGGGGTGGGCCGGGCCCGGAGGAGAGGACCGTGGATCCCACGGTGCGGGTGCTGGTCCCTGAATGCCGCCAGGAGCCGCTGGACCAGCTGTACGCGGACCTGCAGTTCCCGCAAGCCGCCCACCGTCCCTACCTTTATGTGAACATGGTGGCCACCGCGGACGGTGCGGCCCACCTGTCAGGCCGGACCAAGGGGATGGGAGGGGAGGCTGACCGCCTGGCGTTTCGGAGGTTGCGGGAGTCCTGCGACGTGGTACTGGTCGGGGCGGGAACCGTGCGCGCGGAGGGGTACGGGCCGCCGCGGCTGGACGCGGAGGCCCAGGCCCGTCGGAGGCGACGCGGCCTCGAGCCCCTGCCGCGCCTGGCGGTGGTGTCCGCACGGCTGCAACTGGACCCGGCCCTCCGGGTGTTCTCAGACCCGGACCGCCGTCCGCTCGTCATCACCACCGAGGACGCCGACCCCGCCCGGCGCAGGGCGCTGGAAGCCGTCGCGGAGGTGGTGGCGTGCGGCCGCGACACCGTGGACCTGCCCTCCGCCCTCCGTTGGCTGCACGCCCGCGGCGCCCG
>VAPR01001590.1_pt1 | contig 10772 bp, 13 predicted proteins | sample 3380701 | NCBI WGS metagenome assembly VAPR01 (sample SAMN11536904, study PRJNA540576) | hot springs metagenome | isolation source: hot spring wet sediment | place: Spain: Lobios | collected 2014-01
TTGAGAGTAATGGACTGCATGCTAATGGTTACACTCTTGTAAGGCATGTACTCTTAAGCAAGTATAGCCTAGATGATGTGGTTGAGGGCTTAGAGCATAGGCTTGTAGATGAGTTATTGAGGCCTACAAGGATATATGTAAAGCCTGTACTTAAGCTACTTGAGAGTGTTGATATCCATGGTATGGCACATATAACTGGTGGAGCGTTCAAGAAGTTAACAAGGTTGAAGGATGATGTTAAGTTCTCATTAGAGCATACACCAAGGCAGGAGATATTCAAGTTGATAAGGAAGCATGCAAGGATAGATGATAAAGAGATGTACAGTACTTTTAACATGGGTATAGGTTTTTGTATAATAGTTGCTAAGGGGGATGAGGATTCTGTTATATCAACATTCAATGCTCATGGTATAAATGCAAGCATAGTAGGCAGGGTTGAGGATGGTAAGGGAGTTTATATTAATGGGATAAGGCTTGTGTAGATCTTTGCTTTAAGGTATACCCTAGCATAGCATGAGTTGACTAGATTATTAAATATTGTATACTCTAAATATAATATCATTAGCATACAATCTCTCTCATGGCAAGAGTTAGAGAGGCTAAGGCTAAGTTTACTGTGGGGCAGACGTGGGGTGCTTTAAGGAAGGCATGGAAAGGCTACAAGATAGCAAAGGTGCAAGGGGATAGGGAGAAGATGATAGAGTATGCCCATAAGATAAGGAAGTTGCAGAGTGAGTTAAAGGTGCCTCAAGCAACGTTCCCAGAGTTACAGATAGTATAGACTACTTTTTATTTTATTTTTTATTTTCTCTTATCAAGTCTATTATACTATATTTATTTGCAGGTATGATAAAGATGTTAAAAAATAAAGGGTTGTTATTGCTATTCTTACTCGCTCTTCTTGCTCTTGCTCTTACTCTTATATATGTATAGAGTTCCTAGTGTAGAACCTACTAAACCTATGCTACCTATTATTAACTCAGGCACTACCATGAATGAGTTTACTCTATAATCATTGCCAGCAAGGTTTATTATATCACCATCCAGGGTGAATACGCCTATGAAGTGCCAGTGTCCTGGAGTAAAGTCAGATGCTGGGAATGTTACCATGAAGCATGTAGTCTCTTCATCTAATCCACCTGGTAAGCCATCACATGACATTGGTGTAGTGGTACTGAGTACCTTAACACCATCAGGAGGATTACTTATTGTATTTGGATCTGCCCAATCTATAGTGCCTATACCTATGCCCTCAGGTACCAAGAAGCAGTGGAAGTCATTAGCATCAGCAGTTCTCACTCCACCTACACAGTCTATATCCTGTCCAATAGTACCTTCCTCTCCTGGCTCTGTACCCAAAACATTACCATTCTGTATTGCTCTAACCTTGGCATTTGGATTATCATCGCCCTTCTTTATCCCAGCATAAGCCTCCTCCGTCATTGCAACACCTACTACTCCTATTGCTAGCACTGCTGCTATCATTACTGCTATTAAGTTCAGCCTAGTCATCATTTTATAAAGAGTATACATGTATATAAACACATATGTAACTTGAAAACTATAACAGGAGTTACATGGCTGAAGATAAGCATAAAAACAATATAATTAAATATGATACAACCATAACCTCTATCATGCAGGTAGTTCAATGCAGTAGTGAGGATATAATTAATGCAAGTATAGCAAAGAGGATAGATACAAGAGGTATGTCATGCCCATACCCATCCTTTGAGGCTGTTAAGGCTTTAAGTACAATGAAGAGTAATGAGATATTAGAGGTTATAACGGATAGCGAGGAGTCTGCATTAGACTCAATACCAAAGGTGTGTGAGAGGAGAGGCTACCTTTATGCTGTAATAAAGGATGAGAACATATGGTATGTTAGAATAATGAAGCGCTAGAATAATAATTAAGTAAGCAAGTCTTATTAAACTCATGGGCATAAGCAATGATAGATACTTTGAGTTAGAGTTGATGATAGATAGCATGGCAAAGAACCTAGGGGTACCTAATGCAAACTGCTACTTTAGGCTAAGGAGTATAAGGAAGCCTAGTAGAGAGGAGTATAGGAGGAAGGTTGTTGAGTTCATGCTAGCATATGAGCATATACTCTCCATGTTCAATGGGCTAGAGGGTTATGAGGATCTGAAGGCATTTGTTCATGAGAGGTTAAACAATGCTGTACAGCAAGTGCTAAATGGTAAGAACAAGGATGTTGAGAAGCGTTACGAGTACTATATAATGAATGAGTAACTAATAATAATAAATGAAGGATACATCTTAACCATGGGTTCAAGGAAGAGTATAATGCTTGATGCTAACTTAACCGATGAGCATATAATACAAGCAAGGATAAAGGTTAACTATAATGGTAGATACGATGGCGTTCAGGTTAACGCACATGTTTATGAGTCTAAGGGAGTGGTAAGGTTCATAGAGGTTAATGGGAGGCAAGAGTCACTCTATAGGCTATTCATAAGTAAGGATGATCTAGCAAGAAACTCCAATGAGGCTGTATTTAAAGCAATGGTTGATGGCAAGGATGCAGAGAGAGTAAGGTTAAGGGCAAGTATAATTCAAGAGCATAAAGAGGTAGATTACGATTACACAGTATTGGATTTACATAATCATTAATTTATAATTAAATGACATCCCTATCATCATCATTATTATTATTTATTTATAACTTGCTTTACTAGAACATCAAGCACATCAAAGTACATGAGTTGAACATCACCTATAACATCCTTAATGCTAGGCTCTGCATCTATACCATCTACAAAGCGTTTTATCATGAACCCTCCATCAATAAGCATATCAATACACATGATCTTACCATCATCACTAATACTGTTAACCTTTGCCTCGTATATCCTCTTAACACTACCTTTCTTATTCTTCCTCCTCTCTTTGAACCTTACAGCAAGGTTATTCAAGAGCATAACCCTATTCACTGCATCCTTGTCATTGCATGTAAGGTATAATCTAACACTGCTAAGGAACCTAACATTACTTGGGAAGCCATTAACTCTTGCAAGTATCTTAACATCTATGCCATCAATGCTTATGCCTTTAGGGTAATCCAATACTCTCTTAGCATTTATAACCTTTATAAAGAATGGTCTGCCATTTATTACTAGGCTATCACTATCCTCTCCACCTACCCATGTAAACCTTACATCCTCACACCCTAACTCCTTCATTAGCCATTCTCTTACCATGCATTCAATGCTATCCCTTGAGCCTTTCTGTGCTAAACCCCTTACATGCTTTGTGTATACTGCAGAGAAGTAGATAGGTCTAGCCTTAACGTTTACAGTAACATCCATGTTAGCATCATTAACTTTTATATGTATATCTATATCTGGTCTTGTATAATCAACCTTATAACCTTTAGATGTAAGCATCTTACCTAACTCTTTACATATACTGCTCTTTATACTCTCATGTCCTTTAACCTTTAGCAATGCTCTTAACTCATCCTCATTCTCAATCATATGAGAGGGTAATGTGCATCCTATAAGGAATGTATTAAACTCATACTCCTTTAAGGCATCTAGCATGCGTTTAAATATCTCATCAAGTTTGAATAGTAATCCATTGCATATATAGCACTCATCCGATCTATTATCCTCTATAATTGATATTTGAGATGATGTAGAGCCTACTGCTACCCCTTGCCTCCTTGCACAGTATAAGCATAATCTAAACATGGTATTAGATTTAGATTAAAATTATATGTACATAACTAAACTACTAACTAACCCAAGCCTAACCTCTTCAGCAATCCCATCATCTGCCTACCCTTCATTGCTTTCATCATATCCTTTGATCTATGGTATTGAGCAAGCATCTCCTTAACATCCCTCTCACTAGACCCTGATCCCCTTGCTATCCTCCTTATCCTTGATGCGTTTATTATATCTGGGTTTGCCCTCTCCTCCTTTGTCATAGATTGTATTATATAGCGCCATCTGTTCATCTTCTCCTCCATAGCATCTACATCATCATCCTTAACCATACCTGCTATGCCTGGTATATGCTCAAATAATGCCCTTAACGAGCCCATCTTACCTACTTGCTCTATCTGGTAGTAAAAGTCCTCTATGGTCATCTTACCACTCATTATCCTCCTAACCTTAACCTCATCTGCCTCCTGCTCCAACTGTTTAGCCATCTCTAACAATGCTTTAATATCACCCATGCCCAATAGCCTTCCAACGAACCTTGTTGGTGAGAACTGCTCAAGGTCATCTATCCTCTCGCCTGTAGATATGAACATTATCCTTGCACCAGTTGCAGCTGTTGCTGATAAGGCACCACCTCCTTTAGCAGAGCCATCTAACTTTGTTACTATTATACCTCCTACCTTAACATTCTTATTGAATGCCTCAGCTTGAGCATATGCTTGCTGCCCTATGGTACCATCTATAACTAAGAGCACAAGATCTGGGTTGATAGCATTGTACATGCTCTTCATCTCCTCAAGCAAGCCTCTCTCTTCTTTATGCCTACCAGCAGTATCTATTATTATAACATCCTTTAGTCTAGATTGATGGCTATAGTATGCTAAGCCATTCAATGCTATCTTTATAGCATCCTTGTTATCCTCCTCTCCATAAACCTCAACGTTTATCCTCTTGCATAGCGTCCTTAACTGCTCTAGTGCAGCAGGTCTATATGTATCTGCACATATAACACCAACACTGTAACCATGCTTAAGTAACCACTTTGCTAACTTTGCTACTGTTGTAGTCTTCCCACTTCCTTCTATGCCTACCATAAGTATTATATTACTCTTATCAGGCTTAAGGGGTAACCTTGCATCCTCTCCCCCAAGTAACTTTGATAACTCCTCATAGAGTATCTTTATTATGTGATCCTTACGGGATAACCCTGGTGGTGGCTGCTCCTTCAATGCCCTCTCCTGTAACTTGTTGGTAACATCTAGCACAAGCCTAACATTAACATCTGCTTGAAGTAATGCCCTTTGAACATCTTTAGCAAGCTCTTTTATTACATTCTCATCTATACTTGAGGCTCCTACCAATTTCTTTAGTGTAGCCCTCAACCCTTGCTTTAAATTATCAAGTACCATAACCTTAGTATGCTTAAAGTTACTTTTAATTTTACCTCTTTGCTACTTATCCTCTAAGCTTATAGATCTGAACTCTATGTGTCCTCTAACACCATCCCAATAAGTTGTATAATCTTTAATCTTTATCCTCCTCTTAAATAAAGGCATATCAAGAACAAAGGTCTCTGCCTCCCCTCCCTCAAAGGTTAGATTGAAACCATACCTCTTACTTAATAAATTTAACATCTCAAGCATTGAGCCATCTATTATCCTGCCTAGCATACTCATATCTAATCCATATGCAGATACAGATGTTATCATAGCTGTTACCTTATTGGTTATAAGTTCCCTCATATGCTCTAACTGATCCTCTCCCCAACATGGTGCTATATGCTTTAACTCTAACATAGATGCTACCTCATTAAATCTAGAGTATTGATACATGCTTGATAATGCACCACTAACAAACCCTTCTATCCCATGTACCCTCTTTGCATAACTTAGAAGATATTTTAATTGACAGTATTCATCATTAACCCCCTTAACTATTGCTTGTATTAAGGGCAATCCTATAGCCTCTGCTTGCATACTTGTATGAGATGCATTAGGGTAATGGAATAGCATGCTATCATCGTAGCATGGTACCAAGGTTATAAGGCATACTACATCGTAACCTTGCATGTATGATTTGTATAACGCTATATTGCTATCCTTGCCACCAGAGTATAGAACTGCAACCTTCATTTAGATACCAAGAGTAATCTCTTAACTAATATTCATAAGTATATCTATAAGTTTATTGCCATCCCATAACTCTATCCTATGCCTCCTTGCTAACTCAATCGCATCCTTTGTGAATGAAGAGGTTGTTATGTAGATACCCTTGCTTGCCTTATACTCTGTAACCATCATACCTATGAACATCTGTAACTCTGGACTCCCAACCTTCTTGCTTGTATACCTCTTGCATTGCACTACTACTCTATCATCTTTGTACTTAGCAATTATATCTACTGCAAGGTCCCCAGAGCCTCCTATAACCTTAACATCCTTGTAACCTAATCTGCTCAGTAACTCTGCCATTGTATGCTCAAACTCTCTAGGATTCATGCTCTTAAGCCTTGCTAATGTTAAACCCTTTATCTTTCTCTCTCTTCTCTTCTTAAATCTTATAAGGGTTAATAATAATAACACTGCTATAGCAATAACATATAATATACTATAACTATATGTTTCTATTATAGATGCAAATTCGCTCAATGAGGATAAATATGTTCGTGCTGTTTATGAATATTTTTGCTATAGCATGGAATAAGACATTCATAATATTAATATCCCTCAGATTGAACTGGTATCATCATTAACTCAGACGGCTCTTCCTTAACATCATTGGGATTAATAATAGTAAGGGAGGGAAGGATAAAATTGTTAGTTATGGCAATAACTATCTTAATCCCCATCTATGCTCAACATATCTCTCAACCCTTGAGAAGAGGAGTATATCAAATGCTAATCCAATAGCCATTATTATGAGTACTACAGCAATAACATGAGCCATGTTAAATACCTCTCTAGCACTCTCAAGCATGAACCCTAGCCCTAGATACCCACTAACAACCTCTGCATTCATAAGTCCTCTCCATGCGAATGACCATGCATTCCTAACGCCTATTATAAGATTTGGTGTTGCTGCTGGTATTATAACATATACAAGCATCTTTAAACCATTTGCACCCATGTTCCTAGCAGCCTTTATATACATAGGCGAGATGTTCTTTATGCTAGTATAGGTTGATAATGCAAATGCAAATACTGTACTTGTAATAATTACAAATATAACCATGATCTCACTATACCCAAACCATATCATGCTTATAGGCACCCATACTATGCTTGGCAGTGATGCTAATGCTGTAATTAATGAACCGATACTCTCATGCACAATTTTAAACTTAACCATGGTATAGCCTAGAGCAAAGCCTAATACAAGTGAGAGTATTAAGCCTAGGAACAACCTCTGCATGCTTATTGCAAGGGAGGATAGTAACTTACCTGATGCATTAACATACTCCTTTGCAACTTGTAATGGAGAGGGTATTATGTAATCTGGTAGTACATGGCTCTGGTATAATATGTACCATATAACTAGTAGTGATAAGTAGAATACTACCTTTGGGACTAATGATCTTATCATTATTTATCTTAGATTAGTGATGATCTTCTCACTATATTTAAATCATCGTATAAAACATATAAGAGGCTCTTGCTATAATTAATTCCTTCAAGTCTATAATTAGATAAAGAATTACCTTATTTAAGTAAATTAAGTTAATTATTAACTTTCTTATACCAATAACATTATATATTTACACTAATATACCTTTATTTGCAAAGAGGATAAGAATTAGATAGAGCGGGTAAATAATTAGAGAAATGCCTCTAAAACGACTATTTTTATTTTTAGTTATTAATAATTAGTACTGCTTTAAAAGGCAATACTGTAACATAATATTTGCATTACAAGCATCATCATTGCTATGCATATGCTATTATTTCATGGTAAAGATTATTTACTCAACAGATGATATTAGTTACAGCATATAAGGGTGCGTCGTCTAGACTGGTTAGGATACCTGCCTTACACGCAGGTGGTCGGCGGTTCGAGTCCGCCCGCACCCATTAATTAAGTTGCTAGAATACTCTATGGTAGAATAAATAAAGTGTTAGATTCTAGCTACCTTCTTATTGTATGATCTTATCTTTACAACTATATCTTTTATGAACTCGCTATCTTTACTACTGTTATTTATAGCATCCTCCAATGCTCTAGCTATCTCATTCTCTAATAGTATAGCTGCATCCTTGAATATTATGTAAAGGTACATGCTAACCTTCTCTGGATCTACGCATATATCCTCTATACCTTTGTATCCTCTCTGCTTAAGCCATGAATCTATAACCTGCACAGTGCTGTTACCTAGCACTCTAGTAAGATGCTCCCTTACCATCTTACCAATGGCAGTAATTAGTGCATCATTACCCTGCAACTATACCACCTCTACTAGCCTATAGTATGGATACCCTTTATGCTCACTCTCTAGTATAATAGCATGTACACCCTTGTAAGGTCTAATGAACTGGCATAGTGTTACACCATGCTCTGCAAATAATCTTAAATGGATATCTGCTATATTCTGTAGTGCATTGAAGAAAGGTGAGTCCCTACTGCTTACCATGAATAATACTCCATCACTGCTCTTAACCTTCCTAATACCATTTATTACCTCATTAAGGTCATAGTTAACGTTTGCTAGAGAGGTATCACATGTTAGTATGGTACCTTTATGCTCTTTAACACTCTTCATATATATACTGCATGTCTGGTTTACGTTGTATGAGACATCATCGGTTAACTTGCATACATTGATAGCATTATAAATCATGTAATCATTTGGATCTTCATCCTTTGTGAATACAGTATACAAGGATAACTCTTCTCTATTACAGAATGGTTCAACATACTTTAGAACGCTCTTAAGAGGTACATATGGTGCTGGTGTAGTTAGTACTGGTAGCCTATTCTTTAACGCATTAAGGGTTAGCGATGCAAGTATATGTGCTATGTAACTCTTGCCTACACCATGCTCCTTCTCTATCAATACTACACTACCTTTACGTATACCTCCTCCTAGCACAGTATCCATATCCTTGCTACCTGTGGATATGAACTCATTACTGTTCTTTATAGCATTAAACTGTATAGGCTTGATAGGGTAACTGTAATCCTTGCTTAGCAGTGGTATGAACCTTGAGCCCTTTAATGTGTATGGTATTATGCTATAGTCTATCTGCATACCTCTCATCTTATCTACCTTCATATGCCTTATCCTAAAGCTATCCTTGTAATGCATCTCAAGGGTTATTATGCTATCAACCAAGTATGCTAGTGTATTATGCTCAGGCTCCTCGCTTATGAATATAAGCATGCTATTATTTGCATCTGCCATGTAAACCATGCTCTTCTCTGTCTTAAGCCTCTCATCCATGTTAGTCTCCTTTGCTATAGCATCCCAACTATCTAGTATTATAACTGCATCCTTGTGTGCAAGTATGAAGTCCATGACCTTCTCAACTACTGCCTTGGATGTTCCTAGCCTAGCATCAGTAACTGGTACATCATTGCTATTGCTATTGTAACTGCTCTTTACTACATACTCATTCTTGAGTAGATCTGCTACCCATGGGAAGTACTCCTTTATCTTCTTTAATGATACCCTAGTAGATATGTAGTACCCTGGCCTCCTACTTGCTGCAAGTAACTCCAATGCTAGTGTAGTCTTCCCTGTGCCTGGCAAGCCTCTTATGAGCAGTGATGTTGGCTTTGTACTTAAGAACTTATGGAGGATGCTCTTATCCCTGCTATATTCTTCGTACTCTGGGTAGTATATGCACTTATTATATACATCCATCTCTTCCTCCTCCTCATTAAATTGACTCTGCATATGTTAAATGGAATGCTAGTTTACTTTAGTATTTGTATAGTATAAAGGTATACATACAAGCAAGTAAGTAAGAGTTATTTATGGCATAAATGAGTTATGAATAGTTAATAGCATATATGCAATGATGCTAGGGGTCGTGGGCTAGCTTGGTATGCTTCCAGCCTTGGGCGCTGGAGGTCGCCGGTTCAAATCCGGCCGACCCCATCAGTTAACAGTCTTATACAAGTAATGCAGAAGTTAATTGCTTTAATACAATAATAATAATAAAATTAAGCATCTTATTAACAATCTTGTTCTTGAATTAATTTAAGCAAGATACCCTTATTGCTATTTATGCGTAACAGTAGTAGGGATAACATTGTTATTATTAATTCACTAAAAGATTACATAGATAAGGGTTACTCTATAGCATTGATAGGCTGTAGAGCAAGGGGAAGACCATTTGATGTATGTGAGTATAACATGCTTATATATGCTAGAGGTTCATCAGTTAATGGCAAGAGTAACTATGCTAGCATTAGCAATGAGTACAATAGGTTCATAGACTTACAATGCTCAGATACAACAATCAAGGTTCATATGTTAAGTGATACTGATAGCATTGTTAAAAAGGCAGTAATGGTAAAGGATATGATAATACTTCATGATCCTAACATGGAACTATCTACACTTGCTAAAGATTTAACCTTAAACCATAATATAATAAGATACTACATTAGGGAGAGGCTTATAAATACACTGCTTTACTTAAGCAGAGCTATCAACTCAGATAACCTACTTGCATCTCTATGGCTTAAGGTATCTGCATGTTACTACATAGATGCGTGTATAGCAATTAATGGCACACATATAATGCCAGCACATATGCTCCAGCAGTTAAGGTCTCTAAGCAATAGTAAGGATTTAAATGCTATAGTAGAGTCTCTTGGTATAGATACAAATAGATCACTGCTAAGTATAATGGCTCAAGGATTAATAGATATGCTAAGAAGAAATAACATAAACGATTATACAGTAGAGAAGAAGGTAAACTATTTATACTCCATGGATATGTATGCTGATCTTTACATGTATATATGCTATATATGCAAGAATATAATAACATCATCACTGCATAAACAATCTATCAATGAAGTTAGTAAGATGATGCATCTTAGCAATGATGTAGTTAATGTAAAGAATCTTGCTTA
>VAPR01001591.1_pt1 | contig 10772 bp, 7 predicted proteins | sample 3380701 | NCBI WGS metagenome assembly VAPR01 (sample SAMN11536904, study PRJNA540576) | hot springs metagenome | isolation source: hot spring wet sediment | place: Spain: Lobios | collected 2014-01
GTCTCCCGGGCGCAGCACGACTTCATGAGCGGCGTCGAGCCGCAGCGCCTGCAGCGTGCCTGCCGTCGCGACCAGGGGGCAGGATTGCCAGCGGAGGAGACCAGCGAGTCCGCGGATGTGGTCGGCGTGCTCGTGTGTCACGAGGATCGCGGTAAGCTGGTGGTCAGCGATACCACAGCGCAGCAGGCTTTCGCGGAGATATCGTGGCGAAAAGCCAGCATCGACGAGGACGCTCGTGCGGGAGGTGCGGAAGAGAAACGCATTGCCGCGACTACTGCTACCGAACGAGAGGATTTCCACCGTCGCGCTCTCCGAACAATGCACGACCGATGCGCACGAGCGTTGCACCTTCCTCGACAGCGATCGGGAAGTCGTTCGTCATCCCCATCGAGAGTTCAGGCAGCGAAACACCGAATCGTTGCTCCAAGTCGTCACGCAACCGACGAAGTTGGCGGAAGACCGGGCGGACGTCCTCGGCATGCGCAGTGAGGGGAGCGATCGTCATCAGGCCGCGGAGATCGAGATGAGCTGAGGCAAGCACGGCCTCGACGAGTGACGGCGCTTCCTCGGGAGTACAACCGTGCTTTTGCGGTTCCCGTGCGACGTTGACCTGGATGAGGACCGGCATGCGACGACCGAGACGCTCGCACCGACGTTCGAGTTCGTGGACGAGCGGCAAGCGGTCGACGGAATGGATCATCGAAAAGAGACGAACAGCAATACGCACCTTGTTCGTCTGGAGATGGCCGATCAGGTGCAGGGCAGCATCGCTGGGGAGTGGCACGTTTCCGAACTTTTCCTGAGCTTCCTGTACGCGGTTCTCGCCGAAGATGCGAAGTCCCAGCTGATAGGCCAGATCGATGAGCGGCCGCTCCATGCCTTTGGTCACCGCCACGATGCGAACAGCGCGTGGATCGCGACCGGAGCGTTCGGCTGCTTGAGCGATCGCGCATTGCACCCGTTGGATTCGGGTCGCCAACTCCTCCGCCGTGAGCATCGTCTAGGTTGCCTCCTCCGGGAGTGCGATGACCGCCGCTTGCGCGCCCGCGCGCGGCCCGTCGGCGCGATAGGAGAACCACTCGCTCGAACGGCAACGGGTGCAGACCCTGCTGACCTCGATGTGGTCCCGAGGTACGCCAGCCTTTTCGAACACGTACGAGTTCGCGCTCCACAGGTCGAAGTGCACGGCCCGGCCATTGCGGACGAGCGCACCAGCGGGGTCTCCTGGCGCCGTCTTCAGCCAGGCCTCGAGAACGTCCTCGCCGACCTCATAGCAGCAGGGGCCGATCGATGGTCCCAGGACGACCTGCAAGCGCTCCGGTCGCTGGCCGAGCTGGTCGAGCAGAACGGTCAGGACCCGCTCGACGATACCGCGCACCGTACCTCGCCAGCCTGCGTGGATGGCCGCGACCGCCGGAATATCGGGAGCGTAGACGAGAATGGGGACACAATCGGCGCACTGGACCGCGACCGGCACACCGGGCTCGCACGTGATCAATGCATCGGTCTCGCGCAGTGCACTCTCCGGCGTCTCCGCGCCACGACCTGCTTCCGCCGCCGTCACGAGCGCGACGCGATCGCCATGTACCTGGTGGGGGAAGGCCGTTTTCGAGAGCGGCATACCGAGGCGAGTCCACCAGATACGGCGATTGTGGAGTGCCGCGTCTTTGCCGACCGTCCAGCTGGTCGCTCCATCACCGGGAAGACGCGGATCGCGTCGCGTGAACCCGTGCGGTACACCGAGCGCGCACAAGATCCGACTGCGATACGGCTGAACCGACATGCGGCGTCCTTCGTGTCCGTCACGTCTCCGGGCCGAGGGCCGGCACACCTGTCGTGTCCCGCGTTGCAGCGTAGCGCACGCTGCAGGAGAGCGGCAAGCCAGCTCGATCGGGTTACCGGTGCGACGTCATGCCCGCTGGTGGACAAGTCCGACGAACTCCCGGTGTTATGGAAGCAGCGTGCGGCGCGCGCAGCGTGCATCGCGCGACGACGGCTGGATTGGCCGGGAAAGGCGTAAGGTGCCGGAACTGGTAGCGTGAGACGCCAATGTACTGGGCGTCTGTGGCCCGCCATTTTTGCGCATAAGGTTTGTTATGCGTATTCTTTGTGAGCCGCGCCAGGGCCGCGGCCGGCCAGTCTCCGTAGCGAACCTGTTCCGCACTGCAAGCCGGCGTTCTCCGTGCTCGGGCTCTGCCACGTTGTCAGCTTGCAAGCCAGCACTCTGGTACACGGTGGTGCATCGCGCGGCGACGAACCGCGACGGAGACTCGTCGTGCCGGAGGCTGCCACGGATGACTCCAGGTGCCGATCCGTCCGTCTGAGGATCCGCTGTCGCGGCAACATGTCGGCACGCTGCTCTTGGTCACCTTAACGCCGCGACTGCCTCCTTCGCGTAACGGTGCGCCCAGCGGGTCGGCTCCGGAAGGCGGTAGCGACTCAGGCGAAGTGTCCAGAGAATTGCCTCAGCAAGCGTGATACGGTGCCCCACGGAAACGATGAGCGGTTTGGTATTCGGGCGCGTACGAAGTGCGGCACCGATGACAGTACCGTCAGCGATGAGTGGACTCCAGGCACCCCGCTCGTTGGGCGGTTCCTGGTATCGCCCGTAGAGACGAGATTTCGCTGCGCCGATCGTCGGTAGGTCGAGGAGGACACCGACATGGCTCGCCAGCCCGCAACCGCGCGGATGGGCCCGCCCTTGCCCATCCAGAACGAGCAAGTCCGGTAGGCGCGAAAGTCCTCGTATCGCCTCGAGAAGTGCGGGAGCCTCGCGGAAGCTGAGAAAACCGGGAATGTACGGGAATGCAATCTGGGTACGAACGGTGACGCGTTCGACTTCACGAAGAGGGAGCGGTCGGACATCCTGATCATCCATTGGCTGGTCGAGGATCTCTTGCAATACCGCGACCGCGATAGCCATGTCGTTACGCAGATGGACATCCGCGCCAGCGACGAAACGCGGTGGGCGTGTCAGGGGGCACTCGACGACCTTCGCCGCGAGTTCACGCTGCAAGTCGGCGAGACGCTCGAGTTCCTCGGCGCTTATGCCCTCGGGTACTGTCCCCCTGTGCCACCTGTGCCGGCGGTCACCCATCGAAACAGACCCCCGGTTCCAGGCGCAAGCCGCGCCACCAATCCAAACCTGGCATCGCTTGCTTCCCTTCCGGATGGACGATTTCGAGTGCGAGCGCTCCACGTCCCGTCGCGACGAGCAGCGCCTCGCGCGTCGCGGTGAGACAGCCTGGAGGAAGAGCGAGCGGAGTTTCGACGACGCGGGCGCGTACGATGCGCAGACTACGGCCAGCGATCGTGGTCCATGCCCCGGGCCATGGTTGCATCGCACGCACCTGGCGCTCGATCTCCTCGGCTGACCGTGTCCAATCGATCCTTCCGTCTTCTTTTCGGAGTGGCCGCGTGTAGGTCGCGTACCGTTCATCCTGCGGTGTCGGGACGAGGTTCCCCGCGACCCACTGGCGAATCGTGTCCGGCAGGAGATCTGCTGCCATCATCGCCAGGCGCTCACCGAGAGTGGCAGCTGTGTCGTCCGGGCGAATCGCGACCGTAACCTGGCGCAGGATCGGTCCGGCATCGAGTTCCGGGGTGAGCAGGATGATCGAGACCCCGGTTACTGGATCGCCGTTCAAGATGGCCGCTTGGATCGGGCTCGCCCCGCGGTATTTCGGGAGTAACGACGGATGCACGTTGAGGAATCCATGGGCAGGAAGATCGAGGAGCGTCCGAGGTATTAACTCACCGTAGGCAACGACCACGCCGACGGTCGGTTCGGCCTCGCGCAGGCAGTTCAGGAAGTCGGGATCACGAGGCGTCTCGGGTTGCAGTACTGGCAAGCCGAGTTCGAGGGCTCGTTGCTTGACCGGAGAGGGACGTAGTTGTCGCCCCCGACCGGCTGGCCGGTCCGGTTGGGTAACCACGAACGCGATCTCGAAGTCGGGCTCGGCGACAAGACGCTCCAGCGATGGCACCGCGAACGCGGGTGTCCCGAAGAAGACGATGCGTATCGTCGGCACGTGGTGCCCGAGCATGGAAGCGCTCCCTCGTTCGCATGCAACGCTACCATCTCGGCGCCCTCTCGGGCATCATTGGCCGGGCGGCAGGCGTGCTATGACGAGGTACATCGAAGTCGACATCGCGCGCGAGGCGCAGAGACGGAGGAACCACCGCGGCCCGAGCGTTCTCTGGGCTCTCGGCCTTTTCCTCGTCCTCGCTGTCGCATTGGGCTTGCGCTTGTACGGCATCGACTGGGATCGCGGATATCTTCTCCACCCGGACGAACGCTTCCAGTTGATCGTCGCGGTCGACCGCATCCGATCTCCCGACTCGCTCGCTGAACTCTTTTCTGTATCGACCAGCCCCTGGAATCCTCGACGCATCGGTGAAGATGGTCGCCCCCAGGCGTTCGCCTACGGTGCGCTGCCGCTGTACGTGCTGGAAGCCGGAAGCTGGCTGTACGATCACGGCCGTGCTGCACTCGGCCTCGTATCGGATCCATCGGACCAGTATCGCCAGCTCGCCTACCGTGGACGGCTCCTCACCGCACTCGTCGATGTCATCGGCATCGTGCTGGCGATGGCACTGGCCAGCCGGCTGCGTGGACGTCCTGCTGCGCTCGTGACTGGTCTCCTCCTCGCCGGGAGCGTGCTCGCGATCCAGCAAGCGCACTTCTTCGTCGTCGATCCCTGGGCGGCAACGTTCGGAACAGCCACACTGTGGTCGTGCGTGAACCTGGCGCGCTCGGGAACACGACGATGGGCAGCACTGTCCGGTGTCCTGTTCGCTGCTGCACTGGCCTGCAAGGCCAGTATGTGGCCGCTGGCCGTACCGATCGCGCTCGCGCTCGGCTGGCGCGGTTCTCTTGCGTACCGCACTGACTCGGACTCACCGCTACTCGGAACGATCCTTCGTCGCTCTCCTTGGTCTATCGTGCTCGTATCCACTGTTCTCGCATTCGCATTCTTCGAACCGTATAGTGTCGCCGACCCTGTTCCCATGGTCCGCGATATCCTGCGCGAATGGCAGATCGCGCGAGGCGAACTCGATGTCCCGTACACGCGACAATACGTGGGCACGGTGCCAGTCGTCTACCAGATCGTGCAGCTCGCGCGCTGGGGAATCGGGCCCGTCTTCACGCTGCTGGCCACGCTCGCTTCGGTCGGCGCGCTCATCTCCGCGGTGCGCATCCTCGCCAGGAGGCGCGCGGGATATGGTCGCATGCAACTGCGAGTCGAGCGTGACCAAGTACTCGTCCGCCTCTTGCTGATCGCGTGGATCGTCGCCTATACGCTCACGGCGTGGACAAGCGAGACGAAGTACCTGCGCTACTCGCTGCCGCTTCTCGCGCCGTTCGCTGTCCTGACGAGCGACTGGTTGATCGGTGGGTGGCAAACGGCACGGCGACGAGCTGGACAACTCCTGCACTACGCCCTCACCGCTCTCGTCCTCGTTCAGGTGCTCGTCTGGGCCCTGGCGTTCAGCTCGATTTACCGCCACGAGCATACGCGGATCCGCGCATCGGAGTGGATTTACGCCAATATTCCCCCTGGTGCGACGCTCGGAGTCGAGCACTGGGACGACCGGCTGCCGCTGTCACTGCCTGGTCTACTGCCCGACCAGCGCTACCGTTTCGTGAGTCTCGACTGGTACGACGACCGTACACCGGAAGAAGCGCTCGCCTATCTCCGCGAAAAGCTGACGCAAGTCGACTACATCGTCCTCTCGTCGGATCGTTTGGCAGGGTCGATCCCTCGCTTGCCCTGGCGTAATCCTGTGACGAGCGAGTATTACCGTTTGCTCGAGAGCGGTGCGCTGGGCTTCCGACTCGTGTACGAGGGTCGAGTCGAGTCTCGTTTCGGGCCGCTGCACCTGGACGATTATGCTGCCGACGAGAGCTTCACTGTCTACGATCATCCCCGCGTTCGCATCTACCAGAAGGTCCGCAATCTGACCGATGATGAACTGCGGTCGCTGTTCGCGTGGGCGCTCGAGCAGCCGTACGCACCCCAAAGAGAACGCCCTGCTGTGTACAAGCAGCTACTCGGCGTGTCAGTGGATGCGCTCGTCCCAGCACGCGATGTGGGTTGGGCTGACCGGTGGCTGTCGGCTGACGGAGCAGCGGTCGTCTGGTGGATGATACTGTTGTTCGTGCTGCTAGCGGTCGGATTCCCACTGGTGGTGACTCTGGCCCCACGATTTCCCGACCGCGGCGTCGGGTTCGCGCGGCTTCTCGCGTTACTCGTGGTCGCCTATCCGGTGTGGCTGCTGGCCAGCTGGCGCGTGTTCCCCTTCGAACTTCCGACGATCCTTCTGTCGCTGACGGTCGTCGCTGCACTCGCGTGGTGGTTCGGCTGGCGCTCCGTGCGGACCGTCTCGTGGCGCCGATGCCTCGCGACAGTCGTGGCGAGCGAACTTGCCTTCTGGCTCGCTTTCGGCTTCTTCCTGTTCTTGCGCTGGCGCTACCCCGATCTCTGGCATCCGTACCTGGGCGGCGAAAAGCCGATGGAACTGGCGTATACCAACGCCATCGCGCGCAGCCGTTGGATGCCCCCGTACGATCCGTGGTTCGCTGACGGGGTACAGAACTATTACTACTATGGCTTCTTCCTGGCAGCCTTGCTGTGGAAGCTGAGCGGCATTCTCCCGGAACGAGCCTTTCAGCTCAGCGTGGCTACGTTCGCTGGACTCGTCGCGAGTGTCGTCGCTTCGCTCGGCATGGAGCTCGCCCGGCGGGTGGTTGGCGAGCGAGCCCAAGCACAGCGCTGGATCCTGTTCGGCGGCGCTGGTACGGTCTGGTGGGTGCTCTTTGCCGGAAATCTCGATCCGTTGCTGCAAGTCCTGCTCCGGCGCTCGCTGGATATCGATTTCTGGCAGAGTTCTCGTGTCGTCACGCATGCCATTACCGAGTTCCCCTATTTCTCGTTTCTTTTCGCGGACCTCCATCCTCACGTCCTGGCCCTGCCGGTCTGGCTGACGGCGGTCGCGCTCGCCCTGGCAGCCCATGATGACGCGCTGGTTGCGTGGTCGGCGCGCAGCCTGGTGTGGCTCGCCCTCACCTTCTGTGCTGCGAGCGCTGCTGTGATCAATAGCTGGGATTTCCCGCTCGCCAGCGCGCTCCTGCTCATCGGTACCGTCGCAACCGTGCGACCACGCTCGAGACGGGGTCTGTTCCTGGCGATGGCGATGAGCGCACTCGGCATCCTCGCGATACGAGCGTTTTACTGGCCCTTTTACGAGCGTTTTGTCAGTCCGGTGACTGCCATCCGGCCGACCACCTCCGGCAGTTCCGTCGGAGAATTGCTGGTGCACTTCGGGCTTTTGCTGGCACTGCCGGTCGTTGCGCTCCTTGTGGCTGGGTATCGCACCCACTGGGGGGCTGCGAGAGTGGCGCTCGCTGCCGCCCTAGCGACGCTGTTCAGCGCGACGCTCGCTACCGTGGCGCGTGGAGTTGTGCAGCAGGCAGCGCTCCTCTCCGTGCAGACTGCCTGGCTACTGGTCCTGCCGATCACGGTCTCTGTGGTCGTGTTTCTCGGTCTTCCCCTTCTCGGCCTTAATGGCCGAGGACCTGAGACCATGGCCTATAGTCTGCTTCTGGGTCTCAGCACCGGAGCGTTGGGATCATGGCGACCGGCAGCGAGCATTATCCTCCTCGTCGGTCTCGTCGCCGGGACGTGGTTGCTCGGCAATTGGCGCCGTACACAAGCCCCGGTGGTCGCACTGGCTGTCCTCGGCTTGGGTACGGTCGCAGCAGCTGAGCTGTTCATCGTCGTCGACGACTTGTACGGTTCCCCTTGGGAACGCATGAACACTGTCTTCAAGTTCTTCAACGAGGCCTGGCCGCTTTTGGCGATCAGCGGCTGGGGTGCAGTAGTCTGGGCGTGGTCGTCTCGGCAACCGACCGGAAGCCGGCCGCGCAGTGCGACCATGTTGCTGATCGTATTGACAGTCGTGAGTAGCCTCTATCTTCTGCTGGGCACACCCCAGCGTCTGGCACTCCGACCCCCTTCGACGCCGACACCTGGCGGATTGGACGGCTACGCCTGGATGGCCGGTGGGTCGTATACCAATAGCGTCGGAGACGTGATCGAGACGAGCGAGGACTATGCCGCGATCCAATGGCTCCGCACGCACGTCCGAGACAATGCGATCGTTCTGGAGGCGTCGATCGGACCGTACCGAGGAAACGGCTCGCGGATTTCGAGTGCCACGGGGCTTCCAACCGTGCTGGGTTGGGACCGGCACGAGCGGCAACAGCGCACACTCGTTATCCCGACCGCTACTGGGATCCAGCTGGTGTCGCCGCTGGCACAGTCGATCGATCAACGCCTTCTCGAGATTCGGGAACTCTACAACACGACTGATCCAGAGCGAAAGCGAGCGTTGCTCGCCCGGTATCGTGTCCGTTATGTGATCATCGGGGCTGTCGAGCGATCCTGGCGCATCCAACCGGGGTTCGCTGGCGCATCCGTGCCGGACGAGCGGTACGCTTCGCCGCAGGGCCTGGCTGCTTTCGCTGCTCTGGAGGGCACGACGCTGCGGCGCGTTGCAGTGTTCGGCGACACAGTCATCTACGAAGTGCGGTTGGACGCTGGAGAGTGATGCCCGACGATGCACGATGTGGTCGTCGCGCTGCTGTGGGAAGTCGCCTGGCTCGCCAGCGCCCTCGGACTCCTTCCCCTGCTCCGCTGGGTCAGCGCTGACGACCGCTTGGCGAACGCTCTCGCTTTTTCGATGGGGCCAGCCCTCATCGTGCTCCCGGTGTGGTGGTTGGGCACCCTCGCTGTTGTCCCCTTCACCCGTGTGACGATCCTCGGCTGCTTCGTCGCTCTGGCGATCGCGAGTTGGACACTCGTCCTGGTACGGCGGCTCCTGCACAGTGCTCTCGCTTCGACGCTGCGCTCGTTCGGATCCCTGAGCCTTCTCCATGTCGGGACATTCGCCGGCTACGCGTTCTTCCGGTCGTTCACGCCAGACATCCGCTACACCGAAAAACCGATGGAACTCGCGTTTCTCTCAGCGTCCATCGTTGCCCGCCAACTTCCACCCCACGATCCCTGGTTCGCTGGCTCGACGATCAACTATTATGTCTACGGCTTCGTCGAGATGGCGAGTATCGCCAAGGTTCCTGGCGTTCGCCCGGAGGTCGCGTTCAATCTGGCGCTCGCCACGCTGTTCGCCAGTACACTGACCGGCGTCTTCGCGGTCACGCAGCGGCTCGCGGCCGCAACCGGAGGGAGCCAACGACGCCAGGCGGTCGCCGGTGTGCTCGCGCTGCTCTTTCTCGTCGGGGCGGGTAACTGGGATACCGCGTGGCGGCTCATCCGCGATCCTTCCGCGATGCTCGCGGCGTCGTGGTGGGCTGGACCGGGTTGGAACGCCTCACGCGTTATCGTGGACAGCGGCTTTCCCTGGGGTGGAGAACCCCGACCGACGATCAACGAGTTTCCGGCATTTTCCTTCATCCTGGCTGATCTCCACCCGCACCTCCTGGCGCTGCCGATTCTGGTCGGCTACCTAGCTGGTCTCTGCGCGACTGTTTTGACGCCGCGACCCCTCGCCGCCGGAATTCTCACGGGGATCGCGCTCGGTACTCTCTGGATCACGAACACCTGGGGCGTTCCGCTCGCTGTGCTGGTCGCTGCACTCGTCCTCGTGGTCGGAGTGCGCTTCCGTGGGCGCTGCCTCATCGAGACGGGCGTAGCGATCGCCGTTCCGGCGGTGATCGTCGCGTTACCCTTCCAGATGACCTACATTCCGTCGTATGGTCTGGCCGCCAACGAGTTGCCGGCTTTCGTTGCGGATCTTCCCGTCGTGAGCTGGGTGCTGCGCACGGTCGGGTTCGTCATCTGGGAACGTAGTTCATTCGGCGAGCTCGTACGTGCGTATGGAACCCTGCTCTGCCCAGGTTTCCTCGTCCTCGGCCATGCTGTAGCCTCCCTCCCCGAGGCCACGCGTCCTCGCAGCGGATTTCTTTTCGGCTCTGCCGGGTTCCTGCTCGTTCTCGCGCTGGCCAGCCGGACACCTGCGCTCCTCGTGTTTGGTCTGCTCCTCAGTGGGCTCGCACTCGTTCTCCACGGCGACCCGAGACTCTCAGCCGGTATGCGCATCGCGCTCGCCATCCTCGGCGCGACGTGGCTCGCCCTGCTGGGCATCGAGTTCGTGTTTCTCCGCGATGTTTTCGGCGACCGGATGAATACCGTCTTCAAAGTTTCTTTCGACGCCTGGTGTTACCAGGCCATTGCGCTTCCCGTGGCACTCGTCGGGTTGCAGGTTCGCGGCCGGCTGTTTCCTGCCGTTGTCGCGGGAACGATCCTCGCGCTCGGGATCGGGATGGCGTACGTGCCGCTTTCCGCCTGGAAGTGGACGGCGGGCTTCACCGAGGTGCGTGGACTCGACGGCATGCGATACATCGCGTCGACTCAGCCGGATGAATACGCCGCCATCGCGTGGCTGCGCGAGCACCGCACGACCGAGGGCGTGGTCACGACGACCGTCCCGCAGGCGGTGCTGCCGATGTAGGCGACGATCACCGTCCCCGCGGGAGCCGGCGCCCCGTTCAGGGTCACGGAACCAGCGTACACCGCCGGGGGTATCGGCTGGGCGTGAGCGGCCCCGCCTGCGAGCCATGCGGCTGCGAAGAGTCCGAGGGCCGCTGCCAGGACCGCCACCGCCTTCCCGTACCGTGCGATTCCTTCCATGCTCTGCACTCCTTCCGTACGTCCCGTGTTCCGCAGCGGTGGATGCGCCCGGCCGCCTCC
>VAPR01001592.1_pt1 | contig 10772 bp, 9 predicted proteins | sample 3380701 | NCBI WGS metagenome assembly VAPR01 (sample SAMN11536904, study PRJNA540576) | hot springs metagenome | isolation source: hot spring wet sediment | place: Spain: Lobios | collected 2014-01
CGCCTTCCTCCTCTCCTGGGCCTCGGAGGTGGCCCAGCTCGAGGTCTCGCAGGCCCTGGCCGTGGCCGTCCTCTCCCTCATCGCCATCCTGCCCGAGTACTCGGTCGACATCTACTTCGCCTGGCGGGCCGGCCAGGACCCCGCCTACGCCCACTACGCCGTGGCCAATATGACCGGCGCCAACCGGCTGCTCATCGGCCTGGGCTGGAGCGCCATCGTCGTCCTCTTCTGGCTCAAGACCCGCCAGCCGGCCATCTATCTCCACCGCGATGAGGGGATCGAACTCAGCGTCATGGCCCTGGCCACCCTCTACGCCTTCTGGCTGCCACTCAAGGCCCACATTTCGCTCCTGGACGCCGTCGTCCTCATCGCCCTCTTCGCCGTCTACGTGCGGGCCACCGCTCAGCAGCCCCCCGAAGAGCCCGAACTGGTCGGACCAGCCCGGCTGATCGGTGCTCTGCCGCGGACGCCCCGCCGGCTGGTGACACTGGGGCTCTTCGTCTACGCCGCCGCCGCCATCCTGGCCTCGGCCGAGCCGTTCGCCGAGGGACTGGTGGCCAGCGGCAAGCACCTCGGCATCGACGAGTTCCTGCTGGTCCAGTGGATCGCGCCCCTGGCCTCGGAGATGCCGGAGTTTGTGGTCATCACCCTCTTCGCCCTGCGCGGGCACCCGACACTGGCCCTGCGGGCGCTGCTCTCCTCCAAGGTCAACCAGTGGACACTGCTGGTCGGGATGCTGCCTCTGGCCTACACGGTCGGAGGCGGGGGCCTGCATCCGCTGCCAATGGACCACCGCCAGGCGGAGGAGGTCTTCCTGACCGCCGCTCAGTCGCTCTACGGAGTGGTGCTCCTGGCCGGGCGGAGTTTCAGTCTACCGGCCGCGCTCAGCCTCTTTGGCCTCTTCGGTCTGCAGTTTCTCTGGCCCGACCTGCGGCTGCCCGTGGCCTGGCTCTACCTGGGGCTGGCGCTGGGCCTGCTGGTCATCGACGCCAAACGCCGGAGCGGCCTCCTCAGCCTGCCAGCCTTCCTGCTCAAACCTCCGGTCAATGTGCGCTGAGCCAGCGTCGGCCAGGGGCGAGGAGGGAATCATGTCCAGGCTAGCCGAGATCTTTCAGAGTTACAAGAACGCTCTCGATCAGTCACACCAGCAGTACGAAGCTCTTTACACCGACCGTTTGGAAAACGGTCGCGTGTTTTACCATGCCTTCTTTCACCAACTCATCATCCCGTTTCGCCCTCGGTTCACCGCGGACGCTGACCGCGCCGCGCTTACTGCTCAGATCGAGCACTTTTTCGGGACCCGCGAGATTGCCTTCGTGGCCATCGACGGCACCTGCTATAAAGATGCGTTCAGCGACATGGTTATCTTCTTTGGCGGTGCCTACGGCGCCCGCGGGCGCCTGACCCTGACCGGTGACCCACCCAGAGTGCACTACGAGAAATGGGGCCTGGACCGCGACGTCTCACTTGTTGCCTGGGTGCCTGTTCCTTTCGCCGAACTGACAGATGTCGCCGGGGCCGATCCGATTGAGACCTTCCTGGTCACCGATGCCGACCGGATCAACCTCTCCAATATCCACACCAGCCTGATGCAACTGGCCGAAATCTATTTGGCCTATCTGGTCGCCAGCGCGCCCGATCCCCCGCACCTGATTATGCTCGACCAGTCGCTGAGCGGGCTGATAGCCGCCACTTCCCACGGGGTCGAGACCGGTCTGGTCGCCGGTGAGGGGTACGGTCCCCGGCGACTGCAGTGGGCCGATGTGCTCGTCGCCTTTGCCCACCCCTTCAATACAGTTCTCCAGGTCCCGTCGACCAAACGCTTCCGCCGCTACACGGCCATTCTGGCCGCTTTCCACCAGCGCAATGTCCAGACTCTGTCCCGCGCCGACCTGGAGACCGCCCTGCACCTCCCGTGGGCGGACCTGGAGGACGGGGCCCTCTTTCTTCAGCGGAACGGTCTGGGCACGCTGACAGCGGACGGCACGCTCACGCTCCGCGTTGACTGTCGGGCCGCATGGGCGGAGACTGTGGATCTCTTCCGGACGATCTGCGCCCGCCTGTTCCAGGCCAAGGACCCCAACGCCCTGACCTATCTCGTCACCGACCTGGAGCACCCCGGCCGATCGCGCCGGCGCTGGCTCGCTCCCGATGATGTGCTCTTTCTTATCGCCGTGGGCCTGCGGGCCCTGATTGAAATCTGCTGGGATCGGCATATCATGCTGGTGGGGGTGGTGAAAGATTCGGAGTCGCGCTATCTCACCCGCAACTATCTGGGGGTGATGAAACATCTGGGCCTGTATCCAGAACTGCGCGATCTGACTACGGGCCCTCTCCCCTGGACTGACCGTATTTACCTGGAGACCATTCCGATTTACTGTGATACCACTCTGGAGGCGCCCTGGGCCTCGATCGAGTTCGACGCCACATTTATGACCACACACCTGGGCACGACCGAAACCGGGACGCCCCAGATTATGGGCGTGCGCACACAGCGAGGCGAGATGGTGGCACCGGAACGGCTGTTCCTCCGGTCGCTAGCCCAGTTCTTCCTGGCCCGGCAGAAGAAGACCCCACTGGCCGGGCACGTGGTCTTCCTGGACCGTCTGGCCATGCCGGAATGGGACGCTACGGCCTTCGGCGAGGTCAGTCTGACCTCGCCCTCCCTCGGGACACTGCAGCCGCTGGTCTACCGGGACCGGACCGCGACCAATATCGGCCAGGCGGTGATGATGTACCTGCTTACCACCCTCACCCGCAACCACTTCCCCGAAGTTATCGGCTACCCTGACCCTCTCCACAAAGCCGACTGGGGCGCCAAATCGCTGGGCCGGCGGGTCCGCGATCTCATCGCCAGCGGCGACCTGCCCTTCCGGAGCCGGCCGATCGCCAAGACGCTGCGACGCCTGCGTGAGGAAGGGGGACGCTGACCACGCGCGAAAGGAGCCGGCCATGGGCTTTGTCGAGGGCATCACCGGCACTGTTATTCGGCTGGAGGAGGATGAAAATACCCGCTTTCGGGTCGAGGTCTGGTTCGACTACACCAAGCGGGCGATGAATCTCATTCGCGAGGGAGCGATCCTGGCCGTTCGCAATTTCGCCTCAACCGACCAGATCGAGCACCTCTCTCTCCTCGAAGTGGTCTCGTTGCTGCCGATGCACTACGCCCTCGGCGACGACCCCCGTGGCTATCCTGGCTTCGTGGTTGAGGCCGCCCGCAACGCCATGACCGACTGGGAGACCCAGACCGAGGAAGCGACCGAGGACGTGACCAAGATTCGCTGTCTGGCCATTCCGACCAATCTGGAGATCGTCCGGCCATCCGACGCCGACCTCGCCCGACTATTTACCCTGCAGGAAGAGTCGAACCTGCCCATGGTGGGGGCCACCGCCCATCTACTCGACTCGGCGCTGACCGAATCGGTAATCAACCACGGGATCCGGCCCACCGAAAACACGCTCGTGGCCGGCGTGCTCATTCGGGACCCCAGTGTCCGCCTGCGTCTGCGCGTGGACGATCTGCTGCAGACGCATTTTGGCATCTTCGGCTTCACCGGCGCCGGTAAGTCTAACCTGGTCAGCCTGCTGATCTCACGCCTGCTCGACCGCTGCGGCGAGTGCGCAGGGTGTCGGAACGACGCCAAATGCACGGTGCGCAAGCCAGTCAAGATCGTGCTCCTGGACCTGATGGGGGAGTACAGCACCCTCCTCATCGAGCCTCTCGTGCGCTGGCCCCATGCCCGCTGGATCGTGCTCGGCGCCAAGACCCTGCCCGACGCGGTGCTCGCCGCTCTCAGCCATCCGTCAGACGACACTCTGCTGGAACGGGCCGTGGCTGATCTCTGCCGCACCGCCCTTCTTCCCCGAGCCCTGGCTCCCTACCGGGACCAGTTCGCCTACCCCTTCGCCCAGATCCTGCGCAAGCGAAAGATCCGCGTCTACCAGGCGGAGCCAACCATTGGCGAATTTGTCGAATCGATCAAAGCCGAGATTGTCAGAGGTAATATGGGCAACGCCGCCTCGACTGTAGTCAATCTGGTGAACGGCCTGATCAAGAACTACCGCAATACCCGATTTAACGAAGAGACGGTCAAAAGCGCGATCGATGAGATTGATAGCACCCTGAAAACACTGGAAAATGAGTCAAAGATCACCCAGACCGCTCGTAATAATCTTGATACTCTCAAAGCCCGATTCGATACCAAAGCCAAGGAGGTGGCGGCGACACCGCGCCCCCCTGAGGAAGCAACCATTACCATTCCGCAGATGATTCAGGCGCTCAACGAGCCGGATTCGGTTGTTCTCTATATCATTCAGTCGCACGACCCGGACCAATTGCGCGAATTTGCCGCCGACCTGAGTGGGAGGCTCTTTGAGGAGCGGCGACGGAGTGGCCAGACCCAGCCCCTGGTCAGTTTCGTTTTCGACGAGGCCGATGAGTTCATCCCCCAGCAGGCCACAGATTCGTACGCCAGATCAAGCGGGGCGGCGATAATGCTGGCCCGTCGGGGACGAAAGTTCGGACTGGGGATCGGTATCGCCACCCAGCGGGTGCGTTACCTCAACACCAGCATTATGGCCCAGCCGCACACCTATTTCGTCAGCAAAATGCCGCGCTTTTCCGACCGCCAGGCAGTCGCCGAGGCGTTCGGTGTCTCCGAAGAGATGTTCCACCAATTTTAAGTTCAAGAAGGGCGACTGGCTGCTGATGAGCTACGATGCTACCGGACTGGAGGCCATTCCAGTGCCCATCCACTGTGAGAATGCCAACGAACGGGTGAAGGCCTTTCTCGACCGATGTCAGCGGGACAGTCGGTAAGCGCGTATTCCTCCCGGGTCCTCGACTTCGGTCGCCACCGGCTGCTGACTCCGACCCTTTTTGCCAGTTACCGACTCGGCGACTGTCCGGAGGCCGGGCTGAAGCGTCTGCCATGGGCGGTGACCGAGACCGAGGCCGTTCTGATCAACGCCTACGACTTCCATCGGCCCCGCTTCCGGCGGCGGCTGGAGAACGGCTGGCATCCTGAAACCGATCTCGACCTGGGCGGACGCCCCCTGCTCATCGACTCTGGCGCCTACTAATTTCTCCGCCGGAGCCGCCTGACCGGTCTCACCCCCGAATCGGTGTTGGAGATCCATCTCCGGTCACAGGCGGACGTGGGGGTCGCGCTGGACCATCCCTTTCCACCGGAGGCCCCGGCGGCCGAAAAAGCCGCCCGGATCCAGACCACCCTGCGCAACACCGAGCGGATGCTGCGGGCTCTCCAGGAGTGGTCGGCGACTATGGAGTTACTGCCCGTGGTCCACGGCCACACCCCCGCCGAGGTCCGGGACTGCCTTGACCGCCTGACCCGTCTACTTGACGCCTGCGGCGCCGGGCCGCTGCGCCGGGTGGGCATCGGCAGTCTCGCCCCGGCGGCCCGGAACGGCCGGCCACAGGTCGCCATCGAGGTGATCCGCACGGTGCGTGCCCACCTGCCGACCGCCCACATTCACTGTTTCTCAATGGGCTCAGCGCTCCTGATGCTGCTCGCCTTTTACGCCGGCGCCGATACGGTCGATTCGCAAAGCTGGATCGTCAGCGCCGGCTTCAAACTGGCGCAGTTGCCAGGGCACTACGTCGTCCGCATGGCCCGCCGGGAGTACCGGAGCACCGAGGCCTTTAACGAGGCAATGAATCTATTTGCCGAACGGCTCCGGTGGCTGGCCGAAACCGAGGGCTTTTTCACCAAGAATTGGCAGACCGGCGAGGTTCTGGACCTGCGCTCGCCGAGCGTCTGCCGTCAGTATGTAGAGACGCTGGTCGACTGGCAGAGCAACGAGAACGTTCACAACCGAGCCTGTCATAATCTCTGGGTCTACAACTTTGAGGTCCGCCGGGCCCGCCAAGCCATGGCTGAAGGACGATTCGAGCAGTTTCTCGAAAGCCGCCTGGCTCATACCCGCTACTACCGGGCCCTGCTCGCGGCCCGGACTGGCCGGGAGTCCCATGGCTGAGCCCCGCCGGCTGCTCATCCTGGCCTGCTCGGCCCGCAAGCGGGCGGTCAGCGGACCGGTCACCGCCTGGGACCTCTACGACGGCGTGGTCTTCCGAATGCTAAAACAGCTCCAGCGGACCGGACTGTTCCCGCCTGATGTCGATTGCCTGATTCTCTCGGCCCGCTACGGCCTGATCCCCCCAACCGCCCTGATCGTTTCCTACGATCAAAAACTGACACTGGCGGCGGCCCGCCGGCAGGCTTCCCACCACTGCGCCCGCCTGCGGGCTCTGCTGACAGTCCACCCTTACCGCGAGATTTTCCTCTGCCTCGGCCGGGCCTATCTGGCGGCCCTGCACCCGCTGACCGCCTGGCAGCCCCCCGCCACCCGCCTCTGGATCGCACCGGGGGGACTCGGCCAGAAGATCCGGGCGCTCCGTGCCTGGCTCCTGGCCGATCCGACGAAGAATTGACATGAGTTCTTGACAGACTGTCCGCTATTCTTTACAATCCGGCCGGTGGTCGAGGCATGCGCCTGGCCTCCCACCAGGCGCCTCGCCCTGCTGAAGTCTGCCGACTGGAGCCGCCGACGGTGGCCGCACGCGCGCCTGCTCTCACCCGGTCTGCTCAGCGCCGCTGGGCGCTGGGCACCGGAGCCCTTATCGGTCTTCTCGGCGGACTCCTCGGCCTGGGCGGGGCCGAGTTCCGCCTGCCGGTCCTGGTCGGTCTCCTGGGCTATCCTCTCCGCCAGGCCATCCCGCTCAACCTGGCCGTCAGCCTCGTCACCCTCGGCGCCGCCCTGCCGGTCCGCTGGCCCACCCTGGCCCCGGGCCCCGGCCCCCAGGCGGTCCTGCTTCTGGGACCGTTCATCGCCGGCGCGCTGGGCGGGGCCTGGCTCGGTCCGGCCCTGGTCCACCGCCTGACCGGCCGGACCCTGACACGGGTGGTCCGGGTTGGCCTGCTGGGCCTGGGGACGCTGCTCACCGCCGAAGGACTGGCCCCCCCGCGCAGCCTGGGGCTTCTGCCCCCGGTTCCGGCCCTGCAGATCCCGGCCGCTCTCCTCTCCGGCCCGGGCATCGGCCTGGTGAGTTCTCTCCTGGGCGTGGCCGGTGGCGAACTCCTCATCCCCACGCTGCTCTTCCTCTTCGGCCTGGAGATCAGGGCCGCCGGCACCGCCAGCCTGATCATCGCCCTGCCCACCGTCGGGCTCGGCCTGGTCCGCTACGCCCACCAGGGCGCCTTCGCCGACCGCCGTCCTCTCACGGCCACCGTCCTGCCGATGAGCCTGGGCTCGGTCGCCGGCGCCGCCACGGGCGGGCTCCTGGCCGGGCTCGCCCCGGCCGCCGCTCTTAAGATCGCCCTGGGGCTGATTCTGCTGCTCTCGGCCTGGCGTCTGGGCCACCATTCCCGCTCTGGAGGTGTCCGATGATCCGCTGGTCTGCGGCTCTGCTGGCTCTCCTCACCGGCCTGCTCCTCGCCTGCCGCCCGGCCCTGGCCCCGCCGACCGCCCATCCGTCGCCCACGCCGACCACCACGGTGTCGGGCGAGGTGGTGGTCTTCGCCGCGGCCTCGCTGACCGACGCCTTCAAAGAGATCGGCGCCGCCTTCAGCACCACCCACCCCGGCACCACGGTCACCTTCAATTTCGGCGCCTCGTCGCAACTGCGGGCCCAGCTGGAGCAGGGGGCGCGAGCCGACGCCTTCGCCTCGGCCGACCAGGCCCAGATGGAGCGGGCGCAGCAGGCCGGCCTGCTGGCCGAGCCGCCCCGCGTCTTCGCCCGCAACCGCCTGGTCATCGCCGTCCCCCGCGACAACCCCGGCGGCGTCCAGGCGCTCCGCGACCTGGCCCGACCCGGCCTTCGTCTGGTGACCGCCGCCCCCGAGATGCCGATTGGGGCCTACACCCAGCAGCTGCTCGACCGGGCGGCTCAGGACCCCGCCTACGGCCCCGACTTCCCCGCCAGGGTCGGCGCCAACATCGCCTCCCGCGAGCCCAACGTCCGCCAGGTGGTGGCCAAGGTGGCTCTCGGCGAGGCCGACGCCGCCATCGTTTACCAGACCGACATCACCCCCGACCTGGCCGACAAGGTCCGCCCGGTCGCCCTGCCCGAGGCGCTCACCATCATCGCCACCTACCCGATCGCCCTCCTGCGCCAGGCCCCCAACCCGACGGCGGCGGCAGCCTTCATCGCCTTCGTGCTGGGACCAGACGGCCAGACCATCCTCCAGCGCTGGGGCTTCCTCCCCGCCGGCGACACCCCGACCCGCGCGCTGCGGGGACCACTCCCCCGCCCCGACCGGGGACCGGGAGGGTGACAGTGGCCGACCGGGGACACCTCGTCCCCTCCCGCCCGGCGCGGCCGCGTCCGGCGCCGGCTCTCGCTCCGCCGACCAGCGCCCCCCGGGACCGGTCTCTGGTCACAATCGTCCGGGCCGTCGGGCGCTCCGGCGCGCTGATCCCGCTTCTCCTGAGCGCCGGACTCTTCGCCATCCTGGTCCTGGTGCCGGTGGTGGCCATCGTCGCCCGGGTGCTGCTGACCGGCGACCTGCTGGCGGTCCTGGGGCGACCGATGGTGGTCGCGGCGCTGCGGCTCAGCCTGCTGACGACCACGCTGAGTCTGGGGGTGACTCTCCTGCTGGGCACACCGGTCGCCTACCTCCTGGCCCGGTACCGCTTTCCCGGCCGCACCCTCCTGGACAGCCTCATCGACCTGCCGATCGTTCTGCCGCCGGCGGTGGCCGGGCTCGGCCTGCTGATGGCCTTCGGACGCCGGGGGCTTTTCGGGCCGGCGCTGGAGGCGCTGGGCCTGACGCTCAGTTTCACCACCGCCGCCGTCGTGGTGGCCCAGACTTTCGTGGCGGCGCCGTTCTACGTCCGGGCCGCCCGGGCGGCGTTCCTGGCCGTCGATCAAGAACTGGAACGGGTGGCCCACACGCTGGGCGTCTCGGCCTGGGCGACCTTCTGGCGGGTCACCGTCCCGGTGGCGCTGCCGGGGCTGGTGAGCGGAGCGCTGATGAGCTGGGCCCGGGCGCTGGGCGAGTTCGGAGCGACGATCATGGTCGCCGGCAGCTTCCCCGGCCGGACTCAGACCATGCCGCTGGCGATCTACGCCGCTCTGGAGAGCGATCTTGAGGCCGCCCTGGCCCTGGCCGCGCTCCTGGTCCTGGTCTCGCTGGGCCTGCTGGGCGGACTCCGCCGGGTGACCGGACCGCTGGGAGAAAAGGCCGATGCTTGAGGTCCAGGTCACCAGACACTTCCCTGGCTTCAGGCTGGCTGTGGCCTTCACGACCACAGCCCGTCGAACCGCTCTCCTGGGGCCCTCGGGGGCCGGCAAGAGCCTGACGCTGCGGGCCATCGCCGGCCTGCTGCGGCCTGACCAGGGGCGGATCGTCGTAGAGGGACAGGCCCTCTGCGACACCGCCCAGGGGCTCGACCTGCCGCCCCAGGCCCGGCAGGTCGGCTATGTGCCCCAGCACTACGCCCTCTTCCCGCACCTGGATGTTCTGGGCAACATCGGCTTCGGTCTGCCCGTGCGGTCCCCCGCCGTCCGGCGGCAGATCGCCGACCTGCTGGACCTGCTGGGGCTGGCCGGCCTGGAGCGGCGCTTCCCCCGGCAGCTGTCTGGAGGGCAGCAGCAGCGCGTCGCCCTGGCCCGCGCGCTGGCGCGCCGGCCCCGCCTTCTCCTGCTCGATGAGCCGCTCTCGGCCCTCGACGCCCCAACCCGCCGGGAACTGCGCGAGGCGCTCGGCGATCTGCTCCGGCGTCTGGACCTGCCGACCCTCATTGTCACCCACGACCTGGCCGACGCCCTGGCCCTGGCCGACCACCTGGTCGTCCTCGACGCCGGTCAGGTGCTGCAGAGCGGTCCGGCCCCCGACGTGCTGGCCCACCCGGCCCACGTGCGCGTCGCCCAGATCGTCGGGATCCGGAATCTCCTGCCCGGCCGGGTGGAGGCCCACGACGAGACCGGGACGACCGTGCGGGTCGGCCAGCGCCGGCTCCGGGCCCGACCGCCCACCGGCCAGGCGCTCCCGGTCGGGAGCCCGGTCAGCGTCTGCCTGCGAAGCGACCAGATCCGTCTGCAGCCGGCCGAGACCACGGCGGAGGAGGCCAACACCGCCTTCGGAAGGGTCGTCGACGAACGCTGGGAAGGGACCACGGTCGCCCTGCGCCTCCGGCTGGCCGACGCCCGCCTCCGGCCCGAGGCCGCGTACGATCTGGAGGTCGAGATCCTGGGGGCGACCTACGAGGCCCTTCGCCCGCGCGACCGCGCCCTCTGGGCCGTCCAGATCCCCGCCACTGCCCTGCACCTTCTGCCGGCCGCCGACGCCACGCCAGCCGCCGTCAAAAACGCGTGAGAAAACGCCCGCCGGCCATGTCCCCGCCTTGTCAGGGCCGCCGCCCGGCCTCTACCATGCCGACGAGCCACGCCCGGCACCCCGCGGGCGCAGCCCACACCGACCAGGACGGGAGGCGGAGGCGGTGTCATCCCATCCACACCCGGCGGAACGGCGCTCCGGCGGCTGGCTGCGCCGCCTGGCCGTCGGCCTGCTGGGGCTGGGCATCACCCTGGCCGGGGCCCTGCTGGGGGCAGCCAGCGGCAGCGAACTGGCCAGCGGGCTGGCCGGCCCACCCCGGCCGACCCTGACCCTGGGCCCTGAACCGTCCCTTCTCGCCCCGGCCACCCCCACGGCGACCCCGACACCGCCGGCCAGCCCGACGCCCACCGTCGTGGCGGCGCCAGCGTCATCGCCCACGCCGACGCTGGTCCCGACCCCGACGCCCCGCCCCGC
>VAPR01001593.1_pt1 | contig 10745 bp, 8 predicted proteins | sample 3380701 | NCBI WGS metagenome assembly VAPR01 (sample SAMN11536904, study PRJNA540576) | hot springs metagenome | isolation source: hot spring wet sediment | place: Spain: Lobios | collected 2014-01
ATAGGCACCCATTGGGAAAGGAGTAAGCGGGAAAACATTTGCGATGACATCATTTTCGGTAATGCCAAGAATGTCAGAACAGCGTGCCGCATGGAATAAATATGCATAGTGATCCCATGCCGTTGTGTAGATCGGGACTGGGCGACCGGTAGTCGTTCCCGTTGTATACATGATTTCCCACAGAACTCGGGCTTCCAGTGGATAGTGATCAGGTACCCGAAGGCGAAAGGCATCGGGGTCCGCGAGGAAGTCCTTCTTGTAGGTGACCGGAAGTTTGATCAAATCATCGATCGTCTGGATGTCATCTGGTGTCAGTCCGCGTTCCCGCATCACCTGGGAATAGTATGGATGCCCCTCGTAGCAGAGTTTAATTGTCTCCCGCAGGAGGCGATTCTGGAGTTCCCTCACCTCGTGGAGAGGCCGATACAGCAAATCCGGCAGTGTCAATTCTTCGAAGGTTGCGAGCATACTCACCGAAGCCTCCGTACCTTCATCCAGCCTGTGCGTCCACGTCAGAAGCCGGGAGCTTGAGCTTGTAGAGAGCTAGAGCGTTGTCACGCAGGAACTTGCGCAGGGCCTGAGGGCGGAGGCCGAGTTGGTCGATCTCGGCCAACGCGCGTTCCGGGTCGATTACCGGGAAGTCGGTGCCGAAGAGCACTTTGTCCTGCCCCCAACTATTGAGGTAGTGGACAAAAGCGGCAGGCCAATACTTGGGAGCATAGGCATCAGAGCAGATGTAGACGTTGGGATGCTTGTAGGCAACAGAGATCATCTCCTCGGTCCAAGGCCAGCCAATGTGGATGCCAATCAGCTTTAGCTCAGGGAAGTGGCAGGCGACGGTGTCAAGGGTGATGGGACGACCTACACTGGGGAGGGGGCGCTCGGTAGAGTAGAGCAGGCAGTGGCCAACTTGGATCTGGATGGGCACGTCGAGCTCGACACACTTGGCGTAGAAGGGATAGTAGCGAGCATGGTCAGGCGGGAGCTCGAACCAATGGGGGTAGAGGTGAGCGCCGACGAAGCCGTACTCACGAACGGCGCGCTCGAGGGTGCGCACACCAGCCATGCCCTCAGTGGGGTCGATGCCGGCCACGCCGCTGAAACGTTCGGGGTATCGCTGTACCAACTCCACCACCACCTCGTAGGGAACCTGGCGACTAATACGGTGATGTGCGGATCCAGCCTTGACCGCGATGAGGAGCGCATGCTCTACCCCAGCGCGATCCATCTTCTCGATCATTTGCTCGACCGAGAGTCCCTCGACGATCGTCGGGTCGACGCCAATCTTATTGCGTAAGAAGTCACGCGACCAAGCTGGCCGTTGCACGCGTGGGTCGTTGAGCTGAACGTTGCACACGATATCGATCGCTCGAACAGGTAACGTCATGCTCTCTCCTCCTGTGCACGCGTGGTCACTGATGTCCCAAGTGACACTGCGAGGAGCGCGAGGATTTCGTCACACGTTAGCACCCGGCCGAGTAACAATTCGATGATGCGGAACGTTGCCGTTTGCAGGTCGTCAAACCAGCTTGAGACGGCCTCTTTCGCCACAATTACGTCGAAGTCCCGCACAAAGGCGTCGAAGGCCGTGTGTAGCACACATGCGTATGCCACCGTGCCAGTGATGATGAGTGTGCGAATCCCGCGGCGCCGCAAGATCTGTTCGAGTTCGGTGCCATAGAAGCTAGAATAGTCGGCCTTGTCGATGACAAACTCATTAGGTTGCGGTGTCAGTTCCTCGACAATTTCTGCCCCCCAGCTTCCCGGTCCGAGGCGATAATCCCGCGCCACCCAGGCCTCTGGCATGATGTGATGCCGCTCGCCGACGTCGGGAATGCGTGAATCATGGACAAGCCGGGTAAACACGATAAGGAGGCCAGCCGCTCGTGCCGCTGCAAGCAGCCGTGAGAGCGGCTCGATTGCGAGGCGGAGCCGGTCTACCGGGCGGCCAACACGGGCGTAGTAGCCGTGTGGATGGCAGAAGTCATTCTGCATATCCACCACGAGCAATGCGGTGGTATGGAGGGAGAGCTCGATTGGCTTGCCGCTCTCCCTCAGGACGATGTGACGTGCTCCCTGGTCTTGCATAGCACCCCCGTCATTTTCGCTGCCGCGGCTCAACCCTTCAGCCTCGCCTCTTGCATCAGCAGGCGCTCGTCAGGGCGGGGTTTCCACTCGATGTTGTTTCGAATGCCGTAGGCCTGGATCTCGTTATAGAGCCAGATATATGGAACGTTCTGCTGGCTGATGCGCCAGATCTGGCTAATGAGGCTCTTTCGTTCTTCTTCATCGAGGGCTCCTCTCTGCTTCTCGATCAGGTCATCGACCTCAGGTGAGGTCCAATAGCCTCGGGTACTCTTGGAGTAATAGAGGCTACCCAGCGGCAGGTCGGCATCCATCGTGGACGGACCGAAGGCGAACAAATGGAGACCTGCGAGCTTGCGCTGCTGCCAAAGTGGGAAAAAGGCTGAGTATTCCATACCCTCGAGCTTGATTCTGATCCCGATCTCCTCGAGATAGCTGGCAACAGCCTGCGCGACCTCGTTGCCGAACTGGTACCGATTGATCGGATACTGGAACAGGATCTCTTCCCCACTGTACCCCGATTCTGCCACGAGCTTGCGGGCGTGCTCCGGGTCATAAGGCGTTGGCTCTATCGTTGGATCGTAACCGAACGTCACCGGAGCTACCGGTTGGCCAATCGGCTTCCCTAGCCCGGAGAGCAAATCTCGACAGATGGCGTCGCGATCAATAGCCATGTCCATCGCCTGACGGAGTTGCAGGCTATCGAGTGGGGGTATTGTCGTGTTGATGCCGATGTAGAGGTTACGGTTGCTCTCGATCAGCTCGACCCGCAATCCACTGATCAACTTAAGTCGCTCGAGGGAGGGCGGAGGCAGAAGCGCGACGATATCCACCTCACCAGCCTCAAGCGCTGCCACACGCGCGTCCTCCGAAGGTATGGGACGGAAAATAACGGTCTTGACCGCCGGTGCTCCAAGGAAGTAGCCTTCATAGGCCTCGACGGTTAGGTGATCGTCCTTGACCCACTCGACAAGCTTGAACGGCCCACTTCCGACCGGCTGCAGCGTAAACTGCTCGGGACCAACGCTCTCGTACACTTTTCGCGGCATGATCGATATTAAAGAAGCCTGACGTGGGAATGGTGAATATGGGTACTTCAGGATGAATCGGATGGTCTTATCGTTGACCTTCTCAATCTTATCGATCGCAACTGTATATGCCTTCACAGGGGAATTCTCACTTGCCATGATCATCTGGTATGTCCAGAGAACATCATCTACGGTCACCGGGTCTCCATTGTGAAATAAGACACCGTCAGCAAGAGTAAAATCCCATGTGACTGCATCCTCGCTACTCTCCCAGGTCGCGGCAAGTAATGGCCCTACACTGGCATCAGCTCTGATATCTGTAAGCTGAGAATAGATCGACTTGAAGACGTCAAGGCTGATCGGTGAGGTATCTCTGCTGGGATCCAAGGTGAGGACATCAGACGCCCGACCGATGGTGATCTGTCCGACCGGACCAATACTCGTCTTCTTCGCTTGAGGGGTGCTCGTTGGGGTCACATTGCTCGCTGCTGGAATTGTCACAGTAGGAGTGGTGCTCGAACCCCCTGTGGGAGTGGTCACGCTACTCGCGCATGCAGTCAGCAGGGCACTCATCGCTGGCATACCCAGCCCGAGTGCAGTACCTCGCTGGAGTAGCCAACGGCGACAAACCCTCACGCTCAGGATCTCAGTCAGCCGATCATTTCGTCCAAAGACGCCGTTCGCTGCCATCGCGCGGACTCCTTCCTCACTCCCTAAGCCAATCCTCCGTTGAGTGCTATGAGCCTGCTGCCGATCGGTACCGAGTTCATTCCCCTCATGACACTTGAACTAACCCGTAACATCCCGATCTATCAGATCTGCTCTCCCACTCGTCGAGACGTACCACGTAGAAAAATCATCTCACGGCCTTCCGGACGAACGCCCAAAGAGGAATACTCTTGTCCGTGCCGGGATCTCACGAACAAGCCTGCTCCTGAAGAACTCCCGAATCCAGGACAGTCGTCGCACACGCTGACATCGAGTGTATAGAGAGTTGTTGAACATGATGTCGATAATGCTATCTACACCGATTGACATAGCGCTCCCTCTGCTCCTACTCGACCGGTAATAGCTTACAAGCCTGAGACATATCGCTCGGCGGTGAATGCCCGACTTAGGAAGTTGACCCCAGCAACCACCATAAAGATCGCTAACCCCGGCAGGATCGTGAGCCAGGGCGCAGTCTGAAGGTACTTCTGCCCCTCTGCGATCATGTTGCCCCAGCTCGGAGCTGGCGGTTGCACGCCAAGCCCGAGGAAGCTCAGCGAAGCCTCGAGAAGGATTATCTGGCCAAACTCGAACGAGGCGATAACCAAAGCCGGACCGAAGGCGTTGGGAAGCACGTGGTAGAGTGCGATCCGGCTCGGTGCTGCACCAATTGAACGGGCGGCCAGGACAAACTCCCGATCGCGCAACGAGAGGACTTGCGCTCGGATGACCCGGGCATATGGTACCCAGCTTGTTAGTCCCAGGACGACGATGAGGTTCGGCAGGCTGGATCCCACAACTGCCACCACTGCGATGAGAAGGAGCACACGGGGGACGGCGAGCTGAATGTCTGCCAGCGACATAATGACCATGCTCAGCCAACCCCTAATATAGCCGGCCACGAGCCCTAAGAGGGTTCCCACGATAAGGGACAGGGAGACCGCTGACCCGGCAATAAGTAGCGAATACCGGCCGGCGAGCGTGAGGCGGCTCAAGAGATCACGGCCCAGAACGTCTGTGCCGAGCAGGTGCATTGTGCCGTCGTCATCCACATAGAAGGGCGGCCTCACTCGCGCGCTGAGATTCTGGCTGAAGGGATCACTCGACGGAAGCGATGGAACTACCGCCGCCGCCAGGACGACACAAGCGAGTAACACCGCTGCAACCACTCTTGAGAGTGGCCGGAATAGGCTCAGATTACGCCTGTGCGTCGTCGGACGCGTGAGAGCTATGGAAGCGTTCAGCCGTTTCGCTATCATGGTTCCTAACCCAGCCTTACCCGCGGATCGATGTACATGTAGAGCAAATCGACAATCAGGTTGACCCCTATGAAGATGAGCGATATGATGAAGACACTGGCTTGCACGACCGGATAATCGCGCTGGTAAACGGCCTGAACGATCAAGCGGCCGACCCCTGGCCAACTGAAGACTGTCTCCGTAATCACCGTACCGCTGAGCAGGACTCCAAAATTGATACCAGCGATAGTAATGATGGGCAGCAGCGCATTGGGCAACGCGTGGCTCAATACGACCGTTGTGTCACGGATACCCTTTGCTCTAGCAGTCCGGATATAGTCCTGGCGCATTTGCTCACCGATACCGGAGTCCAGGAGTCGCAGGTAGAGAGAGAGTTCGTAGGTTGCCAAGGTGAGACTAGGGAGAATTAGGCTCTTGATTCCATCGCGGCCGAGTACCGGAAGCCAGCCGAGTTTTACGGAAAAGACGAGGATAAGCACCAGACCGAACCAAAAGACGGGAATGGCCTGGCGCGCGAAGGCCAACCAGAGAACGATGTCGCGCAGGAGAGATTTGGACTTAACCTGAAGGAGCAGGCCAAGACTAAATGCCAGAAGTATTCCGGTGCTGAACGCGGCGAGTGCCAGCTCCAGCGTTGCCGGAAGCCGCTCCAATACCAACTCGAGTGCTGGCCGCCCCTGACGGATCGATCGCCCAAGGTCACCTTGAACTGCGCGGGCGATGAACAGCCCATACTGGACGTAGAGTGGCTTATCCAGACCAAGTTCCTTTCGTGCCGCCTCGATCTGGGCATCAGTGGCGTTCTCGGGCATCAGCAGTACTACGGGATCGCCGGCGAGCCGCACCACGAAGAAGACTATCGTCATCACTCCGATGACGCTAACGATCGCTTGAATGAGCCGTCGAGCGAGATAGGCGGCCACTACTTAACTTGCCTCCTGAACCCTTGCGAAAGAAGCCAGACTAGCGAGTATCGCCGCGGCCTCATTCGCGAGCTCAGCAACGACCTCGGCGGCCGGCTTGATCTCATGAACGAGCACTGCAGCCTGGCCAGTCGGCCAATTGGCGATATCGATCAACCCTGCAGCCTTCGCCGGACGAATGATGGGATCAATCATGCGCCGCTGCTCAGCCATCGGCCTGATGGCCCCCTCGTGGCCGCGCCAGGCGTCGGTGAAGGCGTTGCGAATCACGCGTGCCGGTTTGCCTGTATAGCAGCACGTTACGACCGTTTCGTCGTCGCTCATCTCCAGAATCCGCCGCTTGTGCGCCTCTGCCGTGCGCGCCTCAGGCGTCGCAAGAAACCGGGTCCCAACTAGGACACCTTGTGCACCAAGCGCAAGTGCCGCCGCGACGCCGCGGCCGTCGGCGATACCGCCCGCGGCCACTACCGGCGTGCGAACCGCATCGACGACTTGCGGAACTAGCACCAACGTTGTCGTCGAGCCTGTATGGCCCCCTGCCTCATAGCCTTGGGCGACGATTAGATCGACGCCGAGTAACTCCACTTTGCGGGCCGCGCGGACACTGCCAACTAGTGAGGCAACTTTGATCCCGGCGGCATGTGCCGCCTCTACCACCCACGGCAAGATGCCGAGACCTGCAGCAATGAGATCCACACGCTCCTCAATCAGGACATCCATCTGTGCTCGCACGAGGTCGAGGGTGAGCGGAATGTCCGGAGGAGGGGACGGCAATCCGCGCACCTGCTCTAGGAACGGGGCCAGAAAGTCAGGCAAGGGGGGAACCTCAGCGGGCACCTCAGCAGGCATATCGCCGGGGAACAGGAGACCAACACCAATCGGCTTGCTCGTCTGCGCGCGGGCCTTCCGGATCTCCTCACGGATCTGCTCTGGTCCCAAGGCAGCCAAACCCATGATCCCGAGCCCACCTGCCTCGGAAATCGCTGCAGCCAGATCAGCCAAAGCCACGCCTCCCATCGGGGCTCCTAAGATTGGTACCTCGATCCCGAGTAGATCACAGAGCGGGGTGCGGAGTACCCCCATAACCCGCGTTCCTTTCCCGTAAGTACAGGGATCTTGCCTCGGCCACCACATCGGCAGACGGTCGCATACCCCAGTACCCACGGCGAGCATGCCAGACACCGGACTGGTGCTTCAGACGAATGAGCAGCTCTGCCATCATGATCACGGCACCCAGCGCATCGATCACTGGCACGTCCTGAATGCGATGCACACCGTGCTGCCACAGGACTTCAGCTAGGATCATCTGGCCCGGGATCAACACGTCGGCCCCGCCGCCTATCGCCACAATCGCCGCCCGCTGAAATGCATCTACTACCGGCTGCGGCTCACTGAAGCCGCGAGTCACTGTCACATAGTCGATATCGATGGGGATCAGCGATCCTAAGCGAGCCGCTAGGCCATACTTGGAGATGTTATCCTCGAGGAGGGGGAAGAAATCAGGATTGAAGGCGAGAATGGAAAAACGCCGACCGAGCATACAAGCGAGGTGCATTGCCGCTTCTCCGTAGCCAACGACCGGAATATCAACAACTGTGCGCATCTCCTGCAGTCCCGGATCTTGAATGATTCCAAGCACCACAGCGTCATAGCCTTCACGCTCAGCACGCCGGGCGTTGTCGATGAGCTGATTCGTGTGCAGATACATAAGATAGGCATGTCGAGCTACATATGCAGGTGTGGTGCCTCTGTAAGTTCCCGGAGCCATGCCGTAGATGACGACTTCAGTGTCCGGCCCAGCGACGACACGGAGGTGACGCTCAAGCATCGTCCGGTAGTCCGGCACTGTATCGAGTTCAATGAAGCTCTGATACCAAATGCGACAGCCCATGATTTGTCCCGCAAATCGGAACAGTGTTCCGCTTATTCATAAAATAGCGTCCGCTCAGTTCGTTGTCAAGAGGGGCGTCTGGTGCGGGTCGATCAGTTTCTGCTCGTTTGCCGCGTGCACGCGGGCTGAGCTTGGCGCTCAAGCACCAGGTTCAGCGAGATGCTCACGGCATCCGGCGATGCCATAGGGTGCCCCTCAGCCCCCACGTCTCCTCGAAGGGGGCTGGCCCTCCGGCGAGCCGGCTTCTAGCCGGCTTTCTGCGATGACCACGGGGGAAGCCCTGTGCGAGGTGGCGCCAGCAGACCCGGACGTGAGCCGGCAGACCCAAAGTGATCGACCTTCAGGGTCCTCTGCTCGCCACCTATCACTTTTCGCAAGGACAAGGTAGGGCCCAGGAGCTGCTACCCTGGTGGAGATGCTCTCCACCACCGTAAGGAGGCAGGATAGGCCCGGTGGAACAGTACCCCGTTTGTGCGGCGGTGCTTAGCCCCCTGAGGTCCCCAGCGCAGCCGTGCCGCGCTGGGGTACCCGAGCCCCCTCCGGCGCCCTCAGCAGAAGACGCTCAGGTGGATACTCGCCGTGCTCCTCGAGCCTGCCCAGGCCGCGTCCCGGCCCCTGGCTCGCCACTGAGGGGCCAGGTCCGGGGTACCGGTGGGCAGCGCGCCGACCCGGCTCGAGCGGCTGCGGCGCACCCCGCGTCTGGACTTACCCGGCACGCGCGCTGGCTGTTGGGGCAGCGACCGGCACCCCTCGTGCTCGCCGTCAAGTGGACTGAATGGCCGAAGGGCTGCGGCTGCTCGTGGCGGCCGCGGTACTGGGTACCCGCGCCGTAGGCAACCCCACGCGATCTCGAGATCGCGTGGGCCCCGCCCGGTGCCGGTGGCCGCAGGAGGGGCAGGCTACCAGGCGAGCCGTGGGGCGAGCCATGACAACCGGGGGCTGGAGCGTCAGCATGGCCATGGGCAGGCTCCGCTTGGGGTGCCGCATTGTCGCGCGACGAAGCCGATTGAAGGACTTGCCCCATTGTTACTCCCCCGCTCCACCATGGATGTAACAGTTGTAACAGTCACGGACCGCGCCGGCCGCACGCGCCTGACCAGGTCTGGGGGTGCGTTGACTTCCGAGAGGACCACCAGGAGCTGTCATTGTCACTCCGTTAGCATTATGCTACCATTACTGTCAGGAGGTGGTGGATTGCACTCAGTCGGGCAGCGACTCCGGCGAGCCCGGGAACGGCGCGCGCTCAGCCAGCGCGACTTGGCGAGGCTGAGCGGGGTCGCCTACACCACGATTGCCCGACTCGAGCGCGATCGGCATCGGCCGATCCCGTCTACCGTTCGCAAGCTGGCCGCTGCGCTTGGTGTCGATCCTGCGTGGCTGCTGTTTGGTGAGGGGGAGGAGACACACGACGCCCCGCGCTCAGGCTAGCCGACCAACGCGGGGCGTCTACGAGAGGAGGTGTACCGTGTCTGCGCCGAGTCTACCACGCGCCGCGATCTACTGCCGCGTCTCATCTGACCAGCAAGAGGACAACTACAGCCTGCCGACGCAAGAGGCCGCCTGCCGCCGGTACTGCGCCGAGCACGGCTATGAGGTTACCGGCGTCTTCAGCGACGTCCATACCGGCGCCGAGTACCGCCAGCGGCCGGAGCTGTCACGCCTGCGCGAGCTGATCCGCCAGCGCGCCATCGACGTGGTGGTGTGCTACGCCGTCGATCGCCTGAGCCGTAACCAGGCCCACCTCTACATCTTGGCCGAGGAGATGAGCGACCACGGCGTGCGGCTGGAGTTCGTCACGGAGCGGTTCGAGGACACCGCCGTCGGCCGCTTCATCCTGGCGGCCAAGACGTTCGCGGCCGAGGTGGAGCGGGAGAAGATCACCGAGCGGATCATGCGCGGCCGGCGCGCGCGGGCTGAGTCAGGCAAGCTGGTTCATTCCCGTGTCCCGCTCTACGGCTATCAGTGGACAGACAGCACCAAGTCGCGCTACGTGCTCAACCCCGAGACCGCCCCGGTCGTGAAGCGGATGTTCGAGCTGGCGCTCGCCGGCCATGGGATCAAGGCGATCGCGCGTATGCTGACCGACGACGGCATCCCCAGCCCCAGCGGGCTGCCCCGATGGAACGAGAACACCGTCTACAAGCTACTCACCAACCCGACCTATACCGGCGAGGCGCGCGCCTTCGTCTGGAAGTCACGTAACGGTTACAAGCGGATCTGGGAGGAAGGCATCCCGCTGCCTGAGGGCACTGTGCCGCCGATCATCGACCGCGCCACCTTCGAGGCCGTCCAGCGACAGCTCGCGCTCAACCGGCTACGCTCGCCCCGGCGGAACCGCGCTCCGGAGACGTGGCTCGTGCGTGGCGGGTTCGCCGTCTGCGGCGTCTGCGGGCATCGGATGTACGCGGCCTCGACCAACGGCAAGCCGGCATATCGGTGCGAATGGAGTGGGCACCCGCGTGGCGCGCTGCGCCCGACGATCGCCGCGGCCGAGCTGGACAGGCTCGTCTGGCAGGCCGTGCACGCTGCGATGGAGCGCGACGACGTGCTCCAGCACGGGCTGGAGCTGGTGATGAGCGAGCAACCGGCCGAACGCGAGCTGGCCGGCATCGAGCGCGTCGTGAGCCAGCTCAAGCGGCAGCAGGCGAACCTGGCCAAGGCGATCGCGATGGCGTCCGACGACACAGCCCTGGGGACGCTCTTGGCCGAGATGGAGCGGGTGGCCCAGCGGCTGCGCGAGCTGGAAGCCGAGCGCGCGGCGCTGGCCCGGCAGGCAGAGGTGTGGGCGCGCATGCGCGGCCAGTACCAGGAGCTGACCCGCTGGCGGCGGCAGGTAGCGCAGCGGCTCGAC
>VAPR01001595.1_pt1 | contig 10738 bp, 9 predicted proteins | sample 3380701 | NCBI WGS metagenome assembly VAPR01 (sample SAMN11536904, study PRJNA540576) | hot springs metagenome | isolation source: hot spring wet sediment | place: Spain: Lobios | collected 2014-01
TTAAACTTCCTAAATTTGATGAAATTTATCATTTAGCTTCTTTAGCTTCTCCGGTTTTTTATCAGAAATATCCAATCGAAACAATTTTAGCTAACTTTTTGGGTACTTACAATTTGTTAATTGAGGCTAAGAAAAATAAATCAAAAATCTTATTTGCTTCAACGAGCGAAGTCTATGGTAACCCACTTGTTCATCCTCAAAATGAGAATTATTGGGGCAATGTAAATCCAATAGGTGTTCGTGCTTGTTATGATGAGTCAAAGAGAATAGGCGAGACTCTAATGACTGAATTTTACCGTCAATATGGCGTCGAAATAAAAATCGCTCGTATTTTTAATACTTATGGTCCAAGGATGAGAAGTGATGATGGCAGAGTAATTCCTAATTTTATTCTGCAAGCTTTAAAAAATAAACCAATAACAATTTATGGTAAGGGTTCGCAAACAAGGAGTTTTTGTTATATTACAGATTTAATTGATGGTTTAATAATGTTAATGGACTCTAATTTCTCACAACCAGTTAATCTCGGTAATCCTCAAGAAATAACAATATTAGAATTAGCAAAAAAGGTTAAAGAAATTACAAATTCTAAGGCTAAAATTATTTTTAAAAAGTTACCCCATGATGATCCTATAAAAAGAAAACCAGATATTTCTCGTGCGAAAAAAATTTTAAAATGGGAACCAAAGATCAGCTTAGATGAAGGTTTAAAACTTACAATTGAATGGTTTAAACAGCAAATAACTTAATTTAATGTTAAAATTAAGTCAAAAAGGTCCTCGTTAAAAAATTATTTTGATAAGATGAAAAAAGCTTTAGTTTGTGGAGCAGGAGGTTTTATAGGTCATCATTTAGTAAGATATTTAAAAAATTTAGGATACTGGGTAAGGGGCGTTGATTTAAAATATCCAGAATTTTCACCAACAGAAGCTGATGATTTTGTTATTGGTGATTTAAGAGATCCAAATGTTTGGCAAAAAATTTTAGATCAAGATTTTGATGAAGTTTATCAATTAGCAGCTGATATGGGGGGAGCAGGATTTGTTTTTACTGGCGAAAATGATGCTGATATTATGCACAATTCAGCTTTAATTAATTTAAATTGTCTTTATTATTTAAAAGAAAAAAAATTTAAAGGAAAAGTTTTTTATAGCAGCTCTGCCTGTGTTTATCCTGAATATCGTCAAATGGATCCTCAAAATCCTGGTTTAAAGGAAGAAGATGCTTATCCAGCTCAGCCTGACTCAGAGTATGGTTGGGAAAAACTTTTTTCTGAAAGAATGTATTTAGCTTTTAATAGAAATTATGGTATTAATGTAAGAATTGCTCGTTTTCATAATGTTTATGGTCCAGAAACCACTTATGAAGGGGGCAGGGAAAAGGCTCCAGCAGCTTTGTGTCGAAAAGTAGCTTTAGCAAAAGATGGAGGGGAAATAGAAATTTGGGGAGATGGCGAACAAACAAGAAGTTTTCTTTACATTGATGATGCTTTAGAGGGTGTTAGAAAATTGATGGATTCAGATTTTCTTGGTCCAATAAATATTGGTTCAGAAGAATTGATTTCAATTAATAATTTAGCGAAAATGATAATGGAAATTGCAGGCAAAAATCTAAGTTTAAAACATATTCCTGGACCAACAGGAGTTAGAGGTAGAAATGCAGATTTAACTTTAGCCCGCCAAAAAATTAATTGGGAGCCGAAAATTTCATTAAGAGAAGGCATTGAAAAAACTTATCGCTGGATTGAATCAGAATTGAAAAAACAAGGAAGAATTTAATGTGCGGTCTTTTTGGAATTGTATCCAAAAACTTAAAAAAGAATTATTACTCTCAGAATTTAAGTATTCTTTCTCATCGAGGTCCTGATGATCAAGGTTTTTTTGAAGATGACAATGTTTTTTTAGGTCAAAGAAGGTTAGCTATTATTGATTTAAGTCCAATAGCTAACCAGCCTATGTTTTTAAATTGTCCAAAATCTAAAAGAAAATTGTCTTTAATTTTTAACGGTGAAATTTATAATTACAAAGAATTAAAAAAAGAACTTCAAAACTTAGGCCACAATTTTTTTTCCAATTCTGATACTGAAGTAATTTTACATTCTTATGAAGAATGGGGAATAAATAGTTTCCAGAAATTTAGAGGAATGTTTGCTTGTGCTTTATATGATTTGGACAAAAAAGAATTACTCCTTTTTCGTGATCGCTTTGGCATAAAACCTTTATATTATTACTTTGATGAAAAAAATTTTGCTTTTTCTTCTGAAATTAAAGCATTTTGGAATCTTGATTTTATCAAAAAAGAAATAAATAAAAAATCAATTGTTGATTTTTTAAAACTTGGTTATATTCTTCAGCCAGAAACATTCTTTAAAAATATTTTTGCTTTAGAACCAGGTAGTGTTCTTTTAGTAAAACTTGAAAATGAAAAATTTTCTTTAACAAAACAAAAATTTGCTGACATTTTTGACTATTATCTTTTGGAAAAAGAAAATATTTCTTTAGAAAATTCAATCTTAAAAGCAAAAGAAACTTTAATTGATTCTATTTTTTATCATCTTGTTGCTGATGTTGAAGTTGGATTATTTTTAAGTGGAGGAATTGATTCAACAATTTTGCTTTATTTAATGAGAGAACTTGAACATCAAAAAATAAAAACAGTTTCGGCTATTTTTCCTGATACACCTTACGATGAATCTTATAAAATCAATGAGTTAATAAAAATATTTAGTCCTGAACATCAGGAATTAAAAATAAGCGGTAAAGATTTTCTTGAAAATCTTGAAAATATTTTTTATTTTATGGATCAGCCAACAATTGATGGTGTTAATACTTATTTTGTTTCTTTAGCAGCAAAAAAAGCTGAATTGAAAGTCGTTTTGTCTGGGCTTGGCGGTGATGAACTTTTTTATGGTTATCCCTCTTTTTTTGATTTACCAAAATTTAGAAAAATAAAGAAAGTCTTAAAACTTCTTCAGTTTGAAAAAATTTTTCAATTAGAAAATTTTATTTTTAATCCTAAATTAAGTAAACTTTCTGAATTAATAAAAGCAGATAATCTTTTTGAGGAATATTTGATTTATCGAAGTGTTTTTACTGAAAATCAAATAAAAAATATTTTAATTCCAGAAGTTTTAGATACTTTAGAATTTAATAAAATTGCTGATGAAAATTACGGAAGAATTAAAGATATTTTAAGTCAAATTTCATATTTTGAAATTAATTATTATTTAAGAAATCAGCTTTTAAGAGACAGTGATGTTTTTTCAATGGCTCATTCAATTGAATTAAGGGTTCCTTTTGTTGACAATATTTTATTTGAAAAAATAATTCCAATTCCTGATGAATATAAAATAAAAGATAAAATAAGTAAATTTTTGTTAAAAGAAATAATAAAAGATAAAGTTTCTGAGAAAATTATTTATCAAAAAAAGCAAGGTTTTGTTTTGCCAATTGAGATATGGCTTAAAAATGAAGCAAGGAATATAATTAAAGAAGAACTTTTAAAAAGTCAAATCTATAAAAGAGAAAAAATTGAAAAATTACTAAATTTATTTTTTAATAATAAACTTCACTGGTCGAGGATTTGGTCATTGTTTGTTTTAAATAGATTTTTGAAAAGTCGATAAATTAAAAAGAACAATTTAAAAATGAATGTAAAAAAAATTTTAATTACCGGCGGAGCTGGGTTTATTGGTTCGAATATAGCTAATTTTTATTTAAAAAATGGCATAAAGGTTATTATTTTAGATAACTTATCCAGAAAAGGATCAGATTTAAATTTAAAATGGTTGAAAAGTCTAGGATATAGAGATAAGTTCGAATTTATAAAAGGCGACATTAGAAATTACAAATTGTTAGTTGAAATCTTTAAAAAACATAAAAATATTGATGTAGTTTTTCATCAAGCTGCTCAGGTTGCTGTGACTACTTCAATCAAAGATCCTAGAAATGATTTTGATATAAATGTTGTTGGAACTTTCAATATTCTTGAAGCTTTGAGGAATTATTCACCTCAATCAGTGTTAATTTATGCCTCTACTAATAAAGTTTATGGTTCACTTGAAGATCTTAAAGTTATAGAAAAGAAAACTAGATTTGAGTTTAGAGATAAAAAATACCAAAAAGGCATTTCCGAAGAGTATCCATTAGATTTTCATTCTCCCTATGGTTGTTCAAAAGGTTCAGCTGATCAATATGTAAGAGATTATTCAAGAATTTATAGATTAAAAACAATTGTTTTTCGCCAATCTTGTATTTACGGTGAAAGGCAATTTGGAATTGAGGATCAAGGCTGGGTAGCTTGGTTTATTATAGCGGCATTGCTAGGGAAAAAGTTAAATATTTATGGTAATGGTAAACAAGTAAGAGATTTGCTTTATGTTGAAGATTTGATTTCGGCTTATGATTTAGCAGTAAAAAATATCAAAAAAACAAGCGGTCAAATTTATAATATTGGTGGGGGATATAAAAACACACTCTCTCTTTTGGAATTAATTAATATTCTGGAAAAACTTTTAAGGAGAAAAATAAAATATTCATTTTCGCAGATTCGTCCTGGCGATCAAAAAATTTTTATTGCTGACATTTCAAAAGCTAAAAAAGATTTTAATTGGGAACCGCAAATTACTGCTATTCAGGGAGTTGAAAAGCTATTTAATTGGATTTCTAATAATATAGAAGAAATAAAAATGATTAATAAATAATGGATGAAAAAGATTTGAACTTTGAAGAATCCAAAAGGCTTTGTATTATTACTCTAGATCCAGAAAATAAAGGAGGGATTTTGTTAATGATGAGTTTTTTTTATAGAATGGCAAGAGAAAATAATCTAACCCCCTTTTTGGTTTATAACATCGTTCCTTCATTAAGAAATGATGAAAATTGTCAAGATATTACTTTTTTAAAATTTTTAAAAGGACATAAACCAAAAATTTGTGAAGAAGAAAAATACAACATGAAAGGTTTAGGGATTGAAAGAGTTTTGCCAGAATTTGAGTTTTTAAATTATATTCTTAATAAAAATTTGTGGGAAAAAATTTTGAAAGATCAAGATAATATTTTTGTTATTGGTGGGAATAATTTATGTGCAATGCCATGCGTTCTGTTAAAAAAAAGTTTTTCATTATGGGTCGCTTCTACTCTTTATGAAGACAGAATAGATCGAATTAAAAGAGAGAAATTTATAAGAAAATTGAGGGATTATGTTTCTCTTCCAATATTGTTATGTTTTGAAAAAATTATTTTTAAAAAAGCCGAAAAAATTTTTGCCCTAAGTAATTATACAAAAAATAAAATTATTGAAAAATATAAAATTGATAGCGATAAAATAGAGATTATACCTTATCCTGTTGATACAAATAAATTTTATCCTCTTGATTTTTTTCAAAGAAAAAATGACTATCTTCTTTTTACTGGTAGATTTAATGATGAGAGGAAAAATATTTTTCTACTTTTAAAAGCTTTTGCTGAAGTTCACTCTCTTTTTCCAAATCTTAAACTCAAATTAGTTGGTGATAAACCTAATAAATCAATTATTGATTTTCTTAATAAGAATAAAATAAATGATTTTGTTGAGATTATAGATTTCTTAAAAAATGAAGAATTAATAAATTTTTATCAGAATGCTTTACTTTTTATTATTCCTTCATATCAAGAAGGTTTATGTATTTCAGGATTAGAAGCTATGTCTTGCGGTATTCCAGTTATTTCTACTAAATGTGGCGGTCCCGAAGATTATGTCAAGGATGGTTATAATGGTTTTTTAGTGGGAAATAATAATTTAAAAGAACTTAAAGAAGCAATTATAAAATATATAAATTTAAATGAAGCTGAAAAAATAAAAATGTCACAAAATGCAAGAAATTATATAGTTGAAAATTTTTCAGTAGAAATAGTTTGGCAAAAATTTTCAGAATACCTTAAAATTTAAAATTATGGATTATAAAGAAAAAATTTATCAAAATTATATTTCCTCTCATACTAAGAATTTATTTTTGCCGAAAAGCATTAAAGAAATAGAGAATAGATTTTATATTTTCAATGGTTATTATCGAAAATATCTTCCCCAAGATAAAAATGCTGCAATTATTGATATTGGCTGTGGAATTGGCGAGCTAGTTTTTTGGTTAAAAAGGAATGGTTATAAAAATACAGAAGGAATTGATATTAGCAAGGAAAATGTGGAATTTGCAAAGAAAATAGGTATTGATATTGCCTGTGCAGATTTTTTTCAATATTTACAAGATAAATCTAATTATTACGATGTTGTCTTTGCCATAGATATTTTAGAACATTTTAAAAAAGATGAAGTTCTAAAAGCACTGAATTTAATATTTAAATCTTTAAAGAAAGGTGGTATTTTAATCATTAAAACACCAAATGCTGAAAGTATTTTGGGTTCTAGGTATTTATATTCTGATTTTACTCATGAGTTAGCATTTACAAAAAGAAGTTTACAAGAAATTTTGATACTTACTGGTTTTAATAAAATTGAATTTCAGGAAACAAAACCAATTCCACATGGACTTGTTTCTTTTTTTAGGTTGATTTTATGGAAAGTTGTTAGAAATTTTATTAAAGTTTATATTTTAATAGAAACAGGAGAAAGATCCGATATTTTAACACAAAATATAATTGCTGTTGCTTTTAAAGATTCATCTGAAGAATGAAGTTTTTAATCTTTTTATCTCATCCAATTCATTATCATATAAGCATTTATAAGATTTTAGCAAAAGAAAAAAATTTAGATTTAAAAGTTTATTTTTATTCTAATTTTGGAGTTAAAAAACATTTTGATCCTCAATTTAAAGCAGAAATAGATTTTCAAAAATCTGATATTTTAAAGGGGTATAAGTATGAATTTTTAAAAAATTTAAAAAAAGTTAAAAACTTTAAATTTTTTGAGTTTGTAAATTATCAAATACCAAAAATTCTTTTTAAAGAAAAACCAGATTATGTTTTAATTAATTCTTGGTCTTATTTTAGTGACTGGTTGGTGATATTTTCTGCTATTTTTTCAAAAACAAAACTTTGTTTACGCTCTGAAAATCCACTTTGCCATGAATTCAAAAAACCAAAATGGAAAATTTTAATTAAAAAAATAATTTTGAAATTTTTATTTAAAAAAGTTTATAAATTTTTTTATATTGGTGAGGAAAATAAAAAATTTTTAAAATTTTATGGCGCAAAAGAAAATCAATTAATTTTTACTCCTTATGCTGTTGATAATGATTTTTTTAGAGAACAATACCAAAAACTAAAAGATAAGAAAGAAGATTTAAGAAAAAATTTTAATATTGATATTAATGATGTTGTTATTTTATTTGTTGGTAAATTAATTAAAAAGAAAAGACCTTTAGATTTACTTAAAGCCTATGAAAAATTATTCAATCAAGAAAATATTAAAAATATTTCTTTGGTTTATATTGGTGAAGGAGAATTGAGAAAAAAATTAGAAGAATTTATAAAAGAAAAAAATTTAACTAAAGTTTATTTAATGGGATTTCAAAACCAACAAGAAATTTCAAAATTTTATACTATAGCTGATATTTTTGTTTTGCCTTCAGGAATTGGCGAAACTTGGGGTTTAGTTGTTAATGAAGCAATGAATTTTGAATTACCAATAATAGTTTCTGATTTAGTTGGTTGCGGCTTGGATTTGGTAAAACATAATGAAAATGGTTATATTTTTAAATTTGGTGATATTGATGAATTGGCAAGATACTTAAAAAATTTAATTTCTGATTATAATTTAAGAAAAGAATTTGGAAGAAAATCTTTTGAGATTGTCAAGAATTATTCATTTCAAAAATCAGCTGAAAATGTTTTTAATTTTTTAAAAAATGACTAACATAGAAGAAAAAAGAAAAAAAATTCTTGATTATTTAGAGAAAAAAATACCTTTTAAAGAAATTGAAAAGTTTCAAAATTATACTGGACCAGGGTTTTTGAGAAAAATTAAAAAATTAATTTTTGCTCCAAGGGTTTATATTCCAATTTTGCTATATGCTAAATTGCCATTTTTTTTTATTTAAAAAAATTGAAGGTAAAACAAGCTTTTTTCAAAAAAGAAATTTAACTCTTCCTTTAAATGATCTTGGTCCTGCTTCAATTATTTCTTTAAATTATATTCCATTACTTGACGATGTTAAATTAACCAAATTTTTTATTAAAAATTTTAAAGAAAATGATATATTTTATGATATTGGTGCCAATTATGGTTATTATACTTATTTAGCATTAGAATTTTGTAAGGAAGTTCATTCTTTTGAACCTTTATCTGAAATTTTTTATTATTTAAAATTAAACTTAGAAAATGAAAAAAGATCTTTTTTAAACAATGTCGCTTTATCTAACGAGAACGGAGAAGTTACAATTCATAAGTCTAAATATGGGTTAGGCGGAAGTACAATAATTACTGATGTTTATGAAAATAGTAAAAATTCTTTTTCTGGAGAAGAAAAAGTCAAAACCATAACTTTAGATGATTATCTTAAAAATCATACTCCGCCAACAATTATAAAAATAGATGTTGAAGGAGCTGAAAATTTAGTTTTAGAAGGAGGGAATAATTTATTAAAAAATTATACTCCTGTCATAGCAATGGAAGTTTGGAAAAATAGTGAAAATCATAGACAAGCTATTGAATTACTAAAAAATTTTGGTTATCAAGCTTATGAAATTGATTTTGACGGAGAAATAAAATTAACAAGCGATGAGATATTATTAAAAGGTGGTAATTTTATTTTTATTAAGAAATAAAAAATGAAAATTTTATTATCAGGTTTATTAAGTGACTTTAGTGCTAATTGGGGTTTAGTAAAAGGATTTGAAAAATTTGGTTTTGAAGTAGTTTTATTGGATGATGAAAATACTTATTGGAATAATTTTCCTCTAAAAAAACCAAGATTATTGAGAAGAATTTTTCATCGTTTGGCTTGGCGATATTTGTCCTTAAATATTGGTAATTTATTTTTAGAAAAAGTTAAATCTGAAAAACCAGATATTGTTTTTGTTATTAAAGGTTGGTTTTATCATCCCAAAGTAATTAAAAAAATCAAAGAAATCTTACCAAATAGCAAACTTATTTGTTTTAACCCAGACAATCCTTTTAATACTTGGCATCATGGAGTTTCCAATAATTGGATAAGGAGCTCAATAAAATATTATGATGTTTATTTTATCTGGGGTAAATTTTTAATTGATTTACTTTATAAATCAGGAGCAAAAAGAATTGAATATTTGCCTTTTTGGTATGATTCAGATTTTCATTATCCTGTTGAAGTAAAAGATGAGAAAGAAAAAGAATATTATGGTTCAGATATTGCTTTTATTGGGACATATGATGAAGAGAGAGAATGGTGGTTAAATCAAATAAAAGATTATAATTTAAAAATTTGGGGAAATGATTGGTGGAAAGCAAATAAAAATTTACAAAAAAAATGGATGGGTAAACCAGCATATGGCGAGGAGTTTTCTAAAGTTTGCAATGCTTCAAAAATAGTTTTGAATGTTATAAGAAAACAAAACGTTCCATCTCATAATATGAGAACATTTGAAGCACCAGCTTGTAAGGCTTTTATTTTAAGTACAAGAACTGATGAAATTTTAGAATTTTTTAAAGAAGACGAGGAGATTGCTTGTTTTTCTTCGCCAGGGGAATTAAGAAAAAAAATTGATTTTTATTTACAAAATGATGATTTAAGAGAAAAAATTAGAAACAAGGGTTATGAAAAAGTGCAAAGTCATAATTATATGGAAAGAGTAAAAACAATTTTAGAAAAAATATGAAAGTTATTATTTCAGTTGGAGGAAGATTTCACGCTTTTAATTTAGCTCAACAACTTTTAAAGAAAGATTATCTGGATTTTATTATTACTTCTTATCCAAAATTTATGACAAGAAAATGGGGATTGCCAGATGAGAAAGTTAAAACTATTTTTTTAAAAGAAATTTTGTATAGAGGCTGGGTAAAGTTGCCTAAAATTATAAAAAATCTTTATAACCCTCAATATTTAACTTGTAATTTATTTGATATTATTGCTTCCAAAAAAATTAAAAAAGCCGACATATTTACTGTTTGGTCAAGTTTTGGTTTATACTCTTTAAGAAAAGCAAAAGAATTGGGAGCTAAAGTTGTTTTAGAATGTGGCAGCTCTCATATTCTTTATGCAATCAAAATTTTAAAAGAAGAATATGAAAAATTTGGAGTTAGACCTTCTTTAGAAAATCTTGCTCATCCAAAAACAATAGAGAAAATGCTACAAGAATATCAAGAAGCTGATTATATCGCCATACCATCTTTTTTTGTTAAAAGATCGTTTCTTGAAAATAATATTCCTGAAAATAAATTAATTCATATTCCTTATGGCGTTGATCTTTATAATTTTAAACAAGTTACTAAGGGGGATAATATTTTTAGAATAATTTTTACTGGCACAATTTGTTTAAGAAAAGGTGTTCAATATTTAATTCAAGCTTTTAATGATTTGAAATTACCAAATTCAGAGCTTGTTCTTTTAGGTTATGTTGATGATGATATTAAAGATTTTTTGAAAAAACATTTAAATAACAAGATAGTAATAAAACATGTACCTCATTTTGAACTCTATAAAGAATATTCTCAGGGATCTATTTTTGTTCTTCCTTCAGTTGAAGAAGGTTTAGCAAGAGTAATTCCGGAAGCAATGGCTTGTGGCTTACCGGTTATTACCACAACAAATACTGGAGGAGAAGATATT
>VAPR01001596.1_pt1 | contig 10719 bp, 10 predicted proteins | sample 3380701 | NCBI WGS metagenome assembly VAPR01 (sample SAMN11536904, study PRJNA540576) | hot springs metagenome | isolation source: hot spring wet sediment | place: Spain: Lobios | collected 2014-01
GGGGAACCTCGCGGCGCGCTCTTCTGTGTTGCTCCTCGCGCTGGTGCCGCTCGCCGGTGCGGTTGTGGCCGGGGTGGGCGCGGTGATCGAGCCGATGCTGCGGCCTCTGTACCAGCGGGCCGAGGAGTACCAGCTCCTCATGACGTTCGGGCTGCTCCTGCTGCTGGAGGACCTCATACGGTTCCTCTGGGGGCCCACGCCGCTATCGGCCGGGACGGTGTGGGCAGCCTTCGGCTCGGTGACGATCCTCGGATCTCCCTACCCGAAGTACAACCTGCTCGTGATCGTTTTCGGGCTCATCATGGCGACGCTCCTCTGGGCGATCGTCTACCGGACGCGGTTTGGCGTGCTCCTACGCGCCACGTCCCAGAACATGCGGATGGCCGCGGCGCTGGGGATCGACGTGCGGAGCGTCTACCTGCAGGCCTTCTCCCTGGGCTGCTTCATGGCTGGGCTTGCGGGCGCGGTCATCGTGCCGATCCAGGGTGCCGTACTCGGGATGGGGGTGGAGGCGCTGATCCTGGCCTTCGTCGCCGTGGTGATCGGGGGGCTTGGGAGTCTGGAGGGCGCGCTGGTCGGTGCGGTCATCGTAGGGCTTGTGCGGACGGCCGCGATCCAGTACTTCCCCGAGCTGGAACTGGCGATTCTCTACCTGATCGCCGCGGTGGTCCTCATCGTGCGGCCGAGCGGCCTGTTCGGCGCCTGGGAGGTGCGTCGGGCATGACCCGCTCCACGGCGCCCCTAGAGGAGGTGCTCCCCCGCCAGGAGGGCCTCCGGCGCCTCAGGCCGAGTTGGCCCCTCCTCGTGGTGGCCGCGATCCTCGTCGCCCTGCCAGCCATCCCGCAGGTCCCCCCGTTCCAGCGGATCCTCCTCACCCACGGCCTCATCATGGGGATCGCGGCCCTGGGCTTCAACTTGCTCTTGGGGTACACGGGGCTCCTCTCGTTCGGCCACTCGGCGTTTTTCGGCACCGCGGCCTACACCGCTGCCTTCCTTGTGAAGTACCTGCAGCTCGGATCCATGGAGGCGTTCCTGGTGGCCGGGACCGTTGCGAGCGGTCTGGTGGCCCTCGTGTTCGGGACCGTGTGCGTGCGCTACACCCGGATCTTCTTCGCCATCCTGGCGCTGGCGCTGTCCCAGGTGCTGTGGGGGCTTGCGATCAAGCTCTTCTGGATCACCGGCGGCACCGACGGACTCCGGGTCCCCACACCGACCCTCCTGTTCGGTCTCATAGGCGTCCCCGAGGACAAGCTCACCTTCCTGGCCACCACCTACTACTACTACGTGCTGGCCGTCTTCGCCCTCGCGGTGGCCGCCCTGGGGCTTGTGGTGCACTCGCCCTTCGGCAAGGCACTCCAGGCGATCCGGGACGACGAGGTGCGAGCCGAGTTCGTGGGCGTGCCGGTCCGCACCTATCGATGGGTGGCCTTCGTTCTCTCGGGCGTGTTCACCGGGTTGGCGGGCGCGCTGTGGGCGCCCCTCAACGGCCACGTGACGCCCGATGTCCTCTACTGGCCGTTCTCCGGACGGATCGTGTTCATGGCCGTGCTGGGGGGGTTCCGGAGCTTCGTGGGCCCCCTCGTGGGCGCCGTGGTCTTCACCTACCTGGAGGCGTACGCCGTGGGCTACGCGGTCTACTGGCAGGCCGTGCTGGGCGCGGTCCTCATCGGGCTCGTGCTCGCGATGCCCACCGGGCTCGTGGGCGCTGGGGCGTGGCTTGCGGCCCGGTTCCGGAGGGACTAGGGGTGGCGCTACTCGTCGTGGAAGACCTCCACAAGCACTTCGGCGAGACCCGCGCCGTAGACGGCGTGAGCCTGACGATCCAGCCCCAAGAGCTCGTCTCCCTCGTAGGCCCCAACGGCGCCGGAAAGACGACGCTCGTGAACCTCGTGAGCGGGCTGTTGCTCCCCGACCGGGGCCGGATCCTCTTCCGCGAGGCGGACGTGACGCATCTACCGGTCCCGCATCGGGTCCGGGCGGGTATTGCTCGGAGCTTCCAGCTCGTGCACCTCTTCGAGTTCCTGACCGCGTTGGACAACGTGCGGGTGGCTCTCTTCGCCCGCGACGGGAAGATCCGGACCGCCACCGTCCTCGCGGAGCGGGACGAGGCGGTGCGGGAGGAGGCGATGGCGATCCTCGAGCGGTTCGGGTTAGCGTCCAAGCGGGACCTGCCCGCCGCCAGCCTGGCCCAGGGCGAACGGAAGCTCCTGGACGTGGCGGTGGCCTATGCCCTCCGGCCGCACCTCATCCTCCTGGACGAGCCCACGAGCGGGGTCGGGACCCGCGAGAAGGGCCGGATCATGGACACCGTGGCCGGTGTCTGCCGGGAGGGTGGGCTTGCGGCCGTCATCGTAGAGCACGACATGGACGTCGTCTTCACCTACTCGGACCGGATCGTGGTGATGCACGAAGGCCGGATCCTCGCCGACGGCCCCCCGCAGCAGATCCGGGAGGACGAGCGGGTGGCGACGACCCTCCTGGGACGGTAGGGGTATGCTGGAAGTCCACGATCTACACGCCTTCCGGGGTCCTGCCTACGTGCTCCGGGGCGTCTCTCTCACCGTTGCCCAGGGCGAGATCGTCGCCCTGGTGGGTCGGAACGGGGCAGGTAAGACCACGACCCTGGAGTCTATCACGGGCCTCCTCCCGGTACGCTCGGGACGGGTCGTGTTCCGGGGTCAGGAGATCACTCACCTCCCGTCCCACCGGCGGGCTCGATTGGGGATCGGCTACGCACCGGAGGACTGTGGCCTCTTTCCGGACCTCACGGTGGCCGAGCACCTCGCCATCGGGACGTGGATGGCCTCCCGGGATCAGGGGGACGGCCAGGGCCGCGCCGAGCTGATCCACACGCTGTTCCCCGAACTCCACAGGCTCATGCAGCGCCGCGCGCTCCTGTTGAGCGGGGGCGAGAAGAAGATGCTCGCGATCGCCCGCGCCATCGCCACAAGCCCCTTGATCCTGCTGCTGGACGAGGCCTTGGAGGGCTTGGCTCCGGTGGTCGTGAACCGGTTCGCCGAGGCGGTGAAGCAGATCAAGGCCGCGGGGATCTCCCTCCTCGTGGCCGAGTCCAACGTGCTCACGGCCGCGCGGATCGCGGACCGGATGTACGTGATCGATCGGGGCGAGATCCTCTTCTCCGGCCCACCGGAAGAGGTGTTCCGCAGCGAGGAGGTCATGCGGACGATCCGGGGCTAGGGCGCACGGCCGGCCCAAAGCCCGGGGTTGTGTGCTCATTCATCTGATTGTATGATGAATGCCGATGGCGGCCGTGGCTCCCCTCCGGGCTGGCCGGGTGCACCGCCGCACGCTGGCCGAGCAGATCGCTGCGCAGATCAAGCGCCACATCCTGTCGCAGAACCTCCCGCCGGGCAGTCGGCTCCCCAGCGAGCAGCAGCTTTGTCAGACCTTCGGGGCGAGCCGTGTCGCGGTCCGGGAGGCCCTCAAGCGCCTGGAAGGGGAGGGGCTCGTGGCGATGCGGCCAGGCGCCGCCGGGGGCGTCCAGGTCGCCCGGCCCTCGGTGGCCCGGATCCGGGAGGCGTTCACCCTGTTCTGCCAGCTCCAGGAGGTGCCCATCGACGCCCTCATCGAGTTCCGGATCGCCATGGAGCGTACCGCGGTGCGATGGGCCGCCGAGCGGGCCACGGCGGAGGACTTTCGGCGCCTCCGGAGGCTCGTCCGGGCGATGGAGTCCTCCCGGATCCCACCCGAACGGTTCTACGAGCTTGATATCCAGTTCCATACGGGGATCGCCGAAGCCTCCAAGAACCGGGTCTTCGCCCTCGTCATGCATTCGGTCCGCCACGCCCTCCAGCGGGCGATCCTGGCGGCCCACGCGCGCATCCAGGACCCACAGGCGATGACGAGGAAGCTTGCCCGGGAGCACCGGGAGATCCTGACGTGGCTTATGGAGCGGAATCCAAAGGCGGCGGAGGCGGCGGTCACCCGTCACATCCAGGAGTTCTACGCCGCATTCCTTCGGACGGCCGAGACCCGCGGATGAGGGGGGGAGGGGCGATGGCGAAGACGGAGGCTCCACGCGTGAAGGACTGGACATCGGAGTACGCCCGGTGGGAGCAAAAGACGTATCGCCCCTTCGTCGAGCGGGCTCCCGAGCGACGGGAGCGGTTCGTCACCGTCTCCGGTCTTCCGCTCAAGCCGGTCTACGTCCCCCCGGAGGACGAGGGCGTCGGTCGGCTTGAGGCTCTGGGCTTCCCGGGAGAGTACCCGTACACGCGCGGGGTCTACCCGACCATGTACCGGGGCCGGCTGTGGACCCGGCGCCAGATCGCGGGGTTTGGTACTGCGCCAACGACGAACCGGCGTCTCCGGTTCCTCCTGAGGGAGGGCCAGACGGGTTTATCGGTGGACTTCGACCATCCCACCCTCACGGGGTACGACTCGCTGGACCCCCTCGCCGAGGGGGAGGTCGGGCGGCTCGGGGTCGCCATCGACACGGTTCGGGACATGGAGGACCTCCTGGAAGGGATCCCCATCGACCGGCTCAGCACGTCGTTCACGATCAACCATCCCGCCTGCGTACTCCTTTCCATGTACCTCGTCGTGGCCGAGGGCCGGGGGCTTTCGAAGCGTGCGCTCCGCGGCACCGTCCAGAACGACGCGCTCAAGGAGTTCTACGGCCAGAAGACCTTCGCCCTCCCTCCTGCGCCCGCCGTGCGCCTTGCCATCGACGTGGTGGAGTACTGCTGTCGGGAAGTACCCAAGTGGAACGCCATCAACGTCTCCGGGTACCACACGCGGGAGGCGGGGGCCACGGCGGTGCAGGAGCTCGCCTTCACTATAGGGCAGGGCCTGGCGTACGCGGAGGCGCTTCAGCAGCGGGGGCTTGATCTGAACGTGGCCCTCCGGAACCTCTCGTTCTTCTTCGGGTGCCACATGGACTTCTTCGAGGAGGTCGCCAAGTTCCGCGCTGCCCGCCGACTGTGGGCCCGGCTCCTCCGCGAGACCTTCGCGGTACAGGCTCCGGAGGCCCTCCGGTTGCGGTTCCACACCCAGACCCTGGGTTCCACGTTGGCCCGCAACGAGCCCAAGAACAACATCATCCGGGGCGCACTGCAGGCCCTGGCGGCGGTCCTCGGCGGAACCCAGTCGCTGCACGTCTCGGGCTACGACGAGGCCTACGACATCCCCTCCGAAGATGCGATGCGCGTGGCGATCCGCACGCAGCAGATTATCGCCGAGGAATCCGGGGTGGCGAGCGTGATCGACCCGCTCGGCGGGTCCTACTTCCTGGAGGAGCTCACGGGCCGGCTCGAGGCGGAGGCCCTCACCTATCTCGATCGGATCCGAGACCTGGGTGGAGGCAGCTACCTGAGGGGCATGCTCGCGGGGATCGAAACAGGCTACATCGAGCGCGAGATCGCTGAAGCCGCCTTTCAATACCAGCGCCGCCTGGAGCAGAAGGACCTCATCTGGGTGGGGGAGAACGATCGGGCGAACGAGACGTCCGGCCTCGAAGGTCTTGAGCTCTTCCAGTTCGACGAGCGCTACGAGGAGGAGCAGAAGGCACGACTGCGGGCGTTCCTCGCCGAGCGGAACGCCACCCGAGTGAAGGAAATGCTCCGCGACCTCCGGGAGGTGGTCCGATCCGGCGGGAACACGATGCCGGCCATCCTGAACGCGGTTCGGTCGGGCGCGACCGAGGGAGAAGTGATGGGCCTGTTCCGCGAGGAGTTCGGGACCTATGTCGATCCTGCGGTGGTCTGAGGTGGGGGGTGAACACAACGCGGCGGATCCGGGTTCTCCTGGCCAAGCTTGGCCTTGACGGCCACGATCGGGGGGTTAAGGTCGTGGCGAGGGGCCTGCGGGACCGCGGGATGGAGGTCGTCTACCTCGGGATGCGACTCACCCCGGACCAGGTGGCCGAAGTCGCGCTCCAGGAGGACGCGGACGTGGTGGGGATCAGCATGCTCTCCGGCGCGCACCTCCGACTCATGCCGAAGCTGGTGGAGGCCTTGCGGGCCCGGGGCAGATCGGACGTGGTGGTCATCGTCGGCGGAACGATCCCCGACCAAGACGTCCCCAAGCTCGAGGCTGCAGGGGTGCACGGGGTCTTCCGGCTGGGCGCGAGCATCGACGAGATCGCCCAGTTCATCCAGAGCGCGGTCGGGAGGGTGAGGGAGCATGACCTGGCCGCCGGTCTATGATCGAGCCTACCGACCGCCCCCAGAGGAGCCCTACTGGTTCCGGCGCGAGGAGACGATGTCGGCCGAGGAGCGGAAGGAGTTGATCCTCGCCAAGCTGAAGGCCCAGGTAGCGTACGCGTGGGAGCGCTCACCCTTCTACCGCAGGAAGTGGCAGGCCGCCGGATTCCATCCCGAACAGCTCAAGACCCTGGAAGACATCCGGCGCATCCCCATCCTGACCAAGGACGATCTCCGCAAGGACCAGAGCGAGCATCCGCCCTTCGGCTCGAACCTCTGCGTGGAACCCCATGAGATCATCCGGATCCACGGCACCTCCGGCACCACCGGGCGTCCCACGGTGTTCTGCATCAGCAGGGACGATTGGCAGCGCATCGCCGAAGCCCATGCCCGCATCATGTGGGGGATGGGCCTAAGGCCCACCGACACCGTGTTCATCGGTTCACTCTTCAGCCTGTACATGGGCGGCTGGGCCGTCTTGGTGGGTGTCGAGCGGCTGGGCGCCACCGCCTTTCCCTTCGGGGCTGGGGTGCCGGGTCAGACGGAACGGGCTATCGAATGGCTGCGGCTTGTCCGCCCCACCGCGTTCTACGGCACCCCCTCCTATGCCCTGTACCTGGCTGAGCGAGCCAAGGCCATGGGCGTTGATCCCGCCCGGGACTTTGCCTTCCGCATCCTGTTCTTCTCCGGTGAGCCCGGGGCGGGCATCCCCTCCGTCAAGGCAAAGATCGAAGGCACGTACGGCGGCATCTGCATCGACTCCGGCTCTATGGCCGAGATGACACCGTGGATGACGAACGCCGAGTGCCAGTACCGGACGGGCATGCACCTGTGGAACGACATCGTCTACACCGAGATCGTGGATCCCAAGACCTACGAGCCGGTACCGCCAGGGAGCGAAGGGGTGCCGGTGTACACCCACCTGGAGCGGACCTCCCAGCCCATGATCCGCATGTTTTCCGGCGACCTGACCTCCTGGACCGATGAGCCATGCCCCTGCGGCCGCACCTACCCGCGCCTGCCGAGGGGGATCTACGGTCGGGTAGATGACATGTTCATCGTACGGGGCGTGAACGTGTACCCGAGCGCCATCGAAGAGGTGTTGCAGTCCCTGCCCGAGTTCGGCGGCGAGTTCCGGGTCATCGTATCCCGTAAAGAGTACATGGATCACCTTGTGGTTCGGGTGGAGTATGGACCGGAGTTGGCTGCTGCCGCTGAGACCGCGCCGCACCGGCTGGAGGAGTTCCGGCGCACGGTTTCCGACCGACTGAAGACCAGGATCGGTGTGAGTGCCGTAGTTGAGCTGGTACCCCCTGGCACTCTGGAGCGCACCGAGTTCAAGGCCCGCCGGGTCGTTGACGAGCGGGATCTGTACAACAAACTGCTCCGTAAGGGCGGCACGGCGACTGTCTAAGGAAAGGGAGATCGACACTTGGCGACGATTGACGGTGCGGCGCTGTTGGTGCAGGCACTGCGTAAGAAGGGCATCGAACTCATCGTCCGACACCCAGGAGCGTGGAACATCGAGCGTAAGGCACTGGAGATGGACTTTGGCAAAGAGTACGTGGTGGCCACAGAGATGCTGCGTACCCGCTATGACCTCATGGCAGCGGCCATGGGGAGTTCGTCTGAATACCGGCCCGTTGAATAGAGTCCCGGTACTCCGGTGATGGGACGCTACCGCGAGACCACAAGCCCCCGGGTGACCCTCGTGGATCGGGACGTCTACCTGATCGACCTGTTCCACCTGGGTGAACCCCGGCTGATCGGGGCATACCTGATCATGGACGAGCGCCCAGCCCTGGTGGAGGTCGGACCGGCGAACAGTCTCGAGCACCTCCTGGAAGGACTGTACCTGGTGGGACTCGACCCCCAAGCGTTGGAGTGTGTTCTTCTCACGCACATCCACCTAGACCACGGAGGGGCTGCGGGACACCTCCTCGAGCGGTCCCCACACCTCACGGTGTACGTCCACCCGAACGGAGCCCCGCACCTCATAGACCCGAGCCGGCTCCTTAGAAGCGTCAAGAGGACGTTCGGGGACGTCGACGCCCGGTTCGGACCGGCGAGGCCGGTAGACCCCGGCCGGATCCACGTCCTCGTGGACGGGGAGGAAATCCGGCTGGGCCGCCGGACCCTCGTGGCCCTGGACACCCCGGGGCACGCCAGCCACCACCTCGTCTACTGGGAGCCCGAGCTGCGCTGGGCCTTCGCGGGGGACGTCTGCGGAGTGCACCTCCCGGACGGGTTCTACGTGAACCCCCCGACTCCGCCGCCGGAGTTCCACCTGGACCTGTGGCTTCGGAGCATCGGGCGGATCCGCGCCCTTTCGCCCCACCGGCTGCTCTACACCCACTTCGGCTGGACGGACACCCCGGAGAAGTACCTAGATTCACTGGAGGGTGGACTGCGTGCCCGCGCCACGATGGTCCGAAGCGAACTCGAGGCGGGCACCCGACCCGAGCGGATCTGCGAGCTCTTTCGGGAGCGGTTCGAGGGGGAGATGGGGCTTCTCGTGGGGCCCATCCTCCTCGACCGGTACCGCCGCTTGGGGGATGCGCGCATCAACACCCTGGGCCTCATCCGGTACTGGCAGAAGTACGGGGGGGTCGGCCCGGAGGAGGACTCTCCCGCCGTGCCGTCGAATTCGTAAGAGGGGGGATTCCATGGGTGGCATCGGACAGGCCATTCGGCTCCGTTGGAAGCTCTTCGTCCTGGTTGTCTTGGGGATACTCCTCGTGAACGTCGCGCTCCCGCCCCTCGTGTTGGCAGTGGTGCGCAAGCCCTGGGACCACTTCTCGTTCAACCCGTGGCTGCGGAATCTACCGAGCTGGCTTGCCTCCGAGGAGGCGACGTGGAGCCGGAAGGTCGAGTTCCTGTGGAACGCGGCGCTGTACTGGTTCATCGCCTCGGGCACCCACGACGCCGCAGAGTGGGGGTACACCGCCACGGTCCGCGACGTGGTGCGCTGGATCGTGCTCTCCTTGCTGTTCGGGACGTACTTCGCCCTTTGGTCCGTCCGTCGGGAGCAGCTACGGGCCTGCGGTGTCGGATCGGCGCAGGCATCGGTCGGGCAGCGGGCAGGAGTGGCCGGTGCGGTGCTCTCGACCCTCGGGTTCTCCACGCTGCCCTGTAGCGTCGTCGGCTGCGGAGCTCCGGTCCTCCCGGTACTGGGCCTTGCGCTCTCTGGGCTCGGGCTTTCCAGCGAGACGCTTGCGGCCATCAACCACACCTCCCGGGCGATCACCCTCCTCGTATACGGAGGCCTTCTTGCGGGGATCGTCTACCTGGCCCGCGCCCCAATCCCTAGACCGTTGCAGTCCCTAGGGCAGGGCGATCCCTCGTGATCCGTCTCGAGGACTTCCTGGGTCGGCCGTACGAAGAGGCCCGCCGGGCCTTCCGGTGGGACTTGCCCGAGACGTACAACATCGGGCTGGACGTGTGCGGACGCTGGGCCCGGGAAGATCCTCGGCGGGTAGCGATCCTGTTTGAGTCGGACCGTGGAGGGCGGGCCGTCATCACCTACGGAGCCCTGTGGGAGATGGCATGTCGGCTCGCAAACGCGTTGCGGGCGCACGGGGTAGGCCGGGGTGACCGGGTGGCGATCGTTCTTCACCAGCGCGTGGAGACCGCCGCCTCCCACATCGCCGTGTACCTGCTCGGCGGCGTCGCCGTGCCTCTCACGCGCCAGTTCGGGCCTGATGCCCTTGCCTACCGGCTGGCACACAGCACCTGCAAGGCCGCCATCGTGGACCCCACCGTCGTGCCGAAGCTCGCCGGACTGCATGATCGGCTCCCGTCCCTGGAACTCGTGGTCGTCAGCCACGACGAAGACCTGCCCGAACTTCCGGAAGGAGGCCGGGTCGGCACCTGTCGTTACGTTCCGTGGAGCCGATTCATCGAATACGCCTCCGGTACGTTCGAGCCTTCCCCCACCGCACCCGACGACCCGGCCCTGATCCTGTACACCTCAGGCACAACGGGCCCGCCGAAGGGCGCGCTCCACGGCCATCGGGTCCTGCTGGGCCATGTACCGTCGGTGCAGCTCTACTTCGACTTTGTCCCGCAGGGTGGCGAGGTCTACTGGACGCCAGCGGACTGGGCCTGGATCGGAGGCGCGTACGACCTGCTGTTCCCGGCGCTGAAGTTCGGCGGGCCCGTGGTGGCTTTTGAGACGACGAAGTTCGACCCGGAGCGCGCCTGGCACCTGATGGCGGCCTACGGTGTGACGCACACCTTCCTCCCCCCCACGGCGCTCAAGATGTGCATGCAGCTCGTGCCCCCGCCGTCGCTCCGACTCCAGGTGATCATGAGCGGAGGGGAGCCCGTGAACCTTGCGGTCCTCCAGTGGTGCCAGGAGGCACTGCCGGGCGTAAAGGTACACGAGATCTACGGGCAGACCGAGGCGAACCTCGTGTGCGGGAACTGCTCCCGCCTGTACCCTGTCCGACCTGGGTCGCTGGGTAAGGCCTTTCCCGGACACGAGGTCGTGATCCTGCGGGAGGACGGTACGCTGGCGTCTCCTGGTGAGTCGGGCGAAATCGCCGTTCGGGGC